>Ga0302314_10000403_pt1 | contig 79637 bp, 73 predicted proteins | sample III_Palsa_N2_3_FD_200533 | JGI IMG/M metagenome (GOLD analysis project Ga0302314, IMG submission 200533) | Peat permafrost microbial communities from Stordalen Mire near Abisko, Sweden - III_Palsa_N2_3 | ecosystem: Environmental > Terrestrial > Soil > Palsa > Peat permafrost | place: Sweden...
ACTTACCCGACAAGGAATTTCGCTACCTTAGGACCGTTATAGTTACGGCCGCCGTTTACTGGGGCTTCGATCAAGAGCTTCGCCTTGCGGCTGACCCCATCAATTAACCTTCCAGCACCGGGCAGGAGTCACACCCTATACGTCCACTTTCGTGTTTGCAGAGTGCTGTGTTTTTGATAAACAGTCGCAACCCCCTCTTAACTGCGACCCTATTCCGCTTCGACCGCGAAGGTCTACACGTACATAGGGCGTACCTTATCCCGAAGTTACGGTACTAATTTGCCGAGTTCCTTCTCCCGAGTTCTCTCAAACGCCTTAGGATACTCTCCTCGCCCACCTGTGTCGGTTTAGGGTACGGATTCCTTTTGCCTGAAGCTTAGGGGCTTTTCTTGGGAGCGGGGTCTTAATCACTTCGGTCCATGAGGACCTCGTCGTCACGTCTCGGTATTGACCCCCCGGATTTGCCTAAGGGATCTACCTACACGCTTAAACCGGCATCCAACAGCCGGCTGACCTAACCTTCTCCGTCCCCCCATCGCAGCTAAGGAAGTACAGGAATATTAGCCTGTTTGCCATCGACTACGCCTTTCGGCCTCGCCTTAGGATCCGACTTACCCTGCGCCGAAAATCGTTGCGCAGGAAACCTTGGGCTTACGGCGTGCAGGTTTTTCACCTGCATTGTCGTTACTCATGTCAGCATTCGCACTTCTGATACCTCCAGCAAACCTTACGGTTCACCTTCGCAGGCTTACAGAACGCTCCTCTACCACGCATATTGCTATGCATCCGCAGCTTCGGTATACGGCTTAGCCCCGTTACATCTTCCGCGCGGGCCGACTCGACCAGTGAGCTATTACGCTTTCTTTAAATGATGGCTGCTTCTAAGCCAACATCCTGGCTGTCTATGACTTCCCACATCGTTTACCACTTAGCCGTAATTTAGGGACCTTAGCTGGCGGTCTGGGTTGTTTCCCTCTTCACGATGAAATTTAGCTCCCACCGTGTGTCTCCCGCGATTGAACTTCAGGGTATTCGGAGTTTGCATCGGTTTGGTAAAGACTTATGTCTCCCCTAGCCGAAACAGTGCTCTACCCCCCTGAGTTAGACGCGAGGCGCTACCTCAATAGCTTTCGAGGAGAACCAGCTATCACCCGCCTTGATTAGCCTTTCACTCCTATCCACACCTCATCTCCGACTTTTTCAACAGGCGTGAGTTCGGGCCTCCATTGTGTGTTACCACAACTTCACCCTGGACATGGATAGATCGACGGGTTTCGGGTCTACAGCCTGCAACTAATCGCCCTATTCAGACTCGGTTTCCCTACGCCTTCCCTATACGGTTAGGCTCGCTACAGACTAGTAAGTCGCTGACCCATTATACAAAAGGTACGCCGTCACCCTTGCGGGCTTCGACTGCTTGTACGCATCCGGTTTCAGGTTCTATTTCACTCCCCTCACAGGGGTTCTTTTCGCCTTTCCCTCACGGTACTGGTTCACTATCGGTCGGCAACGAGTATTTAGCCTTGGAGGATGGTCCCCCCATGTTCAGACAAGGTTTCACGTGCCTCGCCTTACTCGATTTCATCTCAAGTGCCTTTTCGTGTACGGGGCTATCACCCGCTATGACCGGACTTTCCAGACCGTTCCACTAAGACACAAGAAACTTAAGGGCTACTCCGCGTTCGCTCGCCACTACTAGCGGAATCTCGGTTGATTTCTTTTCCTGCAGGTACTTAGATGTTTCAGTTCCCTGCGTTAGCTTCCCTTGCGGGATACGGCCGAAGCCGTGGGTTGCCCCATTCAGAAATCCTCGGATCAAAGCTTGTTTGCCAGCTCCCCGAGGCTTATCGCAGGCTACTACGTCTTTCATCGCCTGTTGCCGCCAAGGCATCCACCAGATGCGCTTGGTCGCTTGACCATATAACCTCAAGCATTCTCTCGTTAAATTGATTGAATACCGGAAGTCATGGTTTAAAGACCATAACTACTACAACAATTTTTTCGCCGTTAAGCACCTTGGGCATTGAGAACTACAATTTCAGTAAGAAGTTGTAACGCTTTGTGCTTTACAGTGTTTAACTACAACCCGAATTGTTAAAGAACAGACCCATTAGAGGGTTCAAAATAATGTTCTCTTGCGAAAACACTGGTTTGAACCTTGCGCGTATTTGATGGTGGAGCCAGACGGGATCGAACCGACGACCTCCTGCTTGCAAAGCAGGCGCTCTCCCAACTGAGCTATGGCCCCGAAGGCTCAACGCTGATTGGCGTCCGAATCGACCGGCGTCTGAGGGACCCCCGAATGGTGGGTCTGGGAAGACTCGAACTTCCGACCTCACCCTTATCAGGGGTGCGCTCTAACCACCTGAGCTACAGACCCTAACGCGCGGTCAGAGTACCGAAATACGGCATCTCTATTAGTTCTAAGCAAGTGACTTGTGTGGATGCTCTCGATGCGCTTTGAAAGCGTTTCTCGAAAGGAGGTGATCCAGCCGCAGGTTCCCCTACGGCTACCTTGTTACGACTTCACCCCAGTCATTGACCACACCGTGGACGGCGTCCCCCTTACGGTTAGACTACCGGCTTCTGGTGCAGCCAACTCCCATGGTGTGACGGGCGGTGTGTACAAGGCCCGGGAACGTATTCACCGCGACAAGTGCTGATCCGCGATTACTAGCGATTCCGACTTCATGGAGTCGAGTTGCAGACTCCAATCCGGACTACGATCGGCTTTCTGGGATTAGCTCCCCCTCGCGGGTTGGCAACCCTCTGTACCGACCATTGTAGTACGTGTGTAGCCCTGGTCATAAGGGCCATGATGACTTGACGTCATCCCCACCTTCCTCCGGTTTGTCACCGGCGGTCCCCTTAGAGTGCCCAACTGAATGATGGCAACTAAGGGCAAGGGTTGCGCTCGTTGCGGGACTTAACCCAACATCTCACGACACGAGCTGACGACAGCCATGCAGCACCTGTGTTCGAGTTCCCGAAGGCACATCCGCATCTCTGCAGACTTCTCGACATGTCAAGACCAGGTAAGGTTCTTCGCGTTGCATCGAATTAAACCACATACTCCACCGCTTGTGCGGGCCCCCGTCAATTCCTTTGAGTTTCAACCTTGCGGCCGTACTCCCCAGGCGGAGAACTTAGCGCGTTAGCTTCGACACCGAATCGCTAAGCGACCCGACGTCAAGTTCTCATCGTTTACAGCGTGGACTACCAGGGTATCTAATCCTGTTTGCTACCCACGCTTTCGTGCCTCAGCGTCAGAACAGGCCCAGGAGGTTGCCTTCGCCATCGGTGTTCTTCCAGATATCTACGCATTTCACCGCTACACCTGGAGTTCCGCCTCCCTCTACCGTTCTCTAGTCCATCAGTATCGACTGCAATTCCCAGGTTGAGCCCAGGGCTTTCACAATCGACTTAACAAACCGCCTACGCACGCTTTACGCCCAGTAAATCCGATTAACGCTTGCACCCTCTGTATTACCGCGGCTGCTGGCACAGAGTTAGCCGGTGCTTATTCTGTCGGTACCGTCAAGATTCCACGTATTAGGTGAAATTTTTTCTTCCCAACTTAAAGTGCTTTACAACCCGAAGGCCTTCTTCACACACGCGGCATTGCTGGATCAGGCTTGCGCCCATTGTCCAATATTCCCCACTGCTGCCTCCCGTAGGAGTCCGGACCGTGTCTCAGTTCCGGTGTGACTGATCATCCTCTCAGACCAGTTACGGATCGTCGCCTTGGTGAGCCATTACCTCACCAACTAGCTAATCCGACGTAGGCTTCTCCAAAAGCGTGAGGTCTTGCGATCCCCCACTTTGCTCTTTCGAGATCATGCGGTATTAATCCGGGTTTCCCCGGGTTATCCCCCACTTAAGGGCAAATTCCTACGTATTCCTCACCCGTCCGCCACTAGAGTATTGCTACTCCCGTTCGACTTGCATGTGTTAGGCATGCCGCCAGCGTTCAATCTGAGCCAGGATCAAACTCTCCAATTAAATTTAAATCTTAAATTTAAGCTTGGATGGTGACTGAACATTCCAGGAAAGAATGTCTTCGCCACCAGTAAGAGTTATCAACACTTGCTCTATTACAACTTAGGCTTACGTTGATACTCCGTGATGCTATGGCTTCCGCCACGCACCGGGAGCACCCACACAAATCACTTGCTTAACTTGTTAAAGATCAGGCTGTTCGGCTTCGCTTCGTTTCGCGTTTCCGTGCAGCAGGGAGGCGAATTATAGGGGGGTTTCCCGGGGTGTCAACACTCTTCCCCAAAGTTTTTTCCGGGAGGCCCCTCAAACCCCTCAAAAACCCATATGGATAAAGGGTTTCCGGGCCGTACAAAAAGTGTCAAAAAACTTCCGGAGGGGAGTAAACCACCCCCCGTTTTGCGCAAAAATCCGCGAATCGGCTACCGAAAAAATCTTCGATTCGAGGAAAAATAATTGGCCGGACCCTCGATTTGGCTAAATTCTGACCAAAAACGGCCTGTCAGGCGGGTTTGAGGACAAAACCGGCGGAGCCGGAGGCAGTTTTTTGCGCGTGAGGGGTCCAGAGAATGGATGACCGCTCCAATTTGCCCGGCACAGATGACAGGAACTGCGTGATAGCTGGCGAAAGGTCGGATGCATGCCGTCCCCTCTCCCGCCTGCGGGAGAGGGTGGCCCGAAGGGCCGGGAGAGGGCCGCCCTGCTGACGGAGCGCCCTCTCCCCTACCCCTCTCCCGCAAGCGGGAGAGGGGAATGCGCCTGGGATATCCGTCGGCGCCGCTTGATCCTGCACATCGGAAACGAACAAGGCCCCGGACAGGATCGTTGTCCGGGGCCTTGTATGCGCGGGCAAAGAGCCGCGATTCACCGCAGCACTGCTGATCCGGCGTCTAGGAAGCCTTCACATGCACCCTGGCGTAGCGCCGCGTGCCCACCTGAAGCAGGTACGTACGGCCGGGTAGCAGCATGAGGCTGCGGTCCTCCACGCGCTGTGAGTCGACGCGCACGGCCTTCTGCTCGATCATGCGGTTGCCTTCGCCGTTGCTGGCCACCAGGCCGGCTTCCTTGAGCACCCGCGCCAGGGACAGGCCCTCGGGTGGAGCGGCCAGGGTGATTTCTGGGATGTTCTCCGGCAGATTGCCCTGGGAGAACTGGGCGATGAAGCCGGCGCGGGCCTGCTCGCCGCTGCCCGGGCCGTGGAAGCGGTCGACGATTTCCACGCCGAGGGCCATTTTCACGTCGCGCGGGTTGGCGCCCTCCTGTACCGACTGGCGCAGGGCGGCAATCGCGGCGAGGGATTTGAAGCTGAGCAGGTCGTAGTAGCGCCACATCAGGCTGTCCGACACGGACATGATCTTGCCGAACATCTCCTGCGGCGGGTCGTTGAGGGCGATGTAATTGCCCAGCGACTTGCTCATCTTGTTGACGCCGTCGAGCCCCTCGAGAATCGGCACGGTCATGATGCACTGCGGCTTCTGGCCGTGGACGCTCTGCAAATGACGGCCGACCAGCAGGTTGAATTTCTGGTCGGTGCCGCCCAGTTCGACGTCGGCCTTCAGGGCCACCGAATCGTAGCCCTGCAGCAGCGGATAGAGGAATTCGTGGATGGCAATAGGCTGGCCGTCCTTGTAGCGCTTGGAGAAGTCGTCGCGCTCGAGCATGCGGGCCACGGTGTGCTGGGCGGTGAGCCGCACCATGCCCTCGGTGCCGAGCTGGTCCAGCCAGGTCGAGTTGAAGGCGATGGTGGTCTGGTCCGGGTCGAGGATCTTGAACACCTGCTGCTTGTAGGTCTCGGCGTTCTCCTGCACCTGCTCGCGGGTCAGGGGCTTGCGGGTTTCATTCTTGCCGGTCGGGTCGCCGATCATGCCGGTGAAGTCCCCAATCAGGAAGATTGCCTCGTGCCCGGCGGCCTGGTAGGCACGCAATTTGTTTAACAAAAGCGTATGGCCGAGATGCAGGTCCTTGGCGGTGGGATCGAAACCGGCCTTGATGCGCATGCGGGTGCCGTCGCGTGTGGCCGCGGCCAGCCTGGAGCGCAGCTCATCGTGGGGGATGATCTCGTCGGTGCCGCGCTCGATCTCGGCGAAGATTTCTTCAAAACCTGGGGTCATGGTTGAGATTTCAGGAGCAAGTGACTCGTATTAGGTGATTTTTTTAGGCCGCAGGGATTGCCAACCGGGGAGAATTATGTTTTCGTTACAGCAGACACGGCCGATTCGACGATACCAACCAGAACCATCTGGCCGTCTAAGTCTGCAGCCTACGGGCGCAGTCCATTAGTTCATTTCGGAAGTCGCATGTCGAATTATAGCCCTGCCGAGGGGTCCAACCCCTCCTCGGCCCGTCGTATCGTAGTGATTTGCGGCTTCCTCGCCGCCTCCGCTGCGGCTTTTGTTTACTACCATCGGGACAGCGCCCTGGACCAGGCTTCCGCGGGCACGGCGCAGGCCGTCGCCGCCGGCGACAGCCAGGAATATCCGGTGACGCGTTTCGACGGGGTGATCAGCTCCGCCGTGAACGAGGCGCTGACCGTGCCGCCGGCGACGGAATGGACCACCGTGGCGATCAAGCCCGGCCAGAGCCTGTCCAACATCTTCGACAACGCCAGCCTGCCCCCCGAGGACTGGATGGCGATCACCCAGCTCGGCGGCGACTGCGCCCAGCTCAAGCATCTCAAGGCCGGCGACCAGCTGCGCCTGCGCATCGCCAACGGCGAGCTGCAGGAACTGGTTTATCAGCTGGACGAGCTGCGCACCCTCAGCGTGCGCCGCGGCGACAACGGCTTTGAAAGCGCCACCCTCAGCGCCGCGCTGGAGCGGCGCAGCACCGAGGCGATCGGCACCATCGAGAACTCGCTGTTCCTCGACGGCCGCAAGGCCGGCCTCAACGACCGCATGATCCTGCAGTTCGCCGACCTGTTCGGCTACGACATCGATTTTGCCCAGGACCTGCAGGAAGGCGATCGCTTCTCGGTGGTCTACGAGCAGATCTACAAGGACGGCAAGAAACTGCGCGACGGCGACATCCTCGCTGCCGAATTCGTCAACAACGGCAAGACCTACCGCGCCGTGCGCTTCGTCGCCGCCGACGGCACCAAGGCCTATTACACGCCGGCCGGCCTGTCGCTGCGCAAGGCTTTCATCCGCACGCCGGTGGACTTCACCCGCATCAGCTCCGGCTTCACCATGCACCGCTGGCACCCGATCCTCAACCGCATGCGCGCCCACATGGGCACCGACTATGCGGCGCCGATCGGTACGCCGGTGCACGCCTCCGGCAACGGCCGCGTCGAATTCATCGGCAAGAAAGGCGGCTACGGCAACGTGGTGGTGCTGCGCCACGGCCCGCAGTACGAGACCGTGTACGGCCATCTGTCGCGCTTCCAGAAGGGCCTGCACGCCGGCAGCCCGGTGAGCCAGGGCCAGGTCATCGCCTTTGTCGGCATGACCGGTCTGGCCACCGGCCCGCATCTGCACTATGAATTCCGCATCAACGGCATGCCGGTCAATGCGGAGAAAGTGGTGCTGCCGCGCGCCATGCCGCTGGAGCCGAAGACCCTGGCCCAGTTCCGCAGCACTGCCGCACCGCTGGTGGCCACGCTGGATACGATGGACACCAAGAACGGCGTGGCGCAGGCCAACACCACGCAGCCGGCGCCGGCACCGGCGCAGCCCGCCTCCGTCACCGCCATCCAGTAGGCATACCGCGGCGATGCTCGTTCTCGGCCTGATGTCGGGCACGAGCATGGACGGCATCGACGCCGTCCTCGCCGAGTTCGACCGGGGCCGCTTCAAGGGCCTGCGCGCCACCCATCACCTGCACTACCCGGCGGCCCTGCGCGGGCGCCTGCTGCAAGTGGCGCGCAGCGATGCCGCCCTGAGCCTGCGCGAGCTGGCCACGCTGGATACGGCGGTGGCCGATCATTTTGCCGATGCGGCCCTGGGCCTGCTCGCCGCCGCCGGCATCGAAGCCGCCGCGGTCACTGCCATCGGCAGCCACGGCCAGACCGTGTTTCACGACACTTCCGCGCAGCCCTGGGCGACGCAGCAGCTCGGCGACCCCAGCCGCATCGCGGCGCGCAGCGGCATCGCCACCGTGGCCGATTTCCGCCGCAAGGACGTGGCCCTCGGCGGCCAGGGCGCACCGCTGGTGCCGGCCTTCCACCATGCCCTGTTCGCCAGTGCCGATGAGGCGCGCTGCGCCCTCAACATCGGCGGCATCGCCAATGTCACCCTGCTGCCCGATGCCGACGCGGCGCGGGTGCGCGGCTTCGACACCGGACCCGGCAACGGCCTGATGGACGAGTGGAGCGAGCGGCATCTCGGCCGCGCCTATGACGCTGACGGCGCCTTCGCCGCCGGCGGCCGCTGCAACGGGCCCTTGCTGCAAGCCCTGCTGGCCGATCCGTATTTCGCCCAGCCGCCGCCGAAAAGCACCGGCCGCGGCTATTTCCAGCTGGCCTGGGTGGAACAGCGCTTCCCGGCGCTGGGTAGCCTGGCCGCCGCCGACGTGCAGGCGACCCTGGCGGAGCTGACCACGCGCAGCATCGCCGCCGACATCCTGGCCCACCAGCCGGACACCCGCAGGGTGCTTGTGTGCGGCGGCGGCGCCCGCAACGGCCATCTGATGCAAAGCCTGCGCGCCGCGCTGCCGGCCTGCACGGTGCAGCCCAGCGATGACTACGGGCTGGATGCCGGCTGGGTGGAAGCGGCGGCCTTCGCCTGGCTGGCGATGCGCACGCTGGCAGGCCTGCCCGGAAACCTGCCGGGAGTGACGGGAGCGTCGCGGCTGGCGGTGCTGGGCGGCATCTTCAGACCATAGTAGGGCGGCCCGTGGCCGCCGGCTTCTCCGCCTCAAACGGCGCGGCTGCGGCGGCCACAGGCCGCCCTACGAAAGCCACCTACGAAAAAACCCTCTTTCCGCCGCGCGAAAAGAGGGTTTCGGTGAATCGGCCGCGCCAGAGCGCGGCGGGTCTCAATCAGACCGAGAAAGAACTGCCGCAGCCGCAGGTGGTGGTGGCCTGGGGATTGCGGATCACGAACTGGGCGCCGTTGACGTCGTCCTTGTAGTCGATCTCGGCGCCGGTGAGGTACTGCAGGCTCATCGGGTCGACCAGCAAGGTAACGCCGCCGTTCTCCACCTGGAGATCGCCGTCCTCGACGTTCTCGTCGAAGGTGAAGCCGTATTTGAAGCCGGAGCAGCCGCCGCCGGTGACGAACACGCGCAGCTTGAGGGCCGGATTGCTTTCCTCGTTCAGCAGCTCGCGCACCTTGGCGGCCGCCGAGCTGGTGAAGATGACATCCGACTGTGCCGCTTCCACTACCGCCGCTTCGCTCATACCCATGACACTAGACTCCATTGCAACAGACGCTTAGCCAGCTTTAGCCCTGCGTCCGTCCTGAATTTCCAGTACCGTCGAATCGGCCTTCGATTCACCCGGCTTCTGGTGGGTCAGGGCGGCGATCTGGTCACTGCCCTCATACAGCAGCTGACCGTTGATCATCGCACCCGGTTCCATCTGCAGCACTTTGTAGTATACGTTACCGGTGACCCGGGCCTTGGCGGCCAGGGACAGCTTCTCGGTGGCGCGCACGTCGCCGATCACGGTGCCGTTGAGGGTCATGGTGGGGACGCGCACGTCGCCTTCAATAGCCCCGCTCTCGCTCACCGACAAGTGGGCGGACTTGTCCGCGCCCAGGGTGGTGACGCTGCCCTTGATCTTGCCGTCCACGTGCAGGCCGCCCGAGAACCGCACGTCGCCCAGCACTTCCGTCTGCCGCCCGATCAGAGTATCCACTGCCGCTCCTTTGCTGCTGCTGCTACCGCCGCCGCTGCTGTTTGACCCCAGAAATCCCTTCATGACTGCCCCTCCTGCATGATCTTGCCCCAGTCGTAGTCATCGTCGATCCGGGGGGTGCCGTCGCCCTGCAGCGTCACCGTGGCGCGCAAGGGCCTGAAGCCCTCGGGGAAACGGAAACTGCCGCTGAACTCTTCAAAGTACTTGAAGGAAAATACCAGATTTTTGTTGCCGTCTGTGGCCAGATCGGCCAGTTTCAGCGACTGCTTGGTACTGCCGTGAAAACCCTCGAAGCTGACGCTCAGGTCGCCGTCGACCCGTTTGTCGTGGCGCACCGACTGGATCAGCACCAGATCGTATTTGTAGGTGCCGCTGGCGGCATCCTTGGCCGGCGGGCTGTAAACCTTGAATTCGAACACCCGCACCCCCGCCTGGGACTCGGCCGGCGAGACGATGCCGCGGTAAAACGAGAGCTGCTCGCGCAGGTCGGCGGACTCGGCCTGGATCGAGGCCAGCGACAGCTTGACGCTGCTGCAGGCGCTGTCGTCGATCTGCTGCGAGCGGCTCAGGTAGGCGGCCTGATCCTTGAGCTGCTGGTTCTCGGACAGCGCGGCGCGCAGCTTCTGCGACATCTGGCGGTTGTCGTCGCGCAGCCGGTCGCGCTCCAGCTGGGCGCGCTCGAAGTCGGACACGGTGTGGGCGCGGGTATAGCTGTACAGGCCCCAGCCGCCCAGCAGCACCGCCACGGTGACGCTGCCGATGACGATCCAGCGCCGCCAGGGGCGGTGCTGGGCGATGACGATTTTGTGCGAGCCTTTCACGGCGCCAGCGGCGGTGCGTCCAGCGCGGTCTGCTCGTCGCAGTCGAACATCAGGTTGAAGCACTGCACGGCCTGGCCGGCGGCGCCCTTGACCAGATTGTCGATCACCGACAGCACCACCACGGTATCGCCGCCGCCGGGGCGGTGTACCGCCAGGCGGCAAGTGTTGGAGGCACGTACCGAACGCGTCTCCGGCTCGGTCCCGGCCGGCAGCACGTCGACGAAGGGCTCGCCGCGGTAGCGGCTCTCGAACAGCGCCTGCAGGTCGACATCCGGGCGGCTCAGCCGCGCGTAAATGGTGGCCTGCATGCCGCGGATCATCGGGATCAGGTGCGGGATGAAGGTCAGGCCGATGTCGCTACCCGCGACGGCGGACAATTCCTGTATGATTTCAGGCAGATGGCGGTGCCCGGCGACGCCGTAGGACTTGAGGTTGTCGGACGCCTCGACAAACATCGAGCCGAGCTTCAGCTCGCGCCCGGCGCCGCTGACGCCGGACTTGCAGTCGGCGATCAGGCTGCCGCGGTCGACCACGTCCGCTTCCAGCAGGGGCAGCAGGCCCAGCGACACGGCGGTGGGATAGCAGCCCGGATTGCCGATGACGCGGGCTGCACGGATCTCGTTGCGGTGCAGTTCCGGCAGGCCGTAGACCGCCTCGGCCAGCAGCTCGGGACAGGCGTGGTCGTGCTGGTACCAGCGCTTGTACACCGCCGGGTCCTTCAGGCGGAAATCCGCCGACAGGTCGATGACCTTGACGCCGCGCGCGACCAGGGCCGGCGCCATGCTCATGGCAGTGCCGTGCGGCGTGGCGAAAAACACCGCGTTGCAGCCGGCCAGGGCGTCCGCGTCCGGCACGGAATAGCTGACGTCGCAGAAGCCGCGCAGCTGCGGGAACAGGGCATCGGCGCGCTTGCCGGCTTCCTGGCGCGAGGTCAGCACCTTGACCCGCGCCCGCGGATGCCGCGCCAGCAGGCGCAGCAGTTCGGCACCGGTGTAACCGGTGCCTCCGACGATTCCTACTTCGATGACATTGCTGCTCACGGCTCGACTCTCGGGAGGCCTGGGCATTTCGGGGGATAGGATGATAGCGTGTACGGCCCCTCCTGATATGAATCCGCCATGCTCTGGGTCAAGGCTTTACATGTGATTTTCGTGGTCAGCTGGTTCGCCAGCCTGCTCTATCTGCCGCGGCTGTTCGTCTACCACTGCGACGTAACCGACGAAGCCGGCCACCAGCGTTTCGCCACCATGGAGCGCAAGCTCTATGGCATGGGCCTGATCGCCATGTTCGGCACCTGGGGCTTCGGCCTGTGGATGCTGCTGCTGGAGCCGGGCCTGCTGCAGGCCCATTGGCTGCACGCCAAGCTGACCCTGGTGCTGCTGCTCAGCGGCTACCAGGGCTGGCTGAAAGCACAGGTGCGCAGATTCGCCGCGCGCCAGAACACCCGCAGCCACCGCTTCTGGCGCTTCGCCAACGAGGTGCCGGCGCTGTTTTTGGTGGCGATCGTGATTCTGGTGATCGTCAAGCCGTTTTGAAGAATCAAATGCGTCTCGCACAAAGACGCGGAGACGCTAAAAAATCAAAAGCTTTTATAAATAAAGCTTTTCTTGGCGTCTTTGCGGCTTTGCGCGAGATTGCTTGTGGCCTTTGATCCGCCTACGAGCCGGAACCCTCTTCCGGCTTCATCTGCGACTGCTGGTAATTCTGCAGGCCGACGCGCTCGAGCAGGCCGAGCTGGGTCTCGATGAAGTCGATGTGCTCTTCCTCGCTCTCCTGGATGTCGACCAGCAGTTCGCGGGTGACGTAGTCCTGCACCGTCTCGGCGTAGGCGATCGCTTCCTTGTACAGCGGATGCGCTTCGCGCTCGCGCCGCAGGTCGCATTGCAGCACTTCCTCGATGTTCTCGCCGATGTAGAGCTTGCCCAGGTCCTGCAGGTTGGGCAGGCCTTCGAGGAACAGGATGCGCTTGATCAGCTCATCGGCGTGCTTCATCTCGTCGATGGATTCCTCGTACTCGTGCTTGGCCAGGTGCTCCAGGCCCCAGTTCTTCAGCATGCGGGCATGCAGGAAATACTGGTTGATCGAGGTCAACTCGTTGCGCAGGGCCTGGTTCAGATAATCCAAAACTTTGGGATCGCCGCGCATTTGCCGTCTCCTGTTCGATGGTTCCGTCCGGACAGGAGCTTACCTTGCGCCCACGGGGCGCACCAGCCAGACCATCAAGCCGGAAAGCGGCTCAGGCGGCCGCGGTCAGACCGGCGAGCTGATCCAGGCGCAGCGGCTGCGCCTGCTTGCGGCATTCGCTGATGAGCTGCCGCGCTTCCGGCACGCACCGGCCGCAGACGCCGCCCACACCGAGCTGATCCTTCAGCGCGCGCATGGTGCAGGCACCCTGCTCCACGGCGTGGCGGATCTTGCTGTCGGATACGGCGCGGCAAACGCAGACGTACATCGATGGGCACCAGGAAGCATTGCGATAATGTATTTGATCGCGAATGATAATGATTGTCAATCACTCATTTGGACGAGCCGAATCCATCGGGCGCAAGCCTCTGAAAATCGCCCAAAAAGATGCGCGGGAACGCTGCGGGGAAGGCCCGCTCCCGATCTCCCGCCATGGCGCCGCTGGCCCCGCGCCGGCAAACCGGCCCGGCGCAGGGTTGTCGGAGCAGGCGGCTACAGTTCGGAAACCAGCTTGCCGCCGCGGCCCCACAGCTCGCGCGGCACCTCGCGGATCACGATCTCCACGCTTTCCGGCGGGCAGCCGAGGGTTTCGCTCGCCACCTTGGTCGCCTCGCGGACAAAGGCGCGCTTTTGCTCCGGCGTGCGGCCGGGGTGCATCTCGAGTTGCAGGATGGGCACGGGACATCTCCGGTTTGCGGCGTTCCCACTGCGGGAACGCCCATGGGCCGGCAGTTTCGCCGCGTGCCCCGTCCGGATAAACCTGCAATCCTTTGCGGCATCCCCAACCACCCGGTTCCGAATCATGGACAAGCTTTCCGGCATGGCGATGTTCGTGCGCGTGGTCGAAAGCGGCAGCTTTGCCGCCGCCGCGGCGGCGGCCGGCGTCTCCGCCACCATGGCCGGCAAGCAGGTGCGGGAGATCGAGCAGCGCCTCGGCGCCCGCCTGCTGCACCGGACCACGCGCCGCCAGCAGCTGACCGAAATCGGCCGGCTCTACTACGAGCGCTGCAGGCAGGCCCTGGCCGGCGTGGCCCTGGCGGAGGCCAGCGCCGGCGAACTGCAGGCGACCCCGCGCGGGCTGCTGCGCATCACCGCGCCCCTCAGCTTCGGCAGCCGGCGGCTGATGCCGGCCCTGGCCGACTACCTGGCGCAGCATCCCCTGGTCAGCGTCGACCTGTCGCTCAGCAACCGCACGCCGGATCTGGTGCAGGAAGGCTACGCGCTCGGCATCCACATCGGCGCGATCCGCGACCTGACCCTGGTGGCGCGGCCGCTGCGTCCCTACCGCATGATGCTGGCCGCCGCGCCCGCCTACCTGGCGCGTCACGGCACGCCGGCGCGGCCGGAGGACCTGAGCGGCCACGCCTGTCTGGGATTATCGAATTGGCGCCGTCGCGACCATTGGCATCTGCTCGGCCCGGACGGGGAGCGCAATATCCCGGTGCAGGGCCGCCTGACCACCGACAACGGCGACGCCCTGCTGGTCGCCGCGCTGCGCGGCGCGGGCATCGTGCTGCAACCGGAGATCCTGCTGGCCGAAGGCATTGCCGCCGGCGACCTGTTGCCGGTACTCCCCGGCTGGGCGCCGCCGGACCAGCCGATGCACCTGCTGTATCCCCCGGACCGGCGCCCGGCAGCCAGGCTGCGCAGCATGATCGACTTCCTGTTGAGCCGCTTCGGGCCGCAGGACTGAGCGGCGGGCGGGTTTGGCTCAGTCTTGCGGCGACGGGACGGGGGCGCCGCTGTCCGCGGCACGAGCCTCCAGCCCGAGCAAGGGCGCCAGCTGATTCAGCGCTTCCAGATACACGCCGCGCTTGAACGCCACCACTTCCTCCAGCGGTAGCCAGAAATCGACCCAGCGCCAGCCGTCGAATTCGGGATGCCCGGTGGCGTTGAAGTGCACCAGGCATTCCTCGCAGGTCATGCGCAGCAGGAACCATTTCTGCTTCTGGCCAATGCACACCGGGTGCCGGCCGCGCCGGATCAGGCGGCTGGGCAGGCGGTAACGCAGCCAGTCATTGGTGACGCCGAGCAGCGCAACGTGCTCAGGCTTGAGGCCCAGTTCTTCCTCCAGCTCGCGGTAGAGGGCCTGCTCGGGCGTTTCATGCCGCTGGATGCCGCCTTGCGGGAACTGCCAAGCCTCCTGGCGGATGCGCTTGGCCCAGAGAACCTGGGAAGCGGCATTGGCCAGGATGATGCCCACGTTGGGACGAAACCCATCCGCGTCAATCACTTGCTTTATGACGGTTATATGTCGGTGTTGGAGAGGATTCTTTCATAGCGGTACCGGCTCCGGCAATAATGGCATCCTGCCAAGCACCGGGCCAGGCGGTATGTCGTCCCTGACAAGCGCCGCGCCATCCATGGCGCGGACTGCTGAAATAAGCGCCCTAGTAAAATATTTCTCCCCATTTTTGGACTTTCCGTGACCAACCTGGCCATTTTCGACCTCGACCACACCCTGCTGGACGGCGATAGCGATTACCTGTGGGGCCAGTTCCTGGTCGAGCAGGGGCGCGTCGACGGCGAGGCCTACGAGCGGCAGAACAAGCTGTTCTACGAGGCCTACCAGGCCGGGACGCTGGATATCGACGCGTTTGCCAGTTTTTCGCTGGCGCCGCTGGCGGCGCACGAGCCGCCGGAGCTGCATGAAATGCACCGGCGCTTCATGCGCGAGAAGATCGAGCCGCGGGTGGCGGCGGGCGCGCGGGCGCTGCTCGAGCGGCATCGCCGCGCCGGCGATACCCTGATCATCACCACCGCCACCAACCGCTTCATCACCGAACCGATCGCCGCCCTGCTGGACGTGCCCAACCTGCTCGCCACCGACCCGGAAATGATCGGCGGCCGCTACACCGGCCGCATTACCGGCCACGCCAATTTCCGCGAGGGCAAGGTGCTGCGCCTGCGCGAATGGCTGGAACACCGGCGCATCCAGTACGCGCGGTCCACCTGCTACAGCGACTCGCACAACGACCTGCCGCTGCTGAATTTTGCCGACACCGCGGTGGCGGTGGACCCGGACCCGATCCTGCGCGCCGAGGCGGAACGGCGCGGCTGGGCGGTGATCAGCTTGAAAGAACCGTAGGCTGGGATGAACGAAGTGCATAGCCCGGCAAACGCGCAGCGCGTAGCCGGGGCTTTGGCCAGCGCAGTGCAATCCCGGGTAGCGCTTCGCGCTTCCCGGGCTACGTCCGCGTAAACGCCGCCAACTCCTCCGCATGGCGCGGGTGCTCACGCCGCAGCTGATCCAGGCTGGCGAACTGGTGATCGGCGTAGTCGAAGCCCGGCGCCACCACTTCCGCCACCAGGGCGTGGCTGGCTCCGCCAATCAGTTGCGAGGCCTTCCAGCAGCCTCCGGATACCAGCAGGAAGCGCGCATCGCCGGGGCCATTGCCGAGGCGCTCCCGGCGCAACGCCCCGTCCGCCGCCAGCATCAGGTACTCGACCGGGCCGCCGTCGAGGAAGAAATGCAGGATGTCGCTGCGATTGCGGTGCAGACGGCCGCGCGGCTCGGCTTGGTTGAGCAGGTAGTAGATGGAAGTCGCCAGCGGGCGTTCGCCCGTGGCCGTCGCGTGATTGGTCGCGGCGGTATAGATGCGCTTGAAGTAACCGCCCTCGGGGTGCCGCTCCAGACCGAGTTTCGACACCCAGTCGGGCTGGTTCACGGCTCCAGCCGCTCCATGCGCCAGGCATTGCCCTCGCGCACGTAGCGCAGCCGGTCATGCACGCGGTTGGCGCGCCCCTGCCAGAACTCGATGGTTTCCGGCACCACCACGTAGCCGCCCCAGTAGTCCGGCAGCGGGATGTCCTGCCCGTTGAAGCGCTCGCCGGTGGCGGCGAGGCGTGCGTCCAGCTCCTCGCGTTTTTGCAGCACCCGGCTCTGGCGCGAGGTGTAGGCACCGATCTGCGAGCCGCGCGGACGGCTGTGGAAATAGCGGTCGGACAGCTCGCGCGGCACCCGCTGCACCCGCCCTTCGATGCGCACCTGGCGCTCCAGCTTGTCCCACCAGAAGGTCAGCGCCGCCTCGGGCCGCACGGCCAGTTCCTCGCCCTTGCGCGACTCGTAGTTGGTGTAGAAGGTGAACCCACCCTGATACAGCCCCTTGAACAGCACGATGCGCAGCGAGGGCCGGCCCTGCGCCGACACCGTCGCCAGGGACATCGCCGTCGGCTCGACCAGGCCGGCGGCCGCGGCATCCGCCAGCCAGCGCTCGAATTGCGCCAGCGGATCGGGCAGGACATCGGAGTCGTTCAACGGCGGATTGCGCTCGTACTGGGCCATGGGAAAGTTATATGGGGCAAAATAAGGTTCTGCAATAAGCGAATTCTGCCGGAAACCAATGACCGCCACTTTTAAAGCCCTGCGCGTCCACCAGGTCGAGAAGTCTTTCCAGGCCCGGCTGGAGCAGATCCAGCTGGCGGACCTGACGCCGGGCGAGGTGGTGATCCGGGTGGCGTATTCCTGCCTCAACTACAAGGATGCGCTGGCGGTGAGCGGCAAGGGCCGCATCATGCGCGCCATGCCGCGCGTCGCCGGCATCGACCTGTCCGGCGTGGTGGAGAGCAGCGCCGACCCGCAGTTCAAGCCCGGCGACAAGGTGCTGGTCACCGGCTGCAACATCGGCGAGCTGCTCGACGGCGGACTGGCTGAATTCGCCCGCGTGCCGGCGGCGGCCGTGGTGCCGCTGCCCGCGGGCCTGAGCCTGTCCGAGGCGATGGCGCTGGGCACCGCCGGCTTCACCGCGGCCCTGGCGCTGCGCCGGATGCTGGAAAACCACCAGGCGCCGGAGCACGGCCCCATCGCCATCACCGGCCCCACCGGCGGCGTCGGCAGCGTCGCCATCAGCCTGTTCAAGCGCGCCGGCTTCCAGGTCGCGGCCATCACCGGCAAGACCACCACAGAAGCTGAGAAGTACCTGCGCCTGCTCGGCGCCGACGAAATCGTCGACCGCAACAGCCTCGACCTCGGCAGCAAGCCGATGGAGACCGCGCGCTGGGGCGGCGCCGTGGACAACCTCGGCGGCGACACGCTCAGCTATCTGACGCGCACGGTGAAGCCCTGGGGCAACATCGGCAGCGTCGGCCTGGCGCAGGGTCATACGCTGAACACCACCGTCATGCCCTTCATCCTGCGCGGCGTCAGCCTGCTCGGCATCCACTCGGTGGAAATGCCGCGCGCCTGGCGGCTGGACATCTGGAAGCACCTGGCCTCCGATTGGAAGCCGGCGCAGCTCAAGGACATCGCCAGCCGCACCGTCCCGCTGGAGGAAGTGCCGGCGGTTTGCGCCGAGCTCATCGCCAGCCAGGCCCTGGGCCGCACCATCGTGCGCATCGGCGGGGAGCTTTGAGACGACCATGAGCGCCCACGCCCCCAGCCACGACGAGCATGGTCATGATCATGGTCATGACCACGCGCATGATCACGGCCACGATCATGGTCACGACCACAAGCCGCAGAAGAAGAAGGGACACGATCACGGTCATGGGCACAGCCATCATCACGGCCACGCCCACGGCTCCAGCAATGAAAAACGCCTGACCTGGGCGCTGATCCTGGTCGGCGTGTTCATGCTGGTCGAGGTGGCGGGCGGCATCATGGCCCACTCGCTGGCCCTGATCGCCGATGCCGGCCACATGCTGACCGACTCGGCCTCGCTGATCCTGGCCCTGTTCGCGCTGCGCGTCGGCAAGCGCCCGGCGGACGAGACCTATTCCTACGGCCGCCAGCGCTATGAAGTGCTGGCCGCTTTCGTCAACGGCATGGTGCTGCTGGCGCTGAGCGTGTGGATCCTGATCGAATCGGCGCGGCGCCTGTTCGAGCCGCAGAACGTGCAGGGCCCGGTGATGCTGGTAGTGGCCGGCCTCGGCCTGCTCGCCAACATCGCCGCCTTCCTGATCCTGCGCGACGGCGAGGACAACCTCAACATGCGCAGCGCCGTGCTGCACGTGCTGGGCGACCTGCTCGCCTCGGTGGCGGCGATGATCGCCGCCGTGATCATCATCTACACTAAGTGGATGCCGATCGATCCGATCCTGTCGGGACTGGTGTCGCTGCTGATTCTGCGCGGCGGCTGGCGCGTCACGCGCGAGTCGGCGCATATCCTGCTGGAAGGCACGCCGCCGGGGATCGAAGTGGAAGAAGTTTCCGCCGACGTCATCGCGCAAGTGCCCGGCGTCAGCGATGTGCACCATCTGCATGTATGGTCGCTGACCGACGCCAAGCCGATGATGACCCTGCATGCCGTGATCGCGGAAGACAGCAACCAGGATACGGTGCTGGCCGCGATCCAGAAGCGCTTGAGCGAGCGCTTCGGAGTGGTACATGCGACGGTGCAGATCGAGCGGGATGGGTGTGTGGCGCATGTGGATGATGGGTGTCATGACCATGCGGCGCCTGCGCTGAAGAGTTGAGGCGCGGCTGCACCGAGCCCCCTGCCTTTAGTCCCCTCTCCCCTTGGGGGAGAGGGCCAGGGTGAGGGGTGGTTGCGGCGCATACGGCCAGAACTGGATTCCCGCCTGCGCGGAAATGACGAGGGGGATGGGTGTGCTCGAAGCCCCTCGATACACCCGCTGCGCGGGCACTCGGGGCGAACGGGGTTTGGTGTTGTTCAGGTAAAAAGCGCCCCTCACCCCAGCCCTCTCCCCACTTCGTGGGGAGAGGGAGAAAACCCGACGGCCACAAAAAAACCGCGCCGGCTTTCACCGGCACGGCTCGCTTGAAACGACCGGCTACACCGCCTTGAGCAGGAACTTGGCGACCTTCTGCGTGAAGTTCGTATACGGCGGATAGAACATCCAGTTGCTGGAGATCTGCGTCCGCACCACGGCGCGCTCGTGCGAGAAGGCCTTGAAGCCGTAATGGCCGTGGCCGCTGCCGATGCCGGAATTGTTGACGCCGCCGAAGGGCAGATTGCCGTGCAGGAACTGCACCACGGAGTTGTTGATGCAGGCGCCGCCGGAGGAGGTCTGCAGCATCACCTTCTGGATGTTCGCCTCGGTCTTGCTCCAGACGTACAGGGCCAGCGGCTTCTGGTCGGCGTTGATGCGGCGGATGACGTCGTCCAGATCGGTGAAGGAGAGGATCGGCAGCAGCGGGCCGAAGATTTCCTCGTGCATGATCTTGGCGTCGTCGGGAATATTGTCGAGCAGGGTCGGCGCGATGTAGCAGTTCTGCTCGTCGACGTCGCCGCCGGTGAGGGTGCGGGCGCCGCGCGCCTTGGCGTCGTCGAGCAGGGCCTTGATGCGGCCGGTGTGGCGCTGGTTGACCACGCGCGCCAGGAACGGGCTGGTCTTCTGCGAGGCGGCGTCGGCGCCGTAGGCGGTGGTCAGGGTTTCCCGGCACAGGCGCACGAACTCGTCCTTGACCGAGGCGTGAACGTAGATGTGATCCGGCGCGATGCAGGTCTGGCCGTTGTTGGTGTACTTGGACCACATCAGGTTGCGCGCCGCTTCCTTGAGGTTGGCGCTGGCGTCGATGATGGTCGGCGACTTGCCGCCCAGCTCGAGGGTGACGCTGGTCAGATGCTTGGCGGCGGCGGTCATCACCACCTTGCCGATGGAGGGCGCGCCGGTGAAGAAGATGTGGTCGAACGGCAGCGCCAGCAGCGCGCTGGATACGGCCACGTCGCCCTCGAAGATGGCGACCTCGTCCTCGTGGAAGATTTCGCGCACGATCTTGACCATCACCGCCGACAGGTTCGGCGTCATCTCCGACGGCTTGAGGATGGCGGTGTTGCCGGCGGCGATGGCGGAAACCAGCGGGCCGAACGTCAGGTTCACCGGGTAGTTCCACGGCGAGATAATCAGGCAGCGGCCCTTAGGCTGGTACTGCACCCAGCCCTTGAGGCCGAGCGTGGCGCGCGTGGGCCTGACCCGCGTCGGCTTCATCCACTTGCGCAGATGGCGCACGGTTTCCTTGGCCTCGAGCACCACGCTGAGGATTTCGGTGAGGTCGATTTCGGCCGGCGGCTTCTTGAAGTCGGCATAGCCGGCCTTGTAGAAGTCCTCGGTGTGCGCGATCACCGCGTCCTTGAGCTTGTTGATCTTGGCCTTGCGCTCGTCGAGGGTGGAGTTGCGCAGGCGCAGCGCGGTTTCGCGCTGGCGCTCGAATACGCGCTGGATCTCGCTGTCGGGATTCTGCTGCGCGGCGGCGGAAGGCAGGTAGGAAACGACTGTGCTCATGGGGGAACTCCTCGGCAATCTTTTGGGGGCGCAGCCGTCCGCGCCGCCTATTGAACGACCGTCCGAGCTTAAGCAAAAAGCCGCTGACGCGCTAGCGCGTTAATGTCAGTGACCGTCCGCTCCGGCTCACGGTGAGCTAGCCTATTGCAGATGGCTACCGGGCGAGCCTAGCGAAGGATAGGGATGCACTTGATGACACCCCAGAAATGCCGGTAACTGGGGCGTTTCTCGCTTATTTTGACAGTCCGGGCCATGGATGGCCCGGTCTTGTTGACGATGGGCGTCCTGCCCATCGCCCTGCGGGCGGCCTGCGGCCGTCCGATCCGGCAATCCTGCCGAATCGTCAGGACGAACCCTGCGCCGGAGTGCCCGTACCGCCCCAGATGTGCACGCCGTATTTCCAGTAACCGGTGACATTGTTGAGCCGCGCGTCCTGGTCGACCGGCAGCGGCAGCACCTCGCCCTCGATCTGCTGCTGCAGGAACGGCGCCAGCGCGGCCCCGCCGCCGCCGGTGATGATGATGGCGTCCAGGTCCCAGTCGTCCGCCCACAGGCGGTTGGCCTCGGTGGCGATGCGCGTGGCGAGCTGGTTGTAGGCCTGCTGCGCCAGCACGGTGAGGTCGTATTTCTGGCCCTTGATCTTGATCACGCCGCGGGTCACCGCCTCGTACAGGCGGTACAGCTCGACCTGGGTGCCGCTTTTCTCGTGCAGCAGGTTGGCGATGGCGTTGTAGGCCACCGACATGCCCGAATCGGTGGACAGGCTGCCGCGCTCGGAATAGCGGGTCTTGTCGCTGATGGTGAAGTCGGTGGTGCGGAAGCCGATGTCGATGACGCCGATCTTCTCGGTGACGAAGCGCTGGTTGAGCGCCTTGCCCTGCCCGTCCAGCATCTGGTTGAAAAGCGAGCCGAACGGTTGCGGCACCACCCGCACCTTCTCGATGTAGATGGTCTTGTCCTCGCGCGTGCCGTTGGCCTGCACCACGGTCACCGTGTGGCGCTGCTGCAGCAGCGTGGTGAGGGCGTCCTTGTACTTGCGGAAGAAGCTGACCGGCAGGCCGGTGACCAGGCGCACCGGATCGCCGTGCTCGACATAGGGCGCCAGCGCCGCCAGGCCCAGCACCTTGGCGTACTTGGTCATGAACTGCGCATGGTCGAGGGTGAAGCCGCGGCCGCGCGACTGCGTCTCCGCCAGCTCGCCGACGAAGACATCCTCGCCGCCGATGGCGAAATGGCGCGGCTGCGCCGCCTGCGAAGGCAGCAGCGCCTCGGCGAACTGGATCGGGTTGGCCTCGCCGACGATGGATTTGAATACCTGGAACAGCCTGCCATCCGTTGCCTTGGTGTAACCGAAGCCGATATCCGCGGCCAAAATACGCATGCGCAAAATCCCCCGCCCTGCCAATTAAGTGATGGCGGGGTTTGTAGCATGGGGACCGGGCACGGTCAAAAGCGCAGCCGGCCGGGATTTGCGCTCAGGCGCGCAGCCCGTTGATGCGTGGATGGCGGCGCAGGGAGCGCCCGCGCCACAGGTGCACGGCAAACGCCGGCAGCGCCAGCAGGCCGATGAAGATATGCAGCTGGCGGCACAGGGCGCGGGCCTCGTCGCCGCCGAAGTAGTACAGGCCGTAGCCGCTGAGCACCAGCAGCAGCGCACAGGCCAGGAACACCCCGCCGGCGCGGCGGTTGCGCCGCAGCCGCCAGAAGCGGTGGATATGGACGGAAAGCAGACTGCCCAGCACCAGCAGGCCGAGCATGGCGGCGGCGCCGTGCAGCTTCAGCATCCACGGCTCCAGCGGATTGGGCGCGAGTCCGAACTCGCCCTGCCGCATGAACCAGCCGTGCAGGACATAGTGGGCCAGCCCGCTGACGAACAGCAGGATCAGCACGGCATAGGCGCAGCGGCGATGGATCAGGCTGAGCATGGGCCGGGCGCTCAGGCAGCCGCGGCGGTCGGCTGCTGCACGTAAGCCTGGGCACCATAGGCCGCGAGCACCCGTTCCGCGGCTTCCGGCGCGGCGAACAGCACTACCTTGGTCAGGGCGTCGGCGCTCATGCAGTCCGCCGCGCGCACGCTGACGCTGGCGGCGCCGAGCCAGGGCCGGCGGCGGCGCGGATCGAGCAGCGGCGCAACCGCGCCCGCCGCGGTATCGCGGCGCGAATAGTAATTGGCGGACGTGGCCAGGGCCTCGTCGCACAGGGTGAGCGTGTGCGCGGCCAGGACGGGCGCCTGCGGATGGCGCAGATGCACTGCTTGCGGCGCGCCGAAGGTGCGCAGGTCGCCGCCGGCATTGACCAGCGCCCCCTCCACGCCGGCCTGGCGCAGAACCGCGATGGCGCAGTCCACCGCATAGCCCTTGGCGATGCCGCCCAGGTCGATCAGCAGGGGCCGGTGAAAGCGTACATGACAGTCCTGCAACAACTCGATATCGGTCCAGTTGCCCTCGAACGGCGGTTTCGCCGGCCCCGGCAGCGCGGCAGGCAGATAGCCCCAGTCCCGCAGGGAAGCGCCGACGGCGATGTCGAAAGCGCCCTCGCTGAGCCGCGACAGGCGCTGCGCGGCGGCCAGCACCACCCAGGTCTGCGCATCGATGCGCAGCGGCCGCTGCAGCGCCTCGCGATTGAGCGCCGACACCGTACTGCTCGCTTCATGGAAGCTCATCCGCCGCTGGACTTGCTCCACCACGGCGAAGGCGGCATCGACGGCCGCGTGCAGCCGCGCCGGCGGCGCGGCACCGGTGGCCTGAATCTCCACCAGCGTGCCGAGCAGCGGCCGCGCGCGGCGCACTTCAGCGCTGGGCGGGGGGCTGGGCGATGGCGATGGCATAAGTCGCCAGCAGGCGGCGGATGCCGTCGGTGAGGTGCTCGCTGGAGAGGGTGGCGCCGCTGATGTTCTGGATGCCGTCGCCGATGCGCACGCTGTCGCCGTGCTGCTTGCCGTTGAACTGCGCCCGCCAGCGCGGATTGCGCACCTCGCTGCCGTAGGCTTCGCGGTATTCGAGGATTTCCAGCTGGCGCAGCTTGCCGTCGGCGCCCAGCGCCACCGCATAGGTGATGAGATCGTGCTTGCCGATGACGGCGTCGACGAAGAAATAGCCATCGGCCGCCTTCCAGGCGCGCAGCGAGCCGGGGTAGACCTTGGTGCCGGCGTCCTGCTCGATGGCGGCGGTCTGCTCCGGTGTCAGCGCCACCGGCAACGGCGTCAGCGCCTGCTCGCCGAACATCAGCTTCTGCGCCTCGTCCACGCTGAGATAGACGGTGGCCTGCGCCGGGGCGCAGACCGCGATGGCGGCGAGGGGCAGATAAATTAGATTACTGGGCAGGCGACTGGACGGAATCATGCGCTATGGTCCTCCAGCCGCCCGCGTATTCGCAAGCGTAACGAGAATGCTACTCAGGCGCTTTTGCTTCCGGCCCCTTAGAAACCGAGGCCCAGGCCGAGGTCGAAGCGGCTGAAATTGCTGTTTTGCTGGAACGACTGGTAGTCCGCTTTCAGCACCACATGCGGCGTGACGTAGAAGTTGGCGCCATAGGTCCAGACGCGGTCGTGGTTGACCGGCCAGTAGCCATAGTCGCCCGGATTGGCGGAAACCGGCACCAGGCCCTGCGGCAGCACCGGCCCCGTCGTGCCCTCGTAGCTGGAGCCCATGCTGTACTTCTCCCAGCGCACGAACGGCGAGATGCGATAGGTGTTGTTCTGCCAGACGGTGTAGGCGCCCTGCGCGTAGTAGCCGTAGAAGGCCGAGGGAATCGGGTTGGGCGAGCCCGGGTTGGAAGCGTTGGCGACGGCCAGATTGGTGATCGAGCCGTGGGCGTACAGGGCCGACAGGTCGAACTTGCCGGGGGTCCAGCGCGCATGGGTTTCCCACAGGGTGATGCGCTGGTCGCCGTTGATCGGCGCGTTCGGCGGGGCCGCGACCTTCTCGGCATTGCCGGTGAACACGGCGGCGCCGACGTTGACGCCCGGCAGGCCGGTATAGCTCAGCGCCACGTATTCGGCCAGGTGGCTGGCGTTGGCCAGCGCCAGTTCCTGATGGCTGGCCTGCAGCGGCGCCACGTCGTTGTCTTCCATGTCCAGCGCGGTGATGTACTGCGGGAATTCCGGCGCGTAATTCCACTTCGACAGGTCCTGGCCGGTGGTCAGGCCGACGTTCCAGCCGATGCCGATGTCGGTATTGCCGTGGAAGTTGAAGCCGCCCTCGCGCCAGGTGCTGGGGATGATCAGGGTCTCGACGAAATTGCGCTGCACGCCGTAGAAATTGGTCGGCTCATGGTGCTCGTTGAGCAGGCCGAAGGGCATCAGGAACAGGCCGCCGCGCACGGTGGCCCAGTCGGTGAGCTGGTGATCGACGTAAAACTGCTCCACCTCGAACTCGCCGACGTCGCTGGCCGAGGACACGGCGTGCTCGACCTCGTACTCGGAGTTGAAGCTGGTGCGGTCGTCGAAGGTGTAGCCGATGCCGAACACGGCGCGCGCCAGGTCAGCCTCGGTGCGGTTCGGCTCGTGGATCGGGCGGGTGTAATAGACCTCGCCGTAGCCCCACAAGCTGAGATTGTCGAACAGCGAGGAGCCCCGCACCGAGGCGGTCTGGGCCTGGGCCGGAGGCTGTGCCTGCTGCGCGGCCTGCTGCTGCACCACCTGCTGGGTCTGCTGCTGTTGCTGCGACAGCGCCTGGTTCTGCGCCTTGAGCTGCTCCAGCTGCGCCTTCAGCTCCTGCAGCTGCTGCGACATCTGGTCGACTTTCTGCTCGAGCTGCTGCTCCACCGCCGCGCTGCTGGCGGGATCGGCGGCCGCGGTGGCGGATGCCGACAGCACGGCGGCCGCGATCAGGAGTTTCACACCGGATTGGTTCCGGCCGGACTTGCTCTGAATGTTCATGATGGGATGGGCGTGGTGGTAAGCCGTGGTTACTTGGATGAAACGGCGGCGGATGCGGCGCTGGCCGTGGCGGAAGTCGGAGCGATGACGGTCACCGGCGCCGTGCACTGCGCGGGCACGTTGTAGGCCGAGGGGTTGGCCGGGTCGTAGCCGTCGGTGAGGGTGCAGAGGAAGGCGATGATGTTCTCGATGTCCTGCGCGTCCAGGGTCGGCGCCTGGCCGCCGCCGAAGGTCGGCGGGGTGTAGGGAATCTCGCCGATGTTGACGTTGGCGTCGTAATCGACCGGCAGGTCGTTGTACTCGAACTGCTCTGGCGTGCCGTCGGCGGCCGTGTAGAAAGTGCCGACCGCGACATAGGGATTGCCGCTGGCCGTGCCGGCGTCGACCGGGTTGGGGTTGTTGCCGGTGTTGTTGTTGATGTCGCGCGTGACATACCACTCAACCACCTGCTGCAGGGTGCTGAAGCGGCCGTTGTGGAAATACGGCGAGGTGATGGCGATGTTGCGCAGCGTCGGCACCTTGAACTGGCCGCAGACGGTGGTGGTGGTGGTCAGCGATACGCGCGGGTTGGGATCGTTGGCCGGCGGGGCGAACGGCGCGCACAGGCCCATGTCGTAGAAGGCGTATTCCGCATCCGCGGGCACATTGGTTTCCGCCGGCACATAGGTCAGCGGGGTGCCGTCCACCGGGCTGACCGGATTGGTGCTGTTGGCCGGGATGTTCCAGTTGCGCGGAATGCCGATGTTGTCGTAGGTGAAATCGGTGAACAGGGCGTGGTCGCTATAGCCCTGGCGCTGGCTCGGGTGGCAGGCGGTGCAATTGCCCTTGACGGGGTTGTTGAACAGCGCCAGGCCCGCCTGCTCCTGCGCGGTGAGCTGTGCCTGACCCTGCAGCCAGTAGTCGTACTTGCTGGTGAAGGGGTGGAAATCGGGATCTTCGGTCTCGTAGGCGCCGATGGCCAGGCCCATGTCCTGCAGCGCGGTGTCCGGATCGCTGAGGACGGCGGAGCCATAGACCGAGACGAAAGCCGCCAGCGACGCCGGCGACTTCTGCAGCAGCGCCACCACCGCGGAGGAGTCGGCATTGGCCATCTCGAACGGCGTGATGAAGGGCTGCTCGGCCTGCACCGCCAGCGAGGAGGCGCGGCCGTCGCGGAAAAAGCCGCCGACCAGGTTGACGCCGTCGAACGGCGGCGTGAACGAGGCATACATCAGGGACGGCGCGTTGCGGAAGCCCGGCAGGTCCATGTTCGGCCCGCCCAGCGGCACCGGCAGGCCCTGGTCGGGTCCGGAAGCAGTGGGATCGGCGGTGAAGGCGTACTTGGCGACGTGGCAGGTGCTGCAGGACTGCTTGCCCGAAGCGGACAGGGCAACGTCGTGAAACAACTGCTGGCCGGCGGTCGCCGCCGCCGACAGACCCTGCGGCGCCGCGCCGCTGCTGCCATTGCCGCAGGCGGCCAGAGCCGTCGCGGCCGCAAGCAGCGCCCAGCGGCCAAGCTGCGTGGAAACTTTGTGAGCCATCACTCCCTTTCTTCCCTAATACGCGGCACAGGTGCGCAGCACAGCGGTCACCGCCGCCTCGATACGTTGCAGGGATAATAATGAGAAGGATTCGTATTAGCAAGCTGAGAAGCAGTCTCATAACGCCGCGGAGCGGGTCCTGCCGCGGCGCGCGGCTCCCGCAGCGGATCGCATCGGCACAGACGCAAGAAATCAGTTCCAACGGCGGGCGATCGGGCCGATAATCTGCGCCCATGAATCTGCCCTTCACCAAGATGCACGGTCTCGGTAACGACTTCGTCGTCATCGACGCCACGCGGGCGCCGCTGCACGAGTGGCTGCGGGCGCCCTCGCCCGCCCTGCTGCACCGCCTGACCGACCGCCGTTTCGGCGTGGGCTGCGACCAAGTGCTGCTGATCGAGCCGCCGCCCAGCGCGGAAGTGGACTTCGGTTATCGCATCTTCAATGCCGACGGCTCCGAAGTCGGCCAGTGCGGCAACGGTTCGCGCTGCCTGGCGCGCTATGTGCGCGATCACGGTCTCAGCGACAAGCGCGACCTGCGGGTGAAGACCTCCACCAGCCTGCTCGAACTGCACCTGCTGGAGGATGGCCAGGTACGGGTCAACATGGGCGCGCCGCGCTTCGAGCCGGCGCAGATCCCGATGCTGGTGCAGGGCAATGAGCGCTCTCCCGAATACGGCCTGACCCTGGCCGACGGCACCGCCCTGGCCTGCGGCGCGGTGAGCATGGGCAATCCGCACGCGGTGATCGAGGTCGCCGATGTCGATAGCGCGCCGGTGGCGGCGATCGGCGAGGAATTGCAGCATCATCCGGCCTTCCCGGAGAAGGTCAACGCCGGCTTCGTGCAGTTCGTCGATGGCGGCCATGCCAGACTGCGGGTGCACGAGCGCGGCACGGGCGAAACCCTGGCCTGCGGCAGCGGCGCCTGCGCCGCCATGGTGGTGGGACGCATCTGGGGCAAGCTGGGCGCGCACGCCGCCATCCAGGTGCGCGGCGGCGCGCTGCAACTGGAATGGGCGGGAGAAGGCCAGCCGGTGTACATGACCGGCCCGGCGGAAACGGTATTCGAAGGGAGTCTGGTGTGGCCGAAGTAAGCGAACCGAAGGAACAGGCGGCGGCAGGCGCGGCGGCCGAGTTGGCCAGTGAAGCGCAGGTGGTGGCCTATCTCAAGGCCCATCCGCAGCTGCTGACCGATCATCCGCAATTGCTGGAAGCGCTGGAGCTGACCCATGCGGCCGGCTCGGCGGTATCGCTGATCGAGCGCCAGGTGGAGCTGCTGCGCGGCAAGAACCAGCGGCTGGAAGCGCGCCTCAACCGCCTCATCGAGACCGCCCGCGAAAACGAAACCCGCGCCGAAAACGTGCTGCGCCTGGCGCGCACCCTGATCCGCGCGCCCTCGCTGGCCAACATCGTGGTCGGACTGCGCACCTCGATGCGCGAGGATTTCGGCATCGACGAGGTGTTCGTCGGCCTCAACAGCGGCGCCTACAAGCGCCACGACATCGACGGCATCGTGCCGATCGAGGCCGGCGGCGCGGTGGCCCGCGCCTACGACAATTTCATCCGCACCCGCCTGATCGAATGCGGCCCGATCGGCGAGGAACGCGCCAAGCTGCTGTTCCCCAAGGCGGAGCAGCCGGTGCTGTCGGCCGCGGTGGTGCCGCTGGAGAAGGAAAAGAATCTCGGCATGCTGGCCCTGGGCTCGCGCGACGCGGAGCGCTTCCAGCCGCGCCAGGGCAAGCTGTTCCTCGAAATCACCGCCGAGCTGGTGGCCGCCGCGGTGCGCGCGCGCCTGACATGAACACCACGGCCAGCGCGCTCGAGCAGCTGCTGGCCGCTTATCTGAGTCATCTGCGCGTCGACAAGCGCGCTTCGGAACATACGCTCGCGGCGACCCGGCGCGACGGCAGCGCTTTCCTGGCCTACTGCGCCGAGTGCGGCATTCATGAACCGAAGCGCGTCGACATCCATACCGTGCGCGGCTTCATCACCCGCCTGCACCGCAAGGGCCAGCAGCCGTCCAGCCTGCGGCGCTACCTGTCGAGCCTGCGCGGCCTGTTCCGCCATGCGCTGCGCGAGGGGCTGGCCGAGCACAACCCGGTCGCCGGGGTGCGCGGCCCCAAGGGCAAGCGCGAACTGCCCAAGGTCATCGTCACCGAGGATCTGGGCAATGCCCTGGATCTGCAAGCGGAGGGCGAGCTGGGCTTGCGGGATAAAGCCATGGTCGAACTGTTCTATTCGGCCGGCCTGCGCCTGGCGGAACTGCAGAAGCTCGACGTGCCGCCGGGCGACCGCTTCCCCGACGAAATCCGGGTGCTCGGCAAGGGCAGCAAGGAGCGCATCACGCCGGTCGGCGGCAAGGCGCGCACCGCGCTCGACGCCTGGCTGCGCGAACGCGGCGAGATGGCGGCGCCGGACGAGCTAGCGCTGTTTGTCGGCCGCAACGGCCGGCGCCTGTCGCAGCGCTCGATCCAGCTGCGCCTGGCCGCCTGGGCGCAGCAGGTTGGTCTGCCGGTGCACCTGCATCCGCACAAGCTGCGCCACTCCTTCGCCACCCACATGCTGGAGGCCACCAGCGATCTGCGCGCAGTGCAGGAGCTGCTCGGCCACGCCAACCTTGCCACCACGCAGATCTATACCCAGCTCGACTGGAAGCGCTTGGCCAAGGTTTATGACGAGGCGCATCCGCGGGCCAAGCGGCGTTCTTCGCCTTAGAAGAAGGTCTGATTAAATCGTCACCCCGGCGAAAGCCGGGGTCCAGGGGCCCAAGCGCTGCACGGAATTCCCTGGATTCCGGCTTTCGCCGGAATGACGATCACGAAATTGATCGGAGTTTCCCTGAAGTCGTCGCAACGCGGTCGGCTCGCTACCTGGCGCCAACCGTCTTGCCGATTCCGCAGAACGCGGCCAGCGTTGTCCCCGGCGCCGCGGCGCCATGGACCAGCCAGGCGGCGCCCGCACTGCCGGCGACGAAACCCAACTCGATCACCAGCGCGATCAGCAGGCCCTTCTTCCACGGCAGGCGGCGCGGACCGGCTACAGCGGGCTGCGGACGCGGCGGGCGGCCCAGATGCAGCACGGCAGCCACGCGCCGGCGCCAGGTATCGGTCAGCGCCAGGCACTGGCCGATGATGAAGGCGAGAAAGGCGCAGCAAGCCACCGCTCACTCCACCGGACTGACGCGGAAGGTCTGCCGCGCCGTCAGGTATACATACACCGTCGCCATGCCGCGTGCGTCGGCGGTGACGGTGGCTTGCCGCAGGCCTTCGCAGCGGTAGCTGGCGCCGGGACGGAGCTGGCTCAGCTCCAGCGGATAGATGCCGCCCGCCGCGGCGGGACGGCCGGGACTCAGCACGCAGTTCAGCTCGCCGCCCTCGTTGCGGGCGCGGCTCACCAGCACGTCGGGATAGGGCGCGGCGGCAAGCAGCGGGCCATTGAGGGTTTCCGCCGCCACACCGCGCGCATGCATGTCGCGGCGCGTGGCGGCGCCCTGGCTGAACAGCCCGAGCAGGCTGGCATGGGCAAAGGTCGACACGCCCTGGTGCACCACCGCACCATCCTCCTCGCCGCGCGGGAACTCGGCGCGCACGCGCTGGCGCAGCAGCTCCAGCACCTCGCTGTCGCCCATCTCGCCCGCCGCCGCGCCTACCTGCGCATAGGTGGTGATCATCGACTTGCGATAGTTGCCGGTGTCGATCGCGTCCCAGCCGCGGGTCAGCAGATCGACCTTGCCGTTCGCCACGCGGATGAAGTCGAGCCGCGCGATCTCCCAGGCGCGCCGCGCCACGTCCGGCAGGATGCCGTGCAGGAAGTAGGCGGTGACGCAGTCCGCCATCACCGAGGTCAGCGCGGCGATGGTCAGCCCGGTGCGGCCGGAGCGGATCGCCAGCGTGCGCCCGTCCACGGTGGTGAACTCGTTGTCGAAGTGCCGGCGGTAGTCGGCTTCGATCTCCGACCACCAGCGGGTGCCGTAAAGGCGGTCGTGGATCTTCAGCGTGATGCCGCCGAAGTTGTTGCACAGCGGATAGATCCAGTTCGGTTCGCAGGGAAACAGGGTGAAGCGGCTGCGCTTGAAATTGCGGTACACCACCTCGGCCAGCTGCGAGTAGGTGTAGCGCCACTCGCGTCCGTCCGGATGGCGCAGCAGCAGCGGCTGGTCGTTGTAGCGGCTGTCGCCGGTATTGGAGATATATTCGGACAGCAGCGCGCCGAACCAGCCGGAGTACATGATGTTGTCGCGCGGCACCGGGTCCGGATCGAGGCTGAGATTGCCCCAGGCGTTTTCCAGCGCCCAGTATTTCCAGTTGCGATGGTCCAGCATCTTCTGATGCAGGTTCTGCTGCGCCTGCGACAGGTAGCCGCGAAACGCCGGCAGGTGCTCATATTGCAGGGCCGCCAGGGAGTAGCCGAAGTTGCAGACCTGGTAGCGCACCGAGGCGGTCTGGAACTGGTCGATCTGGTCGAAGCCGTCGAAGCTGGCCAGCGGTTGCAGCGAGCGGTCGAGTATATAGCGCAGGTATCCGTTCGCTTCTTGCGGCATGCCCGGCGCATCGGCCCGCGCCGTGGCCGCAGTAGCCACGCGCGGCGGTTGTGCGGCGAGCTTGGCCAGGTGAATGTTGCGCCGGTCGCGGTCGGCGATGGCGCGGGCGCGATAGCGCGCCCGGCCGCGCAAGGTCACCACCGCGGCCGCGGCGATGGCGGCGGCGAGCAGCCAGGGCGCGCCGCTCCAGCCCGGCACGGGCGCCAGGGCGGCGGCCAGCCCGGCCGATCCGAGCCAGACCACGATGGGCGCCAGGATGTTGCCGCTGCCGAACCAGGCGAACAGCGCGACGCCGAACAGCAGCAGGCTCAGCAGCAAGCCGGCGACGGCGCCGAACGACGGCCACAGGCCGTTACCCAAATGACCGAGGAAGCCGCCGCCCGGAAGCATCAGGCCCAGGCCGAAAGCGCGCAGCCCCGGCGCGGCGACCAGCGCGATGGCCAAGCCCCCCAGTGCCATGGCCGCATACAGCAGCAGCATGGTGCGCTGGCGCGCGGTGGACAGCGGCCCGTCGATGGCATCGCGCACGGCGATGGAAGCGATTGCCGCGCGCGGCAGGCTGGCGCCCGCATCGGCCGGCGATCCGGGGGCCGGAAATCCCGTAACGGGGCTGACGCTGCTCATGAGACTCCTCCTGCCCGGCGCGTTGTGGACCGCGGGTGCCGCCGGTGGACTGAAGTAGTAACACAAATATAGACAGACTGTCTATATAATAGTAGACATAATGTCTACCATCCGGCTGTATGGCGGCGCGGCCCGGAAAGCCGGCCGCGGCGCAATCGACCACCGCCCCGGCGAACCGTTAGAGTTGCGCCCATCGATCGCTCCCCCATCCTCCCGAGCCATGCCCACCCGCCGTACCCTCGCCAAGCCGGCCGCCGACCGCCCCAGGATCGAGGACAAGCTGCTGGAGGCAATGGAGAAACTGCTGGCCGAAGGCGTGGCCTTCTCCTCGGTCAGCATCGAGCAACTGACCACCACCGCCGGCATTGCCCGCGCCACCTTCTACCTGCATTTCCGCGACAAGGGCGAATTGGTGACGCGCCTGATGGGACGGGTGCGGCAGGAGATCGTGGTCTCGGCCGGATTGTGGTTCGAGCACGCCGAGCGGGCGCAGCGCGAAGACATGCGCAGGGCCCTGCGCGGCATACTCGGCGTGTACCAGAAGCATCACGTGATCATCGATGCGGTAGTGGAAACCGCCTCGCGCGATGCGGAGGTGGCGCGGCTGTGGCGCGAAACCATGGAGGCGCTGTGCGCGGAAAGCCGGCGCGCCATCCTCAGCCTGCGCCAGGTCGGCCGTGCCTCCGAAGCGGCCACGCCGCTGCTGGCCGACGTGCTGACCTGGAGCGTGAACCATTGCGCCCTGCAATACGGGCGCCGGCTGCGCGGGGCGCAACTGGAAAAACTGGCCGACACCCTGACCCACATCTGCTGGAACGCCATCGTCGCGGACACCGCCGCCTAAGAGCTGGTCCGCGGTGGAAATGATCAGCGTTCAAATCGCGCCTCATTCGCCGCTAGAATGGGCACCATGGGACGCAGAAACCAGCATAGCCGGGAAGAACAGCGGCAGATGGCGCTGGCCGCCGCCGATGAGCTGGTGGCGGCGGAGGGCCTGGCCGGCTTCTCCATGCGCAAGGTGGCGCAGACCATGGGCTACACGGTCGGCAACCTCTACCTGTTATTCAGCAACCAGGACGATTTGCTGGCCGAGGTGTCGCTGCGCACCGCCGACGCCATGTATGAATATCTGCGCGGCGTGGCGGCAAGGCCGAAAGCGCCGCTGGAACGGCTGCAGGCGATCGCCGCCGGCTACATCAGCTTCGCGCAGAAACATTCCTTCCGCTGGCGGCTGATGTTCGAGCACTACCTGCCGCCGGAACAATGGGACCACCCCGGCCTCAACGCGCGGCAGACCGCCCTGTTCGAATTCGTCGAGGAGCACCTCGCGCCGCTGCTGCCCGAGGCTTCGCCGAAGCAGCTGCGCGCGGCGGCAACCGCCCTGTGGAGCAGCGTGCATGGCTTGTGCGTGCTGGCCATCACCGGCAAGCTCAACTGGAGCGGGCTCAAGGATGCGCGGCCGCTGTCGGACCTGATCGTGCGGGCCTTCGTCAGCGGGCTGAAGGACGAACGCGGCTGATCAGCGCTTTCGTAGGGCGGCCTGTGGCCGCCGCCGCGCCGCGATTTGATGGAAACAACCGGCGGCCACAGGCCGCCCTACGACCACTGTCATCCTGAGCGCAGCGAAGGATCTGGCCTCGGCGCACAGCCAGATCCTTCGCTGCGCTCAGGATGACAAGTAGGCTAGGCGCTTCGCGGATTACCGGAATGCCACACGGTGCGCGGCCGCGCCGCTTGCGACTGCCTGGCCGGAGCGCCCGTTTTGCGCTGCGAGGGAACGCGGTCAGGGAACCACTGCTTCCAGAAACCCAACGACTCCTGCGGATTGCGCCGCAGCAGCTCGCTGAAGGTTTCGACCGCGCCGACATCGATTCCCAGGGCCTCGCGATACACCTCGTAGACAAACTTCGAGCGGGAATTGCGCCGCGAACCGAACTTGAAGTCGAGTTGATGCCACTTGCCCATGCGCGCATCGCAGGCCTGGCGCAACGCCGCCACTTCGGCCGGCGACAGCTCACGCTTCAAATGGCGCGCCACGAACCAGTCGTCGGCGGAGCGGCCCAGGAACTGCTCCAGCGGACGGTAGCGGCTACGCGATACGCCGTTTTCCGCCACCACCCAGCCGGCCCGCGCGTCCTCGAACACGATGCCGACATGCGAAGCCTTCCCCCCGCCGGCCCGCATCATCCGGCGATGCAGCGGATTACGGGCGGTAACGAAGACTATGTCGCCCGATCTCAGCGGCGGATGGGGTTCCATCGAATCACTCCTTGACGCCATACTCGTGCAGCAGCTTCTCGGCGCGCGCCTGGGCGATCTGGTTGATCAGCCTGGCGCCCTCGAACTCGTCGCGCATGGTCTTGGCCAGGGTGAAGGTGGAGCCGACCAGGAACAACGTGCCGAGAATCATGTAGCCGCGCACCCAGATTTCAACCGGCATCACCGAAATACCGAACACCATGCCGCCGAGCGCGACGGCGAACGAGACCTTGACGAAGAAGATCCAGCCGGGCGAGTCGTAGCGGGTGGCGCTGGCGTTTTCGAGCATCTGCTGGTTCATGAGGGCTGCTCCGGAGTGGTGATTTCGGCGCCGACGGCGGGCTTGGGGCCGGCGGCGATCCTGCCGCGCAGGGCGGCCAGGGCCTCGTCCACCGCGGCGGTGGTGTTGAGGCGGGCGACGCTGCGCTCCAGCCGGTCCTGCTCGTCGAGCAGCTCGCCGGCGGCCTCGGCTTCGCAGTCGGCCGTTTCGGCCCGGGTTTCGTAGCGCTCCAGTTCCTGGGCCCGGTCCAGCGCCCGGCTGTAGGCATCGTCGGCGCGGCCGGCGCGGCGCAGGGCCTGCGTCGCGGCCTGCTGCACGTCGATCACCGCCACGCGCTGGCGCACCCGGCCCAGCTCGGCGCGGAGGCGCCCGACCTGGCCGCGCAAGCGGGCCACCGTGGCGGCGGACCGCCGCAGCAGCTGCGCCAGGGCTTCGACGCCCTGATGCAAGGCCACGGCGCGCTCCAGCGCCTCGCGGGTCAGGCCTTCCTCGCCCTTGCGCAGCAGGGTTTCGGCGGTACGCTCCCAGTCCGCGGCTTCCTGGTCCATGCGCTCGCGGCTGCGCTGCAGCTGCCGCTCCGCGCCCAGCGCCGCCACCAGCCCGCGATTGGCCGCGGCCAGCTCCAGGGTCAGGTCGCGCACCAGCTGGTGCGACATCAGCTGCGGATCCTCCGCCCGGTCCACCGCGTGGTGCGCTTGCGCCAGCACCAGCCCGCGTATGCGGGACAACAACGTCGACATACCTGCCTCCTGAGCTTCGACAGACAACTGAACGATGTTTATTTAAAGTTAAATGAGCGATGTTCAGTTGTCAAGCCAGGTTTGTGACGCCGCGCACGTACGCTGCCGCGCAACCCTTTCCGGCGGCATCCCGCCCCGACCGCGGAAACTTGAAATGCGCGGCGGCTGTCCACATTTAGGACTTCAACAACGGCGGTGCCTCACAATCCAAGGCACTGCCGGTTTTCGCGGGAATCTTACGGAGAAGCGCTTTGCAACAATTCGACGGCACCACCATCCTCACCGTGCGCCGCGCCGGCCAGGTCTGCGTCGGCGGCGATGGCCAGGTCTCGATGGGCAACACCATGGTCAAGGGCAATGCGCGCAAGGTGCGCCGGCTCTACAACAGTTCCGTCATCGCCGGCTTTGCCGGCGGCACCGCCGACGCCTTCACCCTGTTCGAACGCTTCGAGGGCAAGCTGGAAAAGCATTCCGGCAACCTGACCCGCGCCGCGGTGGAGATGGCCAAGGACTGGCGCACCGACCGTTATCTGCGCCGCCTGGAGGCGCTGCTGCTGGTGGCGGACAAGGAAGCCTCGCTGATGATCACCGGCACCGGCGACGTGATGGAGCCGGAGCCCCACGGCGTGATGGCGATCGGCTCCGGCGGCCCCTATGCCGCCGCCGCCGCGCGCGCCCTGGTGGAGAACAGCGAGATGTCGGCGCAGCAGATCGTGGAGAAGGCGCTGCACATCGCCGCCGAGATCTGCATCTACACCAATCACAACCTGACCATCGAAGCGCTGGCGACTGCTTGAAATAGTAGGGTGGGTGGAGCGCAGCGAAACCCACCATTGCGCTGACTGGATCGAACAGACGGTGGGTTACGCGCCTGCGGCGCTAACCCACCCTACAAAAGCTCACCGAGAAACTGAATGAACGACGCACTATCCACTCCCCCGCCAGCCCCGACCGCACAGGGCGCGGCCGCGATGACTCCGCGCGAGATCGTGCAGGAGCTCGACCGCCACATCGTCGGCCAGCAGGCCGCCAAGCGCGCCGTGGCCATTGCCCTGCGCAACCGCTGGCGCCGGCAGCAGACGCCGGAAGCGATCCGCGGCGAGATCACGCCGAAGAACATCCTGATGATCGGCCCCACCGGCGTCGGCAAGACCGAGATCGCGCGGCGCCTGGCCAAGCTGGCCAACGCGCCCTTCGTCAAGGTCGAGGCAACCAAGTTCACCGAGGTCGGCTATGTCGGCCGCGATGTCGACTCCATCATCCGTGAGCTGGTCGACGCGGCGGTGAAGCAGACCCGCGAGCAGGCGGTGATCCGGGTGCGGCCGCGCGCCGAAACCGCCGCCGAGGAGCGGGTGCTGGATGCGTTGCTGCCGCCGCCGCGCGATTTCGGCGAGGCCTCGACGCAGCGCGAGTCCGAGAACACCGCGGCGCGCCAGGTGTTCCGCAAGCGCCTGCGCGAGGGCAAGCTGGACGAGACCGAGATCGAGGTGCGCCTGCAGTCCAACCCGGCGCAGATGCAGATCGTCGGCCCGCCGGGCATGGAAGAGATGACCAGCCAGCTGCAGGGCATGTTCAAGAACCTCGGCCAGACCCAGCAGAAGACCCGCAAGCTGAAGATCAAGGAAGCACAGAAGCTGCTGCTCGACGAGGAAGCGGCCAAGCTGGTGGACGAGGAAGCGATCCGCGTCGAGGCGCTGAAGAACGCCGAGGACAACGGCATCGTCTTCATCGACGAGCTGGACAAGGTATGCAAGCGCGCCGAGTACAGCGGTGCCGACGTGTCGCGAGAGGGCGTGCAGCGCGACCTGCTGCCGCTGGTAGAGGGCTGCACCATCTCCACCAAGTACGGCTCGATCAAGACCGACCACATCCTGTTCATTGCCAGCGGCGCCTTCCACATGGCCAAGCCCAGCGACCTGATTCCGGAGTTGCAGGGCCGCCTGCCGATCCGGGTGGAGCTGGACGCATTGAAGGCGGCGGATTTCCTGCGCATCCTCGACGAGCCGGCGCATTCGCTGACCGAGCAGTACAAGGCGCTGCTGGCCACCGAAGGCGTCACCCTGCTGTTCGCGCCGGAAGGCCTCAAGCGCATCGCCGAGATCGCCTGGCAGGTCAACGAGGGCACCGAGAACATCGGTGCCCGCCGCCTGCACACGGTGCTGGAACGGCTGATGGAAGAAGCGGCCTACGACGCGCCGGACAAGTCGGGCACCACCCTGACCGTCGATGCGACTTACGTCGACGAGAAGCTGAAGGTGCTGGCGGGCAACGAAGATCTGAGCCGCTATATTCTTTAAGCGGCGTGGAGTGAGGCCGATGGCTGCGCGGCCTCACTCCTCAGCCGCGGCGTTCCGTACTATGCTGCTGCAATGAGCACTCCCGTCCCCACCCGCCTGGTCCTGCACCGCGCCTCGCGCCTGCTGGAAGTCGGCTATGCCGACGGCAGCTGTTTTCAACTGCCCTGCGAATACCTGCGCGTCTATTCACCCTCGGCCGAGGTGCGCGGCCATGGCGGCGGCGAGCCGATGCTGCTGGGCGGCAAGCGCGAGGTCAACGTCAGCGCGGTGGAGCCGGTGGGACGCTATGCAGTGCGCCTGCGCTTCGACGACGGTCACGACACCGGCCTGTACTCCTGGGACATCCTGCGCGAGCTGGCAGCAAACCAGGAATCCTGGTGGGCACGCTATCTGGAACGGCTGGGCGAGCACGGCATGTCGCGCGATTCGGACGTGACCAAGCTGTCGGCGCTGCCGAAGAAACATGTCCCCAAAGCGCAGTGATGACATGAATACAACACGCTTGTTTCAACAGTCCGGGCATGGATGCCCGGTAGCTTGGACAGGAAGTCCACGATGATCCGCGATGTTCTGAAAATGGGTGATCCGCGCCTGCTGCAGGTCTCCACGCCGGTCGTGCGCTTCGGCACGCCGGAGCTGGAAGCGTTGCTGCAGGACATGCAGGACACCATGGCGTCGCTGAACGGCGCCGGGCTGGCGGCGCCGCAGATCGGCGTGCCGCTGCGGGTGGTGATCTTCGGCGTGGGGCGCAATCCGCGCTATCCGGACGCGGAAGAGGTGCCCTACACGGTGCTGTGCAATCCCGAGCTGACGCCGCTGGACGGGGCGATGGAAGACGGCTGGGAAGGCTGCCTCAGCGTGCCGGGCATGCGCGGCCTGGTGCCGCGTCACCTGCGCCTGCGCTACAGCGGCTATGACCAGCACGGCGCGCGCATCGAGCGCGAGGTGGACAATTTCCACGCGCGGGTGGTGCAGCACGAATGCGACCACCTCGACGGCATCCTCTATCCGATGCGCATCACCGACATGCGGCAGTTCGGCTTCACCGAGCAGCTGTTTCCGGGCGAGGACATCGCGGACGATTGACGGCATTTCTCGCGCAAAGACGCAGAGACGCGAAGAAAAAAGCTTTGCATTTAGCGTCTTTCGCGTCTTTGCGGATTTGCGCGAGACGCTTTTGCAGTAGCGGCCTACGCCGCTTGCGGCAGCACCAGCTCCAGCGGCTCCGCCCGATGAAACAGCCAGCCCTGCGCATGGCGCACGCCGAGCGAGCGCAGCGCCTGCAATGTCACCTCGTCCTCCACCCCTTCGGCGATGATCTCCAGGCCGAGGCGGCTGCCGATCTTGCAGATCGACTCGACGATGGTCTGGTTGATGACGTCTTCGGCGAGGTTGCTGGTGAAGGACTGGTCGACCTTGAGGCCGTTGGCGCCGAGCGACTTGAGGTAGCCGAAGGAGGTGAAGCCGGTGCCGAAATCGTCGAGCAGGATCTTGTAGCCGAGACGGTGCAGGTTGGCGATGAAGTCCCTGGCCGCGGGGGTGTGGGTCAGCGCCTCGGTTTCGGTGATCTCGAAACGCACCCGTTCCGGCGGCGTGGCGTGGCGTTCCAGCTCGCGCAGCAGGAAGGCGGTGAACGCCTCGTCGGACAGGCTGGGGCCGGACAGGTTGACCGACAGATAGCCGAATTCGTGGACGCCGCCATAGCGCTGCAGGCGATCGATCTTGTCCAGCGCCTGCCGCACCACGCTGCGCTCGATCTTGTCCATCAGGCCGAAGCGCTGCGCCGGCGGCAGGAAGTCGTTGGGCGGGGCGAAGCTGCCGTCGCGCTGGCGCAGGCGCACCAGCAGCTCGTAGCAAGGCGCGCTGATGCCGTCGAGCGGCACGATGCGCTGCGCGAACAGCTCGATGCGGTTCTCGTCCAGCGCCTGCTCGATGCGCGCCACCCAGTCCATGTCGTTGCGGGTGCGCGACACCTCCAGATCGTTGCTCTGGTACATCTGGGCGCGGTTGCCGCCGAGCCGCTTGGCGACGTAGCAAGCGGTATCGGCCTGCATCAGCACCTGCTGCGCATGCTCCGCGGCGGCGTCGATGCCGGCGACGCCGGCGCTCAGGCCGAGCTGGAACACGCGCTCCCCGATCTGGAAGCGCGCGCTGTCCACCGCCTCGACCAGGGCCGTGGCTTTCTGCAGGGCGCGCTCGGGCGTACAGCCGTCGAGAATCACGCCGAACTTGTCGTCGCCGATGCGCGCCATCACATCGCCGGGCCGTAGCCGCAGGCCCAGCTCGCGCGCCACCTGCTGCAACAGGCGGTCGCCGTCCTGGTGGCCGCAGGTATCGTTGATCAGGGTGAAGCGGTCCAGATCCAGGTACAGCACCGAGTGCGCCTGCCCGCGCACCTGCACCAGGCTCAGCCTGGCGGCCAACTCCTGCTCGAACCTGCCGCGGTTGGGCAGGCCGGTGAGCGGATCGTGCTCGGACTGGTGCCGCAACTGCTGCGCCAGCGCATGCGTCCGCGATACATCGCGGAACACGAAGATGCAGCCGAGCAGCTTGCCGGCGCGGTCGCGCACCGGGGTCAGCGAACCTTCGACCGGCAGCATCGAGCCATTGGCGGCGCCGAGCATGGTCTGCGGCTGCAGGGGTTCGATGGCGCCGTGCTGCAGCACACGCCGCAGCGGGCTGGCCGCGGCCGCGACGGCGCCCTCGCGGTGCCCCTCTCGATACAGTTTCACCACCTCGTCGAAATGCCAGCCGCGCACCCGAGCGAGCGAGATGCCGCACAGGCGTTGCGCCGCCTCGTTGCAGTAAATGATACGGCCATGGTCATCGGTGCGGATGACGCCGTCGGCGATGGCGGCGAGCGTGACCTGCGCCAGTTCCTGCTCGGCGAACAAGGCGTCCTCGAAACGGCGGCGCGTGGTGTCGTCGGCGATCCGCGACATCAGGCCATCGCCGCCGAGTGCCTGCTGCGCCTGCTCCCGCGCCTCGAGGTCGACGAAGCTGCCGGCCACCTCGACCACCGCGCCATCGCGGAAAATCGCCTCGCCGCTGGCCCGCACCCGGCGCGTGCGGCCGTCGGCGGTGACGATGCTCAACTCCAAATCCCAGGGCTTGCCGCTGGCCAGGCCCGCTTCAAACGCCTGTTGCAGCACGGGACGGCTGTCCGGGGTATAGAACTCCAGGGCGGTTTGCACATCCGGCTGCGGCGCATCGGCCGGTAGGCCGTGGATCAGGAAGGTCCCGGCCGACCACCACAGGCGTTGCGCCGCCGGCTCATAGGTCCAGATCCCGGCGCAGACCGAGTGTTCCAGTACCGATAAAGCATGATCCCCGTACATGCATCCTCACGATGATCCCGCGAAGCTTCGTGCACGCCCACGGTCCGGCCAGCGGACCCCGGGAAACCTCCGTTTCCGGGCGGCGGGGAAATATTGAATCCAATTTTTTACTGCATATGTGGCAAACGCCGCACCAGGATCGGCCTGACGGGATGCCACCGCTGACCAACGGTAACATGCAGCGCCCGCATCCCTCATTGGTATAAACAGCCCAAAGCCCGGCTGCCGGAGCGCCTGCCGGCGCGCAATTGGAGCGGGCTGGCGCAGTTGGCAAGAATGCCGGCGCCGCCGCGGACGCGGCGTCCGCCGCAATCTGGGAGATAATAAGGAATCGCCCCCCAGCAGACGCCCATGTCGAACGATAAGCCCGGCCCCGAAGGCGGGAAAAAAGCGGGATACACCCATTTCGGCTTCGAGGAAGTGCCGACGGCGCAGAAGCAGCAGCGGGTGCGCCAGGTGTTTTCCTCGGTCGCGTCCAGCTATGACGTGATGAACGACCTGATGTCGTTCGGCATCCATCGCCTGTGGAAGCGCTTCGTCATCGACCTGGCCGGGGTGCGGCCGGGCGAGAAGGTGCTGGACGTAGCCGGTGGCACCGGCGACCTGTCGCGCGAGTTCCGCCGCCTGGTCGGCCCGCGGGGGCTGGTGGTACTGTCCGACATCAACGAGGCGATGCTGCGGCAGGGCCATGTGCGGCTGGCCGACAAGGGCGTGGTCGACGTGCCCCTGGCCCTGGCCAACGCCGAGAAGCTGCCCTTCGCCGAGGGCAGCTTCGACTGCATCACCATCGGCTTCGGCCTGCGCAATGTCACCGACAAGGACGCCGCGCTGGCATCGATGACCAAGGCATTGAAACCGGGCGGCCGCCTGCTGGTGCTGGAGTTCTCCAAGCCGCTCAACGCCGGGCTGGCCAAGGTCTACGACGAATATTCGTTCCGCCTGCTGCCGCTGATGGGCCGGCTGGTGGCGCGCGACGCCGACAGCTACCGCTACCTGGCGGAGTCGATCCGCATGCACCCGGACCAGGCCACGCTCAAGGGCATGATGGAAAACGCCGGCCTCAGCCGGGTGCAGGTGTACAACCTTACCGGCGGCATCGTGGCGGTGCATCGCGGCTACCGGCTGGATTGAAGCAGTGGTTAGTGATTAGTGGTCAGTGATTAGTAAAAGCCCGAAAACCATTGAGACTCTTCGTGTCCCACCTTCTGTTACTAACCACTAACCACTGGCCACTAACCACTGGCCGGCAGGCCGCGCCATGACAACCCCGGCCCTGGCCTGCGCCGGCCTCGAAATCGCCCTCAACCGCTACCTGCGGCTGGAGCGCTCCGCCCTGGAGGAATGCGCCGCGCTCAACGGCAAGAGCATCGCCCTGCACCTGGCCGATCTGGGCTGGACCTTCGTGGTCGAGCCGCACCCGGCCGGCGTGCGGGTGCTGGCCGACAGCGAGACACCGCCCGATGTGCGCCTGTCGGCGCCGAGCCCGCGCCTGCTGCAACTGGCGCTGCGCAGCGCGGGCGGCGCCGAAGGCTTGCCCGCCGGCCTGGAGGTCGAGGGCGATACCGAGCTGCTGAACCGCTTCAAGACCCTGCTGGCGCGAGTCGGCTTCGACCCCGAGGAACTGGCGGCGAAAGTGCTGGGCGACGCCGCGGCGCACCGCGTGGTCGGCGGCCTGCGCGAGCTGTTCGGCTGGGGCCGCCATGCAGCGCAGCGCCTGTCGCAGGACACCGCCGAATACCTGAGCGAGGAAACCGGCGATCTGGCCCGCTCCGGCGACATCGAGGAATGGATGCAGGACGTCGACGCCCTGCGCGAAGGCGCCGACCGGCTGGAGGCGCGCCTGGCGCTGCTTGAGGGCAAGACGGAGCAGGGCAACTGATGAATCCGATGCGTCTCGCCCGCATGTGGCAGATCAGCCGCGTGGTGCGCAAATATGGCCTGCGCGAATTCATGGGCGGCAAGCCGCGCCCGCACAAGCTGCCGCGCGGTGAGCGCCTGCGCCTGGCGCTGGAGGAGCTGGGGCCGGTATTCGTCAAGTTCGGCCAAGCCCTTTCCACCCGGCCGGACATCCTGCCGCCGGAAGTGGCGCAGGAGCTGGCCAAGCTGCAGGACCGGGTGCCGCCCTTCCCCGGCGCGGAAGCGCGCGCCATCGTGGAGAAGGCGCTGGGCAAGCCGGTTGCGGAAATCTTCGCCGAGTTCGACGAGGTGCCGCTGGCCGCCGCCTCAGTGGCCCAGGTGCACACCGCGCGGCTCAAGCCGCAGGGGCCAAACGATCCGGGCATGGAGGTGGTGGTGAAGGTGCTGCGCCCCGGCGTGGAAGCGCTGGTCGAGCGCGACATCGCCCTGCTGCGCGCCCTGGCCGAATTCGCCGAGCGCTGGCACCCCTCCGGCAAGCGTCTGCGCCCGCGCGCGGTGGTGGCCGAATACGAGAAGGTGATCTTCGACGAGCTGGACCTGATGCGCGAGGGCGCCAACTGCGCCCAGCTGCGCCGCAACTGGCTCGGCTCGGAACTGATCTACCACCCGCTGGTGTTCTGGGACTACACCCGGCCGGACGTGCTAGTGCTGGAGCGCATCTACGGCGTCAGCATCCGCGAGCTGGATACGCTGCGCCAGCAGGGCGCCAACTTCCAGGTGCTGGCCGAGCGCGGCGTGGAGATCTTTTTCAAGCAGGTGTTCCGCGACAACTTCTTCCACGCCGACATGCACCCCGGCAACATCTTCGTCGACATGGCCGACCCGCGGAAGCCGAGCTACCTGGCGGTGGACTTCGGCATCGTCGGCAGCCTGACCCAGGCCGATCAGCGCTACCTGGCCGAGAACTTCCTGGCCTTCTTCAACCGCGACTACAAGAAAGTGGCCGAGCTGCACGTCGAGTCCGGCTGGATTCCCAAGGGCACCCGGGTGGAGGATTTCGAGTCGGCTATCCGCACCGTGTGCGAGCCGATCTTCGGCAAGCCGATCAAGGACATCTCCTTCGGCTTCTTCCTGCTGCGCCTGTTCCAGATCGCGCGGCGCTTCAACTACCAGGTGCAGCCGCAGCTGGTGCTGCTGCAAAAGACCCTGCTGACCATCGAAGGCCTCGGCCGCCAGCTCTATCCCGATCTCGATCTGTGGAAGAGCGCCAAGCCGATCATGGAAGAATGGATGTGGAACCGCATCGGCCCCAGCGCGCAGCTGGCGCGCCTGCGCAGCCAGGCGCCGGCGCTGGCCGAATCGCTGCCGGAGCTGGCGCAGCGCGCCCTCAAGGTGCTGGCGCAGGGCCCCGGCCAGGGCGGCGCCAGTGCCGAAAGCATCGACGCGCTGCGCGGCGAGATCCGCAGCGCCAACCGCCGCACCGTGTTCGCCGCCGGCGGCGGCGCCACCTGGCTGGCCGCCGCGGTGCTGTATGGCCTCACCGCGCACAGCCCGCCGCCGACCGGCGTGGTGCTGGTCTGCGCGGTGCTGGCGCTGGCGGGCGCCTGGTGCTGGCGCAAGGCCTTGCGGCATGAGGACTAAGCGCTTATTCATCTTACTGGCCGCCCTGCTTGCCCTGGGCTGCGCTGTCGCGGTTGCCGGCTGCGCCGGCAACAAGGCGCGCTCGGCGGTCATGCCGGCGGATCAGGCGGAGCTGGTCACCGAGCAATGCTCGCGCCCCAACCCGCCGCACTACGACTCCACCTGGCAGCCGGGCCCGCACGACATCGCGCAACTGGAGCAGGATCTGCCGGCGCTCAACGACCTGGCCCCGCCCGGCGGCGACGCGCCCCATGTCGGCGATGCCGCCGCCTACGACCGCCAGTACTTCGGCATCCTGGTGCACGGGCATCACAAGATTTACATCAACGCCTTCATCGACGCGATGGCCAACAAGGACTGGAAGGCTTACGCCATCGTCGTCTGCGACGGCGGCAGCGGCGCCTGGGGCGCGGTGTACGATCCCTCCAGCCGCGACTTCTCCGACTTTTCGTTCAACGGCAAGCCTGCAGGCTAGAAGCGATCTCAAAAAATCCCCTCTCCCCCACGAATGTGGGGGAGAGGGCCAGGGAGAGGGGGCGCGTCCGAACGCACCGAAGCCTGGTATTTGCGACAACAGCCGGCTTCGCCGGCGCCCCTCTCCCTAACCCTCTCCCCGCTGCGCGGGGAGAGGGGATATTTTTGAGGTGGCATCCGGCGTCTCAGCGCTTGCGCCCTTGCGCCAGCGCCTCCTCGAACCAGGGCGCGAAGTTGCCGAGGTCTTCCGGCAAGGCCGGAGTGGCCGCCGGGCGGGGCGCGGGAAGGCTGAGCGGCGCCGCGGGCGCGGCGCTGATCGGACCCACCGGCAAGCCCAACTCCTCGCGCACCTGGCGCACGCGGTCGGGATCGGCCAGCTCCTCCTCGAAGCCGAACAGGGCGCCGTATTCCATCGCCTCCACCTGCTCGTAGCTGAGGCCGAGGGCGCGGTTATAAGCCTCCGGCGTACGCTCCCCGGTGATGTACTGGAAGCCCTTGCGGCCACGGCATAGCATCACCAGCCTGCCGCTGGTGGGTTCGCGTGATATGCAGCGCTCGGGAAGTTTCGGCGGTGCGGGATAGGTACCGCAATCCACTGCCCTCTCCGTTGGACTTGTTCTCGGCTACAGTTCAATCCAGCCGCTCGATACCGACAAGTATGTCCAGCAGGCCCGTTTGCCCCGCTCGTCGGAACGAGGCCGGGGCCGTGCAGCCGGTCGGTGCATCCGCACCGGCTGTCGGCGCGCTTCCGAATGCCGAATCATCCGGCGCGCGCAATCCGCCGTGCGCGCGCCTGCAACCTTGCCGCCGGCAAAAGGCACTAACATAGACTTTTGGTGCACTTCCAGCCGGCTGCGCGTCCTGCGCCCGGCACTTCCAGACCCCAGGAACAAGCCGATGCCGATCAAGAAGCTGTCCGCTCTCGCCCTCGCCGCCGCCATGCTGGCGCTGCCGGCCTTCGCCAGCCTCAACGTCGGCGACAAGGCCCCCGAATTCACCACCCAGGCCTCGCTCGGCGGCAAGGTGTTCAACTTCACCCTCGGCGATGCGCTGAAGAACGGCCCGGTGGTGCTGTACTTCTACCCCGCTGCCTTCACCACCGGCTGCACCATCGAAGCCCACGATTTCGCCGAAGCCACCGAGCAATACAAGGCCCTCGGCGCCACCGTCATCGGCATCTCGCACGACAATATCGACACGCTCAACAAATTCTCCGTGAGCGAATGCCGCAGCAAGTTTGCCGTGGCCGCCGATCCAGACGAGACCATCATCAAGGCCTACGACGCCGTGCTGGCGAAGAAGCCCGAATACTCCGATCGCACCTCCTACGTCATCACCCCGGATGGCAAGATCCTCTACACCTACACCGACCTCAAGCCGGATCACCATGTGGAGAATACCTTGGCGGCGTTGAAGGCATGGAAGGCGAAGGGCGGGAAGTAATTGGCTTGCTCCCTCATCCTGTTGTGGATGGGATGAGGGAGTTCTTGATGGATTGAGGGGTGTCTTCCTCCGGAGCAGCTGAGAACTCCGTTCGTCCCGAGTGCCCGCGTAGCGGGTGTGCCGTTCCGAATGTCCCGAGTAGGCGCGAAGCGCCATATCGAGGGAGGGACCAGCGCTGTCCTCTCCCCCTGTCATTCTGAGCGCAGCGAAGAATCTGGCCGCACCCCCTCTGAAACAGTGCAGCGTGCGCTTGTGCGCGCCGTAAGCATATGGTGACTCCCGCCTAGGGGCATCCGTTGGAATCGCATTCGAAGGTGCAGCCGGCGGAGACTGGTGCGCAGATGCTTTGTGATGCATCGTTAGGCACAAGTGCCTCTACCGCTACGCCACATCTTGGTGACGAAGCAGTTCGAATCCTGGTCAGGAGAACCTTCTTCGCTTGAAGGACGTCACTACCCAAGAGCGATGAAATCCACTGCTTGTCAGCGTCCGTGAGATCCAGGCGCTCATCAAGTTCTTCATCGCCATCTGCTATGGCTCCAGTCCGCTCAAAGGGAGGTTCACCAGGCCATGCCACGCGATCATGAGTAATGATTACCCTCAGAGCGGTGTTTTTCAGAGTCGGGCGCAACAGATCCAAGTATGCTGCAAGTCCATGCTTGGCTATGACAGGTAACTCTCGTCGAGTTGAATCCAGTGGAAGGCAACTCTTGATGTGCGCGACAGGCAAGAGTGCGGAAGTCAGTGCGCCCGCCGACATGCTGACGGACCAGCACGCCCAAGCAATAACCCCTCCAATCACTCGACTTTTCATTGGTCGCACTAACCTCTAATAGCAGTGGTCCACAACGAGAGTACAGTGGGATGGGAACAGCACAGCGAATCCTGCCTTTCGCGGCCTTTGCTTTTGATTCTACGCTTTTGACGTTCCTCCCCGTCTGGCTGCGCCGAGCATCGCAAAGACGGAGCGGAATAGCCGCGCGCAGACGCGGGCGAGGCAGGGATGCCGAAGCCGTTTTAGACAGGCCAGGGATGGCCTGTCTAAAACGCCCGCTCCGGCTGCGAAGCGCAGGGGACCGAGCAATCACCGACAGGTGATTGCTCGGCGCAGACATCGGGTCGCATTTCTCTTGGTTACTTCTCTTTGGGCGAGACCAAAGAGAAGTAACCCGCCATCAGGGCGGAACCCACGCTTTCAGCGAGGGAAGGCACAGGCCGCGCGCAAGCGCATGCAGTGCTGCTTCAGAGGGGGTGAGGCCAGATTCTTCGCTGCGCTCAGAATGACAGGGGGAGAGGACAGCGCTGGTCCCTCCCTCGATATGGCGCTTCGCGCCTACTCGGGACATTCGGAACGGCACACCCGCTACGCGGGCACTCGGGACGAACGGAGTTCGGTGTTACTCAGCACATCCTGCGTCCCTACGTTTCTACAGAGACGGACGCCCCGCCGAAGCCGGCCGATAACCAAACAGCCGCGCCGGCAAGAACAACACCGCGCGCAGCAAGGCGAACAGCGCCTCGAACGTAATGCCCACCAACCGGAACGGCAGCGATATCAGCCACACCAGCGGCCACAGCACCAGCGCCAGCAAGGCCACCGGCCAGCACAGCACGAACAGCAGGCACCACCCGACCAGAAAGAGAAGAGTTTTCATCGGCCTTTCACCAGTGCTCCCGTTGCAAAAGCGATCCGGGCCTGCCCGGATGGAGTGAAGCGGAACCCGCCAAGACGGTACCACACAGCGCCCGAACGACACCGCGGCGCAAGTCACAGTGCGGCGCTTCGCCGCGCCCGGTACTTCCCCGCCTCAACGGCCGGGCGCGCCCCAGGGCGAACGCTTGCCGACGAACTGCCATGCCGACGGCGACGACGGCTTGCGCGCAAACGCTTTCTGCAGCGCCCAGGTAATCCTGAGGGCGCGGCCCTTGATGCCGGGCAGGGACTCCAGGTCGCCGCCGACCCAGGGCAGGAAGGGATTGCTGCGGCTGTAGGCCCAGATCGATACGCGGACGGTCTGCTTCGAGGTGGTGGAGCGCGCATGGATGCCGCTGGTATCGGCCACGACCAGGGTGTTGGCGGGCAGGGCCAGGCGCAGCGGCGGGCCGTAGCCGAGCCGCCGGATTTCGCGCTCGGAGATGCGCAGCGATCCCTCGGCGGTGAGACGGTCGCGGCCCTCGGCGGCGGTCATCGAGACCCGGCGTTCCCAGGCCAGGCGCCGGCGGTTGTAGCGGTGGGAGCCCGGCACGTAGGTAAAGGCGCTCTCGTCCTGCGCCACATCCTGCAGGAACAGCCAGGATTTTAGCGTCGGATGAAACGTATCGGAGTGGAAGAACGACTGGATGTCCGGCTCGCCTTCGCAAAACTGGCTGAACACGGTCTGCACATACAGGCGCGGACGCCGCCTGAAGGAGCCGACATAGGCGAGCAGGTTGCGGTAGGCCGGGCTTTCGACCACGCCGCGCGTGACCGGCAGCCCCGGCATGGTCTTGGCGTCGAGCGGAATCAGCCGGGTCAGGGTATCGCCGATGACGGCCTCGCGCGCATCGACGTCCAGGGCCGTGATCTCGTCGCGCAGCGCCTGGAAGGTGGCCGGGTCGAGAAAATTCTCCTTGACGATGAAGCCGTCGCGCTCGAGCGCGGCGCGGTCCTCGGCGCTGACCGTCGCCGCCAGCTGGCGGCGGCGCCACTGCCCGATGCGTCCGGCGACGCGCTTGCGCAGGACGTGCAGACCCCAGCGGTTCAGGGTGCGGCTGCCCAGCACCGGATTGCCGCGGAACGATTTGGCGGCGGTGAAGATGCTCAACAGGTAGAACGGGGCCAATAACCAGCGGTACCGCATCGCGATGAATCCCTCCAGATCCGTCTGAATCAGCCTTGTGCAACTAGGCGCTCTTGCGCAGGGCCCCGGTCTTCTTCAGGTGCACCAGCAACAGGGACAGCGCCGCCGGCGTGATGCCGGAAATGCGCCCGGCCTGCGCCACCGTCTCCGGCCGGTGCGCGGCCAGCTTCTGCCGCGCTTCATTGGACAGGCCGCTGACCGCCGCGTAATCCAGGTCGATCGGCAGCGGCGCATCCTCGTAGCGCCGCGCCCGCTCGATCTCCGCCTGCTGGCGCTCGATATAGCCGGCGTACTTGCCCTGGATCTCCACCTGCTCGGCCACCACCGGATCGATGCCGGCCTCGGCCAGCCCCAGGCGCTCCAGTACGGCATAGCTGCCTTCCGGGCGGCACAGCAGCTCCAGCGCGGAGCTGCCGCCGCCTTCCGCGGCGGCGCCGAACGCTTCGACGAAGCCGGGCTCGGCCAGCTGCGCCGGCTTGACGCGCAGGGACTGCAGGCGCGCATGCTCCCGCACCACGGCTTCACGCTTGCGCGCGAACGCCTCCCAGCGCGCATCGTCGACCAGGCCCAGCTCGCGGCCGACCGGGGTCAGGCGCAGGTCGGCATTGTCCTCGCGCAGCAGCAGGCGGTGCTCGGCGCGCGAGGTGAACATGCGGTAGGGCTCGGCGGTGCCGCGGGTGATGAGGTCGTCGACCAGCACGCCGATGTAGGCCTCGTGGCGCTGCGGCGTCCACGCCGGCTCGCCGGCGGCGAGGCGCGCGGCGTTGAGGCCGGCGAGCAGGCCCTGGGCGGCGGCTTCCTCATACCCGGTGGTACCGTTGATCTGGCCGGCGAAGAACAGGCCGGCGATGAGCTTGGTTTCGAGGCTGCGCTTGAGGTCGCGCGGGTCGAAGTAGTCGTACTCGATGGCGTAGCCGGGGCGCGTGATGTGCGCCTGCTCGAAGCCGCGAATCGAGCGCACGAAAGCTTCCTGCACGTCGTAGGGCAGGCTGGTGGAGATGCCGTTGGGATAGATCTCGCGGGTGTTGAGCCCTTCCGGCTCGATGAAGATCTGGTGCGATTCCTTGGCGGCGAAGCGGTTGACCTTGTCCTCGACGCTGGGGCAGTAGCGCGGGCCGGTGCCCTCGATCACGCCGGTGAACATGGGGCTGCGGTCGAAGGCGGCGCGGATGATGTCGTGGGTCTGCGCGTTGGTATGGGTGATCCAGCACGACACCTGGCGCGGATGCTCCGCCGCCGAGCCGAGGAAGGAGAACACCGGCACGGGCGTATCGCCCGGCTGTTCCTGCAGGCCGGCGAAGTCGATGCTGCGGCCGTCGATGCGCGGCGGCGTGCCGGTCTTGAGGCGGCCGACGCGCAGCGGCAGCTCGCGCAGGCGCGCGGCCAGCGGCAGCGAGGGCGCGTCACCGGCGCGGCCGCCGGAGTAGTTGTTCATGCCGACGTGGATCTTGCCGCCGAGGAAGGTGCCGACGGTGAGCACCACGGCGGAGGCGGTGAAACGCAGGCCGAGGCGGCAGACCACGCCGGCGACGCGATCGCCCTCGACGATCAGGTCTTCGGCTTCCTGCTGGAACAGGGACAGGTTGGGCTGGTTCTCCAGCGCCTCGCGCACCGCCCACTTGTAGAGCATGCGGTCGGCCTGGGCGCGGGTGGCGCGCACCGCCGGGCCCTTGCTGGCGTTGAGGATGCGGAAATGGATGCCGGCGCGGTCGGCGGCATGCGCCATCAGGCCGCCGAGGGCGTCGATCTCCTTGACCAGGTGGCCCTTGCCGATGCCGCCGATGGCGGGATTGCAGGACATCTGGCCCAGGGTTTCGATGTTCTGGGTCAGCAGCAGGGTGCGCCGGCCCATGCGCGCGGCAGCCAGCGCCGCCTCGGTGCCGGCATGGCCGCCACCGACGACGATGACATCGAAATGCTGCTGCTTATGCATGAAACCGCCCGCCGCCTGCCGCTATGCCCGATTGGACTGGCGATTTTACCAGCAGCGGCGGGGCCGGGACCATGGCCGGCCCCGCCGCCGGCAATCAGCCGCCCGGCGCGGCCGCAGGCGGCGTCGCGGGGACGATGCGGATCTGCTGGGTCTGGCTCTGGATGTCCTGCTTGAGGGTGTCGCAGGCGGCCGCCGGTCCCTGGCACAGCACGCCGGTCTCCACGCTGACCACGTTGCCCTGCACGGTGGTGCGACGCTCGACCACGGCCGGAGCGGCAAGATAGTTGTCGGGGACGAAGCGCCAGGTGGTGTGCTCGGCGGGCACTTCCACCACGAACCAGCCGTCCTCGGTGCGGGTGCTGGTGTCGCTGCGCGCGGTGAGGGCCTGGCGTGCCGAGGCGACGTCGGGATAATCGATGTTGATGGTGGAGAGCTGCAGCACCGGGTCCGGCGCCGGCGCCTGTACCTTCGGCGCCGCGGTGCTACAGGCGGCGACGCTGCCGCAGGCCAGCATGGCAATCAAAGCATCACGTAGCTTCACAGCTTGATCCTCCCGCTCCAGATGTCCTTGTACATGACGAAATCCCCCATCAGGCTGTAGAAGGGGTACTTGAAGGTGGCCGGGCGGTTCTTCTCGAAATAGAAGTGCCCGACCCAGGCGAAGCCGTAGCCGACCACCGGCAGCAGCCACAGCAGGCCGTAACGGCCGCTGAGCACCGCGGTAAGAGCAATCAGGATGACCAGGCTGGTGCCGGCGAAGTGCAGACGGCGGCAGGTGCGGTCGGCATGCTCGCTCAGATAGAACGGATAGAACTCGCTGAACGAGCCGTAGCTGGCGGTCTTCTCCATCGCACACCCCCTCCGGTTTGCTGATACGGCCGAGTATACGCCGGGCCTCCCGCCGGATTCAGCCCTCAGCCCTCTGCCGGCAGGTTCTTGTTGAGCCAGTCGATCAGGTCGATGAGGATGCGCCCGGACTGTTCGGCCGAGGGCGTATGCGTGGCGGTCGGCAGCTCCGGCGTCATCACCGGCAGCCGCAGGAACATGCCGCCGTAGCCGCCGAGCGAGCCCGGGTAGGTGCCCAGGGGCGCCAGGCGCAGATAGCCGAGCTTCGCCGGCGGGGTGTAAGGGCCGTCGAAATCCAGCACGTTGAGCGGGGCGTGGATCGAGACGATGGCGTCGGGCTTGTAGCTGTCGATCTGCTCGACGATCCAGCGCGTCTCCGGCTCGGACCCCGCCTGCGTGCCGGGGAAGCGGCGCGGATCGCTATGGGTCTTGCCCTTCCAGTAGCTGACGGCGTGGGTGTCCCAGTCCGGGGTGGGGAAATTGCGGTTCAGGTCGACGCCATGGGCGTTGGTGCGGTGCGAGGGCTGCGCCAGCAAGCCGTCGGGATTGACGCAGGGCAGGACGCGCCACTGGAAGCGCTGGAAGCGGTCGCCCCTGAGACGCTCGATCCATTGGAAGGCCACCACCACCGCGGAGTATTCGTCGCCGTGGATGCCACCCAGCACCAGCACCCGCCGCGGCGCCTTGGCCGAGAGCGCCGCCGCCGGCACGTCGCGCACCAGCAGGGGCCTTCCCTCCACACTGCGCGCGGCGGCGGCCGGCTTGAGGCCGGCGAGGCGGCACTGATCGGGATTGAAACCGTTGATGCGCTGCGCGAACTGGCGGCAGATGTTGTCCACCGCCGCTGGCGCTACCGCTGCCGGCGCGTCGGCGCCGGCTGAACCACTGCTCAGCAGCAGGGCCGCAACAAGACCGAGGGCCGGTTTCGACCGCACCGCAAATGCCGGCCGGGATGGCTTACTTGCGTTCCTTGCGGACCTTGTCGATGACGAAATCGACCACCTTGAACATGTCGTTCTGGGCGTCGACGATGTACTCGCCGCCGACCACGATGGTGGGCGTGCCGGTGATGCCATAGCTCACCGCCAGGTCGTCGGCGCGGCGCATGGCGCTGTCCACCACGAAGCTGCTGGCGATGCCGTCGAAGTCCTGCGGCTTGATGCCGGCTTTCTCGACATAGAGGTCGCGGATCGATTCCAGCGAGCTCATCGGGAAACCCTGCGAGTGAATGGCGTCGAACATCGGCTCGTGGGTCTTGTCGAGGATGTTGAGCGTCTGCGCGATGTAGAAGGCGCGTTCATGCAGCACGCCGATGTCGCGGCCCAGGCTGTTGGGGATGCGCACGAAATCGACGTCGGCCGGCTTGTGCTCCAGCCACTTGTTGATTTCGGGCTCGAGGTGGTAGCAATGCGGGCAGCCGTACCAGAAGAATTCCTCGACGGTGATGCGCTTGGGGTTGTCCGGCTTCTGCACCTGGCCGGCCTGCCGGTACTGCTTGCCCAGCTGGTAGGCGGTGCTGGAATCGGCGGCGGAGCAGGCAACGGCGAACAGGCTCAAGAATCCGAGCAGCAGGCCCCGTTTTAACAAGCCGTAATTCAGCAAGCGCATCGTGAGTACCTTTCTTGGCGGGCCCTGAAGCACGCGAATCCGCATCGATCCGCGCGGGACCCTTGAGCTGACCGGCCCTTATTGCAGGCCGGAGACGTAGGACGACAGCGCCTGGATCTCCTGGTCGCTGAGCTTGGCGGCAATCGTCGCCATGATCTGACCCTTGCCGGCGGCGCCGCGTTCCCCGCTCTTGTAGCTCTTCAGCTGGTTGGCGGCGTAGGCGCTGTTCTGGCCGCCGATGCGCGGGAACTGGGCGGCGGCATTGCCGGCGCCGGTGGGGCCGTGGCAGGCGGCGCAGGCCGGAATGCCGCGGGCGGCATCGCCGGCGCGGTACAGCGGCTGGGCCACCGCGATGGCGTCCTTGCTGGCCACGCCCGGCACCGCCGGCTGCGCGGCGAAGTAGGCGGCAAGGTTGTGCATATCGTCATCGGACAGGGCCGAGGCCTGGCCCAGCATCACCGGGTTCTTGCGCTGGGCGCCCTTGAACTCGCCCAGCTGCTCGGCGATATAAGAGGAGTGCTGGCCGGCCAGCTTGGGCCATTCCGGGTTGATGGCGCCGTTGCCGCCGGGGCCGTGGCAGGCGAAGCAGACGGGAGCCTTGGCAGCGCCGGCAGTGGCGTCGCCCTGGGTGAAGGCGTCCTTGGTTGCGGCCGGTGCGGCGTCGTCGGCCGCTGCGACAAACAGGGGCGCACACAAAGCGAGGGCGATCAGGACGCGCTTCATTCAAAACTCCAATGGCAACTCGGCAGGACGTTTACGCGCAAGCTGAGTAAGATGCGCGCTTATTGGCTAAGTTCGGCCGAGAATATTACACCATGGCCGCGTACTTGTGACTTCCACCGCCTCCCCCGAGCAGCCCCCCAATCCGTTCGCGCAGACGCGTTTTCTGCTTTCCGCCGCCAGGCTGCCGCAGCTGCCGCAGGACCACGTGGCGGAGGCCGCCTTCGTCGGCCGCTCCAATGCCGGCAAATCCAGCGCGCTCAACCTGATCTGCCAGCAGAAGCAGCTGGCCAGGGTCAGCAAGACCCCCGGGCGCACCCAGCTGATCAATCTGTTCGACATCCCGGTCAGCGCCGCGGCGGCCACCGAGGCAGCGCCGCAAGCCTCGATCCTCGGCCGCCTGGTGGATCTGCCGGGCTACGGCTTTGCCCAGGTGCCGCTGGAAATTCGGCGCAACTGGGGCCTGCTGGTCGGCGGCTTCGTCGAAAAGCGCATCAATCTGCGGGGGCTGGTGGTGGTGATGGACATTCGCCACCCGATGACCGATCTGGACCTGCAGATGCTGGGCTGGTGCGAGGCGCGCGGCCTGGCCGTCCATATCTTGCTGACCAAGGCGGACAAGCTCGGCCATGGCGCGGCGAAGAACACCCTGCTCAAGGTGCGGGCGGAGTTGCGCGGGATCGATCCGGACATGACGGTGCAGACCTTCTCGGCACACGCGCAGAGCGGAGCGGATGAAGTGCGGGCGGTTCTGAGTGACTGGCTGCGGCGCCCTCAGGATGAGTCGTCGACAGACCCGGCTGCGGCCGGCTAAACCGGGCCCAGGCTGGCGCCACAAAAAAAGATGCCCGGTGGATCGGGGGAATCCACCGGGCAACGAGTTCCGGCTTGGGGGAACCGGAATGTCCGCCCAGGGAGTGAAGGGCGGAGAACGGGAAAGGGAGTCACCGTTCACAGCCTTAGATGCGGCTGGGCCGGATAAGTTCAAGGCAACTGCTGTCCGGAGCGGCAAAGCCCATGCAAAGCCCTGTAATTGCTATTAAAAAAGTTTCAAATTAATGGCCTGGCGATATTGCAGCGCAATATGTCAGTGTCGGCATTGCAGGGGCCCGGGCAAAAAAATGCCCGGTGGATCAGGGGAAATCCACCGGGCAAGATGTTCCGGCTTGGGGGAACCGGAAGAGTCCGTCCAGGGAGGGGACGGAGAACGGGAAAGGGAGTCACCGTTCGCAGTCTTAGATGCGGCCGCACCGGGGAAGTTCAAGGGTATTGCGGCAGAAATTCGCAAGTCGCTGGAATCTCTCGAAAAAAAGCATTGTGGCCGGTTTCGCAGCGGAAATAATACTGCCCGGTACCGCTGTCCGTCGCGCCGCGGGCAAAAAAATTGCCCAGTGGATCGGGGGAATCCACCGGGCAACGAGTTCCGGTCAGGGGTTACCGGAAGTTCCATCCAGGGAAGGGGATGGAGAACGGGAAAGGGAGTCACCGTTCACAGTCTTAGATGCGGACGGGCCGGATAAGTTCAAGGGTTCGGCGGAATTTTTATGCGTTGCGTCGAACCGGCGGCAAATAGACAATGACTGCAACCAGCCCCTGCTCAAACCGTCGCCCAAAAAAAGTGCCCGGCGGATCGGGGGAATCCACCGGGCAACGAGTTCCGGCTTGGGGGAACCGGAAGATCCGTCTAGGGAGTGAAGACGGAGAACGGGAAAGGGAGTCACCGTTCGCAGGATTAGAGGGGCTCGAAACGGGGAAGTTCACCCGCGCCGCAACATTTTTTTGCGGTGCGCCAAAAAACCCACTCAAAAGTCGGCAAGCGCCTGAAAATAAATCGATTCTTTTTTTGGAATCAATTTCCGGCCAGCACTGCGCAGTTGTTCTTCAGCCGTTATCTGCGCCTAATTCCGCCTAAAAGCGCTCAGCCCGTCCGGGCTGATCGTTCAAGCCGGTTTCTGGGCGCTGCTCGCGTGGCCCTGTGAGGTATGCGCTTCGTCCCAGTTGGCGCCGACGCCCCAATCCGCCACCAGGGGCACCGCCAGCTGCGAGACGCGGCACATGCGATCGGCCAGCTGCGGCGCGCGGGTGCGCAGTTCCTCCCGCGGGCCTTCGAACACCAGCTCGTCGTGCACCTGCATGATCATGCGCAGGCTCGGCGCCTCGGCCGCGATCCAGGCCGCGACGTCGATCATTGCCAGCTTGATCAGGTCGGCGGCGGTGCCCTGCAGCGGCGCATTGATGGCGGTGCGCTCGGCATACTGCCGCTGCGCGGCGTTGCGCGACAGGATGTTGGGCAGGTACAGGCGGCGCCCGTACAGCGTCTCCACATAGCCGCGCGTTTTGGCCTGCTCGCGGGTGCTGTCCATGAACTGCTTCACGCCCGGATAGCGCGCGAAGAAGCGGTCTATATAGTCCTGCGCCTCGCCGCGGCCGATGGCCAGCTGCCGCGCCAGACCGAAGGCGGACATGCCATAGATCAAACCAAAGTTGATCGCCTTGGCGGCGCGGCGCTGTTCGCCCACTTCCTCCAGCGGGATGCCGAACACTTCGGCGGCGGTGGCCTGGTGGATGTCGAGGCCCTTGGCGAAGGCATCCTGCAAGCGCGCATCGCCGGAGAAATGCGCCATCAGGCGCAGCTCGATCTGCGAGTAGTCGATCGACAGCACCGCGTTGCCCGGCTCGGCGATGAAGGCCTGGCGGATGCGGCGGCCCTCGGCGGTGCGCACTGGGATGTTTTGCAGGTTCGGATCCTGCGAGGACAGGCGGCCGGTCGCCGCCACTGCCTGGTGATAGGAGGTGTGGATGCGGCCGGTCTGCGGATTGATCTCGCGCGGCAGGTTGTCGGTGTAGGTGCTGCGCAGCTTCTGCATGGCGCGCCAGTCGAGAATCAGGCGCGGCAGCGGATGCTGCGCCGCCAGTTCTTCCAGCACATCCTCGGCGGTGGAGGGCTCGCCTTTCGGCGTCTTGCCCAGCACCGGCAGCTTGAGCTTGTCGTAGAGGATGGCCTGCAGCTGCTTGGGCGAGCCGAGATTGAACTCGCCCTCGGCCTGCTGCCAGGCCTGGGCCTGCAGCTCGTCCATGCGGCCGGCCAGCTCGGCGCTGATGCGGCCGAGCAGGGGGCCATCGACTTTTACGCCGTTGCGTTCGATGCCCGCCAGCACCGGCACCAGCGGCATCTCGATGGTCTCGAACACCTGCTTCAGCGCCGGCACTTCGCACAGGCGCGGATACAGCACATGGTGCAGGCGCAGGGTGATGTCGGCATCCTCCGCCGAGTAGGCGGAGGCGACGTCGAGCGAGACCTGGTTGAAGGTGATCTGCGACTTGCCCTTGCCGGCGACGTCGCTGAAATGGATGGTGCTGTGGCCGAGGTACTTGTCCGCCAGGGTATCCATGTCATGGCGGTTGCCGGCGGCGTCGAGCACATAGCTTTCCAGCATGGTGTCGTAGGCCACGCCCTGCACTTCGATGCCGTGGCGGGCGAGCACGTTGAGATCGTACTTGATGTGCTGGCCCAGCTTGGGCTTGCGCGGATCTTCCAGGATCGGCTTGAGCCGCCGCAGCACCTCCTGCATCGGCAGCTGCGCCGGCGCGCCGAGATAGTTGTGCGCCACCGGCACATACCAGCCGTGGCCCTGCTCGACGGCGAAGGCCAGGCCCACCAGGCCGGACTGCATGGCGGAGAGCGCGTCGGTTTCGGTATCGAGGCAGATCACCTCGGCCGCTGCCAGCTTCTCCAGCATGGCGGCGAACGCAGCTTCGTCGACCACCAGTTCGTCGCGGGTCTTTTTGGATTCCTGCTGCGGCGGCTCGGCCGCGCCGGATGCCGGCGCAACGGTGGACACTTCCTCTGTCGCCGCAGCGGGTGCTTCGCCGGGCGCCACGATGGCCGCCTCAACGACCGCCACCGCCACCGGCGCCGGCGCAGCGGCGGCGGATGGCGGCGCACTGCTTTCCAGCTCTTCCAGCAGCCGCCTGAATTCGAAGCGGCGGTACAGTCCGGCGAGCTTGTCCACGTCGGGCGCCGCCGGGTGCAGCTGGTCGAAGCGCAGCGGCAGCTCCACATCGCAGCGGATGGTGGCGAGCTGGCGCGACATCGGGATCTGCCCGAGCGAGGCGCGCAGGTTTTCGCCGGCCTTGCCCTTGATCTGCCCGGCGTTGCTGACGATGGCGTCGAGCGAGCCGTGCTCGACCAGCCACTTCGCCGCGGTCTTGGGGCCGACCAGGGGCACGCCGGGAATGTTGTCGCTGGTATCGCCGACCAGGGTCAGGTAATCGATGATGCGCTCCGGCGGCACGCCGAATTTCTCCACCACGCCGGCCGGGTCCATGCGCCGGTTCTTCATGGTGTCGAGCAGGCTGATGCGCGTATTCACCAGCTGCGCCAGGTCCTTGTCGCTGGTGACGATCAGCACCTCCTTGCCGGCAGCATCGGCCTGGCTGGCCAGGGTGCCGATGACGTCGTCCGCCTCCACCCCGGCGATGGCCAGCAGCGGCAGGCCCATGGCCTGCACCAGCTCGGCGATCATCGGGAACTGCATGGACAGGTCTTCCGGCGTGGCGTCGCGGTTGGCCTTGTACTCGCTGTAGATCTCGTCGCGGAAGGTCTTGCCCGGCGCGTCGAACACCACCGCGATCTCCTCCGGCGCGTAGTCCTTGAGCAGGCGCCGCAGCATATTGGCCATGCCCAGCACCGCGCCGGTGTGCTCGCCGCGCGGCGTGGTCAGCGGCGGCAGCGCGTGATAAGCGCGGAACAGCCAGCCGGAGGCGTCGATCAGAACCAGCGGACGGCTGGGCGATCCGCTCATGAAACGACTACCACGCCGTTTGGTATCAGTCCGCAAATGAACGCGAATGAACGCGAAAAAAACAAGATGTTGTATTTGCGTTTATTTGCGTTCATTGGCGGACCGTTTTGCATTGTGTGCACTACTGCAGCAACTCTTCGCCGCGCATCAGGTCGTCGACGGTTTCGCGCGCCCGCGCCAGGTGCAGGCGCGCGGCGTCCACCAGCACCTCGGCGGCGCGCGGCCGCGAGTTGTAGTTGGAGCTCATGGTGAAGCCGTAGGCGCCGGCGGTGCGGAACGCCAGCAGATCGCCTTCGGCCAGCGCCAGGCTGCGGTCGCGCGCCAGCCAGTCGCCGGTTTCGCACACAGGGCCGACCAGGTCCCACTGCTGCGGCTGCGCCGTGCTGCCTTCACGCACCGGCAGCACCTCGTGCCAGGCATCGTAGAAGGCGGGGCGGATCAGGTCGTTCATGGCCGCGTCGATCACGGCGAAATTCTTGTGCGCGGTCGGCTTGAGCAGCTCGACCCGGGTCAGCAGGATGCCGGCGTTGCCGGCGATGGCGCGGCCGGGCTCGGTCATCACGGTGAGGCCGCGGCCTTCCAGCTTGGGGCGCAGCGCCGCGGCCCACTGCGCCGGCTCGGGCGGCGTCTCGTCGTGATAGCGCACGCCGAGGCCGCCGCCGACGTCGATATGCTGCAGGCGGATGCCGCGCGCGGCGAGCCGGTCGATCAGGGCCAGCACGCGGTCCAGCGCGTCGAGGAAAGGCGACAGCTCCAGCAGCTGCGAACCGATGTGGCAGGCCACGCCGTGCACCTCAATGCCCGGCAGTCCTTGCGCCAGCACATACAGCCGCTCGGCCTCGGCGAACTCCACCCCGAACTTGTTCTCCTTCAGGCCGGTGGAGATGTAGGGATGGGTGCGCGCGTCCACGTCGGGATTGACGCGCAGGGCGATGCGCGCCTGCTGCCCGCGCCGCGCCGCGATCTGGCTCAGGCGCAGCAGCTCCGGCTCAGACTCGACGTTGAAGCAGAAGATGCCCTGCGGCCCGGCTTCCAGCGCCTGGGTGATCTCGGCGGCGCTCTTGCCGACGCCGGAGAACACCACCTTGGAGGGATCGCCGCCGGCGCGCAGCACGCGCTGCAGCTCGCCGCCGGACACGATGTCGAAGCCGGCGCCGAGGCGCGCCAGCACCTGCAGCACCGCCAGATTGGAATTGGCCTTCACCGCGTAGCAGATGCGGTGATCGAGGCCGGCCAGGGCCTCGTCGAACGCCAGGTAGTGGCGGCTCAGGGTGGCGCGGGAATAGACATAGGTCGGGGTGCCGTACTTCGCGGCGATGGCGGACAGCGGCACGTCTTCGGCGTGGAGTTCGCCGTTCTTGTAGTTGAAATGATCCATTAGGGTTGCGGCGGCGGCGTCGAATCGCTGTTCGGAGCGGGGATTGCAGGGGAGCTTGCAGCGGCCGGCTTGGGCGCGGCCGGCGGCGGTGCGGGCGCCGGGGCATCCGCCGGGCTGGTGGCCGGCGCGGGCGCCGGAGACGAGGGGCCGGTCTTGTTCTGCTCCTTGCGCAGCACGCTGGACTTGGCCTTCTGGTGACCCGGCAGGTACAGCGGCCCGGAAGCGCCGCAGGCGGCCAGCGCTAGCGCGGCCAGGCAGAGGATGCAGCGTTTCATCGTCTCGTTCCGGTGGGAGGGTACGCCCGGGAAATTCATTCTCCCAGTTTAACAGCGGTTGCCCCACTAGCCTTGGCCTCGGCACAATCGCCCCCATGACAACCCCATGCAAGCAATGAAAGTCACCGAATCCGCGGCAGCCGTACAGCTCGACCCCGAGGCCCCGGCCAACGCCGCCGTGATCTGGCTGCACGGCCTGGGCGCCGACGGCAAGGATTTCGTGCCGCTGGTGCCGGAGCTGCGCCTGCCGGCCTCGATCTCCGCGCGCTTCGTCTTCCCGCACGCGCCGGTGCGGCCGATCACCATCAACGGCGGCCTGCCCATGCGCGGCTGGTACGACATCGTCAGCCTGACGCGCAGCGACCAGCAGGACGAAGCCGGCATCCGCGCCTCGGCCGCCGCGGTGCAGGCCCTGATCGAGCGCGAGGTGGCGGCGGGCGTGCCGCGCAAGCACATCGTGCTGGCCGGCTTCTCCCAGGGCGGTGCTATCGCCCTGCACGCCGGCCTGCGCCAGGCCGAGCCCCTGGCCGGCATCCTGGCGCTGTCCACCTATCTGCCGCTGCACACTCATATCTTCAGCGAGCTCACCGCCGCCGGCCGCGCCACCCCGATCCTGATGTGCCACGGCCTCTACGACAACGTGCTGCCGCTGTCCCTGGGCAGCAGCAGCCGCGACGGCCTGCGCCAGCTCGGCTGCCAGGTGGAATGGCGCGACTATCCCATGCAGCACCAGGTCTGCGAAGACGAGATCGCGGAGATCTCGACCTGGCTGCAGGCGCGTCTTGCGTGAGTGAAGCCAGCGGCGGCATCCACGGCCGCTGCCATTGCGGCCGGATCGGTTTCCGTTTCGATACGCGCTTTGCGCCGCAGGACCTGCCGCTGCGCCGCTGCGGCTGCTCCTTCTGCCGCCGCCACGGCGCGCGCACCTGCACCGACCCGGCCGGCTCGGTGCGTTTCGAGATCGGCGAACCGGCAGCGCTGCGCCGCTACCGCTTCGGCCTGCGCAGCGCCGACTTCCTGCTCTGCGCCGAATGCGGCACCTATCTGGCGGCGCTGATCGAGCACGACGGCAAGGCCTACGCCACACTCAACGCCAACTGCTTCGAGCACGCTGAATTGCTGACGCAGGATGCGCCGATCGTGGTTTACGAGGGCGAGACGCTGGAGCAGCGCATGGCGCGGCGCGTGGCGAAGTGGACGCCGGTGAGCGGGACGGTTTGAGGGACCGCCCCTCACCAATGTCATTCTGAGTCCCTCGGCTTCGCCCGGGATAAACGTAGCGAAGAATCTGGCCTCGCGGCGTGATCGAGTGACTCGGCCAGATCCTTCGCTGCGCTCAGGATGACAAATGATCGTAGGGCGGCCTGTGGCCGCCGGCTGTTCCGTTCACATGGCGTGAATGCGGCGGCCACTGGCCGCCCTACTTGGAGAAACTCCGCCTCTCAGCTCCCGTCAACGCCCGCGCTCGGAGGTGCAGTTGAGCGAAGCCTATTGGAGCGCAAATATCCGGAGCGACCTTACGACCATGTCATGCCCCTCGGGATGGTCCGGTATGCCGGCGTAGATGAGCGCGCTGGAGAACATGACATCGGCGGGAGCGTTGACCGAGTTGTTGGTCACCACGGCCGCCACAGGTTCTCCGTCGATCTCGAAAACCATCTCCGTGGGAGTCCAAAGCACGCCGTAATCGTGGAATCCGGAAGACAGGTCGTCGACGAACTTTGCGCCCCAGCCCATGCCCGTGTGCTTCACATTGGTAAGCGCGACGTTGTTCGCCTTGGCCGGGTATTGCTGCAGGCCGATGTGATCGTAGCTTGGATATTGGACTTCGCAGACATCGATCTCGAAATAGTCGCCCGTCGCGGGCTGGTTGGCGGTGTTCATCCAGAACGCGTTATTCATTCCCTTGATGTCGGCGATTTTCATGGAGGCTTCAAAAAAGCCGTAGTGGTAGTCCGCCTTGCTCTGAACGGAGCCGGTGGACCATTTACTGCTCTTGTTGCGGCAGTCTGCCGGGGCGGCCAGGGTTTTCAATCTCAAGCCGCCAGCCGACGCCTCCACATTGCCGGGCCTTCTGCACATATTGCCGTCGTCCGACATCAGCTTCCAATCCGCTTGCAGCTCGGCAGGGTCGGTAAAATTCGTCGAGAAGACCGGCGGCTTGCTGCCGGAGCGATAGCTCTGGATGGCAGCGCGGTCGGCCGCCGTGACCGGCCGTCTTTTCCCGTAAGACTGATCCGGAGATCCCCAATTGACAGGTTGTGCAAGCTTCGCCGGCCCGTCGGCGGCGCTCGCGTCGCCGGAAAATAAAGTTGCGGACAGAGCCAATCCGGGTAAGACGATAAAGGCGCGAAGTCGAAATGCCATCTGGAGGCCTCACACACCATTCAGTTTGCAATGCCTTCAGCTTATGGTGGCGGTATCGTCAACGCCAGCCCAATCCCTTGTGCTTTCCCTTGTGCTTGAACGCGCCGGGCTCGACATATTTGGGGATTGTGGTCTGTCCCCGATTGTTTGCGACTGGAGCATCCCTGCAATATCGAGCCTCGCTCCCGTTAATTCTCAGTCACATGTCAAAGGTGCCGCGTTTCAGCGGGCATCGACCCCCATCTGTTATGAAGCCCGTCGTAAAATGTTATGGGCGCGTTCAGCAGTTCTTCCATGTCAATGCCTTCAAGACACGCTACATTGATGTTGTAGTACGGCGCGCCGCTCTGATTAGGCATATCAACACGCTGAAATAGTCGAACGCCACACTGCTTGCAGAAAAAGTGGTGCGCCACGGGGTTCTTCCCCCGATAATCTGCAAGGTCCACTTCGCCGGAATTCAGCCGAAACGTCTCCGGTGTAGCGTCGACAGTCCACAATCTGGATTTCGCGCAGATTGAACAGTTGCACTTGCCGGTGCCGGCACTGATGTCCACATCAACTTCAAAGCGGATGACGCCGCAATGACAGGCTCCGGCGTAACTTTTGCGCATGTTCGCCTCCTTATGCGATTAAAGCGTGGATTAAACAGGCCAGGCTCGACATATTTGGAAGCAGGCCAAACATATTGAACCTGGCATCTTTAGTTCTCCTGCGCGGCCAGAACCTTCGCTACGTTTATCCCGGGCGAAGCCGAGGGACTCAGGATGACAGATAACAAACAGTAGGGCGGCCTGTGGCCGCCGGCTTTTTCTCTTGAATGGCGCGGCAGCGGCGGCCACAGGCCGCCCTACGATCACTGCTGCGCCTCTCGCCTCCCGTCAATGTCCCCGCTCGAAGGTGTAGATAATGTCCCCGCCGCTGGCCACGCCGGATTCGGTTTGCAGCTTGAAGCCGTGGCCGAGGTCGTAGAGCAGGCGGAAGGTCTGGCCGGGCTGGAACAGGCTGACGCCGTAGCTGACGAACAGCTTGGGCGTGAGGTATTTGCCCAGGGTCAGCTGCGCTACTTGTGAGCTGTTGGGGTCGCTGGCGGTGCCGGCGTTCTGCGCCACCTGCGAACCCTGGATGGCGGCGGCGTTGGCGGCGACGCTGGAATCGGTGCCCGGTCCCTGCTGCACGATCCCGATCTGGTCCAGGCCGAGCCGCTTGGCGAAGCTTTGCGTGTAGTCGTTGCCCAGGCCCAGCGACAGGGCGGCCTGCGACAAGGCGCTGGCGTCGCTGGTCGAGGCCGTGTCGAGCGAGCGGCCCAGCACCAGCCAGGACAGTTGTTGCTCGCGCGACATCACCGGCTCGGACTGCAGGGTCAGCAACGGCTTGTCCAGGGTGCCGCGCACGCTCACGCCGACGGTGATGTCCGACTGCGGATGGCGCGTCGCATACAGGTCCACCGCCGGCTTGGTGACGTCGCCGCCGGTGAAGATGAGGCGGCCGGTTTCGATGGTCAGGTCCTGGCCGTAGGCCTTGTACTTGCCGTCCAGCAGCTGCAGCTCGCCCACGCCGGTGGTGACGCGCTGCGGCTCCTCGCTGATGGTGACGCTGCCGCCCAGCCGGGTGGTGAGGCCGAAGCCCTTGAAGTCCACCGCGTCGCCCAGCGTCATGGTGACCTTGCTGTAGAACTTCAGCGGGTCCTCCTCGGCGGTCGGCTCGGCGCCGACGATGATCTGGTCCTGGCTCACCGGCACGCCGTTGTTGCCCAGACCCTGCGGCGTAATCTCGGCTTTCGGCACGGTCAGCGTGCCTTCCAGATGCAGGCCGTCGGCATCGCTCAGCAGGTGCAGGTCCGGCGTCACCCAGATGCGCGCGTCGACGGTGGCCACCGCCTGGAAATTCTGGCCCTTGACGCTGAGATCGGCGTGCGGCGGCGACACCGAAGGATCGAGCGTGCCGCTGATGGCGAGATTGCCGCCGCCGGACTGAAGCGAGCCGTCGATGGCCAGCGGACCCTCGCCCTGGCCGGTCAGGTTGAGCTGCACCTGCTGCAACTCGATGCCGGCCTGGGCCACCTTGGCATGGCCGTCCTTGAGGGCGATCTGGCCCTGCACCCGCGGCAGCGCCACCGTGCCGCTGAACTCCAGGGTGCCGTTGATCGAGCCGCTGACCGATTGCAGCTCGGGCACGAAGGACTGCACGAAACCCAGGTCCGGAATGCTGGCCTGGAGGTGGCCGCTGAGCGGGCGCGCCTGGAAGTCGGCGCCCGGCGCGGCGGTCACATCGGCGCTGATCGAGCCTTGCGGCAGGTGCAGATCGAGCAGGGCATGCAGCGTGCCGTTCTGCTGATCGGCCTTGAGCGTGCTCGCCTGGATGTCCACCGGCGGCGCCCTGGGCGCCTGGATGTGGATGCCGCCGGTGCGCAGGTCGGCGTTGATGGCGGCGATATCGCCATGGGCGATCTCGATGTTGCCGCTGCCGCTGATCTCGCCGGAGAGATCGTAATGCTGCGGCAGCAGGGGCTTGAAGGCGGCGAGCAGCAGCTGGTCGAGATCCAGCGACAGGCGCAGGCCGGCCGCGGTCACATTCTGCTCCAGCCGCAGGCAGGCGCGGCCGCCGCCGCCGGAGAAGCAGGCCGGCTCCAGGCTTTGCCGGCTGGCGCCGAGCAGCAGGCCGGCGGCATGCTCCAGCGTCCACGGCGGCAGGTCGCTCGGCGCGAGGCGGCCGGAGCTGAGCTGGCCGCCCCATTCGAGCTTGCGCCGGTCGAAGCCGCCGTCCACCGCCACGCTGATGTCGCCGCGCTCGCTCACCACGTCGAGCTGCACATGGTGATAGACCTCCTGCCCGGTGGCGCTGAGCTTGGCGCTGTGAATCAGCACGCCGGCCTGGGCCTCGCTGGCAACGAGGCTCAGATGGGAGGGCCTGGCCGGATCGAGATCCGCGTCCCAATCCAGCCTGGCCACGCGGTAGGCGAGATAGCGCAGGCCCTGCGCGTTGCCCTTGGTGACCAGGTGCGGATCGTCCAGCGCGCCCTGCAGGCTGAAGTCGAACGCGGCATGCCCGCCGAGCTGCGGCGCCAGCTGACTCAGGTCGGGACTGTCGACCTTGCCCTGCACATTGAACGGCGGCGTCACCTGGCCGCTGGCGTCGACGTGCGTGGCGCCGGCGGCCAGCGCCAGCTTCTGCACCGTCACCGTGCCGTTGTTCCAGTCGGCATTGGCGGCCACGGTCAGCCCGTTGCCGCGTAGCTGCGACTTGTCGATGTTGACGGCGAAGGCGATGTCCGGCTTGCCGGCGCGCTGCGTGGTCTGCGTCACGATGCTGCCGTTGATGAGGCTAAGACCTGAACCGGCGGCGCAGCCGCCGTCCATCGTCCCTCTACCGCGCAGCGGGAGAGGGGGGGACCGATCGCGGAGCGATTGGTGGGGTGAGGGAGGCCCCCCGGTGCCCGCGGTCTGTGCAGCAAGCCGCGGCGCGCAGGGGGCCGCCAACCCGGCCACGAACTGCGCGGGATCGAAGTTGGCGAGCTGTGCCTTGAGGTCGGCGCGCAGCGCCGGTTCCCAGCCGACCGTGCCGGTGGCCGACAGGCTGCCCTTGCCGGACTGCAGCAGGAACTGCTTGAGCCGCACGCTGCGCGTATCGGTATCGCCCTGCGCCGACAGGCTCAGCGGATAGCCGCGCAGCTGCGACTTGTCGATATTGGCGGTGAAGACGATATCGGGCTGGCCGTTTTGCACCGTGGTCTGGGTGTTGAAGGTGCCGTTGATAGAACCCTTCCAATCGGCATCGAACAAGGCCGGATCAAGCTGCGCGATGGTGCCCTTGAGGTCGGCGCGCAGCTGCGGCGCCCAGGCCAGCTTGCCCTGTACATGCGCCGAGCCCTTGTCGGCTGTCAGGCCCAGATCGGCGATCTGCACCTGCTGTAAATCGCCGCTGCCGTTGGCGGCGAGTTTGATCGGCAGCTTGCGCAGTACCGCGATCGTGCTCAACTCGAAGCGGTAGTGATCGAGCGGCCCGCTCAGCGTCGCCGCGCCGTCGACACCGCCCAGCAGGCGCGCGGCGGGTTCGCCATCGAGCGGCCAGCGCAGATCCTTCCAGCTCAGCTTGAGATCGTTGGCGCTCTTGCCGAAGGCGAAGGTGCCGCTGCCATCGATCTCGCCGGGGCCCTTGAGGCTGAGCGCGCTGAAGGCGATGCGATCGTCGGCCATGCGCGCTTTCGCGGCGAGCAGCAGCGGCCCGGTTTGCGGCAGCTCGGCGCTGAGGCGGGCAATGTCGATATCCTCACCGATCCAGGTGCCGGCGAGCGCGGCGCTGGCGATGCGGAACGGCTCCGTTTCGCCCGGCTGGTGCAGCTGGAAGTCCTTGAGGCTCAGCGCATCGACGATCAGGTCCAGCGGCAGCCGGCTCGGCAGCTGCGTCTCGCCGGGGGAGGATGTCGGCGCGGGCGGCGGCAGCCACACTTGCAGGCCCTGCACCTCGGCCACTTCCAGGTGCAGGCGCCGCGATAGCAGCTCGTGCGGACGCAGGCGCAGATGCAGGCGCTCGACGTCAACGCGGGTGCCGTCGCCGCCCTGGTAGTGGAAATCATTGATGATGAACTCGCCCAGCAGGCGGCCCTGGGTGGTGCCGATGCGCAGCGCGCCGCCGCTGAGGCGCTGCGCCAGCGCGGCCAGCTCGCGCAAGCCGGCGTCGCTGCGCAGGCTCCACCAGGCGCCGCCGGCGAGCAGGCCGAGCAGCACCAGCAGCAATGCCAGCAGCGCCGCGCTCCAGCGCACGATGCGGCGCGTCACAGGCCCACCCTCACGCCCAGATGCAGGCGCACGGCTTCATCGCCGGGGTCGAAGGGATGCGCCAGATCGATGGCCACGGCGCCGAAGGGCAGGCGATAGCGGAAGCCGATGCCGGCACCGTAGTGCAGGCGCACGTTGGGCGCGTCGTCGGCGCCGCCGGCGTCGCCGAACACGGCCAGGCCGTAGCTCTTGTACACGTCCCAGTCCATCTCCAGGCTGCCGGTGGTGAGATAGCGGCCGCCGACCAGATTGCCCGAGGCATCGAGCGGCGCCAGCGAGTGGTAGGCGTAGCCGCGCACGCTCTCGTCGCCGCCGGCGAAGAAGCGCTGCGACGGCGGCAGGTGATCGAAGCCGGACACCAGCACCGCGCCCTCCTCGACCCGCCCGAGCAGGCGCAGCTTGGGGCCGAGCGGGTAGACGCCGCGCAGCTTGAGCAGGCCCTCGAGGAAATCGGTGTCGGACAGCGCGGTCCTGGCGCCGCCGTGCAGGTCCAGAAAGACGAACCAGCCGCGCTTGGCGAAAATCGGATCGTTGACCTGGGTACGGCTCAGCTGGATGCCGGGGGTGAGCAGCCTGCTGGTCTGGCCGTCCTCGTTCGGCAGGTTGTACTCGTCGTTGGTGTAGGTCAGGTAGTAGCGCTTCTGCCAGTCGCCGTCCTGCTGGTTGTAGGCGGTGCCGACCGACCACAGGTTTTCATTGATGCCCTCGAAATTCTGCTTCAGGCCCTGGCCGGTGAAGCTGACTGCATCGCCCGGCGTGTGTCCGACCGGAATGCGGTATTCGGCGATGGCGGTGCTGATGTTCTGCGAGGGCTGCACGGTCAGGCGCAGCTTGTCGCCGTCTTCGTTGAGGCGGCGGAACTCGACGCCGGCCAGCGCGCGGGGCCCGGTATCGGTGCCGTAGCCGGCGCCGAGCTTGTACGCCTGCGGCTGCTTGGGCGTGGTGTGGATGACGATGGGGATGCGCCGGTCGGCGCCGGCCTTGCTCTTCTGCGGCTCCATCTCGACCAGCTTGAAATAGTCCAGGTCGGACAGGGCGAACTGCGTCTTCAGCACCTTGGCCGAGTCGAAGGGTTCGCCCGGCACGATCTTCAGGTAGCGGCGCAGCATGCTGTCCTTGAGCCGGCCGTCCTGCCGGATGGTGACCTCGCCGAAGAACCAGCGCGGCCCGGTATCGACGGTGAGCAGCACCTCGGCGCTGTTGTTGTCGACATCGACGCGCAACTCGCGGCGGCTGAAGATGGCGTCGAGGTAGCCGCCGGCGTTGGCGGCCTGCATCAGGCGTACCTTCAGCGCCTCGTAATCCTCATGCTTGAGGCGCTGACCCGTGGCCAGGCGCGGCCGCCCCACGATTTTCAGCAGCGGGGCGAAATCTTTCCCTTCGCCGGTGATCTGGATGTCGATTTTGGCAATATCGGTTTCCGGCCCGGCGTTGACCTGGTAGGTCACGGTCCAGTCCGGCGACTGGCCCTCCAGCTTCGAACTGATCACCGGGTTGTACCAGCCGAACGGTTGCAGCGCCTTGCGGATGTCCTCCTCGCCCTGCTTGGCCAGCCGCTCCACTTCCTCCGGATCGTACTGGAGCTTGTCGGGAGCCTTGCTGGCGTCGATGCCCTTGGCGTAGTCGAGGATGCGCAACTGGGCGAAAGCGTTGTCCTCCTCGTCCGAGCCCAGGCCGCGCACGCGCACGTCGATGCCGGCGAGCGCGGGCGCGCTCGCCAACAGGGCGCAGCAGAGCAGGAACAGGCGGGCTGGGAACATGCCCCGGAATGATACGTCACCCCTGCGTGGAGCCAGTACCGGCCACGGCAACAGGCGGGGTAATGGGCCACAATTGCGGCTACATTATTATTGTTCGGGCGGTTTGCGCGGCAAGGGGAATCGATGGCGCAAAGTCTTGCGGGCGGCAATTTCCGTTTTGCCCGGGCGGGCCTTGTATGTGCCTGCCTGCTGTCGGTGGTCGGCAGCCTGTCGCTGCCCCAGCCGGTCCACGCGCAGGACCAGACCCAAGCCCAGGCTCCGGCTCCTGCCGAGGCTCAGACTCAGGCTCCGGCTGAGGTTCAGACTCCGGCACCGGCTCCGGCTGAGACTCCGGCTCCGGCTCAGCCTCAGCCTCAGCCTCAAGATCTTGCATGCAAGAAGCCATCCGGCGCCATCGAGCGGACCATTTGCGCGGATCCGTCGCTGCTCCAGCTGGATGCGTCGCTCGCCAGCGTTCTGAAAAGCGCGCTTGCCGCGGCGCCCGACCAGAGCATCGCCCTGCTGGCCGATCAGCGCCGCTGGCGTTCCAGCCTGGCCAGGCAGTGCAAAAAGAAGCGCGGCGATGCGGCGGACGCGCTGTACACCTGTCTCGCCGGCGCCTATCGCTCGCGCATCGCCGAGCTGAACGGCGTGGCAAAGGACGCCGCCTCCCGCTCGGCCGTCGGCAGCTGCCAGCTCATCGCCGACCGTTACCGCGACATCGCCGATCTGCATCCGCTGGACACACCGCTCGGCGCGGTCGCCAATCCCGACTCGGGCATCACGCTGGCCGCTCCCTTGGGCGCCGTCAACGGCTTGCCGTCGGCCCTGGCCGGCTGGGCTGCCGCGCAACAGCCGGCGTTCACCATCGCCGACGAGCTGAGCCAGGCGGTGGACTTCAGCAGCGGAACCATCGAAAAACTGCCGAACGCCAATTTCTACTCGATCAGCACCGTGGGAGGCGAGGCGCAGTGCATCGAGTCCGTCTACTTCACGGTCAAGGACGGACAGGCGCAGCGGGCCGCCCCGCCGCCGGGCTTCGAGGACGATGCGGCTTCATGCGGGGCGCATCGCACTTACGGCACCATCGACAACACCCCGGCTCTGTTCGAGGAGAGCTACGCCACCGGTCCCTCGATGGAGTCGAGCATCAAGGTCGCCACCTGGGGCACGGACCAGTTCACCGCGGCCTGCAAGGTGCGCTTCTCCTATGTCCCGCGATTCACTTACCGGCTGCTCAAGGACTGGGACAATTCCTGCAACGGCGGATACGAATGCGAGCCGATGCGGGTGGAATCCTATCGGCTGGCCAAGGACGTGCAAAGGGATCCGGCCGGGACGCAGAAAAAATTGCTGGCCGGGCTTTCCACCGAGCAGCAGGTCGAATACTACGGCGCCATCCAGGATGCGCATGGCGATCAGGGCGCAGCAACAGTACCGGACGGCCTGGATCCATCGACCCTCACCGAGGAAAGTCCGCTGCGCCTGCCGTACTACAACTGGGGCCGCCTCTATGTCGCCAGCCTGTATCACTTCACCAGCGGCTCGCAGTACTACTCGGACTGGCGCGTCAAATTCGAAAAGATCGAGGATGGCCGGCTGCTGCAGGTGGCGGTCTTGTCGGTCGGGATGACGAAGGGGGAGGTGGCGGATGTTTCCATCACTTCCCTGATGCCGGGCAATTAGCTGACTAGGATCGGCCAAGGCATTTTCGATTCAGCTGCGAATACATTATGAGCCGGCTGAAAGCGGCTCATCGCCTCTCCCTCTGGGAGAGGCCGCGCCGCGAGGCGCGGGTGAGGGACGCACTTTCCGGCTACGGCACCATAGCTGGAAAGTGCGCCCCTCACCCCTCACCCTCTCCCAAAGGGAGAGGGGATGACATGTACGCAACTGAACGAAAAATGCCCCAGGGCCGGTTCATAGTCGCCGGCCGCGAGCGCTTATCCCTCACTCCTCGCAGGAAATACAGCCCCGTGAGCTCAGCGATGCAGCGCGGTGCTCAGCAGCGGCGGCCGGTCCATGGTCATCAGCTGCGATTCGATGGCGACGTAGGGCAGCACCTTGTAGCCGCGCGCGCGCAGCTGGGCGACGAGGCCGTCCGGCCCGACCAGGTGGGCGGCGCCCACCACCACCAGCTGCGGCTCGGCGCCGTCCATCAGGCGCTTGAGCTGCGGCATCCAGCTGCGATTGCGCTCGGACAGCAGGTGCTGGTAGACCTCGGGGTAGCCGGCCTTGAGCTGCTTGTCGAGCGTCTCGATGGCGTCGAAGTCGTTGTCCTTCCAGGCGCGCAGCAACTCGCCCGGATCGTCGCCGGCGTCGCCGCCCGAGTCGTCCAGGGCCGAGGCCAGGAATTCGCGCGACAGCGCATCGCTCATGGAGGTGAACAGGCCGACGTGGACGGCCGGCTGTTCCAGCCAGCGCACGTCCTTGCCGTCTTCATGGGCCCAGCCGTAGATCTGCCGGTCGATGCCGTTGTCGCCGCTGAAGCCGGCCTTGCGGTAGCTGAACACCTCCAGAGTCATGGCGCAGAACCAGGGGCGGAACGGATCGCAGGCCGAGACGGGCATGCCGATGTGGGCGGCGTGCTTGACCAGCTGCGCATACATCTTCTCGCCGATCTCGGCTTTCAGGCCCTGCTGCGAGCGGGCCGCCGCCATCATCGCGATCTGCACCTGGGGCTGCTGCAGCGCGCCGATGTCGGTCTCGAACACCACGCTGTCGGAAGCGTCGTAGGCATCCTGGATTCCCGCCGGCAAGTCCCCCGCCGCCTCGGGCAGCAGGTGCACCGATCCGAGCAGGTAATGGGTCGCCTTGGGCCCTTCCACCTGCCACAGGAACGGCGCGTCCGCGGCGGCCCCGGCCGTACCGGCGCAGCTCGCGCTGAGAAGCAGGAACAGGCACAGCGAACCGCGGCGACTCATCGGGGTCTCCGGCTCCCGCGAGGGAACCTGGCTATCGGGGGAGGTATTCTAGTCTTCGCTTTTGCTTTGCATCAGCCAGCCGTCCGTTTCGCCGCCGCCGTCGAGCGCGGCGAAGTCGAACAGCTTGGGGTCGGCCAGTTGCGATGGCGCCACGTTTTGCAGGGCGCCGAAGATGTTCTCGATGCGGCCGGGGCTCTGCTTCTCCCACTCGTCCAGCATGCGGCGGATCTGCTTGCGCTGCAGCTGCTCCTGCGAGCCGCACAGGTTGCAGGGGATGATGGGGAACTGGCGCAGGGCGGCGTAGGCGACGATGTCCTGCTCGCGCACATAAGCCAGCGGGCGGATGACGACGTTGCGGCCGTCGTCGCTCTTCAGCTTGGGCGGCATCGCCTTGAGCTTGGAGCCGTGGAACATGTTGAGGAAGAAGGTGGCGACGATGTCGTCGCGGTGATGGCCCAGGGCGATCTTGGTGAAACCGTTCTCTGCCGCATAGGTATAGAGCGCGCCGCGCCGCAGCCGCGAGCACAGGCTGCACATGGTCTTGCCTTCGGGAATGACACGCTTCACCACCGAGTAAGTATCCTGCTCGATGATGTGGTACGGCACGCCGCGCGCCTTCAGATAGTCCGGCAGCACATGCTCGGGGAAGTCCGGCTGCTTCTGGTCCAGGTTCACCGCCATCAGCTCGAACGGCACCGGCGCCGCCTCGCGCAGCAGCAGCAGGATGTCCAGCATGGTGTAGGAATCCTTGCCGCCGGACAGACACACCATCACCTTGTCGCCGGCGCGGATCATGGCGTAGTCCTGGATCGCCTGGCCGACCTGGCGGCGCAGGCGCTTGACCAGCTTGTTGGCCTCGCCGCGCTCCTTGCCGTGCGCCGGGTGCGCTGACGCCGCCGGAACCTGGCCCGGCGCCGTCATCGGATGAATCACTGCTTCGCTCACTGCACTTGCTCTCAGGCCGCTTCGGCGGCCGTATCGTCCTGCCGTACGTGGATTTTCTCACGATACAGGCCGATGACGAAAATGAAGAGGAATCCGGCCAGGGCCGCGGCTCCGGCGAAGAACAGGAAGTAATCGGCGCCGACCAGCCGGTAGGTGCTGACCTTGGCGGTGGCGGCCTTGTACTCGCCGGTGCTGGCCAGCGGCTGGCGATGAACCACGTCCATCAGCTTGACGCGGTTGCCGGAGACATCGATCGCGGAGATGAGGAAGGTGCCGGCCAGTTCGGTCGGCTTGCCGTCGTCGCCGGCCACGGTCAGGCCGGTGTCGCCGGCGAAATCGATCTTCTGGCCGGTCTGCATGCCGGAAACGTCGCGCAACGACACCCAGGTCTCGGCGCCGGACTGTATCGCACTGGCCTCCAGCGGCTTGATCATGCTGGTGTTGACCTGGACGGTGAAGGCCTGGCCGACGCTGACCGAGAACAGGTACATCGCCGCCATCATGAAGCTCTTCATCTTAAGCGGCGCCTGGCTGTAGGCGAACTCCAGGGCGGTGATGGAGATCAGCACTTCGGAGGCGCTGAGCACGCCGTAGGCCAGGATCTGCCACCAGCCGCTGACGCTGTGGCCATGCACGATCCGGTTCTCGATCCAGGCGATGATCAGGAACGAAGTGGCGATGACGAACAGGCCGACGCAGATCTTGCGCAGCGCGGTGATCTTGAACAGGCGCTGCCACAGCGGAAAGATGCCGAAGGTGAAGATCGGGATCATCAGCAGGATGAACAGCCCGTTCACCACGGTGAACTGCGCCGGCAGCATCTCGTAGCCGGCCAGCGCGCCCAGCCCCGGCACGCCCTGCAGGAAGGCGAACAGGTGCTTGTCCATCAGGTCCGAGGTGGCCTGCAGGGTCCAGGTCTGGCCGTTGGACTGCTCCCACAGCGACCAGAAGATGGCGATGAAGATGTAATAGATGAAGGCCAGCTTCAGCACCAGCTTGAGCGCGTCGCCGGTGAAGGACTGCTCCAGCCAGCCGACCAGCTCCGGCGGCAACGCTTTGCGCAAGCCGGTCTTGAGGCACAGCCAGATCACCAGGGCCATCTGCGACAGCAGGACCAGCACGCCCACCGCCGTACTGTTGGCGGTGTAATAGGCCCACATGGTGATGCCCAGCACCGGTGCGAAGCATAGGGCGAACATCAGCGCGCCGCGGTTCTGGCGCTGCTTCATGGCCGGCGGGATCACGGTGAAGCGCTTGCGCCCGGCCCAGAACACCGCCGTGGCCAGCAGCATCATGGCCGCGGGGACGCCGAAGGCCACCTTCGGCCCATAGGTCTCCAGCCAGATCGGGCACATGAAGATGGAGATGGACGATCCCAAGTTGATCGAGAAATAGAAGTAGCTGAAGGCCTTGGAGATCAGGTGCTGGTTCTTCTCCGTGAACTGGTCGCCGACATTGGTGGAGACGCAGGACTTGATGCCGGTACCGAAGGCGGTCAGGAACAGGCCCGCCGCCAGCGCGGAGGGGCCGCTGACCATCGCCACCACGGCGCAGCCGGCGCAATAGAACAGCGCCAGGAACATGATGGTCTTGAACTTGCCCCAGAACACGTCCGCCAGGATGGCGGCGAAGAACGGGAAGAAATAGGCGCCGAACTTGAACAGCGACTGCCAGATGGTGGCCTTGGCGTCGCCGAAGTGCAGGTGCTGCACCATGTAGACGGTGAGGATGGAATTGATGCCGTAGTAGCAGAAGCGCTCGGCCAATTCGTTGGCAATGATGAACGGAATGCCGGGCGGCATCCGCTCGGCGGACTGGGTGGTGGCGGTCATGGAGAATCGTTCTGTAAGGGGCGGCTGGGCCGCACTGATGGCTAAATAATGCGCGAAAGTGCTGCGGCTTGTCTAAGCAAGGGCTGGACCAGGGAGCCACGAAGCCAGAATCCCCCCGTAGATCGGCTCCGCTACGGCCCCTTTTTGTCATCCTGAGCGCAGCGAAGGGTGAACCACTCCGCTGAGCGAGCGAAGCTCGCTGGAGTGGTGAACGCCCGGCCATGAATGGCCGGGCCGGGCTCTCCGGTAGCGGCAAAGTCTCGCCAGGGATGGCAGGGGGCGCTAGCCAGTAAGGCCAGATCCTTCGCTGCGCTCAGGATGACAGCCGCGAGTGCGGGCTCTAAGGCGCCGTTTCCAGCCAGAACGTCACCGGCCCGTCATTGACCAGGCTGACCTGCATATCCGCACCAAACACGCCGCCGCCGGTGTCCGGCCATTCACGCCGGGCCTGCGCCAGCAGGGCCTCGAACAGGGCCCTGGCCCGCGCCGGTTCGGCCGCGCTGGTGAAGCTGGGCCGGGCTCCCTTGGCGGTATCGGCGGCCAGGGTGAATTGCGGCACCAGCAGCAGGCCGCCGCCCGTATCGCGCAGGCTCAGGTTCATCCGGCCCTGCGCATCGGAGAAGACGCGGTAGCCGAGCAGGCGCTCCAGCAGTCGCCGCCCCTGGGCCTCGCCGTCGCCGTGCTGGACCCCGACCAGCACCAGCAGGCCGGGGCCGATGCTGGCGACGGTTTCGCCGGCCACCTCCACCGCAGCCCGCCGCACCCTTTGCAATAGCCCGATCACCCACGCGCCCCCACAATTTCCGGATAATTGCCGGATGCAAACTTTACTGCGCTGGACGCTGGTCGTCCTCGGCCAGTTGCCGTTGCCGCTGCTGCACGGCCTGGGCTGGCTGCTGGGCAACCTGCTCTGGCTGCTGCCCAATGGCTTCCGCGCCGTGACCCTGCGCCACCTGGAGCTGTGCTTTCCCGAGCGCTCGCCGGCGGAGCGGGCACGCATCGCGCGCCGCAGCCTGATCGAGAGTGGCAAGGCGGTGTGCGAGGCGCCGGCGCTGTGGTTCGGCGCCGAATCGCGGCTGCGCCGCTGGATCGGCGACGAGGCGGCTTTGCGCAAGCTGCGCACCGCGGTGGCCGGCGGCAAGGGCGCGATCATGCTGACGCCGCACCTCGGCGCCTGGGAAGCCGCCAGCTTCTTCTGTTCCCAGGCCGGGCCGATCACCGTGCTGTACAAGCCGCAGAAAGGCGTGTCCGATGCGGTGATCCTGCGCGGGCGCAGCCGGCTCGGGGTGAAGCCGGTGCCGACCAGCAGCGGCGGCGTCAAAGCCCTGCTCGGCGCGCTGAAACGCGGCGAACTGGTCGGCATCCTGCCCGACCACGATCCGCCGGATGAGTCCGGCACGCGCTTCGCCCCCCTGTTCGGCATCCCCGCCAACACCATGGACCTGGTTGGCAAGCTGGCCTCGCGCGGCGGCGCGCCGGTGTGGTTCGTCAGCGCCGAGCGCCTGTCCTGGGGACGCGGCTTCCGCTTCCACCTGGAGCGGGCGCCGCACGGCATCGACGATCCCGAGCTGAGCCCGGCGGCCCTGAACCAGGGCGTGGAAGCCTGCGTGACGCGGCTGCCGGAGCAATACTGGTGGAGCTACAAGCGCTACCGGCGGCGGCCGCCGGGGGCGGCGGACCCTTACGTCAACCTTTAATGGGATGCATTTGTAGGGCGGCCTGTGGCCGCCGTGACGTTTGTGCGAAACCACGGCGGCCACAGGCCGCCCTACTGTGGAACATATCTGTAGCTCGGCCTTCAGGCCGACACGGCGCGGCATTGTCGCCCTGAAGGGCGACCTACTATAGTACGGCGCGCCCGGGGAACTCCGGGCCGGCGGGCCGGTCACAAAGGCCCGCCTCACTACCCCAAAAACAAGCCAAGCATCCCCATCCATGGAAAATCAGATCCTCATCGAGGCGCGTGAGCTATCGCGGCGCTACGGCGCGACGATGGCGGTAAGCGGCCTCAACCTGACCCTGCGCAAGGGCGAAATCCTTGGCCTGCTCGGCCCCAACGGCGCCGGCAAGTCCACCACCATGAAGATCCTCGCCGGCTGCCTCGCGCCGAGCGGCGGCACGGTGAAGATCAACGGCGTCGACCTGGCGCAGGACGCCCGGGCGGCCAAGGCCAGCCTCGGCTACCTGCCGGAGCAGCCGCCGCTGTATCCGGAGCTGACGGTGAACGAGTACCTGCGCTTCTGCGCCGGGCTGCACGGCATTCCGGGCGCCGAGCGCGAAGCCGCGGTGACCCGCTCGAAGCAGGCCTGCGGCCTGACCGACGTGGCGGAGCGGCTGATTCACAATCTTTCAAAGGGCTACCAGCAGCGCGTCGGACTGGCCCAGGCCATCATCCACCGGCCGCCGGTGATCATCCTCGACGAGCCCACCGTGGGCCTGGACCCGATCCAGATCCGCGAGATCCGCACCCTGATCAAGCAGCTCGGCGAAAGCCATAGCGTGATCCTGTCCAGCCACATCCTGCCGGAGATCCAGGCGGTGTGCAGCCGCGTCATGATCATCAACAAGGGCCGCTCGGTGTATTCCGAATCGATCGAGAACACCGCGCAGCATCGCGTCGAGAGCGTCATCGCCGGCCTGCGCAAGCCGCCTTCGATCGAAGCCCTCAAGGGCCTGCCCGGCGTGAACCGCGCCGAGGCGCTGGACGGCGGCCTGTTCCGCCTGGCGGTGGACAAGGGCGCCGATCCGCGCGAGGCGCTGGCCGAGGCGGCGGCGAAGAACGGCTGGGGCCTGTTCGAGCTGCGCTCGCAGGCCAAGACGCTGGAAGAAGTGTTTGTCGAACTCACTTCCGGCGACATCACCATACATGAAACGCAAAGGGAAGCGGCATGAGCACTGTTCTTACTATCGCGCGTAACGAAGCGCGCCGCATCTTTGTCTCGCCGCTGGCCTGGGCAGTGCTGTTCGTGCTGCAGCTGATCCTCGGCTTCATCTTCGCCACCATGCTGTTCGGCTATGCGCAGAACGCGCAGGTCTCCGACCAGTACCAGGGCGTGGCGGATTACATCGGCGGCGGCCTGTTCGGCTTCGCCACGGTGCTGCTGCTGCTGGTGATGCCGCTGATGACCATGCGGCTGTTCGCCGAGGAGCGCAAGAGCGGCAGCATCACCCTGCTGTTCTCGGCGCCGGCCTCGCTGATCGAGATCGTGCTGGGCAAGTTCCTTGGTCTCGTCTCCTTCATGCTGGCGACCCTGGTGCTGCTGGCGATCATGCCGCTGACCCTGCTGTCCGGCACGCACCTGGACGTGGGCTTCATCGCCGCCGGCCTGCTCGGCCTGTTCCTGATGATGCTGGCGTTCGGCGCGGCCGGCCTGTTCGTGTCCACGCTGACACGCGAGCCGACCATCGCCGCGGTGCTGAGCTTCGGCCTGCTGCTGCTGGTGTGGCTGATCCAGATCGTCGCCAACCAGCAGATTCCGTTCGCCGCGGTGTTCGGCTACCTGTCGCTGATCGGGCATTTCGAAAGCCTGCGCAGGGGCATCTTCAATACGGCGGACGTCGTCTACTACATCCTGTTCACCGTGTTCTTCCTGTGGCTGGCCGTGCTGCGGCTGGATATCGAGCGCAACTAAAGCGACGCGCCCCGTGCGGCCGGCCAAGCCGGCCGCCGCCGCGATTCACGCATTGATCAAAGCCCTATGAAATCCAAGAATTCCAAACTGCTGCAACAACTGATCAACGGCCTGCTCATCGCCGTGGTCAACGTCCTGCTC
>Ga0302314_10000404_pt1 | contig 79608 bp, 68 predicted proteins | sample III_Palsa_N2_3_FD_200533 | JGI IMG/M metagenome (GOLD analysis project Ga0302314, IMG submission 200533) | Peat permafrost microbial communities from Stordalen Mire near Abisko, Sweden - III_Palsa_N2_3 | ecosystem: Environmental > Terrestrial > Soil > Palsa > Peat permafrost | place: Sweden...
ACCTGCGGGGCCTCGGCGAGGCCGAGTTCGGCGGCGAGCGCCTCCCGACCGGTCGCAGCTGCGGTGATCCGGGTGACGACGACGTCGGCGCCGTGGGCGGTGAGTGCCCGGACGCAGCGGTCGGCCGATTCGCCACCGGCCGGACCGGTGACGACGAGCCAGGTTCCGGACAGTGCGGCCGACTCGGGGTCGGCGACGGGAGCCCAGGTGACCCGGTACCGCCAGGCGTCGGTGGCCGACCGGTCGCGTTCGCGTCGACGCCAGGAGGCGAGCATCGGCAGCAGGTCGCCCAACCGGTGGTCGTCGACCGCGAGCGTCTCGGACAGGGCCGACCGGTCGCCGGACTCGATCGCGGCCCAGAAGCGGGCCTCGGCCGCGCCGTCGGCCCGGTCGTCACCGGGCCCGGTGGCCGGGCCGAGCCGGAGCTTGTGCGGGCCGAGCGGCCAGAACCGCTGCTGCCCGAAGGCATAGGTGGGCAGGTCGACCCGGGTTCCGGCGGGCAGGACCTCGGCCCAGTCGACGCCGATGCCCCGCACATGGGCGCGGGCGAGCGCGGTCAGCACCGCGTCGGCAGCCGCGGTGCGGGCCCGCAGCAGGGGGATGAACACCGGCTCGGAGTCCGGCAGGGCGGCCGGGCCCATCGCCGAGAGCGTCCCGTCCGGCCCGATCTCGATGAAGACGGACACGCCCTGGCCGGCCAGCGCGGCCACGGCGTCGGCGAACCGGACCGCCTGCCGGGCCTGGGCCGGCCAGTAGCCGGGCCCGGGAGCGGTCAGGACGGTGCCGTCGCAGGCTCCGGCCCAGGTCACCGTCGGCGTCCTGTGTTCCAGGGCCGTTGCCACGTGGGTGAGTTCGTCCAGCGCCGGATCCATCCGGGCCGAGTGGAACGCATGGCTGACCCGCAGTCGGCGCACCCGTCGGCCCCGCTCCCGCCACGCTTCGAGCACCTGGTCGACGGCCTCGGCATCACCCGAGACCACCACCGCCGAGGGCCCGTTCACCGCCGCGATCCCAACGCCGTGGACACCGTCCAGCGACTCGGCCACCTCGGCCTCGCCCGCCTCGACGGCGCCCATCGCGCCACCGGAGGGCAGGTCCTGCATCAGCCGGGCCCGGGCCGCGACGAGTCGGCTCGCATCCGCCAGGGTCAGCACGCCCGCCGCGTGGGCGGCCGCTATCTCCCCCACGGAGTGACCGGCCACCGCGTCCGGAACGATCCCGGCCGCGGCCAGGAGGGCGACCAGGCCCACCTCGACCGCGAACAGCCCGGTCTGCGCATAGACCGTCAGATCCGCCCGTTCGTCCTCCTCGTTCCCGAGGACGACCTCCCGGATCGGCAGCTCCAGTTCGGTCTCCAGCAGCGCGCAGGCCTGGTCGAAGGCCGCCGCGAACACCGGTGACGCCGCATGGAGTTCGCGGCCCATTCCGGCCCGCTGGGCTCCCTGCCCGGCGAACAGGAACCCGACCTTGGGCCGGCCCGCCGGAACCACGCCGCTCACCACCGAGGGCGCCGCCCCTCCGGCCGCGAGCGCGGTCAGGCCCGATGCCAGCGCCTCGCGATCGGCGCCCAGGACCACCGCCCGATGCTCGAACGAGGACCGGGAGGTCGCCAGCGACCAGCCGATGTCGGTGATGTCGAGCGGATCCGTGTCGGTTCGGGCCGAGACGAACTCGGCCAGGCGCGCGGCCTGGGCCGACAGTGCGCCCGGGGTGCGCCCCGACACCAGCCAGGCCCGGGATCCCCCGGTCAGCACGGCCGGCCGGTCCGGCAGAATCGTTTCTGCCGGAGGGACCGGGAGGTCCGGTGCTTCCTCGATGATGGTGTGCGCATTGGTGCCGCTGATCCCGAACGCCGACACCCCGGCCCGGCGCGGTCGCCCGTTCACCGGCCATTCGACCGTCTCGCCCAGCAGCCGCACCTCTCCGGCCGACCAGTCCACGTGCGGGGAGGGCACCTCCGCGTGCAGGCTGCGCGGGAGCCTCCGGTGCCGCAGGGCCAGCACCATCTTCATCACCCCGGCCACCCCGGCCGCGGCCTGGGTGTGGCCGATGTTCGACTTGACCGACCCGAGCCAGAGCGGCCGCCCGTCAGGGCGGTCCCGCCCGTAGGTCGCCAGCAGGGCCTGTGCCTCGATCGGGTCGCCCAGGGGGGTGCCGGTGCCGTGCGCCTCGACGACGTCGACATCGGCAGGCGACAGCCGGGCGTTGGCGAGCGCGGCCCGGATCACCCGCTGCTGCGAGGGTCCGTTGGGGGCCGTCAGCCCGTTGGAGGCGCCGTCCTGGTTGGTCGCGCTGCCGCGGATCACGGCCAGTACCTCGTGTCCGTTCCGCTGGGCGTCGGAGAGCCGCTCGAGGACGAGCATGCCCACGCCCTCGGCCATCCCCATCCCGTCCGCGTCCGCCCCGAACGCCTTGGACCGCCCGTCCGGGGCCAGCCCCCGCTGCCGGGAGAACACGACGAGATCCCAGGGCGTGGCCATGATGGTGACGCCGCCGGCCAGCGCCAGCGTGCATTCGCCCGAGCGCAGGGCCTGGGTGGCCAGGTGCAGGGCGACCAGGGACGACGAGCAGGCGGTGTCCATGGTGACGGCGGGGCCTTCCAGACCGAGGGTGTAGGCCACCCGGCCGGAGATCACGCTGGTCGCGTTGCCGGCCATCAGGTGGCCCTCGAGTCCGGCGGCGTCGTCCGCGCCGGTCTGCTGCCCGACCGCGGCGTAGCCGGAGCTGTAGCCGCCGGCGAACACCCCGGTCTGCGATCCGCGCAGGGACGCCGGTTCGATGCCCGCGCGCTCCAGGGCCTCCCACGAGGTCTCCAGCAGCAGCCGCTGCTGCGGATCCATCGCCAGGGCCTCGCGCGGGCTGATCCCGAAGAATCCGGGGTCGAACTGCCCGGCCTCGTGCACGAACCCACCGGCCCGCACATAGGTCGTTCCGCTGTGGCCGGGGTCGGCGTGATAGAGCCGGTCCAGGTCCCAGCCGCGGTCGTCCGGGAACCCGGAGATCGCGTCCGTGCCGGAGATCAGCAGATCCCACAGCTGGTCCGGGGTCCGGACGCCGCCCGGGAACCGGCAGCCCATGCCGACGATCGCGATCGGCTCGCCCTCGGCCACCGCCACCGGTGCGGTGCGTGCCGCGTGCGCGGAGTCGTCCGCCAGCAGTTCCGCCCTGAGGTGCCCGGCCAGGGCCGTCGACGTCGGGTAGTCGAACAGGAGGCTGGCCGGCAGCCGAAGACCGACGGCCGCACTGAGCCGGTTGCGCATCTCGACCGCGGTCAGCGAGTCGAACCCCAGATCGCTGAAGGCCCGCCCGGCCTCGACCGCCTCGGGCGAGGGATACGCCAGGACGTCGGCGGCGACGGACTGGACCAGGCCGGTCAGCCTCTGCTCCTGCCCGGCCCGGGGCAGGGCGACGAGCTGCCCGATCAGGGCGTCCTTGGTGGCTCGCGCGTCCTCGGAGGCACCGGTGCCGGACGCGACCGCCATCCGCTGGATCTCCGGCAGGTCCCGCAGGAACGGCGCCCGCTGCATCTCGTTGTCGCCGCCGACGGACTCGATCAGGTTCCAGTCGATGTCCATGACCGTCAGCACGCTGTCGGGACCGCCGAGGGCGTCGGCGAGGGCCCGGACGGCGAGCCGCGGGTCCATCAGGACCTCCCAGCGGTTGCGGCTCAGCCGGTGCCGGGTCGCCTCGCTGGCCTGGGCGACACCGCCACCTGCCCACGGACCCCAGGCCACCGACAGCGCCGGCAGACCCCGGGCCTGCCGGTTCTGGGCCAGGGCGTCGAGGAAGGCATTGGCGGCCGCGTAGTTGCCCTGGCCACCGGCGCCGAAGGTCGCCGACGCCGACGAGAACAGCACGAACGCGTCCAGGTCGAGGCCCGCCGTCAACTCGTCGAGCAGCGCGGCGCTTCCGGCCTTGGCCGCCAGCACCAGGGCCAGCCGGGCCGGGTCGAGCCGGTCGAGCACGCCGTTGTCGACGACGCCTGCGGTGTGCATCACGCCGGTCAGCGCCGGGCCGGTGGCCGCGATCCGCCCCAGCAGACCGGCCAGGTCGGACCGGTCCCCGGTGTCGCCGGCCAGGAGCTCGACGGCGGTGCCGCGGGTCGCGAGTTCGGCCGCCAGCGCGGCGCTTCCGGCCGCGCTCGGACCCGAACGGCTGACCAGGACCGCCCGAGGGGCCCCACCCTCGGCCAGCCAGCGGGCGACGTGCCCGCCGATCGCGCCGGTGCCGCCGGTGACCAGGACGCTGCCGCGCGGCGTCCACGGCTCACCGTCCCGGCCCGGCCGCGGGGCCCGGACCAGCCGTCGGCCCCGGATCCCGTCGGCCCGGATCGCGACCTGGTCCTCGTCGCATCCGGCCAGCACGGCGGCGAGCCGACCTGCGGCCGGGCCGTCCAGCTCGGCGGGGAGATCGATGAGCCCGCCCCAGCGGTCGGGGTGCTCCAGCGCAGCGACCCGGCACAGACCCCAGACCTGCGCCTGCGCCGGGCTGCTCAGGATCTCCTCCGGCACGGCCGCGACCGCCGCCGACGTCGCCACCCACAGCGGCGCAGCGGTCCCGGCGTCCCCCAGCGCCTGCACCAGGGCCAGTGTTGCGGCCAGGCCGACGGGCACCGACGGCCGGTCGGTCAGGGGCGTCTCGTCCAGGGCCAGCAGGGACAGCACGCCCGCCACCGGGCCCCTGTCGACGATCGAGCGGATCCGGTCGGCCAACGTCTCCCGCGCGAAACCGTCGGCGGCCGGGCCGAGTTCCACGACGTGGGCTCCGTGCCCGGTCAGGGCGCGGGTGACCGTCTCGACCCGGGTCGCGCCGGGCTCGCCTGCGACAAGGAGCCAGGTGCCCGCCAGCCGGACCGGCGCGGGCTCGGCGATCGGGGCCCAGGAGACCCGGTAGCGCCAGCCCTCGATCACCGAGGAGTCGGGCCGCCGCACCGGGGTCGGGCGCGTGCCGGCCTGGTGGAGCCAGTAGTGCTGACGCTGGAAGGCGTAGGTGGGCAGCTCCAGCACCGGTCCGGCCGGCAGCACCCGGGCCCAGTCGACCTTCACTCCCCGCACGTGCACCCGGGCCAGCGCGGCCAGCAGTCGGGCCGCCCCGCTGTCCTCCCGCTCCACCGTCCCCGTGATCAGCGGGTCACCCGGGGACCCTGCCTCGTCGAGGGTCTCGGCGATCGCCGAGGTCAGCACCGGATGCGGGGACACCTCGATGAACGTCCGGCACCCCGCCCCGGCGAGCGCCACCGTGGCGTCCTGGAAGGACACCCGTTCACGGACATTTGCGTACCAGTACCCGGCGTCCAGCTCCGGGCCGTCGACGCGCCGACCGGTCACCGTCGAGAACATCGCCACCCGGCCCGCCTGCGGGCGGATCTCGGCGAGGTCCCTGACCAGCCCGTCCCGCAGCTCCTCGACCCGGGCCGAATGCGCCACGAAGTCGGTCTGCGGGATCCGCCAGCGCAGTACCCGTCGGGCCGACAGTGCGCGCTCGAAATCGTCCAGGGCGTCCAGGTCTCCGGAGACCACCGTGGTCGCCGGGCCGTTCACTGCGGCCACCGAAAGCCGTTCCGTCCAGCTCGCGTTCGCGGCCAGCAGCTCCTCAACCGAGGCGACCGGCATCACCACCGAGAGCATCCCGGCCGACACCGCCAGCCCGGACAGGGCCCGGCTGCGAACGGCGACCACCTTGGCCGCGTCCTCCAGCGACAGGATCCCGGCGACGCAGGCCGCCGCGATCTCCCCCTGGCTGTGACCGACCACGGCGTCGGCCCGCACCCCGGCCGCCTCCCAGACGGCGGCGAGCGACACCATCACCGCCCACAGCAGCGGCTGCACCACATCGGCGCGCTCCAGCCCGGGCGCGCCCTCCCGGCCGGCCAGCACATCGTCCAGGGACCAGTCGACACGGGGGGCCAGCGCCGCGCCGCACTCGGCCAGCCGGTCCGCGAACACCGGTGACGAGGCGGCCAGTTCCCGGCCCATCCCGACCCACTGCGCGCCCTGACCGGGGAACACGAACGCGATCTTCCCGACTCCGCCGGTGGACGCGAGCCCGGTCGCCACTCCGGCGGCCCGGCCTTCGGAGGCCAGCGCCGACAGCCCGCTCAGGAGCCGGTCCCGGTCCGCCCCGACCACGGCGGCCCGGTATTCGAATGCCGATCGCGACACCGCCAGGGACCGGCCCACCCGCGCCGGATCCAGCTCCGGACCGGCCGTGACGAAGGACGCCAGCCGCTGCGCCTGGGCGGCAAGTCCGGCTCCCGACCGGGCCGACAGCAGCCAGACCGCAGGCGCGTCCGACAGCACCGGCAGAACCGGCTCGGGTGCGTCGGCCGGGGCCTCGACCGGGGTCTCGGTCGGGGCCTCCTCGAGGATGACGTGGGCGTTGGTCCCGCTGATCCCGAACGCGGAGACGCCGGCCCGGCGCGGCCGTACGCCCGGCGACCACGGACGCGCCTCGGTCAGCAGCCGGACGTCGCCCGCGGACCAGTCCACGTGCGGGGAGCGCTCCTGTGCGTGCAGGGTCCGCGGCAGCAGCCCGTGCTGCAGGGCCAGCACCATCTTGATCAGTCCGGCGGCTCCGGCGGCCTGCTGGGCGTGACCGATGTTCGACTTCACCGAGCCCAGCCACAGCGGACGGCCCTCCGGCCGGTCCTGCCCGTAGGTCGCCAGCAGGGCCTGGGCCTCGATCGGGTCGCCCAGCGGCGTCCCGGTGCCGTGTGCCTCGACCGCGTCGACATCGGCGGCACTCACCCGGGCACTGGCCAGGGCCGCCCGGATCACCCGCTGCTGGGAGGGACCGTTCGGCGCGGTCAGGCCGTTGGAGGCGCCGTCCTGGTTCACCGCGCTGCCGGCCACCAGCGCGAGCACCCGGTGCCCGTTCCGGCGGGCGTCGGACAGCCGCTCCAGCACGACCATGCCCGCGCCCTCGGCGACGCCCATGCCGTCGGCATCGGCGGAGAAGGCCTTGCACCGGCCGTCCGGGGCCAGTCCCAGCTGTCGGCTGAAGTCGGTGAACATGACCGGGCTGGCGGTCACGAACGCGGCACCGGCCAGGGCCAGCGTGCATTCGCCGGAGCGCAGCGCCTGGGCGGCGAGGTGCAGCGCGACCAGGCCGGAGGAGCAGGCCGTGTCGACCGTGAGGGCCGGACCTTCCAGGCCGAGGGTGTAGGACACCCGGCCGGACAGCACGCTGGTCGCGGTTCCCGTCACCAGGCCACCGTCGAACGCGCCTTCGGGCTGCTCGGCGCCGTAGCGGGAGGCGGTGCCACCGGCGAACACCCCGGTCCGGCTGCCGCGCAGCGAGGTGGGGTCGATGGAGGCCCGCTCCAGTGCCTCCCACGACGTCTCCAGCAGCAGTCGCTGCTGGGGCTCCATGGTCAGCGCCTCGCGCGGACTGATCCCGAAGAAGCCGGGGTCGAACTCGTCGGCCGTGTGCAGGAATCCGCCCGACTGGATGTGGGAGGTGCCCGGGTGGTCGGGATCGAGGTCGAACAGGTCCTCGGTGTTCCAGCCGCGGTTGCGCGGGAACTCGCCGATCACGTCCGTCCCGGCGGCCAGCAGCTCCCAGAGGCCTTCGGGGGTGTCGGCGCCGCCGGGGAATCGGCAGCCGATGCCGACGATGGCGATCGGCTCGCCGGTGGCCGCCGCCGGGAGGAGGTCGGCGGCGCCGTCGGCGGCGGCGCCGGTCAGCCGGGACCGGAGGAACTCCGCGGCCGCGAGCGGGGTGGGGTAGTCGAACACCAGCGTCGCCGGTAGCCGCAGTCCGGTCGCGGCGTTGAGCTGATTGCGCAGTTCGACGGCGGTCAGGGAGTCGAAGCCGAGGTCGCTGAAGGCCCAGTCGGGCTGGACGTCCTCGGGTGAGGCGTGGCCGAGGACGGTGGCGATGCGCGCGCGGGTCAGGTCGAGCAGGAGGCGGGTCTGGTCCGACTCGGGCAGGCCGACCAGCTGCCGTCCCAGCGCCGTCCGGGACATCGGGGTGGCAGAACCGGCATGGGAGTCGGCGTCGGCCAGCGAGCGCGCGACCTCGGGCAGGCCCGCGATCAGCGGGCTGGGCCGCCGCAGGGTGAAGGTCGCGGCGAACCGGGCCCAGTCCACGTCGGCGATTGTCACCGCGGTGTCCGCGTTGTCGAGGGCCTGCCCCAGCCCGAGGATCCCCTGGGCCGGGTCCATCAGGCCCAGTCCGCGTCGCCGCATCTGCGTGCCGTCGTCGCCGTTGGACAGGCCCTGGTCCGCCCACGGGCCCCAGGCGACGGAGGTCGCCGGCAGGCCCCGGCCGCGCCGAGTCTCCGCCAGGGCGTCCAGGAACGCGTTCGCCGCCGCGGACCCGGGCTGCCGACCGCTGCCCCAGGTCGCGGAGATCGAGGAGAACAGGACGAATGCGTCCAGGTCCATGGTCCGGGTGAGCTCGTGCAGCCAGGTCGCGCCGGCTGCCTTCTCCCCCAGGACGTCGGCCAGGTCGGCGAGGGTCGTGTCGGCCACGGCGGTGGCCTGTTCCGCGCCCGCGGTGTGGAACACCGCGGTCAACGGCGACCGGATCCGGCCGATCCGGTGGAGCAGCCCGGCCGTCTCGTCCCGCCGGGCGACGTCGGCGGCGACGACGTCGACCGTGGTGCCGGCGTCGGCCAGCGCCGCCGCCAGGTGCGCCGCGCCGGGCGCGGCAGGGCCGGACCGCCCGGCCAGGACCAGCGTGGTGGTACCGCGCCCGGCCAGCCAGCGGGCCGTGGCCTCGCCGATCGTTCCGGCGTCGCCGGTGATCAGCGCGGTGCCCCGGACGTCCCGCCGTTCGATGCCGTTGCGGGCGAGCGGGGCCCGCACCAGGCGGCGGCCGAGGATTCCGGCGCCGCGGATCGCGACCTGGTCCTCGCCGCAACCGGCCAGCACGGCGGCCAGCCGGTCGGCGGCACGGTCGTCCAGGGCAGCGGGCAGGTCGACGAGACCGCCCCAGCGGTCGGGGTGCTCGAGCGCGACGACCCGGCCCAGCCCCCAGACGTGGGACTGCACCGGTGCGGCCGGTGTCTCGTCGGGCCTGGTCGTCACCGCCTCGCGGGTGAGGACCCACAGGGGGGCCTGGACGTCGGCGTCTCCCAGCGCCTGGACCAGCCCCAGCGTCCCGGCCAGCCCGGCGGGGACCACCGGGAACTCCTGCTGCGGGGTCTCGTTCAGCGCCAGCAGCGACAGCACACCGGCCACCGGCGCGGACCCGGGGGCGCGGCACCCGGTGAGCGACTCGACGATCCGGGCGGCCAGGGCCGCCCGGTCGAGCCGGTCGGGGGCGAGCTCGACGAGGACCGGTTCGGCGCCCCGGGCGCTCAGCATCGACAGGTAGTCGGCGGCCCGGCCGTCGACCGCCGCATCGCCCACCACGAGCCAGGTTCCGGACAGCCGGGCCGGCTCGGGGTCGGCGACCGGCTCCCAGGAGATCCGGTACCGGCGGCCCGCGGTCACCGCCCCCTGACGCTCGCGCTGCCGCCAGGACCACAGCGCGGGCAGCACCTCGCCGAACGGGCTGGTCCCGTCCACGGCCAGGGTGTCGGCCAGCGTGGCCAGGTCACCGCCCTCGACCGCCGCCCAGAAGCGCTGCTCGGCCCCGGTGCTCGCGCCGTCGCCGGTCGCGCTGCCGGAGGGCTGGGACCGGGCCCAGAACTGCTGGTGCGCGAAGGCGTAGGTCGGCAGCGCCACCCGCCGTCCGGCCGGGAGCACGGCGGCCCAGTTCACCGGGACCCCACGGACGTGTGCCTGCGCGATGGCGGTCAGCACCGACTCCGGGACGGCTGTCCCCGGTCGCAGCAACGGGATGAAGGCGGCGCCGGACTCCGGGTCCCGGCCGTCGGCGGTGGTGGGGCCGGTCAGCGCGGCCGGGCCCAGGGCGGACAGGGTCATGTCCGGGCCGATCTCGATGAACACCGTGACGCCCTGGTCGGCCAGCGTGGTGACGGCGTCGGCGAACCGCACCGGACGGCGGGCCTGCTCGGTCCAGTAGCCGGGATCCGCGGCGCTGATCAGCTCCCCGGTCAGGGCCCCCGCCCAGGTGACCGTCGGGGTGTGGTGTTCCAACCCGGCGGCCACCGCGGCCAGTTCGGTCAGCACCGGGTCCATCCGGGCCGAGTGGAACGCGTGGCTGACCCGCAACCGGCGTACCCGCCGGCCGCGCTCCCGCCAGACCTCGACCAGTTCGTCGACCGCCTCGGCGTCACCGGAGACGACCACCGACGAGGGTCCGTTCACGGCGGCCGGCTCGACGCCGTCGACACCGTCCAGGGCCTCGACCATCTCGGCCTCGGTGGCCTGAACGGCGGCCATCGCGCCGCCCTCGGGCAGTGCCTGCATCAGCCGGCCGCGCGCCGCCACCAGTCGGCAGGCATCGGCCAGGCTCAGCACTCCGGCGGCGTGGGCCGCCGCGATCTCGCCCACCGAGTGGCCGGCCACCGCGTCCGGGACGATCCCGGCCGCCGCCAGCACGGCCACCAACCCGGCCTCCACCGCGAAGAGACCGGCCTGGGCGAAAACGGTCCGGTCCGCGCGCGGATCGTCCTCGGCCGCGCCGAGGACGACCTCCCGGATCGGCAGCCCGAGTTCGGCCTCCAGCAGGGCACAGGCCTCGTCGAACACCGAGGCGAAGACCTCGGAGGCCGCGTAGAGCTCCCGGCCCATGCCGGCCCGCTGCGCCCCCTGACCGGCGAAGAGGAAACCCACCCGGCTGGTGCCGCCGGGCGGAACCACCCCCGACACCACCCCGGGAGCCGCGTCACCGGCGGCCACCGCCGACAGCCCGGAGCTCAGCTCGCCGAGGTCGGCGCCGAGGATCACGGCACGGTGCTCGAAGGTCGACCGGGTCGTCGCCAGCGACCAGCCGACGTCGGTGACGTCGGCGCCGTCGGCGAGGAACGCCGCCAGCCTTCCGGCCTGGGCCGGCAGCCCGGTGGCGGACCGGCCCGACACCAGCCAGGCGGACGGAGCCCCCGTCAGCACCTCCTTCGGCACCGGCAGGGCCTCGGCCGGGGCGTCGGCCGGGGCGTCGGCGTCCTCCGCCGGACTTCCCTCCTCGGCGGGGTTCTCCTCCAGGATGACGTGGGCGTTGGTGCCGCTCATCCCGAACGACGACACCCCGGCCCGGCGCGGCCGGTCACCGGCGGTCCAGTCGACCGCCTCGGTCAGCAGCCGCACTCCGCCGGACCAGTCCACATGAGGTGACGGTTCGTCAACGTGCAGGGTGCGCGGCAGGACGCCGTGCTGCAGGGCCAGCACCATCTTGATGAGCCCGGCCACCCCGGCCGCGGCCTGGGTGTGGCCGATGTTGGACTTCACCGATCCCATCCACAGCGGGCGCCGGGGGTCGCGGTTCCGCCCGTAGGCGGCCAGCAGCGCCTGCGCCTCGATCGGGTCGCCCAGTTCCGTGCCGGTGCCGTGCGCCTCGACGGCGTCGATGTCCTCCGGGGACAGCCCGGCGCTCGCCAGGGCCGCCTGGATCACGCGCTGCTGGGAGGGCCCGTTGGGGGCCGTCAGTCCATTGGAGGCACCGTCCTGGTTGACGGCGCTGCCCCGGATCACGGCGAGGACTTCGTGTCCGTGCCGACGGGCGTCCGAGAGCCGTTCGAGCACCAGCATGCCCGCGCCCTCGGCCAGCCCCATGCCGTCGGCGTCGGCCGAGAACGGCTTGCACCGCCCGTCGGGGGCGAGCCCCAGTTGCCGGCTGCCCCAGACGAACCAGGTCGGACTGGCGAGCACGGTCACGGCCCCGGCCAGGGCCAGGCCGCATTCGCCGGAGCGCAGGGCCTGGACCGCGAGGTGCAGGGCGACGAGAGAGGACGAGCAGGCCGTGTCCACCGAGACGGCCGGGCCCTCCAGGCCGAAGCTGAAGGCCACCCGGCCGGAGATGACGCTGTTGGCGGTGCCGGTGAGCAGGTGGCTCTCCAGGCTGCTGTCGCCGTCCTGGAGGGCGCTGCCGTAGCCGGAGAGACTGGCGCCGGCGAACACCCCGGTCGACGAGCCCCGCAGTGATCCGGGGTCGATGCCGGCCCGTTCCAGGGCCTCCCACGAGGTCTCCAGCAGGAGTCGCTGCTGCGGGTCCATGGCCAGGGCCTCACGCGGGCTGATCCCGAAGAACCCGGGATCGAACTCCCCCGCGCCGTGGACGAATCCGCCCGAGCGCACGTGCGACGTCCCCGGATGGGCCGGGTCCGGGTCGTAGAGGCCGTCCAGGTCCCAGCCGCGCGTGCCCGGCAGCCCGGACACCGCGTCCGTGCCCGCTGTCAGCAACTCCCACAGGTGTTCCGGGGCCTGGACCCCGCCGGGGAACCGGCAGCCCATGCCGATGATCGCGACCGGCTCCTGGCTCTGCTCCTCCACCTCGCGCAGGCGGCGGCGCGTCTGCTGGAGATTGGCGGTCACCATCTTCAGGTAATCGCGGAGCTTTTCCTCGTTAGACATTCAGTCGCCATTCCCTGATCGCTCGACGTGAGCTTTCCCATGACCCCGCGGGGAGCGGTCGGCGTGGCTCGACGCCGCTGAATCGATATCCACAAAAGGCTTTCCGGGAGAGCGTCCCGGCCTGTCGGGCGAAAACATCTGCGTGCGAAACGAGAGATACGACCGAATGCGAATCACGTTCGGCAGAATGCTAACCGGGGAGGCAGAAGCCGTGCAACCTGCACCAACTGCGACCCGGGCGGCCGCGGCCCTGTTCAACTGAGGAATCACCCAGTTGAACAAAACCGACCGGCAGCCCCCTTGAATTCGTGTCCTGCGACGGCGTTCAACTGTGGGGTATCCGCAGTTGAACACCGTCCGCGGTGCCCGGATTCACTCGGCGATCTCGGTCCTGGTCACCCAGCGATAGACCAGTCGGGGCTGCCCGTCGGAGCCCCGGGAGTGCTCCCCGGTGCGCTCGAAGTGCTCGTAGCCGCCGTAGTACGGGAGTTTGATCTTACTGTCCCCGACCTCGACCGGCTGTTCGCGCCGGTCGGTCGGCAGGTCAGCCGGGCCGCCCTCGAGCAGGGCGTGCAGCGGACCGGAATAGGTGCCCAGAGGCGAAGTCTCGTCTTTCATGTCTGCCCACTTCCTTCGTCGCACGGGAAAGGAAACACCTCGACTCGCACGTCACCGGCACACACCCGAAGGGTGCGGCGCATACGCCGGCCGGGGTCCAGGATGGCGTATCGGAACGTCCTTGAAAATGTTTGTCCGGCTCCTGCGGCCGAAGGAACCGCCGGTCTGCGGCGGGCAGCGCAACCATTCACTTCGCGGACACCGGAAGTCCACGTGCAGGCGGCACCGGACGACCACAATCACCTGCGGTACCCGGCATTCGGCCCTGGAGAACTCCGTGAACCCCGTGAACACCTCTGCCCCGACGTACGCCAGACGCATAGGTCCGGCCGAATGGACCTACATCGGGATGGGCGTGCCGAATGTTATTCAGCATGTCTTCGAGGGCGAGGGGGATCTGAGCGTCGAGGCCCTCGCCGAGGCCGTGACCACGGTGGCCGAAGCGTGTCCCGGCACCCGTCTGCACCGCAGGCGGCGACGCTGGGTCGACAGCGGCATCGCCCCAGTCGTGCGCGTGGTGAACGTCCAGCCGGGGCAGGATCTGCTGGACGACCCCGCGCTGCAGACGACACTGAACAACGGCGGACCGACCTGCGAGGTCCTGTTCGTCCCCGGGCACGCCGCCGGGGGTGCGCGGCAGCCACTGCGGCTGGTCTTCCGGGGGTTCCACGGCGTGACCGATGCCCGCGGTGTGCTGGTCTGGGCGGCCGACGTCTTCCGGGTGCTGCGCGGCGAGGAACCGCTCGGCGCAACCTCGGCCTGGAACAGCGACGAGTTCCTGCAGCACCTCATGCCCGAGGGGCTGCCGCCCATCCCCCGTGGCCAGGGCAGGCTGGAGTGGCCCTCGCCGATGGCGCCGCTGACCCGCGGGCGCCACGGCCTGATCTGGCGGCGGCGAACGGTCGAAGGCACCCAGGCCGCAGTGACCGCCAAGGTGATCGCCGCCATCGCCTCCGCGTCTCCGTCCCAGGAGAAGGGGCGGTTCATCGTCCCGGTCGACCTGCGCCGTCACCAGCCGGACCTGCGCTCCACGGGCTGGTTGTCGCTGGCCTTCCCCATCGACGTCGCCGCCGGGACCGGGTGGGAGGACGTGCATCAGGAGATCCTGACCGGACTGGCCGAGCGCCGGGAGATCGCCCTGCGCACCGGTTCCTGGCTGCGGCGGGTGCCCCTGCCGCTGCTGCGCGTGCTCAGCGACGGCATGGCGGCGGACTCCGTCCGCAAGCAGCTCTACATGGGCACGGCCTTCGTCACCGCCCTCGGACTCACCGACCTGGCCGACTACAGCGCCGACTCCTTCCGGGCCACCACGCTGTACAACCTCGGCGGGTCGGGCCCGTCGGCGCCCCCCGGCATCGACGTCATCGAGAGCTTCGGCCGGACCGAGACCGTGCTCACCTGGCGGAACGTGCCGGGAGCAGCCGAGCGGATGGACGCCCTCCTCGACGTGATCGTGGAGGCTCTGTCCCCGCGGGCCGATCGCCATCCGGCCGCCAACCGCACCGAGCGGGAGTCGCCGTCGGCGCGTTCACTGCTCCAGCTGTTCCGCGATCAGGTCGCGCTCACGCCCGACGCGATCGCCCTGACCGGCCCCGAGGGCGACATCACCTACCGGGAGCTGAGCCTCCGCTCCGACGCGATCGCGGCCGCACTGCGGACCCGCGGCGTCGGCCGGGGTGACGTCGTCGGTCTTCTCGCCGAGCGGACGCCGGCCGCGATCGCCGGGATCTGGGGGATCCTTCGCACCGGGGCGGCTTATCTGCCCCTCGACGTCCAGCATCCGGATGCGCGGCTGGCCGGCCTGCTCTCCGACTCGGGCGCCCGGTACTGCCTGGTGCAGGCCCCGCACCACACCCGGGACTACCGTCCGGACAGCTGCGAGCCGATCAGCCTGGACGATCCTCTCGCGGCCACCGATCCGGAGCCGGATGCCGAGCTGCAGCCGGACGACCTGGCCTATGTCCTCTACACGTCGGGTTCCACCGGGCGGCCCAAGGGCGTCCAGATCGAGCACCGCAGCCTGCTCAACTATCTGCACTGGGGGGTCGAGGAATTCGGGGTCGACGCCACCACCAGGCTCCCCCTGCTGACCTCGCTGTCCTTCGACGTGTCGGGTACGTCGATCTTCCTGCCCCTGATCACCGGCGGGACCGTCGTCCTGGTGCAGGACCAGCCCACCCACCTCACGCTGCGCCGTCTGCTGGAGGAGTCCGGCGCCACCATGCTCAACCTGACGCCGTCGCACCTGGAGCTGATCGGCCGCCTGGACATCGCGCCGACCGGGTTCCGCAGCATCGTCGTCGTGGGTGAGCAGCTGCGGGTCGAGGTCGCCGCGCGGGCGCAGGAGATGTTCGGCCCGGAGTGCCGCATCATCAACGAGTACGGGCCGACCGAGGCCACGATCGGCTGCACCTCCTACACGTTCGACGCGGTGCGGGACGCCGACCGCGCAGCGGTTCCGATCGGAGTCCCCGCGCACAACACCCAGGTCCATCTGCTCGACGCCAACCGCCGGTTCGTGCCGACCGGTGAGGTGGGAGAGATGTACCTGTCCGGTATCCAGCTGGCCCGCGGCTACCTGGGCCGTCCCGACCTGGACGCCGAGCGCTTCCCCGGGCTGGCCGACGGCACCCGCGTGTACCGGACCGGAGATCTGGCGCGGCGGCTTCCCGACGGCGGACTGGAGTTCCTGGGCCGGATCGACGACCAGGTGAAGGTGCGCGGTCATCGGGTCGAGCCCGCGGAGGTGGCCAACTCCCTTGAGGAGCATCCGCGAGTGGATCGCGCCGTCGTCGTGGCCCGGAGCCGCCCGGACGGCTCCGGAAAGGCGCTCTTCGGCTACGTCCTGGCGAACGCCGAGGTGAGCACGGCGGAGCTGCAGGCCCATACCGCCGAGAGGCTGCCGGCCTACATGGTTCCGGCGGCGACGTTCGTGGTGGAGCAGATCCCCTACAGCGTCGCGGGCAAGGTGGACGTGCGCGCCCTCCCCGATCCCTTCGCCGACCTGGCGGACACGACGTCGATCGATGCGGCCGTGGATCCGGACCGGGACAAGATCGAGGCCGGCGTCGCCCTGATCTGGTCGCGCATCCTGGGGCTCGACGAGAACCGGATCGACACCCACAGCGATTTCCACCAGCTCGGCGGTGACTCGCTCTCCTTGCTGACGATGCTGGCCGGTGTCTGCCGGGAGCTCCTGTCTCCGCGCACGGAGACCGCGTTCATGTCCCAGCTGGGCCGGGTCATCGCGGAGCCGACCCTGAACACCGTGTCGGCGATCGCCCGGGAGGTGTCGGTACCGGACGACGCCGCCTGACCACGCGCCGGCGATCAGTGGACCTTCGCGCCTCCAAGACCTGCCGCTGTCGCGGGGGCTGTCGAGTCGTCCAACGTGCCCGCGCCCACCGCGTCCTGCACCGTCCGTGGTTCCGCCTGCGACGTTTCCGCTCTGCTCATGAGCATCCATGCGCGCTTCAGGGCGACGGCGAACGAGGCGATGAGCAGATAGGCGATCGCGACGACGAGCCCGGAGTCGGATGGCCTGGCGACCAGGGCGATGCCGACGAAGAACTGGCACAGGTACGCGACGAGCGCCGCGATGAGCTGGGTCACCCCCGCTTCGTGCCGGTCCAGTTCGCGATGCGTCCGGAACGTCGAGTACAGGCTGAGGGAGGCCATGCTGACCGCCGTGAATCCCAGGCTCGTGAACGGGATCAGTGCGATGAGTGACACGAAGAAGCTGTTGACCAGGGCCGTGAATGCCGACCCGGCCACCGCGCGCCCGCTCGCCGATGCCTCGCTTCCGAGGAGCGAGTCCGGTCGCAGTGACACGGCCACGAAGAGCAGGCCGATGAGGGCCGCCGCGCCGGCGGCGGTCGCAGCGAAATATCCCTGGAAGGACTCGGGGACCACCACGGTTCCAATCGTGTCGGTAGGACGACCGAGGCCTTGTTCCACGGCTGCACGGTCATCGTGTCTGTCATGTCTTCAGCCGCCCTTGTGCGCGTCACCCCGGCCGGGACGGCGCGCACGGGCCTGCGGCGGCAGTCTTGTCGCGCATGCGGTCCGGAGGGGTCAGCCCTCCTCCCGCACCACGCTGCTCATGCCCTCCGGACCACCGGCAGGGTGCGGCTTGCGGCGGCCGTCACCATGCGGCCTCGAATGCGTATGGTGGTGAGCCGGGAGACGACCTCGCCCAAGGCCATCAGGATCAGGGCCACGGTCCAGGCCTCGTGGCTGGTGATCTGGTGATTGATGCTGAAGGTGGCCACGGAGTGGGCGCCCCCGTGGGACGAGTAGTACACGAAGGCGAATCGACCCGCCATACCGAGGACCCACAGGATGGCCGCGGCGACCCCGGCCTTCGCGAAGGGCACGCCGTCGGCGCCCGCGGTCAGACGGGTCGTCAGGGCGCAGCTCGTGCCGATGGCGACGCCGAGTGCGGCCAGCAGCACATCCAGGAGGACATCGTTGCCCTGTGTGGGGATCCCGTGGAGGTAGTAGGCGGCTGCCGCGGCGACCAGCACGACCGGACGGACGGCGTTGGCCATGGTCAGTCTGTCCCCTCGGATCTGCGGGATCACGAGCAGGACCAGAGCGGTGGAAACCAGGTAGTCGATAATCGTCATGGCCAGGACTATGGCGCTCGGCAGGCGGCCGGGCATCGGCCCGGCAACCGATGTGCGGGTTGACGTGCGCGTCAACCCACGGGTTGACGCGGGAACCCCGGAATCTCGCGCATCATCGTCACCGGCCGGTCGATTGCCGGGAGAACCGAAGGGGGCAGGGGTGCGGTTGCGTGCGCTCACCGAGTGGGCGGTCCCTGCGGTGGAGCAGGACGGCCCGGTCAGCGCGCGGGAGGCGGCCGCGCTGGCCGAGGCGCGGGAACGATCGATGCGACACCGGGGCCGGCTGCGCCCCGTGCTGTGGGTGGTGTTGGCCGTCGTCGTGTACACGGCGCTCACCGGTCGGCCTCGGCCGGGAACGGCCGGAGCCCATCTCGGCGTCACCGTGGGGCTGGTGGGTGTGTGCCTGTCGATCGGCTTGGTCGCCGTCGACGTGTGGCCGATGTCCACGCCGGTGCCCCGCATGGGCTTCGCGGTGCTGGCGGGTGCGTCCGGTCTCCTGCTGGAGGGTCTGCAGCGCTCGGAACTGGCGTCGCTGCCCACATCCGTCGGCGTCCTGGTCGCGGTCCTGTACCTGCCGCCTGCCCTCGGCGCGTTGATCGCAGGCGGGCTCACCGGCGGCCTGCTGCTCGAGGCGTGGCTGCTGCCGGGCGGTTCAGCCGCCGACGCCGCATCCGAGTTGTCGTTCTGTGCGGCGCTCGCGCTGATGGCGCTGAACATGCGCCGGTCCGGACAGCACGCGGAGCGCGCCGAAGTGCTGCTCGCCCGGCTGGAGGACGCCCGCGAGGCCGAGGCCCGGGCGGCGGTGCTCGCCGAGCGCACCCGTATCGCCCGCGACCTGCACGACGTGCTGGCGCAGTCCCTGTCAGGGCTGGCGATCCAGCTGGAAGGCGCACGGCGGATGGCCCAGCGCGAGGACGTCAGCGCGCAGTTGCAGACCGTGATCGAGCGCTCCGGCGGCCTGGTGAAGGAGGGGCTCGAGGACGCGCGGCGCGCGGTCAGCGCGCTGCGCGACGCCTCCGGGCAGGTGCTCGACCGTCTGCCGGAGCTCGTCGAACGCTACCGAGCCCACCACCGCCTCGACGCCCAGCTGCGCATCGAGGGCGAGCCGCGCGAACTGCCGCCGCAGACGGGCCTCGCGCTCTATCGTGGAGCGCAGGAGGCACTGACCAACGCCGCCCGCTACGCGCACGGCGCACAGACCACCGTCACGCTGCGCTTCGAGACGGCCCGCGTGGTGCTGTCGGTCGTGGACCAGGGGGCGGGAGCAGCGGGTCACACCGCGGGCGACGGCTCGGGCATGGGCCTGATCGGCATGCGCGAGCGCCTGGCACAGGTCCACGGCACCGCGAGCGCCGGGCCGTCGGGGCAGGGGTGGAGCGTGCAGATGGAGGTCGCGGCGTGAGTCCGACCGGAGCGGCCCCGGAACCCGCCGACACGATCACCGTGCTGATCGCCGACGACCAGTGGGTCGTACGGGACGGACTGGTGTTCCTGCTCGGCATCATGGAGGGCATCGAGGTGGTCGGCGCGGCCCGCGACGGCGCCGAGGCCGTCCGCCTGGCCGAACAGCTGCGCCCGGACATCGTGCTGATGGACCTGGACATGCCCGTCCTCGACGGCGCGGAAGCCACCGCGAAGCTGCGCGAACGCCTCCCGGACTGCTCGGTACTCGTGCTCACCACCTACGTCGACGAACAGTCGATCCTCCCCGCGCTGCGGGCCGGCGCACGCGGCTACGTGACCAAGGACACCAGCAGCGAACAGGTCGAGGCGGCGCTTCGAAGCGTCCACGCCGGGCGGATGTGGCTCGACTCCGTGGTCCAGGAGCGCCTGGTCCACGCCCTGTCCTCCGCGACGACACCCGCAGCCGCGCCGCCCGGCCCCGCCGCTACGCTGCCCGACGGCCTGACGCCGCGTGAGGCCGAGGTGCTCGCGCTGATCGCCGAAGGGCTCCCCAACCCCGAGATCTGCGACCGGCTGAGCATCAGCCACGCCACGGTCAAGACTCACATCAACCGGATCTTCGCGAAGATCGGAGCCCACGACCGGTCCCAGGCCGTGCGCTACGCCTTCTGCAACGGCCTCGCCCCCCGGAACTGAACCGCTCCGTCGCCCTCCCGGTCAGTGGTGTCATGCGGAAGCCTTTCGGGCGTGCAGTACCCGGCCCTCCAGCGGCAGCGACGAATGGTCCACGAGTGCGAGGCCCGCGTCGGCGAGGAGCCGGGCGTAGTGGTCGGTGCGGCGTTCGCGGCCGCCGACGTTGCACATCATGTGGAGGTCCCATGCGGTGGCCAGGGAGGCCGATCCGTCGGCCGGTAGCACGCGCTCGACGATGAGCAGGTCGGCGTCGGCGGGCATGGCGTGGGCGATGCCGCGCAGGATCTCGCGGCAGCGGTCGTCGTCCCAGTCGTGCAGTACCCGGGACAGGAGGTAGACGTCGCCACCCTCCGGCACGTCCGCGAAGTCGCCCGGAAGATAGGTGCAGCGCTCGCCGAGTCCTGCCGCGTCGAGCGACCGACGGGCGGCCTCGAGGACATGCGGGCGTTCGAGCAGGATGCCGCGCAGCCGCGGTTGTGCAGCCAGGAGCCGACCGAGCAGTTCCCCGTTTCCGCCCGCGATGTCGACGGCGGCCCTGACTGCCGGGGTCCGGCCGGCGGCTGTGACGGCCGGGTGCGCGGTGATGGGTTCGAACATGCGCGAACTGGCGGCCATGGACTGGTCGAACAGCTCCGCCAGGTCGGGATGGCGGGCGAAGTAGTCGAAGTGGTTCTCGCCGAAGCGGTGCTCGAAGCCGACCTCGCCGGTGCGCACGGTGTGCCCCAGGCTCGCGAAGGATTCGTAGAAGGGGCCGCCGTACATCAGGGCGAGCGCTCGCAGCGAGCCCGGGGTGCCCGTGCGCAGCAGGATGCCGAGCTCGGTGAGCCGGAAGCCGTCGTGGTGTTCGGCGACCACGTCCAGCATCGCGAGGTAGCGCAGAAGTCGCGCCAGGCTCTCCGGTTCCGCGCCGACGGACTGCGCCAGCGCGTCGGCGGTGGTGCCGGTGTCGGCGGTCATGGCATCGGGCACGCCCAGGTCCGCGAACACCGCGAGGGCTTGGGTGGTCCATGCCCCGGTGAGCAGACGCAGGAGCGTTTCCGCGGAGCCGTTCCCGTCCTGCTCGTCCAGATGGGCGGCCAGGACGTTGCTGTGGTCGCCGGGTGCGTAGAGCTCGAGCCGCCGGTATCCGGCCTTGGAGTCGGCGGGGGCGGTGAAGTAGAGGACCGTGCCGTCCTCGTGCGGGTTGTATCCGCCGCCGTCGGGGAGCGCACCGTGCCGGACCAGGATCGCGCGCAGACCGGCCAGGATCAGCGGATCGGGGTGGTCGACCTCGAAGGCCAGGTGCTCCTCGTGCCGGCGGGTGCGCTCGTGCGCGGCGATCCCGGCCAGGTCGGAGCCCGGCGGGACGGTCAGAGCGAACACCTCGACCGTGCGGCGCTCCCCGCGAGGGCCGGGCACCTGCGGGCGCAGGATGTGGACGTCGAGTGCCGCCGCGTCTCGCAGGTGGCGCACAGCCAGCCGATCGCGGACCACGACGCTGGGACGCGCAGCGGTGTCGGCGGCCAGCCCGCAGGCGGCCAGATCGGTGCGCAGTGCCGCCTCCTGCGGAGGGAAGACGAGCAGCGCGGCGTGCGAGAAGCGGCAGCGGTCCGCGAGTGCCTGCAGTTCCGGGGCGTCCAGCCCGGGCAGCAGCAGCGAGAGCAGTGCGGCCGTGTCCTGCTCGCGGACGAAGTCGACCGTCGCTCGCAGGCGTTCGGAGTCGTTCGGGATCGTGGTCGTCATCGCGAAGGCATCCTCGGTGTCGGCATGGGGGTGGACGGTTGTCATACGCCGACGTAGTGCTCGGCGAACCAGTCCTGCTGGCTGCGCGACGTGCGCAGTGACTCAAGGCGGGCGCGTCGCAGGGAGTCGCGGAACGTCGCCTCGCCGTCGAAGGCGGGTGGGCCGTGCAGCAGCTGGATCATCCACTGCGAGAACTCCTGTGCCCTCCAGATGTGGGCCAGGCACTGCGCCGAGTAGCGCTCCAGGCCCCGTCCATCGCCGTGCACGAGGTCGTCGACCAGCGCGTCGGCAAGGATCTCGGCCTCCAGCACCGCAAGGTTCGCCCCCTTGGCGGCCGACGGGCTGATCAGGCTCGCGGCGTCGCCGACCAGGAAGAGCGATCCGTGGCGCAGGGGCTCGAGGACGTCGGACTCCAGGTCGACGACGACGCGCTGGATGACCGGGCCTCGCTGCAACTCGCCGTACTGCGCGGAGCGCATGCGCAGCGCCAGCTCGTCCCAGATCCGCTCCTCGGACCAGTCCCCGACCGCCTCCCCTCGCTCGCACTGCAGGTAGTAGCGCGTGACCTCGGGCGCACGCGCCATGTGCCCGGCGAACCCGCGACCGTGGACCGCGTAACCCACGGCGTCCAGGCTCGGCGGCGCCTCGGCCAGCAGCCCCAGCCAGGAGACACCGTGGTCCACGTGGTGGCGTCGCACCGTGCCGGGCGGCAGGGAACGCCGCGCTGCGCCATGCCGTCCGTCGCAGCCGGCGACGTACCTGGCCTGCCACCGGGCCGTGCGGCCGTCGGGCTCGCGCACCGCGACCGAGGGCCGTGGGCCGTCCGCCCCGGTGACGGCAACCGCCTCGGTCCCGAAGCTGATGCGGCCACCGGCGTCCAGGTAGTGGGCCAGCAGGTCCGTCACCAACTCCTGCTGCGGGTAGACGGTGTGACGCTCCCCGCGGCCAAGTCCGCTGTAGTTCAGGCGGAAGCGGCCGTTGTCGGTGCGGAACTCGCACACGCCGTGCTCACGGCCGCGGCGGCGCAGACCGTCGGCCAGGCCATGGCGATCCAGGATCTGCACGGTGTTCGCTGCGAGGAACCCTGCGCGCGCCCGGGTCTCGATGTGCGCGCGGCCGGCCCGCTCCACGACAAGGCAGTCGATCCCGCTCGCGACCAGGAGGTTCCCGAGCACCAGCCCGGCCGGCCCGGCACCGAGGATGACGACGTCAGCCGTGCCACTGCCTACTCGGACTCTCTGACTTTCCATCACGAAAATGGATCATAAGCGCCTATCAGGTCACTGATCATCAGGATTCCCCCGTATGCAGTCAGAACGCCGAAAATCAATACCGCGCGAGCGTTCCACCCACAGCTCGGATGCCCGCAGTTTGAGCAACAACGAGCGCCTGGGCTGACCATCAACGCACTGACCTGCACTGATGATGTCTCCGATAGACACAGGTCCGCTCCGGCCAGGACAGCGACACCGGCCCCGGCGAGCACGTCGGACAGATCAGCGCTGAACCGAGAAATTCATGACACCGAACCATATATCGGTCACCAAAAGAAAATAGCCGTTATGTTTTTTATTGAATACCGAGGCGATCCAAGCCGGCAATGGCCCTCACGGACGCGCAGTTCCTGCCGACCGAATACGACAGGACCGAGACCCCGGCGCAGCGCAGCTCCGCGCCGGAACCGCCGACGTGCGCCCGCACCCGCCACCCCTCACCCGTCAGCACGACAAGGGCTCACAGAAGGGGTTGCCAGGCCTCCTGGCGACGCGGGGGCCTGCTCGGCGAGCGGGCCGATCACCGCAACCACCCACCGCCGCAGCATGGACGCTCCTACGCGGGTCCCGCGAGAGGCCAGGGCCCGCCCCGACGCGAGTGCCGGTCGACCGGGGCGGGGCCGTGCGCAGGCTACCGCGCGTCGCGGCTACGCTCCGGACGCCGTACCACAGGAGAACGGCAGCGGCAGGAGCTTGATGGTGGTTGGACCGTAGGCCGAGCCGAAGATCGTGGCAGTGATGTCGGCGGTGAGATAGCCGTTGTTGTAGTAGTCCTTGATCGTTCCGGAGAGGACGCCGGATATCCCGAAGGTGCTCGTCACGCCGTCGACGAGATTGCCATTGAGGTTTGCGAGTTGGAACGTGCCAACGATCGGGATCCTGGCAGAAAGCGTGCTGCTGATGTTGCAGGTCGCCGGGTCGACAGAGCCCCGTTCGATGAACGTGACCCCGCCGAGCCCGAACTCGACGTCGAAGTCGTAGGGTTGGGTGGCCTCGGCCGTCGTGGTCGCGGCCACGGCCTGGCGGGGCGCGACAGCAGCGTTGGCAGCCGGGGCGCCGAGGACGGCGATGGACACGGCGGCGAGGACAGCCACAGCGGTGCGCCGAGCGGCTGAGCGAGAGAGCCTCACGCGAGTCTCGTTCCTTACTCTGAGATGATATGGCATGACCCGGTCAATCTACCCGGGAGAGCAGGACCCTAACTCACACTCCGAATGGCCCATGTCACACAGTTCCTGGCGTCACGGGCCAGTGCCCGGCAGTCGGAAGTACAGCAGGCGGCCACCCACCCCGCCCGCCCTCTCGTCGGCAACGAGGCCGGGGGCACGCTCGACCAGCTCGTGGACGACCTGTGGCCGGCCCAGATGGAGATCGATCTGTCCGCCCGAACTGAGCCGTCGAGGGGCGCCGTTTGCCGCTTTGCAGTTCGGCTGACCGAGGCGGCACAAGGTGAGGTCCCGGATCTGTCCGGGCTACGCGGACCACAGGTCGAGTTCTTCGACGCTGCCCATGCGGACCTCTGACCCGGTCAGCGGCGAGAAGCGCATGAGCTCAACCGACCCGCAGCGAAGGCGCGTTCCGCGCGTGGCGAATTATTGCCGCCCGTCAGTTGGCGCAGGCGGTAGTGCCGCAGCAGGCGTCCGGGGCGCTGTCGGCGCTCTTGCCCAGGGCGTCGGCGTCGGCCTTGACGGTGTAGACCTCCCAGGGCTCCTTGCCGGGTCCGGTCACCCAGACCTTGTCCTGGAGGGCGTAGCAGCAGGAGGCGTCGTTCTCCTCGAAGGTGGTCAGGCCGGCGCCCCTGAGTCGGTCGGTGGCGGCGGTGACCTGATCGGTGGTGGCGACCTCGACGCCGAGGTGGTCCAGGCGGGTGTCCTGGCCGGGGTCGCCCTCGATCAGGACGAGCTTGAGCGGGGGCTCGGCGATGGCGAAGTTGGCGTAGCCGGGGCGGCGCTTGGCGGGCTCGGTGCCGAACAGCTTGGAGTAGAAGGCGATGGAGCCTTCGAGGTCGGCGACGCGAAGGGCGAGCTGAACACGGGACATGACTGTCTCCCCGATCCGATTGCTGTATCGACAGCTGTCGATACAGGCAAGGTTGCCCATGGATTAGATGACTGTCAATATAGACATATGTCTAATCTGGAGTTGCCCGTGCTGGGCCAGGACGCGGCGGCAGCGGTGTGCTGCTCGCCGATGGTCCGCGAGCCGCTGGGCGAGGAGGCCGCCGTCGACCTGGCGCGCATGTTCAAGGCGCTGTCGGACCCGGTGCGGCTTCGGCTGCTGTCGCTGATCGCCTCGCACGAGGGCGGCGAGGCATGCGTGTGCGACCTGACCGGGCCGTTCGACGTCTCACAGCCGACAATCTCGCACCACCTCAAGGTGCTGCGCGATTCCGGCCTGGTCGGCTCCGAGCGGCGCGGGACCTGGGTGTACTACTGGGTGCTCCCCGCCGCCCTGGCCCAGCTTTCCAGCCTGCTCCAGGCACCAGCCGGGACCACCACGGCGCAGGCAGCGAGATGACGGCGATACCGCTGGCCCGCCGATCGGCGGCCGAGCTGGTCGGCACGGCAGCGCTGGTCGCGGTCGTGGTCGGCTCCGGTATCCAGGCCACCGCCCTCACGACGGACGTCGGCCTGCAGTTGCTGGCCAACTCCCTGGCCACGGTCTTCGGCCTCGGCGTGCTGATCGCCCTACTCAGCCCGGTCTCCGGTGCGCACTTCAACCCCGTCGTCACCCTGGCGTCCTGGTGGACGGGCCGCCGCAGCGGCGGCGGACCCACCGTGCGGGAGCTGGCCGCCTACGTCCCCGCCCAGATCGCCGGGGCGATCGGCGGGGCGGTGCTGGCGGATGCGATGTTCGCCAAGCCGCTGGTCCACTTCTCCACCCACCACCGCTCGGCCCCGCACCTGCTCCTCGGCGAGGTAGTCGCCACCGCCGGGCTGATTCTGCTGATCTTCGGACTCACCCGCACCGGGCGCGCGCACCTGGCCCCGGTCGCGGTTGCCTCCTACATCGGCGCGGCTTACTGGTTCACGTCGAGTACGTCGTTCGCCAACCCCGCCGTCACCGTCGGTCGCGCCTTCACCGACACCTTCGCCGGGATCGCCCCGGCCTCCGTGCCCGGATTCCTCGGCGCCCAGCTGATCGGCCTGGCCCTGGGCCTCGCCCTGGTCGCCGTGCTGTTCGGCCGCCCCGCCCAAGCCACCGCCGACGACATCGTGGCGCCGCACGGCGAGCCCGACCGTGTCGGCTCCACCCACTGACCCCCGCCACCCCGAGAACGAGGATCCTCTGCTGATGAGCGCCCCTGCCGTCCCTTCCGTGCTGTTCGTCTGCGTGCACAACGCGGGCCGCTCCCAGATGGCCGCCGCCTTCCTCACCCACCTCGCGGGAGATGCCGTGGAGGTCCGCTCCGCCGGGTCCGCCCCCGCCGACACCGTGAACCCCACCGTCCTCCAGGCCATGGCCGAGGTCGGCATCGACCTCTCCGACCAGAAACCGAAGGTCCTCACCGCCGAGGCAGTGCAGGCGTCCGACGTGGTCATCACCATGGGCTGCGGCGACGCCTGCCCGATCTTCACCGGCAAGCGCTACCTGGAATGGACCCTGGACGACCCCGCCGACCACGGCGTCGAGGCTGTCCGCCCGATCCGCGACGAGATCGCCCAGCGCATCCGCGGCCTGCTCACCGAACTCGACATCCCGGCCCGCGCATGACCACGGCCCGACCAGCAGCCCGTATCGCAGCGATGCTGCCCGAGCACGCCGACCAGGTCCTGGCGATCTATCAACTCGGCATCGACGAAGGCAACGCCACCTTCGAGACCACCGCCCCCACCTGGGACGCCTTCGACACCGCCAAGCTCCCCGACCACCGCCACATCGCCCTCACCAGTGACGGCCGGGTGCTCGGCTGGGCCGCCGCCGTCCCGGTCTCCGACCGCTGCGCGTACGCGGGCGTTGTCGAGCACTCCGTCTACGTCCACCCCGACGCACGTGGCCAGGGCATCGGCAAGGCGCTGCTGGAGGCACTGATCGCCTCGACCGAGACGGCCGGGATCTGGACCATCCAGTCCGGGATCTTCCCCGAGAACACCGCCAGCCTCACCCTCCATCAGCACTGCGGCTTCCGGATCATCGGCACCCGCGAACGCATCGGCCGCCACCACGGCCGCTGGCGCGACGTCGTCCTCCTCGAACGCCGAAGTCCCACCGTGCGTTGACGCCCGAGCCCCCGCAAGCGCGGCAACGCGCTGCATCAGACGCACCGTTGCCGCGTCGCGGCCGGCGCCCATCAGATGGACGTGGCGCCCCGGCCGCGTTCGAGACGCTGCTTGAGAGTCGCCAGATTGGTCGGCATCTCCTTGCGGGCCTGACGGCGTACCACCAGCGGGACAAGGAGCCTGCCGATGCCGCGGCCTTCGAAGTCCACAGCGATGGTCAGGCGGGACCGGTCGGCCGCCAGGGGATCGACGGTGACGTCGACGACGGCCCGGATGGGCCCGTCGACGCCCCGCACGCCCCACGTCTTGGGCGGGTTGACGTGCGCGACTTCGGAGGTGCTCGCACGATTCGCGCCACCGATACGCCGGGTGGTCAGGCACCGGGACCCCACGGCGGGCACACCCGGCTGGTCCATGCGGCCGTCGACGACGCCCGCCTGCCACTCGCGGAAGCGGGTCGGGTCGGTGGCGTAGGCGAAGACGTCCTCCGCTGAGCGGTCCACATCGATGCTGACAGTGATCGGCTGCATTCAACTGCCCTCCGTGAACAGGGCCGCGTAGCGCGTCAGGTACAGCGGCCATCCCTGGTCGTGGGCGATGCCGTCGCTGAGGGCCTGCCAGCCGGGGCCGTGCCGGTCGAGGTGGCGGTGCTCCAGCTGCACCCGGGTGCGGTACGGGGTCTCGGCGAGGAACGTGACCTCGACCTCGCTGGCATTGTCCGGGTCGGCCTCGATCTGCCACTGCGGGCTGATGTCCCAGCTGAACACGACCCGGTCCGGCGGTTCGAAGACCAGGATGCGCGCCCAGCGGCACTCGCTTCCGTCCACTCCCCGGTCGTAGATATGACCGCCGACCTTCGGTTCGAACACCGTCTCGGCGATCGCGACGCCGAGCAGGTTGTGCTCCGGCGGCTTGAAGTCGCCGAACCGCTCGGTGAACACGGCAAAGGCCCGCTCGATCGGCGCATCGACGACGATCTCCCGGCGGACCACGGCAGCCGCTGCCTGGGTCATGACTCCTCCTCGGTCCGGTCCACGACGTCCTGATAACCGCACAGCGCGCGGTTCCAGAACGTCTCGAGCTGATCACGCAGCGCGGCCACACCCGCCGGATTGAGCCGGTACACCCGACGCGTGCCCACGGCACGGTCGGTGACCAACCCGGCGTCCTTGAGTACCTTCAAGTGCTGGGACACCGCCGGCCGACTGATCGGCAGCTCGTCGGCCAACTCACCGACGGCGCGCGGTCGCTCCGCCAAGCACGCGACTATGGAGCGCCTGGTGGGATCCCCCAAGGCGTCAAAGCCGTCGCCAGATTGGTAAGTATCCACGAACAGTAAGCTACGACTTACGGATGTGTCGAGTCAAGGTCTACGGGGTGCGCCTCACTCCCCCGTTGCATCAGACCTGGAGGAACGGCCCGGCCCCGGCGCAGCTGCGGCAATGGACCGAGCAGGCCATGCCGAGCGTCGCATCCGACGCCATCCGCATCGGGGCCCGGTCCAGGCTGTGTGCGCTGTGTGCCTTGACCTTCGACTCGACTCGAACGTTTATGGTCGAAGGCGTGACCACCCTCCGCATCTCCCAGCTCGCGGACAGAAGCGGCGTCCCCGCGGCCACCCTGCGGTACTACGAGTCGACCGGGCTGCTGCCCGCCGAGCGGACCGCCTCCGGGTATCGCGTCTACGGCGAGCAGGCGGTGGACCGGTTGGCGTTCATCAGCTCCGCCAAGCACCTGGGGCTGCCGCTGGAGGAGATCGCCGAGCTGCTGGCGGTATGGGACTCGGGCAGCTGCTCGCAGGTCCGTGTCGGCCTGCGGCCCAGGCTCGCCGACCGCATCGCCGAGGCCCAAGGCCGCATCGAGGAACTGGAAGCGTTCACCGCCTCGCTGCACCAGGCGCTGGAACACCTCGACGCCCTGCCCGACCGCGAGGACCGGTGCGACCCCGAGTGCGGCTTCCTGCCCCCCGCCGTCGGTTCCCCGGCGGTACCGGTGACGCTCTCGCCGAGCCGGGAGGCGGCCCAGGGCGAGCGGCGGCGGACCGCCCCGGTGGCCTGCTCGCTGACCGGCCAGGGCCTCGCCGAACACACCGCCCAGTGGCGCCAGGTCCTGGACGGAGCGGTGCGCGAACCGGCCCCCGACGGCGTGCGGCTCACGCTGCCCGCGGACCGGGCCGGAGCCGTGGCCGCGCTGGCCGCCTCCGAACAGGAGTGCTGCCCGTTCTTCGACTTCCCGCCATGCCCGAGCTGCGTTCGTATTCGTACGATTCGCACGACCGACGACGTCGGCCTTGTGCCGCGTCGCTCAGGCTGCGGTGGGCTCCGCGTCCAGGGCCGCATCGATCTCGGTCAGTTCCTCGGGGGTCGGCGCCCATTGCCCTGCGGCGGCGTTGGCGCGCACCTGCTCGGCGCTGGTCGCCCCGGCGATGACCGAGCCGCAGCCGGGCCGTGCGGCGAGCGCGCCCACGCCGATCTCAAGGACGCTCCGGCCGTGCGCCTCACCCCAGGCGGCGAGGCGTTCGACCGTGTCGAGGCCGGCCTCGGTCACCCGCTCGGGTCGCGACGCCAGGCGCGAGCCCTCGGGCACGCCCGTGGCACGGCGTACCTTCCCCGTCAGCAGGCCGTTGGCCAGGGGGAAGTACGGCAGCACGCCGAGGCCGTAGTGCACCGCCGCGGGCACCACCTCCCGCTCCGCGCCGCGTTCGAGCAGTGACCATTCGTTCTGGGCCGAGATGAACGGGACGGCCCCGATCTCCCGGGCGACGTGCGCTGCCTCGGCGATCTGCCATCCTGCGAAGTTGGAGTGCCCGATGTAGCGCACCTTGCCTTCGCGCACCAGCTCGCTGAGCGCGGCGAGGGTCTCGGCGATCGGCGTGTGCGGGTCGGGAGTGTGCAGCTGGTAGAGGTCGATGTGGTCGGTCTGCAGGCGTCGCAGCGACCCCTCGACCGCGCGCCGGATGTAGGCCCGGCCGCCCTTCGCCCCGGCCGCGGGCCCATAGCCCAGGTCCGCCCGCTGATGGCCGAACTTGGTGGCCAGCACGACCTCGTCACGCCGCCCCAGCAACGCCTGGCCGAGCAGCGTCTCGGAGCCGCCCCCGCCGCCGTAGGCGTCGGCGGTGTCGAACAGCGTCACCCCGGCGTCGAGTGCCGCGTCGACCACCACGCGTGTCTGCGCCGCGTCGAGGCGCCCGCCGAAGTTGTTGCAGCCCAGTCCGACCGCTGAGACAAGGAGTCCGCTCGTGCCGAGCGTTCGATATTCCATGGAGTCACTCTAATTCCGGCACGACGACAAGACCGGCCAGCCCGCCGGAAGAACCGCCGTGGCAACCAGTTCTCCCCTCCGGGTCGTCATGCACAAGATCTGCGATGTGGGGCCGGAGAGGACCGCCGGTTGACCTTCACCCGGGGGGAAGCCCCAGCATCGGTGAGGCCGGGCAAGGTGCCCGGCACGAGGAGGGGACCGCATGACCAGTGCTCAGGAACATCACCAGGCCGATGCGCCGGATGTGGAGGTTTCTTGCGATCGCGATCTGCGGTGGGAAGGCACCTTCAACGTTCGCGACCTCGGAGGGATACCCACTGCTGGTGGGGGTGGGACACGCTGGGGTGCTGTGGTCCGCTCCGACGGCATCGACAGCCTGACCGCCGACGGCTGGGCCGCCCTTCAGGCGCACGGCATCCGCACCATCATCGACCTGCGCAACGAGGAGGAGGTCAAGCCCTCACTGCCGAGACCCGAGGGAGTCGACCTCACGCGGGTTCCGCTCGACGCACTCGTCGGAAAGGAGTGGTGGGACGACTGGGGCCACCTGGACGGGACCCCGCTCTTCTTCCGGCCCCACCTAGAATTCCGCCCGCACGCGGCCGCCGCCGCTGTCACCGCCGTTGCCCGCGCCCGGCCCGGCGGCGTCCTCGTGCACTGCGGCGCGGGCCGCGACCGTACCGGCCTGGTCGCCCTGCTCCTGCTCGCGCTCGCCGGCGTCGCGCCCGAGGACATCGCCGCCGACTACGAGCTCAGCAGCTCCCGACTCGCAGCGCTGTGGGCTCACCTCGACCGGGCGGACGAGCAGACGGGCATCGACCGGATCCTGGCCCGCCAGGGAACCACTGCGCGCGAAGCGCTCATGGCCACGCTCGCCTGGTTCAACCCCGACGCCTGGCTACTCGCGGCCGGCCTCGGCGCGGACGATCTGGCCGCCGTCCGCGACAGGCTCCTGAAGACCGAGTGACCCGAACCCGCATTCGTCCGGACGTCAGGCGGGGCATTCCCCTACCCGGCGGCTGTCACCGGACGGAGTCGAGTCTTTGATTGACCTTCACCTGGGGGAAGCCCCAGCATCGGTGAGGCCGGGCAAGGTGTCCCGGCACGAGGAGGGGCGGACATGGAGCTGCTGACCATCGGGGCATTCGCGAAGGCGTCCCGGCTGTCGCCGAAGGCGCTGCGTCTGTACGACGAGCTCGGTCTGCTGCCTCCGGCCCGCGTCGACCCGGTGACCGGCTACCGCTTCTACGCCCCCGGGCAACTGGAGCGGGCCCAGCTGGTGGCCTGGCTGCGCCGGCTCGGCATGCCTCTGGCCCGCATCCGCGAGGTGTGCGAGCTGGACGCAGCCGCAGCCGCGCAGGAGGTCCGCGCGTTCTGGGCCCGGATCGAAGCCGACACCGCCGCGCGCCGGGACCTGGCCGCGTTTCTCATCGACCACCTGTCCTGGAAGGACCCTGTCATGCCATCGACCAACAGCCCCCTGCACATCCGCTACGCCGCACTGTCCGACACCGGCCTGGTGCGCGACAGCAACCAGGACACGGCCTACGCCGGATCCCGGCTGCTCGCCGTGGCCGACGGCTTCGGCCCGGCCGGCGCCCCCGCCGGCGCGGCCGCCGTCGAGGTACTCAAGCGGCTGGAGCGCGACAGCCTCCCGGCGGGCGACCTCCTCAACGTCCTGGGAGACGCGATCGAACGGGCCCAGCAGGCCGTGCGCGGCGTCGCCTCCAGCGACCCCGCACGGCAGGATGCCGGCACGACGCTGACCGCGATGCTCTGGACCGGCTCCCAGCTGGCCCTGGTCCACATCGGCGACTCCCGCGCCTATCTTCTGCGCGACGGCGAGCTCTTCCAGATCACCCACGACCACACGCTGGTGCAGTCGATGGTCGACGAGGGCCGCATCACCGCGGACGAAGCCACCTCCCACCCGCAGCGGTCACTGCTGATGCGGGCCCTGGCCGGGGCGTCCGACGCCTGCGCCGACATTCGCCTGCACGATGCCCGGCCGGGTGACCGCTACCTGCTGTGCTCGGACGGCCTGTCCTCCGTCGTCGCGACCGAGGACCTGCACCAGACCCTCGCCGCCGTCGCCGATCCCGAGCAGGCCGTGCGCGCGCTCATCGACCTGGCCAACCGCTCCGGCGGCCCCGACAACGTCAGCTGCGTGGTCGCCGACGTGCTGGAACTTCAGCCGTAACAGCGGGCGCCATTGCGTGTCCCCACTCTCGTCGGCCTGGCCCGGCGAATGAGGGCTGGGCAGCGGTGATGCTGCAGCCGGACTCCGGCGCCGGCACCGTCCCCGCCTGGGTGAGCGCCTCCCGACGAACATCTCCCCGGCCGCCCCCGCCACCACCGCAGGGGCGTCCGCAGACGCACCGCGCCGACACCCGCCTCACGCTGATCCGGTACCGACCGGACCTGGTCCCGGTCCGGGTCGACAGCCTGCCTCGCCGACGATGATTTCGTCTGCACCAACGTGCGCGCCGCGGTTGACCTCCGCACCCAGACAGGCAACACCATGGGCCCGCACCCCCCCGCCCGCCGACTCCAAATGAGCACCCGTCGTGCCGCAGGGTGGTGACGCTCAGTCTGTCAGGCGGGTCAGGAGCGCGGGGTGGTCTGCCAGGGCCGATTCCAGCATGCCCCGGGCAGTCGAGGTCGGCGGACTGCCAGTCGACACCCCCCAGGGGTGGCCGGGGTCGTACTCGATGAAGAGCTGGACGGTGCAGGCGGTCTGCTCCCCCGCGAGGCGGTCGACCGGCGGATTGCCATGTCGATACCGGCGGACCCTCCTGCGGCGGTGAGCACGGGGCCGTCCTGTAGCCAGCGTTCGGCGACGGGCGTCGCGCCGATTTGGCCAAGAGGTCGGCGATGTACGCCACAGCGAGACCCCGACCTGGCCTGCGTGGTGACCGCGCGCCAGATGTGCCTGGTGCGCCTGGTGTGCCGGGTCCACTACCGGGCGTGCCTCCCGCTCAAAAGCATCGGCAGCTGCTGGAGTGGCGGGTGACGCAGCAGCGGCACTCGATGCCGCGCCGCTGGACCGCTCCGTCCGGGCTACCAGGTTGCCCGCCACGTCCCACCGGCCTCGCACCGCCAGGACGCGGCGCGCTTCGCGTCCACCCGGCCGACCCGATACACGAGAGGACTGTTTCATGCCGATCACCGCAACCCGCTACGACCTGCCCACCGCCAGCACCACCGACGGCCCGGCGCGCACCCGCACCATGACGACGGTCGGCCAGTGGGACATCACCGCCCGCTCGGGCGAGGACCTGCGCGTGGTCGCCGTCAACACCCTCGCCGACGGCGAGCAGGGCCAGGTCAGCGAGGTGTACGAGTTCAACCGCAAGGAACTCCACGACGCGCAGCTGTCCAAGCGTTGACGCTGCCCGCCACCGCCACCGCCGCACCGGCACGACGGCGCGGGGGCGGTGGCGCGTGGCTCGGCCGGCCAGCCGGGAAGGTGGTGCCTCGTGGTGGCGCGTTGAGCCTCGTCGGAAACCTCACCCACAGCCGCTGTCCGCAGCGCAGCGCCAGCGCGCCGCCGCCGCGATGCACCCGTCGGCTGCGGGATGAGCCACCTCCCCGCCCCCCGCGTGCGATATGTACGGCGCGTCCGGCCCAGCCCGGATCACCGGTCCGGGCTGTGTTTGGTCGTGGCCGGGCCGGTTAGGCGCGTACTGACATGCCGCTGAGCATCGGGACTGCCGTGCGGGACACTCCGAAGGAGGGGAACCCATGAGCAACCAGAACACCGGCACGATGAGTGACCAGGCCGCCGACGAGGACGTGGTGGCCGTACTGCTGGATCAGCACACCCGGATCAAGACCCGGTTCGCGCAGGTCAAGCGCGCAGCCGAGGGCAAGGACCGCAACGCCGCGCTGCGGGAGCTGGTGCACCTGCTGGTCGTCCACGAGACGGCCGAGCAGGAAGTCGTCCATCCGGCGGTGAAGCGACTCCGCAAGACCAGCGCCCCCATGGTCGACGAACGGCTGCACGAGGAGAGCGAGGCCCAGCGCCTGCTCGCCCAGATCGAGGGCATGGACACCGGTACCCCGCTGTTCCTGGACTCGCTGGAGAGCCTGCGGAAGGCCGTCGAGGCCCACGCGGACGCCGAGGAGAAGGACGAACTCCCGGTGCTGCGCCGGGCCTGCACCAAGGAGGAGCTGATCAAGATGGCGCGCGCGGTGCGCGGCGCCGAGTTGATCGCCCCGACCCACCCCCACCCCGACCTGGGCGCCGCCGCAGCCAATGTGCTGACCGGCACCCCGGTGGCACTGGCCGACCGCATCCGCGACGCGCTGCGCTCGCACCAGTCCTGAGCCGCGACAACCGAAGCACAGAGAAGGGACATTCCATGGAGAACGGCATGTGGGGCCACGCAGAGACCTCGGGATTCCGGACGGGCATGGACCTGACCGGGTTCAGGGTGGAGGCACGTGACGGTCACATCGGCAAGGTCGACAAGCACTCCGAGGAGGTCGACGCGAGCTGCATAGTCGTCGACACCGGCGTGTGGATCTTCGGCAAGCACGTACTGCTCCCGGCCGGCACCATCGTCGCGGTGCACGCCGACGAACGCACCATCACCGTGAACCGCACCAAGGAAGAGATCAAGAACGCCCCGGAGTTCGACAAGGAGAAGCACACCGCGGACCCCGTCTACCACGAGCAGGTGGGCACCTACTACCGCGGCGTCCCGCGCAACTTCTGAGCAGCCGCGGCGCATCCCCGAGCACGCGGGACACAGCCGGGCGCGGGTCAGCGCTTGAAGGCGTCCTTGACCTTCTGGATGGTCCGCATGACGTCCGCTTTGACCTGGTCGTTCCTGCCCTTGGTCTGCAGGCGCTTGGCACCGGTCGCCTTGCCGACCGCCACCTTGGCCCTGCCCTTGAGCCTGTCGGCGCCGCGCGCCGCCTTTCCGTGGGTACGCATGGTTCCCCTCCGCTGAGTTCGGTGGAATCCGCATCTGACACTGCGTCTACCCCGAACCACCATGACCATCGGCGCACCTGCCCGTGGTCCAGGCACCGCGCTGGGCAGGCGCACTACTGCGTGATACGGTATAGCAGTACTCGGTACTACGTAGTACTGGGAGAATCGATGAGGACCCGCGATGGACGACCTGACGGAGATGTTGAAGGGCACACTCGAGGGCTGCGTGCTTGAAATCATCGGCAGCGAGGAGACCTACGGGTACGACATCACGCGTCAGCTGAACGAACTCGGCTTCGCCGGCGTCATCGAGGGGACCGTTTACACCATCTTGCTGCGACTGGAGAAGAACGGGCTCGTCCAGGTGACGAAGCGACCGTCCGGGGTGGGTCCGCCGCGCAAGTTCTATGCGCTCAACGACGCAGGGCGCGAAGAACTCAGGCGGTTCTGGGCGAAATGGGAGTACCTCTCATCACGCATCGACAAGCTCAAGGAAGGTGGGAGATGAACTTCTGGGAGACCATCACGGGCAGCGATCTCACCAGGGAATGGAAGGCGTTCGAGGCCCGGGCCGAGGCATTGCCGCCCGACCACCGGGCGGCGTGGGAACAGATCAAGGTTCACCTTTCCCCCTACTCGGGCTTCACGGGTCGCAATCTGATGCCGATCCTCGACGGCGCCCTGGGGCTGCTCGAAGAGACAGCGGTGGATGGGCAGAGCATTCACGAGGTGCTGGGCGACGACATCAAAGGCTTCTGCGCGGCGCTGGCCGGCGGAGAAGGGGCCCGGAGCTATCGCGACCGGTGGCGCAAGCAGTTGAACAGGAACGTCGCAAGGAAATTGGGCCGGCTAGGAGACTGACGTGGGCATCCAAGACATCATCGACGGCAAGAAGCAGTGGCGGGCGCACATGGCGCGGGTCAAGGCACTACCGCCGGATTACCAGATCGTCTACAAGGAGATTCAGAGGTACCTCTTCAAGGTCGGACCGATCGACTTGTCTGACGGGCACCTGCTCTCAGGGATTGTCGAATTCTTCGAGGAGGGCGTCGCGGCCGGCAAGGGAGTCCTGGAACTCATCGGCGACGACGTCGCCGCCTTCTGCGACGGCCTGATCAACGACTCGCGCACCTACGCGGACATCTACCAGGAGTCCCTCCGCGGGGAGCCCGGCACAGCCGAGAAGTGACACACCCGTCGATCCACGGCACTGGCGGGCGCAGCAGCTGCCCCCCGGGGGCCCCGGCCCGGACATCGTCCGCCTCGCCTCGTCGACCGCGACGTCCTGTCAGCGCTCCATCATTCGCATGCCGGCCTCGTTGTGGGTGTCGCCGGCAGCCGGGGGGAGGCTGGTGAGCTTGGCGAGCTGCTCGTCGGTGAGGTGGACGGCGTCGGCGGCGGTGTTCTCCTCGACCCGGGCCACGCGCCGGGTGCCGGGGATGGGGGCGATGTCGTCGCCCTGGGCCAGCAGCCAGGCCAGGGCGACCTGCGCGGGGGTGGCGCCGATCTGGGCGGCGATGGCGGCGACCTCATCGGCCAGGCGCAGGTTGTGCTGGAAGTTCTCCTCGGTGAACCGCGGGTTGTCCGCGCGGAAGTCGCTGGGATCGAACTGGTCGGTGGAGCGGATCGTGCCGGTCAGGAAGCCGCGCCCCAACGGCGAGAAGGGCACGAAGCCGATGCCCAACTCGCGCAGCACCGGCAGCACCCGGGCCTCGGGATCGCGGGTGAACAGTGAGTACTCGGACTGCACGGCGGTGACCGGGTGGACGGCGTGGGCGCGGCGGATGGTGTCGGGCCCGGCCTCCGAGAGGCCGATGTGCCGGATCTTGCCCGCGGCCACCAGTTCGGACAACGCCCCCACGGTCTCCTCGATCGGGGTGCCGGGGTCGACGCGGTGCTGGTAGTACAGGTCGATATGGTCGGTGCCCAGGCGCTTCAGGGAACCGTCGACAGCTGCGCGGATGCTGTCCGGGCTGCTGTCCGCGCCTGCCCGGCCGCCGGTGTGGGAGATCAGGCCGAACTTCGTCGCCAGCACGACCTGGTCCCGGCGGCCCATGAGGGCACGGCCGACGAGTTCTTCGTTGGTGTAGGGGCCGTAGACCTCGGCGGTGTCGATGAGGGTGACACCCAACTCCAGGGCGCGGTGGATGGTGCGGATGGACTCGGCGTCGTCGGTACCGGCACCGGTGTAGCCGTGGGACATGCCCATCGCCCCCAGACCGATCCGGGAGACGTCCAGGTCACGCAGTTTGATGTGCTTCACAGGTGTTCCGTTCGCTCGGGGTTGCTCGGGCAGGTGCGCAATTCAGGTGAGCCAGGCCTCCGCTGCACCGCCTGCCGCGGGGCATGTGCCCGCAGAACCGAGCATGGCCCCTGGAGAGCGACCGTGGTGCGATGCGCGCCGAGAACTCGGCCGGTGCCGGCGCCGGTTCACGAACGGCGGGAGAGCGGGACCCTGGGGCACGGGATCACGGGTAAGTGGAACCGACCCTCCGTCAACAGGCGTCCCCTCATGGTACGTAGACCGTACGAACAAAGGGAGTCGACATGAACGCACGCCTGAAGAAGGCCGCCGGTCTGACCGCGGCGGTGGCCGCTCTGCTGGTCGCGGGAAGCGCCGGTTCCGCCGTCGCCGCAGCGCCCAACGCCGGCGCCGGTGCTGCTCAGCGCTGCCAGACCACCGCCCTGGGCACCTCGCTCCGCGCGGTGGGCGACCAGGAGGGGGTGGGCAACCGCGGCGAGGACCTGGTGCTCACCAATACCTCGCACCAGACCTGCGCCGTCTACGGATACCCCGGGCTCGCACTGCAGAACTCCCGGCACTCGGTGCTCCCGATCAAGGTCGTCTGGGGCTCCACCTACTTCGCCGCCGACCCGCGTCCGCACACCATCATCCTCGTGCCGGGCCAGTCCGCCTACGCCGACCTGGCCTGGCACGAGCCCTACGGCGTCAAGTCGGTGACGCCCTCCTTCCTCGAGGTCACCCCGCCCAACGACTTCACCCACCAGACGATCCGCTTCGCTCCTGGGGCGATCGACGACGACACCCTCCTCGTCACGGCCCTGTCGGCCCACCCCGTCGGCAGCTGATCCCGCCAGAACCACGCACCGCCGACATGGCCCGTCACTGAAGCCATAGGCATCGGAGCGGGGTGCCCCCGGACATCCGGGGGCGCCCCGCTCCACCCATGAGCGGCCGAGACATTCCCACGCATGGCCGACAGCCGTCATCGGCCGCAACCGGGGCGCAGCGAACTGCGTCGTCGCAGGTGAGAGCGGCGGCCGTGGGGACGCTGTGCAGGCAGGAGAGGGTGGAAGCGTTATGGGAGGGCTTGTTCACACGGCGGCCGCGATCGCAGCCTGTGCGGCGGCGGTTGCCGGCGGGGTTGTGGAAGCACCGGGTCCCGCGCGGGCGGCGTCAGCCGTCTCCGTGCCCGGGTCGGTCCCCGCCGCGGTGGGCACCGCCGTGCGGGTGGGGGCCGCGCCCGCGTCGCAGCGGATGACGGTCCAGGTGTGGCTCACTCCGGACGTGGCGCGCGCTGCCGCGGCCGCGGACGCGGCGGCCACTCCCGGCAGCCCCGAATTCCACCACTACCTGAGCCCGGACGCCTACGCCGCCAGGTTCGGCCCCTCCGCCGCGCAGGCCAAGGCGGTGGCGACGTGGCTCACCGGCAAGGGACTGACGGGAGTTCAGCTCGACGGCGGCCGCGACTACGTGTCGGCGACGGGGCCGGTCTCGGCGGTCGAGTCGGCCTTCCAGGTGCGGATCGGCCGTTACCAGGCCAGGGACGCCGCGAGCGGACCGGCGGGCCGACCGCCCGTGTTCACCTCGAACGACCGTGAGGTGTCGGTGCCCGCCTCACTGGCCTCCGACGTCCTGGGTGTGACGGGTCTGAGCAGCTCGTCCGCCGCGTCGAGGAGCACGGCCGCGCCGGCCCCTCAGGGCGGTGGCGTGCCTGCGGCGGCGACCTGCGCCCAGTACTGGGCGCAGCACGCGCACGCCCTGCAGCCCGCCTACCAGGGGCTGACCCAGGCCTCGCTGCCGGTGTGCGGGTACTCCGCCGCGCAGCTCCGCGCCGCCTACGGGGTGACGTCGCAGGACACCGGCAGTGGCCAGACAGTGGCGCTGACCGAGGACGAGTCGCCGACGGCGATGTTCCAGACGCTGACGGCATACGCCCGCAGCAACCATCTGCCGCTGCCGAAGGCCTCCCAGTTCCGACAGGTCCAGGCCGGGAGCGCCTGCGCAGCGTCTTCAGCGGCTGCAGCGACGGACCGTGCGGCGCAGTCGCCCCCCGTCGACGTCGAGGCGGAGATGGACTCCGAAGCCGTCTACGCCATGGCGCCGGGTGCGAACCAGGTGATGGTGGTGGGCACCGGCTGCGACGAGGACCAGGCGCTGCTGGACGCGGCTTCGGCCGTGCTGACCGGGAACGGCCACCAACCCCTGGCCTCCATCGCGTCGAACTCGTGGCAGATCCCGCTGGGCGATGTGTCGCCGCAGACCGTGCACGCCATCGACGTGCGGGCGGCAGCCGAGGGGGTCGGCATGTATGTCGCCTCCGGCGACACCCCCGGCCTGACGGTCACCGACTCCGACCCGTACGCGGTGGCGGTCGGCGGCACCACGCTCGGCATCGGGGCCACGGGGAACCGGGTGTTCGAGACCGGCTGGTCCGACGACTTCGGCTCCCTGGCCGGCGGCAAGTGGACCGACCTCGGCGTCAGTGGCGGCGGCGGGGGCGTCAGCGCCGTCTACGGGCAGCCGTCGTATCAGAAGGGCGTCGTCCCGGCGTCGATGGCACAGGTCAAGGTGTCCGGCAAGACGGTGCTCGGCCGGACCGTTCCCGATATCGCAGCCGACGCCGACCCCGACACCGGCATGCTGGTCGGCTACACCGAAACGGACAGCCACGGGAAGCCGGGGTCCTACGCCACCGTGTCGAGCGGCGGCACCAGCCTGTCCACCCCGCTGGTCGCGGGCCTGGTCGCCGACGCCCAGCAGGGCCAGAAGTCGCCCTACGGCTTCATCAACCCGCTGCTCTACCGCTTGGCCGACACCCAGGCGTTCCACGACGCCCTGCCGGTCGCCGCGTCCACCCCGCAGCAGAACCGGGCCGCGTACATCGCGCCCACCGATGCCTTCACCAGCGCGAACGTCGACGTCTTCGACGCCCAGCACCGCCCCGACACCCAGCAGGTGACCGCGAAGGGCTACGACACCATGACCGGCATCGGCACCCCGAACGGCGCCGCCTTCATCGCCGCCCTGCGCGGCGGCCGCTGACGGACCGTCCGTCCGACCCGGGCAGCCGCGGCGGCTCCGGCCGGGTCAGGGGCGGCCCTGGTGGCGGGCCCAGTCGGGGGCGAGGACGGACATGATGGTGGCGTCGATCCACTGGTCGTCGTAGTTGAGGGCGTCGCGCAGGGTGCCCTCGGCGACGAAGCCGACCTTCTCGTAGACACGGCGGGCCCGGGGGTTGAAGGCGTACACCTCCAACGCGATCCGGTGCAGGCCGAGTTGCTCGAAGCCGTGGGCGAGGATGAGCCGCGTGGCCTCGGTGCCGAGGCCACGGTCCTGGCCTGAACCGATGAGCAGGATACGGAAGTTGCAGCTTCGGTTGTCTGCGTCCCACTCGTTGAGGACAACCTCGCCGACGCAGGCCTCGCTGGTCAGGTCGACGACAGCGAGATCGAGGCGGTCGGGCTGGGCGTTGCGCCACTGGCGGAACTGCTCGGAGCGCTCAGGAACTTGAGGTTCGAGCGGAGCGTCTGAGCGGTTCGCACTGCCGGTCAGGCGCTGCAGTTCGCGGTCCTCGAAAACGGGGGCGAGGGCCGCCACATCGGTCGGTTCGAAGGGGCGCAGCCGCACCCGGGAGCCGGTGAGGGTGGGCTTGAGGGTGAAGTCAGCGCGCGGAGTCTCGTTCACCGATCGATTCTCTCTGCTTCAACGGTGCTACGGCAAAGGCTTTTGGGTGCGGTTCGGGCGGGGCTGAAGCGGTTGCGGACCGCGCGGGAGGCGGTCCCCGAAGTGTTCGCCGACCACCTCGACATCAGCCGTGATCGGGCTGGTCTCAGCCACGCGCCGCTCCCCGCGCGGTGAAGCGGTCCCGTTGACGCGTAGTCCCGTTCCCGCAGTGGGACAGCAGTCGCCCCGGCACGGTCCCTGCAAGGTCCGTACCGGGGCGGTGGGATGGCTCGGGAGTAGGCTGTCCGAACCGCCGCCCGCACCGGACTTGCGCCTCTCAGCGCACCACGGCGACGGCCAGCAGGGTCTTCCAGGAGCGGCCTTTCGCCTTGGGCTGCGGCGTCGCGGGGGTCGGCGCGGTCCCGGGGACCGGGACGGCCTGCTCCGGATGCCGCGCCTGTGCAGTGGGCATCTCGCTGAGCAGTGGTGGCGGAACCGCGGCTGGGTACTGCTCAGGGGCGTTGATCGAGGGTGCCGTTGCCAGGACGGTGGGGGTCGGCAGCGTCCTGGGCAGGTCGGAGCGCCGGGTGATCTCGGTGGTCACCGGAGCGGGGAGCCAGTCGTCGGTGAACCGCAGTTGGCCGCCGACCTCAGGGTGGTTGCGGGCGATCTCGATGATCTCGGCCGGCGTGGGCCGGTCTTCGGGCTCCTCGGCCAGACAGCGCAGCACCAGGTCGCGCAGGTCGTCGGGCACCGTGTCCAGCTCCGGCGACTCGTACACCACCCGGAAGAGCACCGCGGTGTCCGGCCCCTCTCCGAACGGGGCCACGCCGGTCGACACGTACGCGGCCAGCGCGCCCAGCGCGAAGACGTCGGTGGCGGGGGTGACCGCGCCGCCCTGGGCCTGCTCCGGCGCCATGAAGGCGGCCGAGCCGATCCGCATGCCCGTCCCGGTCAGCGCGGTCGCGTCGGCGGCCGGGCGATGCCGAAGTCGATCACGCGCGGGCCGTCGGCGGCCACCAGCACGTTGGCGGGCTTCAGGTCGCGGTGCACCACGGCCACGCTGTGGATCGCCTGCAGCGCCTCGGCGATGCCGCCGAGCAGCAGCAGCACGGTGCGCACCGGCAGCACGCCGTACTCGCGCACCACCTGCTGCAACGAGGTGGGGCTGACACGTCCCGCTCCGGCTTCTCGCCGCGGGGCTTTCGGTCGGAGTGGTGCGGCGGCAGGGAGCGCTGCCCGGTCAGGTGCAGGTCAGCATGCCGGTGCTGTGCCCTGGCCCTGTTCGAAGCGCCAGCGGGTCTGGCTGAACTGCTTGCCTTTGTCGAAGCCGAGGACCTTCGACGGAGCGACCCGGTACACCAGAGCCTCACCACCGCGAATGGAGTCGGCCAGACCTGACCAGGTGCCCTCGGGTGAGGTGAAGTACTGACCGTATTTGGCCTCATAGGCATCGGCAATGCTGCGGAACTCCGCATCATCGTCCACCTTTACGGCCTTGCCCTCGACCACGACATCCATGCCGTCCGAAAGCCGGTTGCGACCGGTCGTGAGAACGCACTGCGCGTTGCCGAGGAGGTTCTTGGCCTTGCGTTCGCCCGGCCCGGTGCAGAAGTACAACGCGCCGTCCAGCCACACGGACAGCAGCGGCGTGACGTGGGGACACCCGTCGGGACGCACCGTGGAGAGCCAGAAGACCTCGGCAGCCTCCAAAAGGCGAACCACTTGCGTCCAGTCCTGCGCGGCCACTCCAACACTGCTGTATCGGACGTCCAGTTCCGCCACCGGTTCCATACTGCCCATGCTAGTCATCGAGCCGCTCTTGGCACCCGAGAGCGCGCGGACGGGTGCAGCGGCGAGCCCCTGCACCCGGTCGTGGTGGCGCTGCCTCTACCCCACCGGAGCGGTGAAGTGCGGCTCGGCTTCCGGTCGGAACAACAGCACCACCGTGCCGAGCGAGATGAGCCAGAGGACGCCGACGGACAACAGGGCGACCGGGGCGTAGCCGGCCTCGCCCGTGGCCGCGGACGTGATCAAGACGATGGTCAGCAGCGCGCTGTAGCCGACGAGGGCGCGCCTGGCCCCGGCGCGGCCGTGGGCGATGGCCCAGGCCAGTACCAGCCACAGCGGGCCGGCAACAGCCGCTCCGACGATTCGGAGGACCAGGTACGTGGCCACACTGCTCCAGTGCGCTCCGGCCACTCCTGGGTACTCGTGCAGGTAGGTCGTCCGCGAGCTCGTGAGCGTCAGTGCGATCGCGGCCGAGGCGGTGGCCGAGAGCACTGCGGCGAGATACATCAGGCCCAGTGCGCCGGTCACGGCGCGCGGCGGGCGCGGTCGACGGCGGCGCAGCCGCATCAGGAGGCCGCCGGTGATCAGGTCCACGGTCTCGGCCGGGCTCGGGCGCCGCTGTCCCGGGCGGGCTCCGTCCATCAGCACGGCGAGGATCTCCGGGCCGCTCTCGTCGCGGAAGCTCTGCGGGTACCAGCCGATCAGGCGCCGATAACCGTGTTCCAGTCGGGTCTGGGCGTTCATGCCGTGCCTCCCGCCAGTCGAAGCCGGTTGAGGGCGGTGGCCGCGTGCGCCTGGAGCCTGGCCGCCTCAGCGGCCAGGCGGGCGTTGCCCGCGGGTGCCAGTCGGTAGTAGCGCCGCAGCCGGTTGTCCACGATCTCCTCGCGGTCGAGTTCGATCAGCCCGTCCACGCGGAGCCGGTCCAGCGCCGCGTAGAGGGTGCCGGCGCGCAGCCGGACCCGTCCCTCGGAGATCTCCGTGACGTCGTTGATGATCCCGTAGCCGTGCTGGCTGCTCTCCGCAAGCGCGGTCAGGATCAGGAAAGTGGCCTCCTGCATCGCACGCATCTTCATAAGACCGGTATATACCGCTCAACTGACTATGGCAAGACCCTCGATTTCCCTGATTTCGGGCCGGTCGGCCCTCCCCTCTGCCGCGCCCAGGAGAGATGCTTGGGGTGTACCCGTGCGGGGGCTCCAGGCTGCTCGCAGCCGCCGTCGGCGATGTCACCGCAACGCCGACGCCCCGCACGGCACGCAGAGATGTGAGCCAGATATGAAGGTCACCCGCCGCATCGCGGCACTGGTCCAGCCGCAGCCGAAGGCCGTCGCCACCACCGGCGACGTGGACGCCGAACCCGCCCGCGCCCCGGCCCCGCCCGCACGGGAGGAGCACCCCCGCTCCCCCGAGCGCATCACCGGCACCATCGCAGGAGGCGACGTCGTGATCGCACACATGCTCCACCCACACATCCAGACCCCGGCCACAACCACCGTCACAGCCACGGCGCCGAGGTGAGTGCCATGCGCTCCCGCTTCGCACCCGACCGCCAGCTGACGATCCGGATGGTGACCGTCGTCTTCCTGCTGGGCCTGCTGTACATGGCCTTCATCACCGCACTGATCGTCCTGCTCAAGTCGGCCGCGCTGGTGGTGGTGATCATCGGCGGTCTGCTGGTCGCGCAGTACTGGTTCTCCGACCGGATCGCCCTGTTCGCCATGCGTGCCACCGAGGTCACCCCCGAGCAGCAGCCCCATCTGCACGGAGCCCTGGACCGGCTGTGCGCCACCGCCGACATGCCCAAACCGCGTGTCGCGGTGGCCAACAGCGCTCTGCCGAACGCCTTCGCCACCGGCCGCAACCCCGACCACGCCGTCCTCTGCGTGACCACCGGTCTGCTGCGCCGACTGGAGCCCGAGGAGTTGGACGGCGTCCTGGCCCACGAGCTGTCCCATGTGGCGCACCGGGACGTGGCGGTGATCACCATCGCCTCCTTCCTCGGCGTCGTGGCCGGCCTGGTCGCCCGCTTCGCTCTGTACGGCGGCATGGTGCGGCGAGCCGGGCCCCAGGCCGCCGTGGTCTTCGCCGCGGTCATGGGGGCAGCGGTCACCGTGTACTCGGTCAGCTTCCTGCTGATCCGCGCCCTGTCGCGCTACCGCGAGCTGGCGGCCGACCGCGCCGCCGCCCAGCTCACCGGCCGCCCCTCGGCACTCGCCTCCGCCCTGGTGAAGGTCAGCGGCGACATCGCCCGGATCCCCAACAGGGACCTGCGCACCGCGCAGACCCTCAACGCCTTCTTCTTCGCCCCGGCCCTGGGCAGCGGACGCAGCCTGTCCAACCTCTTCGCCACCCACCCCACCCTCGAGCAGCGCCTGGACGCCCTCGCCCGCATCTCCGCACGACTCGGCGAGCCCGAATGACCGAGAGCCGCGCCGCACGCGCTGCGGGATCCCCTCCTTCCCCGGTAACCTCGCGCGGGTGATGACGGGTAGCGAGACCTCGCGGTTGCTGCTGCTGAGGGGAGACTCCGGCTCGGGGAAGAGTTCGGTCGCGGCCGGGCTGCGGGCCCGGTACGGGAAGGGCATCGCCCTGATCGACACGGTCGCCCGCTACTCCCTCGACCAGGGCTTCCATGTGATCGTCGAGGGCATCCTGAACGCCGCCCGCTACGGGGCGATGCTCGACGCGCTGTTCCGGGACCACCGCGGCGCGTCCCTGGCCTACTACCTGGACGTCCCCTTCGAGGAGACTCTCGCCCGGCATGCCACCCGCCCGTCGGCCGCCGACTTCGGCGAGGTGGAGATGCGCTCCTGGTACCGGCCCCTGGACCTGCTCCCCACGGTCCAGGAGCAGATCATCCCCGCGGCGAGCTCCCTGTCGGAGTCCGTGGAACGGATCTACGGCGACGCCCGGCTGCCACCGCCCCGCACCGAGGGAACATGGGGTCGCGCTATGTAGTCTGCGCGGATGCCTTCGTTGAATCTGCGCCATTCGGTCCGGGCGGTCATCCTCGACGAGGACGACCGCATCCTGCTGTGTCGCTTCGCCATCCCGGAGCCGGCCGGGACGGTCGTGTGGGCGGCTCCTGGCGGAGGTATCGAGCCCGACGAGACACCGCTTGCCGCGCTGCGCCGTGAGTTGCACGAAGAGGTAGGGCTGGCCCTCGACACCGACCCGCCGCATGTCTGGCACCAGCAGGTCGTCGCACCTGACCACGCACCAGGCTTCGACGGCGTGATCAATGACTGCTTCCTGGTCCGCACCGGGGCCTTCCATCCCCGGGGCGCAAGGTCCGACGACCAGCTCGCCGACGAGAACATCAGCGGCTTCCGCTGGTGGCGGCTACAGGACATCGCCGACTACCGCGGCCCCGAGCTGTTCGCGCCCCGCGACCTCGCCGCCGCGCTCGGGCTGTGAGTGAGCACTCATCGCCTGCTGCGGCCATCCAAGGCGATTCGGTGGGTGAAGCACTCTGCGCCTCGTAGGCGTTCGGTACCCGCACGTGAGCCGGAGCGCCCGGTCGGGCGCTCCGCGCTGCGATTGGCACCGGGCAATCGGGGCAGCTGCCCGATCCCGCGCAGCGCCGCTGCGGCAGCCGCCGCGGCCTCGCCCGGGGAGACCACGACGACGCCCGGCCACGGCCTGCGCCCTACTGAACGGCGTCCAACCGGTCCAGATCGGCCTGAGCCAGCTTCAGCGCGCCGGCGGCGATGTTCTCCGCCAGGTGGGCGGGGTCGGACGTGCCCGGAATCGCCAGGACATGCGGTCCGCGGTGCAGCGTCCACGCCAGCAGGATCTGCGCGGGCGTCGCCCCATGCGCGCGGGCGACATCGAGGACGGCCTCGTCGTGGGTGTCCGGGGCGCTCGCCTCGCGCTGCTGCCCTGAGATCGCGAAGAAGGGGACGAACGCGATGCCCTGCTCACGGCAGATCTCGACCATGTCGTTGGCGACCGTGTTCCGCCGGTCCAGGCTGTACGCGTTCTGCACGCAGACCACCGGTGCGATGGCCTGCGCCTGCGCCAGGTGCTCCGGCCTGATGGCGGAGACACCCAGATGGCGGATCAGCCCGGCATCCCGAAGCTCGGCAAGCGCGCCGAAGTGCTCGGCGATCGACTCGCTGCCGTTGCTGCGGAAGTTGACGACGTCGAGGTGGTCCCGGCCGAGTTGGCGCAGGTTCTCCTCCACCTGTCCGCGGAGCTGGTCGGGCCTGGCCCAGTCCTGCCATTCGCCCGACGCGTCCCGCCCGGGGCCGACCTTGGTGACGATGACCAGGTCCTCGGGATAGGGCGACAGAGCCCGATTGATCAGCTCGTTCGCGGAACGCAGCGGGGAGAAGTAGAACGCAGCGGTGTCGATGTGGTTCACCCCCCGCTCGACCGCGCTGCGCAGCAGCCGGACCGCGCGTTCGCGATCGATGGGCGCACCGTCCGAGTTTCCCCCCATCCCGTTGCCGGCCAGCCGCATCGACCCGAAGCCGAGGCGGTTGACCTCCAGGTCCCCCATCGTCCAGGTGCCTGCAGCAGCTGCGGTCACCGTTCCGGACTCCACTGACAAACCACTCCCCACGTGCGTCGACATCGTCAGGTCCAGGAGTATGGAGCCCGAACGGCAACCGGCGGAAGGCGGACGCGGGCAGGCAAGAATCACATCCCGGACGGGAACGAAGTTCCGCCGTCGCGCCGTTGAAGGTGGTGAGAGCGTCACAGTAAACTCCGGTGCCGACCACGACCACCAAGAAGTGAGTATCCGTACTCAGGACGAGTGTGCCCACAACCACCACACTGGCCGGATGAGTCCAGCCACTCCACGCGCTGCAGCCCCATCACGCCGTCGGCTGCTGCCGCCCAGGCCGGAACCCGGATCGGACCTCGGCTTCGCGCTGATACTCCTCTTCGCTGAGGGGGTCGTATGGGTCTACCGGGCCTTCATAGGCTTCTTCACCCTGGGCACGGTCACCCCGGCTGAACTCCAGCACTCCCGATTCGTCTTCGCCGACTGGGAGTTCGGCATGGCGCTCGCAGCGCTTGTCGTCGCCCTGGTGGCCGCGTATCTCCGCGCACCGCGGACAGCCTGCATCCAGCTTCTCGTCGCCGTCGTGCTCGGGTTGATGGGCTTGTCGACTCAGCATCCGTCGTCCTGGGACACACACGCCCCTCCCACCCCCACCAACAGCTACTACGTGCCTTGCTACAGCGGTACGGACTGCGAGCGCAACTGACCGGCTGCGCGGTGACGAGGCGTTCCGGGTGGGCCCCTCGTCCATCGGTGATCGAACCTCTGGCCTCGCTGAAGCTGTACACGTTTGCGGTCGAATTCGAGGCCAGGACCGCCGTGGGAAAGAGGAGCGGGAGAGCCGGAGCGGTCGCCGGGGCTGATCGCCGTGAGCGGATCCGCTGCAGGCGAACCCTTCTGTCAACCCCTCAGTGGCGGTGGTTGGCTGGCTCGGTGACTGACATTCAGCAGTACCTCCGCTTTCCCCATGTCCATTCCGGGCACATCGCCTTCGTGGCCGAGGACGATGTCTGGCTCGCGCCGGTCGACGGTGGCCGGGCCTGGCGGGTGAGTGCCGATCGGGTGCCGGTGACCAGCCCCAGGTTCTCGCCGGACGGTTCGCGACTGGCCTGGACCTCCACCCGTGACGGCGCTCCGGAGGTCCACGTCGCGCCCGTCGAGGGCGGTGCGGCGCAGCGGTTGACCTACTGGGGCAGTGCCCGGACCCGGGTGCTGGGGTGGACGGCGGCGGGCGAGGTGCTGGCCCTCAGCTCGGTCGGGCGGATGTCCTCGGCGCACCCGTGGGCCTTCGCGGTGCCGCTGGACGGCGGCCCGGCGCGGGAGTTGCCGTACGGGCGCGTCGGCGGCGTCGCGGTGGAGCCGGATGGGGAGCGGACGCTGCTGCTGTCGGCGGGGAGCTTCCATGAGCCTGCCTACTGGAAGCGCTACCGGGGTGGCGTGGCGGGCAAGCTGTGGCTCGGAGCGGAGGGCGATTTCGCCCGGGTGCACGCCGGGCTGGACACCAACATCGACTCGCCGATGTGGATCGGTGACCGGATCGCCTTCCTGTCGGACCACGACGGAGTGGCGCAACTGTGGTCCAGCCTGCCCGACGGCTCGGGGCTGCGGTGTCACAGCAGCCATGGGTTCTATGCGCGCAACGCCTCGACGGACGGCACCCGGGTGGTCTACCACAGCGGCGGGGAGCTCTACCTGGTCGACGATCTGGCGGGGGCCGAGCCGCGCCGTATCGACGTCCGCCTCGGCGGGCCGCGGACCGGCAGGCAGCCGTACCCGGTCGCCGCGGCGCGTCACCTGGGCGGGGTCTCGCCGGACGCCGACGCCCGCTCCAGCGTCGTCGAGGTCCGCGGCACCATCCACCGGGTCACCCACCGCGACGGTCCGGTCCGGGTGCTGTCGGCCGCGCCGGGCGTGCGGAACCGCCTGCCCGTGGCGCTTCCTGACGGTGCGTCCGTGTGGGTGACGGACGCCGACGGCGACGACGCGCTGGAGTTCTCCGACGGGCGACGGGTCGCCGTGGGGCACTTCGGCCGGGCCGAGGAGCTCGCGGCCTCCCCGGACGGCACGCGGATCGCCCTGGCCAGTCGCCACGGCGCGGTGCTGCTGGTGGAGGACGACCGGGTGCGCGAACTGGACCACGGTGAGCACGGTGAAGCCACGGGTCTGGCCTTCTCTCCGGATTCGCGGTGGCTGGTCTGGTCGCACGCCGTGTCCGCGGAGGAGGATCTGCGCCAGTTGAGGCTGGCCGCGCTCGCGAACGGCGCCGACCGCCCGGAGGACGCCGTCACCGAGCTGACCCCGCCGTGCTTCAACGACTACGCACCGGCATTCACGGCGGACGGCCGGCACCTGGCCTTCCTCTCGCTGCGTGACTTCGACCCGGTCCAGGACGAGCACGTCTTCGACCTGTCCTTCCCCCTGGCCTGCCGCCCCTACCTGATGACGCTCGCGGCGGAGACCCCGTCCCCCTTCGGCCCCCAGGTCCGGGGCCGCGGCTTCGCCGGCGCCGACGAGGGCAGCGGACCGGCTGCCGACCCGCTTGCGGGACCGGCGCAGGGGCCCGCCGGGACCCGGATCGACCTGGACGGCCTCGCCTCGCGGATCGTGCCCTTCCCGGTACCCGTCGGCCGGTACCGGAACCTGCGCGCCGTCGTGGGCGGCGTGGTGTGGCAGAGCCTGCCGCTGACGGGGGATCAGGGCACCGGCACGGCCACCCCGGACACTGCGCCCGCGGCTCCCTCCCTGGAGCGCTTCGACTTCGCCGCCCGCCGTGTGGAGACGCTCGTCGACTCCGTGAGCCGGTTCGGCGTCTCCGGCGACGGCACCCGACTGGCCGTCCTGGACGGGGACGCGCTGCGCATCGTCCCCGCCGACCGCAGGGCCGGGAAGGACGATCCGGACGACTCGGTGGCCGTGGACCTGGGACGGGTCAGGGTCACCGTGGACCCAGCCGCCGAGTGGCGGCAGATGTTCGACGAGACCGCGCGCCTGATGCGGGACAACTTCTGGCGTGCCGACCTGAACGGCGTCGACTGGGCCGCGGTGCAGCGCCGCTACCGTCCGCTGGTGGAACGCGTCGGCGCCCACAGCGATCTGGTCGACCTGCTGTGGGAGCTCCAGGGCGAGCTGGGAACCTCGCACGCCTACGTCATCGCGGCCCCCGCGCAGGGCGGCCCGGCCGCCGAGGGTCGGCCAGGCCTGCTCGGTGCGGATCTGGTCCGCGAGGGCGGCGTCTGGCTGGTCGAGCGGGTCCTGCCCGGTGACTCCTCGGACCGGGCGGCACGCTCCCCGCTCGCCGCGCCGGGTGTGGGCGTCCGGGCGGGCGACGCGATCCTGGCCGTGGACGGCCGTCCGGTCGACTACCTGGCCGGTCCGGCCCCGCTGCTCGTCGGCACGGCGGGCAGGCCGGTCGAGCTGACGATCGCCCGGGCGGGCGCCGGCGAGCGCTCCGTCGTGGTGGTCCCGCTCGAGGATGAGCAGGCCCTGCGCTACCAGGACTGGGTCGCCGGCCGTCGGGCCCGGGTCCACGAGCGGTCCGGCGGGCAGGTGGGCTATGTGCACGTCCCCGACATGGCCTCCGGCGGCTGGGCGCAGTTCCACCGCGGTCTGCAGCCGGAGATGGCCAGGGACAGCCTGATCGTCGACACCCGGGAGAACCGGGGCGGACAGATCTCGCAGCTGATCATCGAGAAGCTGAACCGCCGGGTCACCGGCTGGGCCACGGTGCGGGGCTGCCTGCAGCCCCGCCCCTACCCCCGCTACGCGCCGCGCGGCCCGCTGGTGTCGGTGACCGACGAGTTCTGCGGATCGGACGGCGATGTCGTCAATGCCGCCTTCCAAGCCCTGCGGCTGGGCCCGGTGGTCGGGGTCCGCACCTGGGGCGGGACCGTGGGGATCGACGGCCGCTACTCCCTGGTGGACGGAACCAAGGTGACGCAGCCGCGCTACTCCTTCTGGTTGGAGGGCTACGGCTGGGGTGTGGAGAACCACGGCGTCGACCCCGATGTCGAGGTCGTCTGCACCCCGCAGGACTGGGCGGCCGGCCGTGACCCGCAGCTCGACGAGGCGGTCCGGATCGCGCTGGCCGACCTGGCGGAGCACCCGGCGGTCAGGGCGATGCCGATACCGGAGCTGTAGGGGCCCGCCCCGCCGCCTCCGCCGTCAGGCGTCCAGGATCAGGTTCAGCAGCTCGCGCAGCGACTCCCGCTGCTGCGTGGTGAGCCGGTCCAGGGGCGCGGCGGCGAAGGGCATGCGGGCACGGAGGTCGGCGGCGACGGCGCGGCCGACCTCCGTGGCGGCGACGAGCTTGACGCGGCGGTCGCCCGGATCGGGGTGGCGCTCGACCAGGCCACGGGACTCCAGGCGGTCGATGATCGCGGTGACGTTCGACGGCTCCGCGTACAGCCGGTCGGCGATGCGGCGCATCGGGACCGGCTCCTCGGCGGCGAGCAGCGCCTTGGCCTGGAGCGGGGTCAGCTCATGGGTGGTGGCGGCGGCCTCGGACTCCTGTGCGTAGCGGCGGTTGATGGCCGCGAAGAGTCCGACGACCTCCCCGGTCAGCTCGTCCGATGACTGTGGCATGGGGTCCACTCTACCGAGGTGCTTGACAAGGTGAAATATCGGGTCACATAGTTATGAACGACAGTAGTTATGAGTCATAACCAAAGGACCGTGAACCATGAGCGCCAAGACCGTCCTGATCACCGGAACCTCGTCCGGCATCGGCCTGGCCACCGCCGTCGGCGCAGCACAGAGCGGCTGGCACGTCATCGCCACCATGCGCGACACCGCCAAGGCGGACGCCCTGCTCGCGGCGGCCAAGGAGGCCGGGGTGGCCGTCGACGTCCGGGCACTCGACGTGACCGACCCGGCCTCGGTCGCGGCCTGCCTGTCCGGCCTCGACCACCTGGACGCGCTGGTCAACAACGCCGGCACCGGCCACGTCGGCACGCTGGAGCAGGAGGGCGTCGAGGCCGTGCGCGCCGTCATGGAGGTCAACTTCTTCGGCGTCCTGCACGTCACCAAGGCGGCCCTGCCCCTGCTGCGCGCGAGCAAGGGCCGGGTGGCGACCGTGACCAGCGTCGGCGGCGTGGTCGGCCAGCCGTTCAACGAGGCGTACTGCGCGGCCAAGTTCGCCGTCGAGGGCTTCATGGAGTCACTCGCCCCGGTCGCGGCGAAGGCCGGCGTGTCCGTCAGCGTGGTCGAGCCGGGCGCGGTGGCCAGCGAGTTCGTCAGCAACGTGGGCGGCCGCGACGCCCTGGTGGAGCAGGCCGGCCTGTACGCGCCCGCGCTGGCCTCCTACATGGCCCGCGCCGGCGAGGCCTTCGCCGCCGCACAGACCCCGCAGGGCGCGGCGGCAACGATCGTCGAACTGCTGGAGACCGAGCAGCCCGCCTTCCGGGTGCAGACCTCCGATGCCGCCCGCGCGTTCACCGCCGTCAAGCTCGCGGACGGCGACGGCTCAGCCGTCCAGGCACTGACCCGCGCGTGGATCGCCTAGACGTACGGGGGTGGCCCGATGCCTCATCCGGAGCAGGAGGTGCCGTCTCCGGGACGGGTGACGCCGGGACGGGTGTTCAGTGACCACAGGTGCGTGCATTGCGGGCACTGGAGGTGGACGACCGGGCCCTTGCTGGAGATCAGATAGCGCCAGTGCTCGCCGCAGTTGCGCCGGTCGGCGCAGGCCGCGCAATGGCGGGCGTCATCGCAGACAGGGCAGGCCATCCAGGCACGGCGGGAGGGATCCGCCTGTGGATCAATGGGCAGCCGCACGGCCCGGCTCCTCCCCCGGCAGGACACCGGCCTCCACCAGCATGTCGTAGATGCGCTGCTGCTCGGCGTCCAGGCCCGAGTAGAGGAGCGCGTACGCTTCGTCCTCGCCCCGGAGGGCTTCCACCGGGTCCCAGTCGGGCCCGAGCGCGGCCACGACCTCGGCCCGTCGCCGGGCCTCCTCGAAGGTCAGGTCGATCGTGAAGGGGATGAGTCCGGTGGCATTGTCCTGGTTCATGGCGGTACTCCCGTTGCGCTGGAGGAACCCCACCATCTCTACCAGGCACCCACGGCGACAGGAAAGGGTGACCTAAGTCGCCCCAGGGCAGCCGGGCGCGCCACTCCCCCCGGCTCCGTCGGCAGGGCCCCCTCGGATCGACCGACAGGGGTGGGCCGTTGCCCACGCCAAGCCCCGAACGGCGAGCGCGCCCCGCCCCAGGCCCTGTGACGCAGTTCACGGCCTACCCCCCTGGCCAGCTTGGAGTTGGTCAGGCCGAAACCGTCAGCGGGAGGCCTCGGCCAGGGCTGTCTGCCGGGTCGCCGCATCGACGGTCTGCTCCAGCAGCACCGCGATCGTCATCGGCCCGACCCCGCCGGGCACCGGAGTGAGCAGACCCGCGCGTTCCATCGCGCCCTCGAAATCGACGTCGCCGACGTTGCCCGGGTTGTACCCGGCGTCGACGACGACCGCGCCGGGCTTGATGTCGCTGCCCTTGATGAACCGCGGCCTGCCGACCGCGGCGACGACGATGTCCGCGGTCGCGACGAGGGCGGGCAGGTCGACGGTCTTGGAATGGCAGTAGGTGACCGTCGCGTCGCGGGCCAGCAGGAGCATGCCCATCGGCTTGCCGAGGATCGGACTGCGGCCGACCACCACCGCACGTCGCCCTGCGGGGTCGACCCCGTAGGCGTCGAGCAGCCGCACGATCCCGCCCGGGGTGCAGGAGGCGAAGCCGGGGCGACTGAACGCCATGGCGGCGAACGACCACATGGTCACGCCGTCGACGTCCTTGGCCGGATCGATCGCCTCGAACGCGGCCCGCTCATCGATATGCGCAGGCACCGGGTGCTGCAGCAGGATGCCGTGCACCGACGGATCGGCCGACAGTGCCCGGATGGTCTCGACGAGTTCCGCCGTGGTGGTGGTCGCCGGCAGCGGCACGTGCCGTGAGGCGATGCCCGCCTTGGCACATCGGTTGCGCTTCATCGCCACGTAGGTGACCGAGCCCGGGTCCTCACCGACGAGAACAGTGGCCAGACACGGCTGCACGCCGGTCTCCTGCAGCAGGGTCCGAGCCTGCCGGGCACTGCGGTCCAGGATGTCTTTCGCCAGGTCGGTACCGGTCATGAGCTGTGCGGTCATGGGCAGGTCCCATCGCTCGAGAAGGGGATCGCCCAGGCGCACGGCTTCGACTGAAGGCGGGTCGCTCCCCGGTGGTAGCCCACCCAAGCGCCAGTCACGGCCCGCCCGGCCATCATATCCGGGCGACGGCTCCGCGCCCATGCCCGTGGACATGATCCGGGTGGGAGCCGTCGGCCCAGGTCCGGTTACTCTTGGGGGAGTTGGAGGATCGCGCCGGGCGGGAGCACGGTGTGCCGCAGGTCGGGGGCGACCGGGTTGTTCAGCGGCGGGTACTTGGGGCCGCCGGCGTTGCGGCGGTAGACCGCCGTCGAGTGCTCGGGGTTGCTGTCGAAGTTGGGGATGACCTGGTCGCCGAACAGCTCGATCATCTCCAGTCCCTCCTCGTGCGACAGGGCGCCGGTGACGCCGAACACCAGCTGGTCGCAGCCCACTTGCTGATACGCGGCGACCTGCTCGCACACCTCGTCGGGCGTGCCGCAGAGCAGGTAGCCCCCGGCGATCAGCTCGTCGAGCAGTTCCTCGCCGCCCAGCGAGCCGAGGTGGATCGGCGGTTCGGGCCAGGTGATGCCGTCCAGCGATTTGGGCATGGTGTCGTGGTAGAGGTTCACCAGCGTCACCAGGTAGCCCAGGCCCGCGGACATGGCGATCTCCCGGGCGCGCTTGCGGTCGCTCAGGCAGATGACGCCGTTGGTCATCATGACGTTGTTGTTCTGGTAGTCGCCGAGGATCTCGACCGGGCTCTCCGCGGCCTCCTTGTAGGCCTCGATGCGGCCCTTGAGGTTGTAGATCGGCTCGAAGTTGAACGCGATCGCGCCGATGCCCAGCGAGCCGGCTTTCGCGAAGGAGCCCGGGTTGCCGCAGGCCATCCAGATCGGCGGGTGCGAGTGGCCGTAGGGCTTCGGCAGGATGTTGTGCGGGGTGGGCACGGTGAAGTGCCGACCGTGGAAGGAGTAGTCGTACTGCTCCCACATCCGGACGACCTCGCGGGAGACCTCGTCCCACTCGGGCTTCGTCGAATCGGTGTCCATGATGTTGAAGGCGGCGACCTCGTGGCTGCCCGCGCCGCGGCCGGTGCCCCACTCGAAGCGGCCCTCGGTGATGTGGTCCAGCATCGCGGCGCGCTCGGCGAAGCGGACCGGGTGCTCCTTGCGCGGCGAGAGGCTGTTGATGCCGGTGCCCAGGTGGATGCGCTCGGTCTTCGCGGCGACATAGCCCATGGCGACCTCGGGGGCCGAGAGGTGGCTGTACTCGGTGAGGCTGTGGTGCTCGCCGAACCAGACGTACTTCCAGTTGTGCTTGTCGGCCTTGACTGCGAGGTCCAACTCACGCTTCAGGGCGAGGTGCTCGGACGCGCGGTCGTGCGCGGCCGGGCCGGGAACGAATCCGTTGAGGAAGATGCCGAATTCCATCAGGTGGCCTCCTGGGCCGTCAGGACATGCGGGTGCGGTGCAGACCTCGGACCGCCGCAGCTCCTCGTCCCGAAGGGGCGCGGCGGGACCGTTGTCAGTAATCTGACGCATCGTCAGTTCTTCTGATGGCATGGCTATCACGGTCGGCTGCGAGCTACAAGGCCTGGCTCACGGATTGTTTCGAGCGCTCAACCGGTCAGCACCAAGGAGACTGACGATCCATCAGGGTGCGCGGTCCGCAGGGGCGGCCCATGGCAGGGGCCACCCCTCCCATCGATCACATGGGGAGCGAGAGCAGACGCACCGGTCCCGCGGGCCAGTTCACCCCGTCGTGCAGCGGCATCCACATGGTGCGCAGCGGCATGACCACGGGGCCTTCGGGTTGCTCGACCTGGACGTCCTGGTCAAGCACGCTCCAACCCAGCCGCTGGTAGAGAGGGACCAGCGACGGCAGACAGAAGAGCAGCCCGTACGGCGGCCCCATCGTCCGCGCGTAGTCCACGGCCGCTGCTACGACCAAGCGTGCCAGGCCTTGGCCTCGCCGGCCGGGCGCGACGGCCACGCCGCCGAGACCAACGATCTCGGTGTCGGTGCCGCCGATCGATATGGGGATCTTCACCAGTCCGGCGTGTGCCACGAGGCGGCCGTCCTGGTGGACGCCGAAATGCTCCGTCTCAGGCAGCCAGGTCAGACCGGCTTCCTCGACCTCGAATGGATCGGCGCCGTCACCCAGGATGATGGTTTGCTCATCCCTCGTGTAGAACGTGAGCTGCACCGCGGTGGGCGATGCGGAAGTCAGGTGATCAGTCATCCCGACATGATCCTGTTCGTGCGGGCTCCTGGCCAACGGTTATCCAGCCCGCCCCGGAGTAGGGGCGCGGGGCGCCGCTCAGGGGGGAAGCAGGGATGGATACGAAGCCGGAGCCCGTGGACGGTCGGAGGCGTCGCCGAGGGCCGCGACCTGTGTGGGCCCGTGCCTGGTCAGTCATGGGCTGGTCGGCGGCTGAAGGCGTTAGTCCTATCGAATGAAAGAGGGACCGCGAGTCGGCGCTGCTCCCGGGCTTCTGGGCCGGAGGCATTCCACTGACTCCATGCGGAAGATCATCCCAGGTGTGTCCCGAAGCGCGCGGTTGTCCGCGGTGCTCGGCCTGCTCTGCGCGACCCTGGTGGCGAGCGGGGTGGTCGCCGCCCCGGCACAGGCGGCCGTGTCGTTCACCAAGACCGTGGACAAGGCCACCCCCGCCCCCGGCGAGAACGTGACCTTCACCCTCCACTACACCTGCTCGGTGACGGACTGCACCAACGGCACCATCACCGACACTCTGCCGAGCGGCATGGAGTTCGTCGGCTGGTCCCCGGACTCCTCCACCGTCGACGTCGACAACTCCACCGTGCCTGCGGCAGGCACGGACGGCGGCACGATGACGATCAAGCTGCTCGACCTCACCCCGGGCACCACCGCAACCGCCCAGGTCGTGCTGAAGTACCCCAACTGGACCACCGCCAACGGCACCCACACCGTCAACTCGGCCACCCTGGCCGTCGACGGGGAGCCCCCGGTGACCGCCACCGCCGAGACCACGGCCGTGGTGGAGCCGAAGTACACGGTCTCCAAGGGCGTCCAGGCCAGCAGTGCGGACGGCCGCACGGTGACCTACCAGTTCAGCACCTGCTCCGCCGACAAGGTCCCCAACGTCGACCTCGACGCCAGCCGTCTGCTCGACACCCTGCCGCCGGGCGCGGTCGTCGACACCGGCCGCTCCCCCGGCTGGACCAAGGACCCCTCCGGGACCAACACCTGGGGCTACGACATCGGGGAGTTCCGCTCCGGCAACGGCCAGGCCGGCTGCCGGATCCCCGGAGTGCTGGTGGTGACCTTCCCCGAGGCCGACTTCCCGACCGGCACCACCGCGAACAACTCCGTGGTACTCAAGGGCGACCCGCTCGGTCCCGCCGCCGAACGGGATCTGGCCACGGCCAACGCGGTCAGCCCCGTCTTCGGCGAACCCTCCACCGGACTTCACGTCCATGCGGCGAAGTCCTGGAACCCGAAGATCACCTCGGGCGACGCCGCCAGCATCAGCCTGCACGCGGTCAACGAGGCGGCGCCGGCGACCAGCCTGGTGCTGACCGAACCGGGCGCCGGGACCACCCCGGGCCTCTACAACTGGCTCGCCCCGCAGAGCATCGAGCTCTCGCCCTGGAACCCCACCAGCATCACCCTCACCCTCGACTACCGCCTCAACGGCGACCCCGCGTGGCACACCTTCACTCCCGACACCCCCCTGAACGGCTCCAGCAACCGGCGCGTCACCTTCGCCGTCGGCGCGAGCGACCCGGCCGACACGGTCATCGGCATCCCCGCCGGACGCTGGCTGGACGGACTGCGCTTCACCTGGAACGGCAACATCCCCACCGGCTGGAGTCCCGGGAACTCCACCCAGTTCGTGGCCCAGGTGCTCGCCCAGGGCCACGACGGCAGGACCGCGCCGAACCCGCTGCACAACTGCGTCGACCTGGTCGGCCGGGGCAGCGGCGGCAGCGAGGCCACCAGCAGCGCCTGCGCCGACACGGTCGTCACCGCCGCCACCAACCTGGGCGCCGCCAAGACCACCACCGCCGGCGCGGTGCTCGCCCCCGGGGGGATCGCCACCTTCGAGGTCGTGCCCTACAACCGGACCGGCCGCACCCTCGACAAGCCGCTGGTCCTCTACGACCTGCTGCCGCCCGGGCTGGTCTACGTCGAGGGCAGCGCCCGCCCGGACCCGGCCTGGCCCAAGGCCAAAGCACCGGAGCAGGTCACCGTGCTGCCCGGCAAGGACGGCCGCCAACTGCTCCGGATGACCTGGCCGGCCGGCAGCCCCGACATGATGTACCTGCACGACGAGCTGGCCTATCGCACACTCATCAACGTCCAGGCGGCCGGCAGCGCGCAGCCGGGCATGCTCACCAATGACATCTACGTCACCGCCGACGGCCCCGACCAGCCGGTGAGCTGCATGAACTTCGGCACCAACACGGGCGTCCCCGACACCGAGGACCTGAACGGCAACGGGAACACCACCGAGCTGATGTGCCACGCCTCCTCACAGGTCGAGGTGCAGGTGCCCGCCGTGCTGCGGGCCTACAAGGAGGTCAAGGGCGACCGCGACAGCGCCTACGGCAGCACCGGGACCACCTCGCCCGGTGGGGAGATCTCCTACCGGATGACCGTCCGCAACGACTCCCCTGACCCGGTCAGCGACTTCGTCGCCTACGACCGGCTGCCCACCCCGGGCGACGCCTATGTGCTGCGCCCCGGCACCGGACGCGGCAGCAGTTGGGCCCCCTCGATGACGGTGCCGCTGACCAGCAGCGACCCGACCGTGGTGATCGAGTACACCAGCAACGCCAACCCGTGCCGACCGGGCGCGCTGGCCGTGGCCGGGCCCTGCGACTCCGCGGCCGTCTGGAGCAGCACCTTCCCCGGTCCGGGGGTGGCGAAGTGGTTCCGCGTCAGCCGCCCCGGCACTCTGCCCTCGGGCGGGGTGTTCACCCTCACCTGGTCGATGGTGGCCGCGATCAACCCGCCCGCGAACGGCTTCGCCTGGAACAGCTTCGCCTACTCCGCCACCGACAGCCACGGTGACCCGCTGCTCGCGGCAGAACCGGCCAAGGTCGGGGTGGGCGTGGAGACGCCCCCGGGGCCCGGCAACTCGCTCGGCAACCGGGTCTGGGACGACCTCAACAAGGACGGCATCCAGCAGCCGAACGAGCCGGGCGTGGCCGGGGTCACCGTCCACCTGCTGGACGGCCAGGGCCGCGCGGTCCGGGACCGGAACGGCAACCCGCTGACCACGGTGACCGACCGCAGTGGAAACTACCTCTTCGACCACCTCCCCGACGGCCGCTACGCCGTCCGCTTCGACCTCGCCACCCTGCCGCCCGGAGCCACCGTCACCAAGCGCGGCGCGGGCGACGACCCGGCGCTGGACTCCGACGCCGACCCGGCCACCGGGATCACCCAGACCGTGGACCTCACCGGCGGCACCGCCTATCTCGACCTGGACCTCGGCCTGATCCTCCCGCCCGGGCCGACCCCGCCGCCCACCCCGACCCCCACGCCACCCGTCCCGCCCACGCCGCCCGTTCCGCCCACCCCGCACCCCGAGCCCACCGGCGGCCTGCCCGACACCGGCGCGGGCACGTTCAGCGGCATCATCGCCGTCGAGGGCATCCTGTTCACCCTCACCGGCGCGCTCATCCTCATCACCGCCCGCAACCGCCGCCGGGGCCGCCACGGCTGAGGGGGCGGGAAGCCCGGACTCCAGGTCCACGACTGCGTCTCCCCTACCCAGCCGACGCACCCGCGCCGGGCCCGTGCAACCGGCGGGCCCGGCTGCCGTGTGCAGTTCTTTGCCGTCTTCGCAAAAAAATTGGCCGCCGGTTGCCGGCCTGCCTCAGCCTGGCGTCAGGTACTCCCGGATGATCAGAGGCTGACAGTGACGACAGCAGTGACGACGACTCACCCCGCTCCACCCGCGCTGAGCGCGCGCAAGCGCTGGACGGTGCTGGCCGTCTGCTGCCTCAGCATGTTCCTGGTGGGCCTGGACACCACCGTCGTCAACGTGGGCCTGCCCGCGATCGGGCGCGGCCTGGGCGTCGGGACCCGCAGCCTTGAGTGGACCGTGGACGCCTACACCATCGTCCTGGCGGGCCTGCTGATCTCCTCCGGAGCACTGGCGGACCGCTTCGGGCGCCGGCGCGTGTTCCAGTGCGGGTTGCTGGTGTTCGGTGCGGCCTCGCTGGTCGGAGCGGTGGCGCCTTCGGTGGGCGCGCTCGTGGCGGCCCGGGCCGCTCAGGGCGTCGGCGCCTCGATGCTCAGTCCCGTGGCGCTCGCGATCGTGGTGAACGTGATGCCGGACCCGAAGGAGCGGGCGCAGGCCATCGGTGTCTGGGCGTCGGTCTTCGGGCTCAGCATGGCCGTCGGCCCGGTCACCGGCGGGGCTCTGCTCGCGGTGTTCGGCTGGCGGTCGCTGTTCTGGATCAACGCTCCGGTGGTCGTCGCCGCGCTGGTGCTCAGCGCGGTGTTCGTGCCCGAGTCCCGGGGGCCCCGGGCACGTCGGCTGGACGTTCCGGGGCAGGCCCTGCTGACCCTGGTCATCGGGGTCTGGGTCGGCGCCCTCATCGAAGGGCCGCACATCGGCTGGACCTCGCCCGCGGCGCTGGCCGCCTACGGGGTCGCCTCCGCCGCGACGGTCGGATTCGTGCGGGTCGAGACCCGGCGGCAGGAGCCGCTGATGGATCTGCGGCTGTTCCGGAGCCCGCTGTTCACCAGCGCGGTCGTGGGCGCCGTGGCGGTCTTCGTCGCCCTGAACACGACGCTGCTGCTGAACACCCTCTACCTGCAGCACACCCGGGGGTTCACCGCACTGGCCGCCGGGGTGGCGACCCTGCCCATGGCTCTGGGGGCGAGCGTCTGCGCACCCTGGTCAGGCCGTCTGGTCGGTCGCATCGGACCGCGACTGCCGCTCACCCTGGCGGGCGGCTTCATGACGGCGGGCGGACTCTGCCTGGTCGATCTCGACCAGCACACCGGCCTGCCCCTGCTGCTGCTCGCCTACCTGCTCATCGGTATCGGATTCGGGTTCGCCAATGCGCCGATCACCAACACCGCGGTCAACGGACTGCCTCCGGCCCGGGCCGGCGTGGCCGGGGCGATCACGTCCAGCGCGCGACAGGTGGGCTCCGCACTCGGCATCGCCATCGCCGGCGCCCTGGTCGCGAACACTGCCCCGGCGGGGATCGCACACGCGTCCCGCCCGGGCTGGATCCTGGTCGCCGCGTGCGGACTCCTGCTGTTCCCCCTGGCCCACGCCTCACGGGCGAGGAAGTGAGGCAGCGGCGGCCCGGGTTGCCGGGCCGCCGCATGCGCTCACAGGTGTTCAGCCCATGGTCTTCTGACCGTCGATGGCCTCGCGGACGATGTCGGCGTGGCCGGAGTGCTGCGCGGTCTCGGTCGCGATGTGGATGAAGACCGCGCGCGCGGAACGCACCGCGCCCGGCGGGAACCACGGCGCCTGCGGCAGCGGCTGGGTCACGCCCAGGTCGGGCAGGGTGCGCACGAGGTCGTCGGTGCGCTGCGCGATCTTCTCGTAGTCGGCCAACACGCCGGCCAGCGTCTCGTCCTCGTGCAGGACGAAGCCGTCGGCGTGCTCGGCGTAGCTGTCCTCGGTCATCTCAATCGCCACGGGTCCGTCGAGGATGAAGTCGACCCAGCCCTTCTCCACCTTCGCGACATGCTTGACCAGCCCGCCCAGGGTCAGCTCGCTGACGGTGCTGCGATGCCGCGCCTGGTCGTCGGTCAGCCCTTGCACGGTGCGGAGGAGGAATCCCCGGCGGGCGGTGAGGCTCTCCAGCAGGTCGTCACGCTCGTTTGTCGTCATGTGCAGAACTCTAGGAGGCATAGCGGTCAGTTTCTGTCCTTAATTGCGCGACACTGAAGAACATGGCCAACACGAGTTCCCGGACGCTTCGCCTGCTGTCACTGCTGCAGACGCACCGCCACTGGCCCGGCGAGGAGCTGGCCGAACGGCTGGAGGTCTCGGTGCGCACGCTGCGGCGCGACGTCGACCGGCTGCGCGAGCTGGGTTACCCGGTGGAGGCCAGTCGCGGCGTCGACGGCGGCTACCGGCTCGCGGCCGGGGCGGTCCTGCCGCCACTGGTCGTCGACGACGACGAGGCCGTCGCGATCGCCGTCGGCATGCAGGCGGCGGCGCAGGGCGCGGTGGCGGGCATCGAGGAGGCGGCGCTGCGCGCGCTGACCAAGGTGGTGCAGGTGATGGCGCCCCGGCTGCGCCACCGGGTGGACGCGCTGCAGTCCGCGACCGAGTCTGCCGGCTGGCGCACGGCGGCCGCGCCCGCCCTGGACCCGGCGGCGCTGATCGTGGTGGCGCAGGCCTGCCGCGACACCGAGCGGCTCGAGTTCGGCTACACCGCCCGCACTGGCGAGCCGTCAGCTCGGCATGTGGAACCGCACCGGCTGGTGCCGGTGGGCGGGCGCTGGTATCTGATGGCCTATGACCTGGTCCGGCACGACTGGCGCAGCTTCCGTCTGGACCGGCTCACCGCACCCGGGAGCACCGGCGTCCGGTTCCGCACCCGCGAACTGCCCACGCCCGACGCCGCGACCTTCGTCCGCGCGGGGATCGAGAAGACGCCGACGTCGCACGCGGTCGAGGTGCGGGTGGATGCGCCCGCCCCGCTGGTGGCGGCGCGGGTCGGCCGGTGGGCCACCGCCGAGCCGATCGACGACGGGCACTGCCTGCTGCGGATGACGACCGACACCTTCGACTGGCCGGCCATGGCGCTGGGCTCGCTCGGCGCGGAGTTCACCGTCCTCGCCCCGCCCGAGCTGGTGGAGTACGTGCGGGAATGGGGTGCGCGTTTCGGGCGTGCGGCAGAACGCCGGGCCCCGGGGCCTCACAGCCGGTAGACCGCGTAGCCGTACGGGGCGGCGGTGAGCAGCCGCCCTTCCAGTTCGACGCCCCGGCCGAGGAGTTGCTCCGCGTGCACCGCGCCGGTGGACCAGCGGGTAGCCGTCGTTGAGCCAGAGGGTGTTGACGCCGAGCGCGGCCGCCGCCGGGACGTGGCAATGGGGCGGTGCCGGCCCATGACGACCGGGTCACCGCCCACGGCACGATGGCGCTAGGCGAGCAGCTTGCTGGCGTACCAGTCGTCGGCGTCGGCGACGCCCGGAAGGGCGAAGAAGTAGCCGCCGCCGAAGGGCTGGACGTAGTCCACCAGCGGCTCGTTGATCAGCCGCTTCTGGATGGCCTCGAACTGGCGCTGCAGGTCCTGCTGGAAGCAGGTGAAGATGTGGCCCGACTGCAGGTTGCCGTTGGCGTCGACGCCGAGGTCGTAGTTGTAGGAGCGGCGGACCAGCTGCTGGTCGGCGGTGGCGTGGGTGCGCGGGTTGGCCAGGCGGATGTGGGAGTCCATCGGGATCACCTCGCCCTTGGGGTCGGCCTTGTAGTCGGGGGTGTCGAACTCGTTGGTGCCGTCCAGCGGGGCGCCGGAGTCGCGGCGGCGCCCGAACATGGTCTCCTGTTCGTTGATGGAGACCCGGTCCCAGAACTCGACCAGCATGCGGATCAGCCGGACCACGTGGTAGGTGCCGCCGCGCGCCCAGGCCGGCTCGGCGGACGCCGCGTCGACCCAGATCAGGTCGCTCGCGGTGCTGCCGGTCGGGTTGGCGGTGCCGTCCTTGAAACCCAGGAGGTTGCGGCCGGTGCCGGAGGGGCGCGGCGGGGCCGCGTAGCCCTCGATCCGCCAGCGCAGCTGCATGGAGCCGCGGGTGTGCTTCATGATGTCGCGCAGCGCGTGGTGGACGGTGTCCTGGTTGTTGGCGCAGAACTGGATCAGCAGGTCCCCGTGCATCCAGGCGGGATCGGGCGTGTCGTTGGGGAAGACCGTCATCGGGGTGAGCCGGGACGGCTTGGACCCGCCGAGGCCGTAGCGGTCGTCGAACAGGCTGGCCCCGAAGGAGACGGTGACCGTCAGTCCGTCGGCGGGTATGACCGGGCCGAGCACGTCGCTGTCCGAGGGCGGCTGGCCGACCCCCAGATCCGGCGGGGTGCCGCCGGTGGTCAGGAAGCGGGCCCTGGCGGTGAGGGTCTTCATCAGCGCGGTCAGCTCCGCCTTGGTGCTGACGGTGCTGTCGAAGGCCACGTAGCAGGACGCCTTCTGCTTGTCGGCCGGGCCGGGCGTCAGGATGCCCGACTGGTGCGCCCCGTGGAAGGGGTACGAGTCGGCCTCGGTCGGACCGCTCGACGCGGCGGCGGCGTCCGCGTAGGCGCCACCGGCAAGCAGCCCGCCGACCAGTGCCGTGCCGGCGACACCGGCGGCTCCGCCGCGGATGAATGCTCGTCGGTTCACGTTCATGGGGTTCCTGCTCCTCGGACAGTGGGAAACGGCTGGGGGTGGGGCGCTGCTAGCGGCTGGGCGGGACTTCGAGCAGGTCGGGCACCTGGGAGAGGGACTCCAGTGCCGCGCCGATGGTCGCGTCGACCTGCTCGCGGGCGGCCAGGGGCGTCTGCGCCGGGGACTGCCACTGCCCACCGGAGGTCTGTGTCGCGAGCAGCGCCGCCTGCAGTGCGTCCAGCTGCGGGTCGATGACGGCGAGCAGCCCGGGGGCCCGCTTGTCGATCATCGGGGCGAGCTCGGCCAGCACGACCCTGGTGCCCTGGAGGTCGGCATAGGTCTGCGGGTAGGCGGCGCCTGCGCCCTCGTCGGCGTTGCCGGAGAGCCGGTCGCGCAGGGCGTCCTCGAGGATCTCGTGGGCGCGGACCGGCATGTCGGTGGGGTCGATGGTGAGCGCGGGCAGCTGCGACCGCAGGGTGGCCAGGTCGGCTGTCAGCTTGTCCGCCACGGGCACCAGCTGGGCGGCGGACTGGCCGTGCCACAGCCCGTACTCCAGCCGGTGCAGTCCGGTGAAGCCGCTGTCGTCGACGCCGTTGGGCAGGCCGTTGGGCAGTCCGTCGATGGCGTTGCCCAGGTCGCCGAAGCTGTCGTAGGCGGCGCCGATCTGGTCCCAGGTCAGCTGGGCCGGCAGCCAGTCGGTGCGGGCGGCGGCGAGGTTGCCGCCGGTCAGGTCGGCGCGGATGGCCGCCACCTGGGCGGTGAGGGTGACCAGCTTGGGGTCGACGTACTGCTGGTAGGCGGTCGCGGCGGGCTGCAGTTCGGCCACGGTGATCGGCGCGACGGCAGCGGGGGCGTTCTGCACGGCCTTGCCGTCCACCTGGACGGGCGCGGAGGCGGTGGCGGCCTGGCCGGACATGAGGCACCGGAAGGTGTAGGTGCCCGCGCCCAGGGTGGCGCTCATCACCGCGGTCGTGGCCGGGCCGAGGGTCTCGATCTCGGCGACCACGTCTCCGGCGGCGTTGTCCAGGTTGACCTCACCGGCCTTGCCGGAGGTGTTGGTGACGTTGAAGGTCTGCGCGCCGGTGTGGCCCGCGGTCCAGTCCTTGGCGCAGCTCGACCCGGTGACGGTGATGTCGGTGGCGGCCTGGGCACTGGCAGGGGGCAGGGCGACGATGGCGGCGGAGGCCGCGACGGCGGGCACGACGACGATGACCAGCGCCACCGTCCAGGGGCAGCGCTGCGACAGCCAGGCCGACCAGCGGGACGGGGCGGGCTGCGCGGGTTCGGCCTTTGCCTCACGGGTCTCCGGCACGGCGGCGGCCGGGCGTCCGGCACGTATGAAGGCGGGGATGACGACGGCGAGGTAGACCGCCCAGGCCACCACCTGCAGGACAGTCATGGCCGGGGAGAGCTCGGTGACTCCGGTGATCAGCGTGGCCCACCAGGAGCCGCTGGATATGGTGCCGCTCACGTCGAAGGCGGTCCAGGCGTGTCCCGGCAGCAGTCCGGCGTCCTGCAGGTCACCGAGGCCGTAGGCGAGCACCCCGGCCGCGATGACGATCAGAGCCAGCGCGGTACGGGAGAAGAACACCCCGAGGTTGAGGGTGACGGCCCGCCGGTAGAGCAGCCAGCACAGCAGCACCGCTGCCGCCAGACCGATCGCCGCGCCGACCAGCGGGGACGCGGTCTGTCCCGACGCCTTGACCGCCGTCCACAGGAACAGCGTGGTCTCCAGGCCCTCGCGGCCCACGGCCAGGAACGCGGTCACGGCCAGCGCGCCCGCGCCGATGGTGGTGGCGGCGTTGACCTTTGACCGCAGGTCACCGGAGAGGCTCGCGGCGGTCCTGCGCATCCAGAACACCATCGCCGTGACCAGGCCGACGGCCAGGACGCTGAGGATGCCGCCGACCGCCTCCTGCGCCTGGCTGGAGAGGACGCTGGTCGAGAAGGTCAGCACGGCGGCGAAACTGCCGGAGACCGCGACCGCGCCGGTGACGCCCAGCCAGACCGGCGCCGAGGACATCGTCCGTCCCGATGCGTCGGCCGCCTCGGCCTTCCTCAGAGCCGCCAGCAGAATGCTGACCACCAAGCCTGCTTCAAGTCCTTCTCGAAGTCCTATCAACAGGTTCGGAAGCGCGTCTGCCCATGTCATAGGCAGTAAGGTAAGGCATCCTTAACCAAATCTGCAAGATTCACAACGGGGCTTACCCGACACCCCGTCAGCTGACCTGCACGTGGGGCCGCGATTCTCCGACGGATGGCGGCCGCGCCCGCTTATGGTCGGGCACATGCGCATTGTTATCGCTGGTGGCCATGGTCAGATCGCGTTGCGCCTGGAGCGGCTGCTCCGGGCGCGTGGGGACGAGGTCGCGGGGATCATCCGCAGACCGGAGCAGGCAGACGATCTGGTGGCGGTGGGAGCCGAGCCTGTCGTCTGCGACCTTGAATCGTCGTCAGTCGACGACGTCGCACCGCACCTGGAGGGCGCCGACGCGGTCGTCTTCGCGGCCGGCGCCGGGCCGGGCAGCGGCCAGGACCGCAAGGACACCGTGGACAACAAGGCCTGCGTCCTGTTCGCGGACGCGGCCGAGGAGGCCGGGGTGCGGCGCTTCATCGTGGTCTCCTCCATGGGGGCGGACCAGGAGCCGCCCGAGGGCACCGACCCGGTGTTCGCCGTCTACCTCCGGGCCAAGGGCGCCGCCGACGCGGCGGTACGGGCCCGGTCCGCGCTCGACTGGACCATCCTTCGGCCCGGCGCGCTGACCGACGAGCCGGGCACCGGGCGGGTGAAGCTGGCCGAGGCCACCGGCCGCGGGGCGGTCTCCCGCGACGACGTGGCGGCGGTGCTCGTCGCCCTGCTCGACGAGCCCGGGACGGCCGGACTGACCCTTGAGCTGATCGCCGGGAGCACGCCGGTGGAGCAGGCCGTCACGGGACTCCCGCTCGGCTGATCACCGGCCCCGGCGGGCCTGGGCAACCGGGCCCGCCGGGGCCGCCCTCCCCTCGGCGGGCCGGCCGTTCGGCCGGGGTTCCAGGGGGGTCGGATGATAATCTCGTCCCTATGGACCCGCACGAGCTCGCCAACCTCGCGCACCTGCGCCGGGCGCGGGATCTGATCGATCGGGAGTACGCACGTCCGCTGGACGTGCCGACGATGGCCCGCCATGCGCTCATGTCGCCGGCGCACTTCTCACGGCAGTTCCGCGCCGCCTACGGCGAGACTCCCTACAGCTACCTCATGACCCGCCGCATCGAGCGGGCGATGACGCTGCTGCGTGCGGGTGCCAGCGTGACCGACGCGTGCATGGAGGTCGGCTGTACCTCGCTCGGCTCGTTCAGTTCGCGGTTCAGCGAACTCCTGGGCGAGACGCCGAGCGCGTACCGCGCGCGGGAGCACGACGCCGTCACCGCGATGCCCTCGTGCGTGGCGAAGGCCCGGACCCGGCCGACCAGGGACACACCGAGCAGGATTCAAGAAGCGGGCCGCGACACCGCCGCCTAGCGTTGGCCGCATGACCATCTCACTCCAGTACTGCCACATCACCGTCAATGACGTGGACGAGTCGATCGCCTTCTACCGCGACGCGCTCGGCCTCGAGGTGCGCAACGACGTCGCCTCGGGCGGATTCCGCTGGGTCACCCTCGGCGGCGGGTCCGAGTCCGGTCCCGAGTACGTGCTCTCGGAGCCGCACGCCGGCCGGTCGCAGGCCGACGGCGACTCCCTGCAGGAGCTGCTCACCAAGGGCGTCCTGCCGATGATCGTCTTCCGCACCGACGATCTCGACGAGACCTTCGAGAAGCTGCGGGCCTCCGGCGCCGAGGTGCTCCAGGAGCCCAAGGACCAGCCCTGGGGCCCGCGGGACGCCGCGTTCCGGGACCCCTCGGGCAACATGGTGCGGATCAATCAGGCGCCCAAGGCGTAGCTGCGCAGGAATTCACCAGCGCACGGCGGCGAAGTCGATGGGCTGCGGGGACTGCTTCCGGGTCCGTGCCGCCAGGGCCCGGAGCCGGCCCGCCATGTCGGGGGCGGCGAGCCGTTTGCGGCCGCCGTGGCCCGGCAGCAGCCATTCGAAACCGATTCGTGGCACCGTCCGCTCCAATGAGGCGGCCAGTTCGGTAATGGAATACCAGGTGACGCTGCTCGCGACTTCGAGATCACCGGTGGTGCGCGACCAGTAGAAACTGTCGCCGCTGAAGCAGTAGCGGTCGTCGGCGAGAAAGAGCACACTTCCCTCGGTGTGTCCGGGCAGGGGGTGCGCGGTCACCCCCTCGGCGATCTCGATCGGCTCGGTACCGCGCATGATCACGTCGGCGTCGGGAGCCGCCGACAGATCGCCCTCGTGGATCCACAGCCGCGCGCCGAACCGATCGGCGTAGCGGCGGCCGTGCGCGGCGTGGTCCCGGTGGGTCAGCAGGACGTCGGTCACCGGGCCGAGCGCCTCGTACCTCGCGGCCAGGGCAGGGCTCCAGCGCGGCGTGTCGACCATCAGGTTTCCGGTGGGGCGGCGCAGCAGATAGGAGTTGGCGCCCGCGGTGTGCATCGAATTGTGCCCGCAGAGGTGGACGTGCTCGTCCAGGGGCAGCGGGTACGGGTCCAGCGCCGGGTCCAGCCCGTCCGGGTCGCGCCGGATCGAGCGGACGTGGCAGGCGTACGCGGCGGTGTGCAGGGCCAGCTCCTCCGCGTCCGTCTGCGGCTGACGGATGATCACCGAGCGGCCGTCGGCCTCGCCGATCAGGTCCGGGGCGAGTTGCCGGGCAACGTCGCAGTTCGTGCAGCGCTGATCGATGCGCCAATCGGTACCGGCCGGGTGGTCGTCCATGGCGTGATTCCTCCTCGCACGGCAGGGCGGCAAGCGATCCGTGAATCACTATCACGCACCCCTACGGAAAAGAAAACACCGCGACCCTGTTGACTTCACCGGGAGACCTTGCTCTCTCGCGCCCATCAATTCGTACCGGGAATTCAAGATGAATCCGGCGTCCATTTCCTGCGGCCGAACATTCCGTTGCGGCGGTGACCGGTGGCGCGGCTACGCATGCGGCGGGCCACCGATGGCCGCGCATGCAGGTCATGCGTGGCCGAGAAGTTCCCGGCGCCGCGCCAGTGCCCAGGCGCGTTCCGCCTCGATGTCCGGGATGAAGTCCTGTCGCAGGAACGAGGCCCAGGGGTCCTCTCCGAGTACGCCCAGACGCGCGATCCGCTGGGTTTCATCGCGCTGCAGCCGCGCGAGGGCGTCAAGAACGTCGGCCGGGTCCGCGCCGTAGGCGGCGCACAACAGCTGCAGCCGTCGCGCGAGCGGTGCGCCGGCCTGGCCGTAGCCGACTCTGCGCTGGCGCTCGGGAAGACGCAGGGGCACGCTGTACCAGGCCAGTTGCGCGAGATCGTCCAGGGCCTCGCCCGGGATGGCCAGATCCCAGTCGATGAAGCCCACCAGCCCGTCGTCCGCCCAGACCGAGTTCCAGCTGCCGAGATCTCCATGACGCATGATCAGTCCTGGACGCCAGCGGGCATCGCCATCGCACCACACGGCCTGCGGTGAGGGCCGAAAGTCGCGTACCGCCTCGTGGTAGTCGCGCAGCCACCGTCCGAGCGCGGTCACGCCCTCGTCAGCGAGGAGTGCCTGCGGCCACGGGTACAGCCCGACCTCGCCGTGCAACAGCGACACCACCTCCTCGCCCTCCTCGGGGCCGGTGCCAAGGACGCGCGGCGCGCCGGAGAATCCAACCCGCTCCAGGTGGCGGAGCAGTTCGTGCACCGCAGGGGTCCATACGCGCCAAGGCCGGCGGATGGTCTCGCCTTCACGGCGTACCACCGAGAGGCCGCCCCGCATCGATTCACCGTCCTGGATCACGGCAGAACTCTTTCGTGCTCCAGATCGGCCAGGACCGCTGCCGCGGAGGTGGCCTGCGGGGCGTCGATGCGCTCGTACAGGGCCACGGCCTGCCGGAGGCCGGACACCGCGCCCTCCCGGTCGCCGATGCGGGCCGCGCACCTGGACGCGCCCTCCAGGGCCTGCGCCTCGTCCAGCAGGCTGCGGATCTCCCGTGCGATCAGCAGGGCCTGCCGGTACAGCACCAGCGCCTCGTCAGGACCGGTGGTGTCGGCGACGAGCGCGCCCATGCTGGTGAGGATCTCGGTCTCGCTGCGGCGCAGTCCGAACTCCCGGGAGACGGCCAGGGCCCGCTCCAGCAGGTCGGCCGCGGCCAGGTACTGCCCGGTCGCGTGGCGTACGCGGCCCAGCGCCCACATGGTGTTGGCCTCGCCGGGCCGCTGCCCCAGGTCCCGGTATGCCGTCAGGGCCTGCTCCAGTAGGTCGGCCGCGGCCTCGTGCTGCCCGGCGGCATGGCGCAGGCTGCCCAGCTCCCACAGGGCGTTCGCCGCGCCCTGCTGGTGGCCCAGGCCCTGGAAGATCGTCAGTGCCTGCTCGTGGAACCCGGCGGCGGCGGTGTGGTCGCCGCCGACCTGGCGGACCCGGCCCAGCGCGCACAGGACATTGGCTTCGCCCACGGCGCTGTCGAATTCCCGGAAGATCGCCAGAGCCCATGCCAGGTGGTCGGCGGCGGCCACGTGGTCACCCGTCACGGTCTGCACCCGGCCCAGGTCCCAGAGGGTGCTGGCCTCACCGGAACGACTGCCGTGGTCGCGGTAGAGCGCCTGGGCGCGCTCGTACAGGCCGATGCTGCCGGTGTAGTCCCCCCTCGTGTAGCGGATGCGCCCCAGTTCGTACAGGGCGCCGGCCTCCCCCAGGCCCTCGCCGAGATCCTGATAGATGCTCAGGGCCCGCTGCTGCAGGTCGGAGGCGGTGGTGAACTCGCCGGTCGGGAGCCGCCCCCGGCCGAGTTCGTAGAGCGTGTTGGCCTCGCCGAGACGGTGGCCCAGGCTCCGGTAGAGCGCGAGCGCCCGCTCCATCTCGCGGTCGGAGGACGCCAGGTCCCCGGTGGCGCGCAGCACCTTTCCCAGGTCCCAGCGGGCGTTGGCCTCGCTGAGCCCGTCCCCTCGCCGGTGGGCGAGGGCGGCGGCGCTCCGGTGCAGGGTCGCGGCCTGCGACCAGGGACCGTCCTGGTCGAGCAGGGCGGCCAGGGCCGCGGTGACGGCGATGGCGCGGGCGGGTTCGACGGCGGCGGACTCCCGGGCGACCGCGATCAGGTTGTCCCGCTCCGCGCGCATCCAGGCCAGGGCGGTGACCCGCTCCGACAGCTGCGGCACGGTGCCGGGGGCCGGGGCGGAGCGCGGCGGACCGGGGCGCCTGGTGCGGACGAGGTGCCGGTCCGCGCAGTCCGCGGCGTACTGGTAGTAGTCCAGCAGCCGCGCGCGGGCGTCGGCGTACTCCGGCCGTTCGGCGGCGTCGTCGGGCGGCAGTGAGCGGGCGTAGAGACGGACGAGGTCGTGGAAGCGGTACCGGCCCGCCGTGTGCTGGGTGAGCAGGTGGTGGTCGAGCAGGGATTCCAGCAGGCGTTCGGCGTCGCGCTGATCGGTGCCGAGCAGGTTGGCCGCCGCATGGGAGTCGACGTCGGAGCCGGGGACGAGTCCCAGGTAGCGGAACAGGGTCCGCTCCGCGGCGGGCAGGGCGGCGTAGGAGGACTCGAAGACGGCGGTGAGGCTGCGGTCGTCGTCCGCGAGGTGGTGGAGTCGGCGCTGCTCGTCGCGCAGGTCCGCGACGACGTCCTCGATGCGCAGCGTCCGGCTGTGCCGCAGCCGGGCGGCGGCGATGCGGAGGGCCAGCGGCATGTGTCCGCACAGGGCGGCGAGTTCGGCCACGGCCGGATGGCCGGCCGGGACGCGCTCGGGACCCGCGACCAGGTGCAGCAGGGTGGCGGCCTCGGGTTCGGACAAGGGGTCCAGGGCGATCACATGGGCGTCGTCGAGGCCGGTGAGGTAGCTGCGGCTGGTGACCACGACCAGGCAGCCGGGGCCGCCGGGCAGCAGCGGACGGATCTGGGCCGTGCTCGACGCGTTGTCCAGCACGATCAGCGTGCGGGTGTCCGCGAGCCGGTGCCGGTAGTAGGCGGCCCGCTCGTCCAGGCCGTGCGGGATCAGCTGGGGCGGCGTGCCCAGGGAGCGCAGCAGTTGGGCCAGGGCCTCGGCGGCGGTCAGCGGCGCGATGGCCGCGGTGTGGCCGTGCAGGTCGATGAACAGCTGCCCGTCGGGGAACAGTCCGCGCATGTGGTGTGCGGCGTGGACGGCGAGGGCCGACTTGCCGATGCCGCCCATCCCGTTGATCGCGGAGATCACCACCATCCCGGCGTAGGAGCCGGTGGGCGCCTCGCGGGCGAGGTCGAGCAGCTGGTCCAACTCGCGGCTGCGGCCGGTGAACACGCGGGTGTCCGACGGCAGCTGGAAGCGCGGTCCGCTGCCGGCGGCGGCTGTCTGGGCCCCGGTCACGGGGCGGGTTTCGGTACGGGTCGCGGTGGCGTCCGCGGCCGGGGGCGCGGGTGCGAGGAGCTCCGGGTCGGCGGCCAGGATGCGCCGGTGCAGGTCCTGGATGCGGGGAGAGGGTTCGATGCCGAGCTCGGCGACCAGGGTGCGCCGCAGGCTCTGGAAGGCGTCGAGCGACTCGGCCCGGCGGTCCGCACGGTAGAGGGCCAGCATCAACTGGCCGTGGAAGGTCTCGGCAAGAGGCTGATCCACCGTCAGGGCACGGAGCTCGCTGATGAGTTCATGGTGCCGACCCAGGTTCAGATCGGCTTCGATGCGCCCCGCCCACGCCTGTGACCGGGCTTCGAGCAGGCGCTGGACCTGTGCGTGCTGACCGCCGATGCCGTCCAGGTCGGGGATGCGGTCGCTGCGCCACAGCGCGAGTGCGGCGGTGAGGTCGGCGGACGCGCGCTGCCACTGGCCGCTCTGCGCGGCGCTGCGGCCGTCGGCACTCAGCCGGACGAACCGGTCGGCGTCGAGCTCGCCGGGCTCGACATGGATCAGGTAGCCGTTGGGCACCGCGCGGATCCGCGCGCCGCCGGTGCTGCCCAGCATCCTGCGCAGACGCGCCAGGTGGTTGTGCAGCGAGGCGGTCACCGACGCCGGCGGGGACTCCCCCCAGAGGGCCTCGACGAGGAGGTCGGCGGACACGGCGGTGTCGGCGTTGAGCAGGAGTATCGCCAGAACGGCACGCGGCATCCGGCCCCGGATGTCCAGCGGCTGACCCGCGTCCGTGACCAGGAGCGGTCCCAGCAGCGCGAAGCGCATCCATCCCCCGCTGCCCGTTCCGCCCCGGCACAGGACCCCCCGGTCCTGCCTGTTGGCGACATGTTAGTCCATTGACAGAGGGCGCTGGAAAGATCGTGGATCACGGGGGCCGCCGCCCCGGCGGTGGAGGGTCGACACCCGCTCGTCCATCCCAGGGTCGGCGGCCGGGCTCCACGACGCGCCCGGTGCGCTCGGCACCGCTGCACGGCCGCGATCGGGGTGTGTCCTCCGGTCACCCTCCGCGTGCGGAGGGTGACCGGACGGGGACGGCCTCGGCTTCGGCCCTGACCCGGGTCGGCCGGTGGTCGATCATGAAGAATGCGATGACCGCCGCGACCAGCAGGATGCCGCAGGCGACCACGGCAGCGACCGCGTATCCGTGCACCGCCCCCGCGTTGAGCACCTGGGGATTCGCCGCGTTGCGTCCGACCAGGTAGGCCGTGGTGGCGCTGGCCGCGATGGTGTTCAGCAGCGCGGTGCCGATGGAACCGCCCACCTGCTGTGCAGAGTTGATGGTCGCCGAGGCGGCGCCGGTCTCGCGCGGCGATACGCCGAGCGTGGCCAGACTCAGGCACGGCATGAACACCAGGCCGAGACCGAGACCGAGGAGGATCTCGGCCGGCAGCACCGTGGTCGCATAGCCGCTGCCCGCCTTCAACTGCGACATCCAGGCCATCCCCGCGGCGGCCAGCAGCAGTCCCGGCACGACGAGCGCGCGCGAGGGGACCCTGCCCATCAGCCGGGCCGCCATGGTGGTCGAGCTGAGCACCAGGGCCGCGGTCAGCGGGAGGAATGAGATCCCGGTCAGGACGGGCGAGTAGCCCTTGATCTGCTGCTGGTAGAACGTGAGGAAGAGGAAGATCCCGAACAGCCCGATCACGGACAGGCCCACCGAGAGCGCGGCCCCACCTCGGTTCCGGTTCCTGATGATGTGCAGCGGTAGCAGGGCATGCGCGGTCCGTCGCTCTACGGCGACGAAGACGACCAGCAGCAGTGCCCCGCCGAGCAGGCACCCGAGGACCACCGGGGCGCTCCACCCGCGCGACTCGGCCTCCGAGGTCCCGTACACGATGGCGAGCAGGCCTCCGCAGCCCAGGACCGCACCGGGCAGGTCCAGCCTGACCCGCTGGCCCTTGGCGATGGTGTCGTTGTCGAGCAGTCGCAACGCGGCGAAGGCCGTGCAGATCGCGATCGGCACATTGACGAACAGGCACCAGCGCCAGTCCAGGTACTCGGTCAGCAGGCCGCCGAGGATCAGCCCGATGGCGCTTCCTCCGCCCGCGATGGCGCCGTAGATCCCGAACGCGGTGCTGCGCTCCTTGGGGTCGGCGAAGGTGGTGGACAGCAGGCCCAGCGCCGAGGGCGCCAGCAGCGCCCCGAAGGCGCCCTGCAGGGCGCGGGCGGCGAACAGCATCACCGGCACCACCGAGCAGCCGCCGAGCGCCGACGCACCGGCGAAGCCCAGCAGCCCGATGACGAAGGTCCGCTTGCGGCCGACGAGGTCGCCGATCCGTCCACCGAGCAGCAGCAGACCGCCGAAGGCCAGAGTGTAGGCAGTGATCACCCACTGCCGGTCGCCGACGGAGATGCCCAGGTCCTTCTGCGCGGACGGGAGCGCGATGTTCACGATCGTGATGTCGAGGACGATCATCAGCTGGGCGATGGCGATGACCGCCAGCGCCCTCCAACGGCGGGGATCCGGGGCCCGCTCGACAGCGGAACCAGAAGACGTCACGGCAGCAGCCCTCCCGAGATCAGGCGGCACTTGCGGGCGGTACTTCTCTCGGAGCGGGACACGGCCCACTCGACGGATTCCCTTATGGGTCCATTCATCCTAGTTTCTGACCGGGCCCGGCACATCTGCACGGGCCGGCGGCGGTGCTGCGGAAGCCGTGTCGCCGCTCCCTCGCGCCCCTGCGCACCGCGCGTGGCCGCCGCTGCACCCGGGCAGCCTGCACAGGTCCGGGCCGCGACCGAGGAGGACCATGGACCCGCTACCCGCACCGGAGTTCACGGACTGGCTGACGCGCCGTACCGAGGAGGCAGCGGCGTTCGACGCGGCCCTGCCGCCGGAGGTGGCGAGGGTTCGGGCGCGGGAGCGGGCGGCGGTGTGCCGGATGCTGTCGATGCACACCCTGGTCGGCTGCTTCCGGCCGGGGCCGTGGCTGAGCCGGAAGGTCGCGGCGGTGCTGCGCGTGAGCGTGGACGAGGTCACGGCCGCCCTGAAGGCGGCGGAGAACTGAGATGCGTCACCCGGCCCACGCCTCAACCCAGTTCGAGGTGCGGACCCGGGCCGTGGCCGCTGTCGGGCAGAACCGGGGCCCTGCGCCCGTGCGGCCGGGACATCGGGCGGCCCAGGCTCGTGGGCATGACCGAACAGCAATCCACGAGCCGCGGCTCGACCGGCACCGCGATCACCACCCTCCGGCGCGGCGGGGGCGTCGTCCCGGGCGCCGTGCTCAGCGGCCCGCTGCGCGCGGTCGCCCTGCAGTGGCTCGACCCCGGACAGGGCGCCGAGATCACCGCGGAGGGCACCGAGCACGCGCTCTATGTCACCGGCGGCGACGGACAGGCCGCCGCGCCCGGGACCGAGGTACCGCTGGCCGAGGGCACCGCCCTGGCGCTGCCGCTCGGCACCGCAACGATTCTCACGGCCGGGTCCGAGGGCCTGGAGTACTTCCACGCCGTCCTGGCCGTACCGGCCGCCGCCCTGGAAGGGGAACATCATGATCGTCACCACTGACTCCGGATCCGCCGCGGTCATCCTGGGCCCCGGCGGCATGTGCGTGCGGGTGCGGTGCCTGGCCCGACGGGACATGCTGCACAGCGCCTGCGCGTCCTTCGACCATGTGCGGCTCAGCCCCGGCGCCCGGTACGAGGCGGCCGGGCGGACGGACTCCGAGGTTGCCTGGTACGTCCTGCGCGGTCCGCTGCTGGTCGAGCGGTGCCCGGAGCAGCCGCAGTACCTGGCCGCCGACCGGGACCTGCTGCTCGTGCCACTGGGGGTGGACCTGCGGCTGCAGGCCGGGCCGTTGGGGGCGGAGGCACTGTGTCTGACGCTCGCCCCGGCCGCCCCTCGCGCCGCGCCGCCGAGGCGCGCCGACAGGCGGGGCGGTGGCGGACGTGTCGGTGGCGGGCACGGCAGGGGAAGCACGCGACCATGACCAGCACGATCATATGACGAATAGTCATTAAGTCGTCACTGATAGTATCTGTCGGGTGGAGGAAGAGCCGCTGGAGCCCTCGGTCGTGCGCGTGGTGATCGTCGATGACCACCCCCTGTTCCGGGAGGGCCTGCGGGCCGCCCTGGAGAGCGCCGACGGCATCCAGGTGGTGGCCGAGGCCGAGACGGCGGGCGCGGTGCCCGACACCGTGGCGCGGCACAGCCCGGACGTCGTGGTGATGGACCTCTCCCTGCCGGACGGCTCCGGGCTGGAGGCCACCCGTCGGCTGCGCGAGCAGTCCCCCGAGGCCCCGGTGCTGATGCTGACGATGGCCGACGACGACGGCACCCTGCTGGCCGCGCTGCAGGCCGGCGCCCGCGGCTACCTGGTCAAGGGGGCGGGTCGCGACGAGGTGCTGCACGCGGTGCGCACCGTGGCCGCCGGCGGGGCCGTCTTCGGCAAGGATATCGCGGCCAGGATCACTGCCATGCTGGCGGGCTGCAGGGCCCGCGACGCCGGGCAGCTCTTCCCCTCGCTGACCGCCCGCGAGTGCGAGGTGCTCGACCTGGTGGCACGGGGCATGGACAACCGCCGGATCGCCCGCGAGCTCTACGTGGCCGAGAAGACCGTCCGCAACCACGTCACCCACATCTTCGACAAGCTCCATGTGGTGACCAGGGCCGAAGCCGTCGCCAGGGCCAGGGACATGGGCCTGGGTGAGGACTGACCCGGTCCCGGCCGTCTGCCTGGGGCGCGGCCGGGACCGGTGGCCCGGGAGTCCGGGACGCCGGGCGGCCGAGCATGGGCCCAGGAGGTTCGCATGAGCGTGGACGTCGGCATCACCAGCGCAACGCCACGGAGCCTGGCGTGGGCCTTCGGCGCCTGCGGGCTCGCCTTCGCCTCCGGCCTGGGCTGGGCCGCGCTGGCGCTCACACACACGGGCGACCCCCGGTTCCGCCCGTTCCTGGTCACCGACGGCCGGGTGGTCGCACTGGACCTGGCGTTCGCACTGACCGGGCTGTTCATCCTGGTGCACCGCGCCCTGTACGGGTTGGGGTCGCTGTTCCTGACCGCCGGGGCACTGTCCTCGCTGACTGCCTTCGCGGTGATGGCGTCCGCGGTCGCCGGGGCGGGCCGGGGCGTGACCGACGGCCTGGCGGCGCTGCAGGTGGTGTCCTGGGCGGTGTACGCGGTCCTGATCTACGGGTTCCCGCTCTGGCTGCCCGACGGACGGCTGCCCGGGGGCGCCGGGCGCGTGCTGCTGCCGCTGGTCGTCGTGTGGAGCGTGGTCTACGAGTTCTACCTGGTGGCCTCCACCACGGCCTGGTACGGGCTGGCCGACCCGTTGCGGCACGGCCTCTGGGCGGGAGTCGAGCAGCACCTGGGCACGGTGGTCCGCCCGGTGTTCGTCCAGGCGCCGCTGACCGTGGCGCTGCTGGCGCTGGCCGTCGCGGCGGTCCGGTGGCTGCGCGCTCCGCAGCCACCGCTGCCACTGCTCGCCGTGGTCGGGCCGTACCTGCTGTGGCTGGTGGCGGTCTTCCTGCCCTACCTCGTCCCCTTCCGGCTGCCCTGGCTGTACTGGGTCGGCACCCTCGGCTGGATCGCGGGCGTGGCCTACGGCTTCACCCGCGACCGGGAGACCTGCCTGGACCGCTCGACCCGGCGGGTCCTGTCCGCGTTCGTGTTCGTCGCGATCCTGATCCTGGCCAACGCGGTGCTGGGCTTTCTGACGCTCCGTCTGCTGCCCGGCGCCGCAGGTGCCGACGCCCGAACGGCCGCGCTGGTGGCGCTCGTCATGGGCGTGCTGCTGCGACCGACCGCGCACGGGGTCGTCCGCGCCGTCGACCGGTACTACTACGGCGAGCGGGCCCACCCCTACCAGGTGGTGCGTGACCTGGCCGAGCGACTGAGCCGCGCGGTGGACCCCGGCGACGCGCCCGGTCTGCTCTGCGGGACCGTGGTCCGCGCATTGGGGGTCCCGGGGGCCGCCGTCAGCATCCGGACGCTCGGCGGGGCCACCGAACTGGCCCGCGCGGGCGAATGCCCCGCGCACGCCGAGAGTCTTCCGCTCACCTGCGAGGGCGCGCAGATCGGCGAGCTGCGGGTCGCCCCCCGGCCGGGACAGCGGGTCCTGGACCGGCAGGACCGCGAGGTGCTGCGCTTCCTCGCGGACCAGGCCTCCCCCGCGATCGCCTCGCTGCGGCTCTACGAGGAGATCCGGACCAGCCGCAAGGGCATCGTCCTCGCCCGCGAGGAGGAGCGCCGCAGACTGCGCCACGATCTGCACGACGGGCTGGGACCGGCTCTGTCGGGCCTGCGGCTGCAGATCGACACGGCCCGGGCGGGCGTCGCGGGCGACCCGGCGACGGAGGCCTCGCTGAGCCGGGTCTCCGAGGGCATCGGTATGGCGATCACCGAACTG
>Ga0302314_10000407_pt1 | contig 79362 bp, 66 predicted proteins | sample III_Palsa_N2_3_FD_200533 | JGI IMG/M metagenome (GOLD analysis project Ga0302314, IMG submission 200533) | Peat permafrost microbial communities from Stordalen Mire near Abisko, Sweden - III_Palsa_N2_3 | ecosystem: Environmental > Terrestrial > Soil > Palsa > Peat permafrost | place: Sweden...
GCCCGTGGCCAGCGCCCGCATCTCATCGGCAGTGCGATAGACCACGGTCCAGTCGCAGATGAATTCCATCGGCCAGAAGCAGCTGATGTCGACATCCTTCATATTGGCGATCATCAGCAGGCCGCCCGGGCTCAATTGGTCGTAGAGCGCCGAGATGAAGCTGCGGGCCCGGCGCGCCTGGAAATAATCCAAGAGGCCGACGCTGTAGATCATGTCCTGGGTCGGCAGCTTGCCGAACAGTTCGCCGGTGCGCAGCAACTGGATGAAGGACGCGTTCAGACATTGCACGTTGACCTGGCCGCCATGCCGGATGACCGCCGGGTAGGTGCGCTCATAGGCATAGCTCAACGCGCCCTTGTCCTGGTCGATCAGGGTGAAGTTCGCCTCGCCGCCGATATTGGCGGCATCGAGATAGCCGATGACCTCGCGGGCCGAGCCGCAGCCGAGGCTGGTGATATGGGTCACCCGGTCCGGGTTCCGGCAGATCTCCTCGCCCATCGCGTCGCGCACCAGTTCGGCACGCGACGCGACGCAGGCGGCGATTTCCAGGCCCAGGCGATGCTGCAGCTTGTCGTAGAGCGAAGCGCCGACGCGCTGCCAGTCATAGACCTGGTTCATGATCTGGAAGTCGCCCGGATAGCCGAGCGGCTTCTCGTAGGAGCGGCGGCAGATGGCGCCGCCCATCATCTCCGGCGTCAGCACGCGCTCGGTATAGCGCTTGGTCGCGGCGAGCGCGTCCGCGTCGTAGCGGATGGGCTCGACCAGGCTATTGGCCTTGGTCCAGAACGCCTGCCAGGCCGGCACCAGCCGTTCCTCGCACCGGGTCAGGAACCGCTGCGCCTCGGGACCCTCGACATCGCCGCCATTGGCGCGGATGCGCGCCTCGGTCTGGTCGGCGATGGTGCGGAACTCCCGGAAGGTGAACAGGATGTCCGACAGGTGGCGGCGATAGTCCGCCGGCACCAGACTGTCGTCGGGGACGACGGCGCGATCCAGGTCGCGCTCCAGCATCAGCTCCTGATGCTTGGCGACCAGGCTCCGCACGTCGAGATAGCCGCTGTCCATCTGCATCGCGGTGCGCTGGCCGGTCGGCGTGCGATCGATGCGGCGGATCCGGGCGGCGCCCTCATGCAGCAGCGCCTCGCCGACCCTGAGCCGAACCAGCACATGTGCGCCAGGTGCGTGGCTGTCGTTGGCGCCGACGACCGACAGGCCGCTCATGCTCAGATCATCGAGCAGATGCGACCGATCGCCGATTTCGACGGTCGGCAGCACGGCCCCGAAGGCCTCTCGTGCGGCGATACGCTCCGGGCGGTAGAAAATCCGACGACCTTTGGCACCGGGAAGTTCTTCGTAAGCTCGCATGAGGACCCTCTGGTTCGATGAAATCGCTATGAACGATCCCTTAGCGAACGCCGTGCCACCAGAAGATGTATTTCTAAGTCATTGTTTTCGTGGAGAGTTTTCGAGCAGCCCTTAGTCGTACCGGACAATCGGCGTCGTACCGCCGCACCGCCCGGCAATTTCTGCCGGCAAAAAAGAGTCATGGAATCAGCGCCTTACGGCACCCAACGCGGCGGCGATATCGGCAGCGGCGGTGGCGACCAACCGGCCCAGCGGTGCAACGCGATCGACCGTCACCCGGGCGGTCGGACCCGAGCAGGAGATGGCGGCGACCGGCTCGCCATACTCGTCGCAGATCGCAGCGGCGACGCAGCGCAGGCCGAGCGCGAATTCCTCGTCATCGACCGCATAGCCCCGGGCCGGGATCGGCCGCAGCGCCAGATCGAGGGCGACGGGATCGGTCACGGTATGATCGGTGTAGCGGGTGAAATCTACCTGGGCATAGAGCGGCGCCCGCTCCGCCTCGCCGAGGCTCGCCAGCAATGCCTTGCCGACGCCGGAACAATGCAGCGGCGCCCGCCCGCCGGGCCGGGCCAGCGCCCGCATCATCGCCCGGCACTCGATCTGGGCCAGATAGACCGCAAAGGCGCCATCGAGCACGGCCAGGCTGACCGACTCGCCCGAATCCTCCATCAGCTGCCGCATCACCGGCCGCGCCGCCGCAACGACGTTGCGCGTGCGCAGGAACGCCGCCCCGACGGTGAAGGATTGCACGCCGATGAACCACAGTCCGCGCTCGGCATCGTGGCTGACATATCGTCGCTGCTGCAGGGTCTTCAGCAGCCGATGCGCGGTCGAGGGCGCCAGGCCTGTCGCCTTCGCCAATTCGGTGAGGCCGGCGCCCTGCTCCGCCATCGCCACGGATTCCATAAGGTCGAGCGCACGCCCGAGCGATTGCACGGCACCGGGCGCGCCGGCGGCACCGGCCTGGGCCGGGCGGCCCCGCTTGCGCTGGGGTCCGGTCGGTCGGCCACTCGGGTCTGGCATGGACTTGGCGTCGGGCATGTTTTGGGCTTATTTTCCGTTGCTCGGAAATTTTTCCTCTTCCGCCGCAATTTGTCGACCTTCATCGACCCAGAGACAAAGAAAACATGAGGCATCGATCGTGAAGGGCGCCCTCGACCCCCGAGCATTCCTCGAAGGATTGTTCCACACTGCCTGTGCCGCCGCGGACCCGATGCTGGTGCTGCCCGCCCATCTGCCGCCGCCGCCCAAAGGCAGGACGATCGTGGTCGGCGCCGGCAAGGCAGCCGCCAAGATGGCGCAAGCGGTCGAGGCCCATTGGGCGGGATCGCTGGATGGCGTCGTGGTGACGCGCCACGGCCAGCGCCTGCCGACCCGGCGGATCGAGATCGTCGAATCGGCCCATCCGGTGCCTGATCTGAATGCGGTCCGGGGGGCGGAGCAGGTCCTGGCGGCGGTGCGCGGGCTCAGCGCCGACGATTTGGTGCTGTGCCTGATCTCCGGCGGCGGCTCGGCGCTGATGACGTTGCCGGCGGATGGCCTCAGCCTCGACGACAAGCAGGCCGTGACCCGCGCCCTGCTGCGCTCCGGCGCCACCATCGGCGAGATGAATATCGTCAGGAAGCATCTGTCGGGCATCAAGGGCGGCCGCTTGGCCGCTGCGGCCTATCCGGCCCAGGTGGTCACGCTCGCCATCTCCGACGTGCCGGGCGACGACCCGGCGATCATCGCATCCGGCCCCACCGTCGCCGACCCGTCGACCTTCGCCCATGCGCGCGCGGTGCTGGATCGCTATGCGATCACCTTGCCCGACAGCGTCGCGCATCATTTCGAGGCCCGGGCGGACGAGTCGCCCAAACCCGGCGACCCGCGGCTGGCGGGCAATCGCCTGACCATGATCGCGACACCCCAGATGGCGCTGGAGGCTGCCGCGGCGGCCGTCAAAAAGGCGCAACGCAATCCGATTATCCTCGGCGACGCGATCGAGGGCGAGGCGCGCGAGGTGGCCAAGGTCCATGCCGGCATTGCCCGGTCGATCGCACGCCACGGCCATCCGGCCCATACGCCCGCGGTCATCCTGTCCGGCGGGGAAACCACGGTCACGGTGCGCGGCAAGGGGCGCGGCGGTCGCAACGCCGAATTTCTGCTGGCGCTGGCGATCGCACTCGAGGGACAACCCGGCATCTTCGCCATTGCCGGCGATACCGACGGGATCGACGGGACGGAGGACAATGCCGGTGCGCTGATCGACCCGACCACGCTGGCGCGCGCGCGCGCGATCGGGCTCGATCCGCGGGCTATGCTCGACAATAATGATGCTTACAGTCTGTTCAAGGCCCTGGGCGACCTGGTCGTGACCGGCCCGACCGACACCAATGTGAATGATTTCCGGGCGATCCTGGTCCATTAGAACTCAAGACAACCAACTAACGACGCCCCTGAAGGGATCCTGCCATCGTGAAGCTCACCATCCGCCGCCAACGCAGTGCCAAGATCGTCGCCACCTTGGGCCCGGCGAGTTCGAGCGACGCCATGATCGAGAAGCTGTTCCTGGCGGGCGTCGATGTCTTCCGCCTGAATTTCAGCCATGGCAGCCAGGATGATCACCGCGCCAACGTCGATCGCATCCGCCATATCGAAAAACGCTATTCGCACCCGCTCGCCATCATGATCGATCTGCAGGGGCCGAAGCTCAGGCTCGGCACGTTCGATCAGGGGCGCATCAATCTGCCGACCGGGTCGACATTCCGTCTCGATCTCGATCCCGCGATCGGTGGCGAGCAGCGCTGTACTCTGCCCCATCCGGAGATCTTCGCCGCCATCAGCGCGGGCACCGATCTGCTGGTCGACGACGGCAAGGTCCGCCTGCGCGTCGATCGCTGCGGCCCGGACTTCGCCGAAGTGACGGCCACGGTCGGCGGCGTGCTGTCGAACCGCAAGGGCGTCAACGTGCCGAACGCGGTGTTGCCGATCTCGGCGCTGACGCCGAAGGACCGCTCCGACCTCGCCTTTGCGCTGGACCTCAGCATCGACTGGGTCGCCATGTCGTTCGTGCAGCGGCCGGAGGATGTCGCCGAGGGCCGCAAGTTGATCGCCGGCCGGGCGGCCTTGCTGGCCAAGCTGGAGAAGCCGAGCGCACTCGATCATCTGGAGGCGATCGTCGAACAGTCCGACGGCATCATGGTCGCGCGCGGCGACCTGGGCGTCGAAACCCCGCCGGAAGACGTGCCGGTCGCCCAGCGCCGCATCGTCCATGCCTGCCGCCAGGCCGGCAAGCCGGTCATCGTCGCGACCCAGATGCTGGAAAGCATGATCAAGTCGCCGACACCAACCCGGGCCGAGGCGTCCGACGTCGCGACCGCGGTCTATGAAGGCGCCGATGCGGTCATGCTGTCGGCCGAAACCGCCGCCGGCGATTTCCCGATCGAGGCGGTCGATATGATGAACCGCATCATCACCCGGGTGAATGCCGACCCGCTGTTCCAGGCCGGTCTCGACACCGACCATCCCGATCTGCAGGAAACCGCCTCGGACGCGATCACGGCAGCGGCGCGCCAGGTTGCGACCACGATCAAGGCGGCGGCGATCGTGACCTATACCACCTCGGGCTCGACCACGCTGCGCGCCGCGCGCGAGCGGCCGCCGGTGCCGATCCTATGCCTGACCGCCAGCCCGCAGACCGCGCGCCGCCTGGCAATGGTTTGGGGCGTGCATCCGGTCGTGACTAAAGATGTCTCGACATTTTCCGACATGGTTCATAAGGCGAGCCGCATCGCCCACAGCCATGGCTTCGCCCAGGAGGGTGCCCGCATCGTCATCACCGCCGGCGTGCCGTTCGGGACGCCGGGTGCGACGAACATCCTGCGGATCGCCTGGGTCCAGGCGCAGGGCTGAAACACCGGGGCCGCCTGATCGATCTTGCCTGATCGACCTTGATTGAATCCGTCCCATCCGCAAAACTCCTCGGGGGTCGGGTGGAGATGATGGTGCGGAGAGCTTCTCTAAGCCTGTTGGCGGTCATGGTCGTTGGATGGCATGCGGTTTCCGCCGCGGCCGGCGATCGTGAACTGCGCCTGGTGACCCCGATCGAGGTGCGAACCCTCGACCCGCATCTTCGTGTCTACGCGGCCGAACGCATCGTCACGACCATGCTGTTCGACGGACTGACCCGCGAGGACGCGAACGGCGATCCCATACCGGGGGGTGCCGCCTCATGGGATATCTCCTCCGACGGCCGGCAATATGTGTTCCATCTACGCCCGGACGCGCAATTCAGCGACGGGCATCCGGTCACGGCCGACGATTTTGCCTATGCCTTCCGCCGCTATGTCGATCCGAAGACCCACAGCCAGTCGACCGGCGCAATCGAATCCGTGCTGCATGCCCGCGACTGCCTCGCCGGCACGATGCCGCCGGACGCGCTGGGCGTCGCTGCCACCGACAGCCGCACGCTGACCGTCACGCTCGCCCATCCGTCGCCGTTCTTTCTGCATTGGGCGACCTTGCTGGTACCGCTCGAGCGCGACCTGATCGAGCGCTGGGGCGAGAAATGGACCGATCCCGGCCACATGGTCTCGAACGGCCCGTTCACGCTTGCCGATTTTCATAAGAACGGCGTGATAGAGCTGGTCAGGAACCCGCATTATTGGAACGCGAGCGCCATCCGCCTGGACCGGGTCCGGTTCCTGCCCATCCTCGACCACGCCCAGCAGCTGAAGATGTTTCTGGCGGGCGAGTTGGACGCGATCAACCTGACCGACGATCAGGTGGTCGAGCAACGCGTCGATCTCGGCGACCGAATCAAGATCCAGCCGCTCAACCGGGTCTCCTATTATTTCTTCAACATGGCGACCGGCCCGTTCGCCGACCAGCCCAGCCTGCGCCGGGCGCTGGCGCTGACCTTCGAGCCCGAGATGATTGCGCGCAAGCTGAACGCGCCGACGCTGGAGCCGGCGAATTCGCTGATCCCGCGCAATTTCCCGGCCTATGCCCATCCGCGCCTGGACTTCGCCGCCCGGCCGATGGTCGACCGCCTGGCGGAGGCCCGCCGGCTCTATGCCGAAGCGCATTACGGTCCGCAGCGGCCGCTGAAGATCAACATGGTCGATGGCGTCCGCAATCGCTGCCAGATCATCGCCGACATGTGGCGGACCGCCCTCGGCGTCCAGGTCAATTGCACCATCATCGAAGACACCGAGATCCGGTTCGACGCCAATCGCCACGGCGAATTCGATATGGGCCTGATGAGCGAGGGCGCCGCCGCGCCCGATCCGCTGGAAATCCTGGAAAGCTTCCAAAGCAGCCCTGAGAATTTCGGCAATGTCGGACATTATCGCAGCGCCAATTTCGACGACTTGCTGCGCCAGGCCGACGAAAGCGCCGATTTCCTGGCACGGGCGGAAAAGCTGGCGCGGGCCGAACGGATTCTGCTCGATGAGTTGCCGGCGCTGCCGCTGGCGTCTGGCCGCACCGCCTATCTGGTCGGCCCGCACGTCCACGGCTTCCGCATCCTGCCGTCGAACAGCATGTTCGTCGATGGCGTCACGATCGAGCAGGCGTCCGATTAGGATCGCCAGGCGTCGGATTGGGATCGGCTATCGACAGCCAGGCATAAACCCGCCACTTTTCGGCGCATGAACCCGGAAACCCCACTCCTCGAAGCCTGCCAGCACTGCCTGAAGGCGATGCCGCTCTGCGTCTGCGCCGCGATCGAGCCGATCGCCAACCGCGTGTTCGTGCTGATGCTGCAGCATCCGCAGGAGCAGGACCGCGATCTGGGTACCGCCCGTCTCGCCTTCCTGCACTTCAAAAACGCCGCCTTCAAGGTCGGCTTGAGCTGGCCCAACCTCGCGAAGGCGCTCGGGCGCCCGGTCGGCGATCCGAAGCGCTGGGGCGTGCTCTATCTGGGACCGGCGATCCTGCCGCCGGAAGCGCTGGGTCGCGATATCGTCGTGCTGGATCGCAAGGGCGCCTTGGATCCCGACCAGGACAAGGCGCTGGGCGAGCTCGAAGGGATCGTCCTGCTCGACGGCACCTGGAGCCAGGCCAAGGCGCTGTGGTGGCGTAATGCCTGGCTGCTGAAGCTCCGGCGCGTCGTGCTCAATCCCAAGGCGCCATCGCGCTACGGCAAGTTGCGCAAGGAGCCCCGGCGCGAGAGCGTCTCGACCCTTGAGGCGACCGCCATCGTGATGAGCCGGCTCGAAGCGCAACCCGGTTTGCAGACCCGTATGGTCGCCTGCTTCGACACGCTGCTGCAGCGCTATCGGGACAGCAAAAAGCCGCCGGTTGCCTAGCCTTCGGTCGCGGCACGGGGCGACGCACGCAGAAACGCCTCGAACTCTTGCTCAGGCAGCGCCGGGCTGAACAGCCAGCCTTGAAACTCGGCGCATTGCTGGCCTTGGAGATAATTGCGCTGCTCGGCGGTCTCGACCCCCTCGGCAATACAGCCGAGGCCGAGATTCTGCGCCAGGCTCATGATGCTTTGCGCCACGGCCGCGGCGGTGGCATCGGAATCGACCTCGCGGATGAACGAACGGTCGATCTTGATGCGATCCAGCGGAAAGCGCCGCAGATAAGCCAAAGACGACCAGCCGGTGCCGAAATCGTCGAGCGACAGCTGAACGCCAAGCCGCTTCAGGTCGTGCATGATCTTGATCGTCGTCTCGGTATCGTCGAGCGTCAGGCTTTCGGTCAGCTCCAGCTCGAGCAAGGCCGGATTGAGCCCGGTTTCCTGCAGCACTTCCTCCACCATGCGGACGATGTCGCCGCGATAGAATTGCGTCGCGGACACGTTCACGCCCATGCGGACCGGCGGCAGGCCGTCCCGCGCCCATTTGGCGCTCTGCAGGCAAGCGGTCTTCAGCACCCATTGCCCGACATCGACGATCAGGCCGATCTCTTCCAAGAGAGGGATGAACTGGCCGGGGCCGATCAAACCCTGTGTGGGATGGTACCAGCGCAGCAACGCCTCGACCCCGGTGACGGCACCCGATTGCGCTTCGATCTGCGGCTGGTAGTGCAGCGCGAATTCGCCGCGGACGCAGGCATGGCGCACATCGTTGGCGAGCCGCAGCCTGCTCTGGGCCGCCTCGTTGAGTTCGGCCGTATAGAAGCGGAACGTGCCGCGGCCCTTCCGCTTGGCATCGTACATCGCCGTGTCGGCGGCCCGCACCAGCGTGCCCGGATCGATCCCGTCGGCCGGATAGCAACTGATGCCGACACTGCCGCCGACATGCAGCGTGTTGCCGTCGATGATGAAGGGCTCGATCAGCAGCTTTAGGATCTTGCGGGCGACGAGGGCCGCCTCCGCCGCCTCGTTGATCTCCGAGAGCACGATGACGAACTCGTCGCCGCCCAGCCGGGCCGCGGTATCGCTCGCCCTGAGGCCGTCGCGCAGGCGCGTCGCCATGATTTCCAACAGCCGGTCACCGATGTGATGGCCGAGCGAATCATTGATGACCTTGAAATGGTCGAGATCCAGCAGCAGCACCGCCGCCTGCTTCTCGTTGCGGCTCGCCCGGGTGATGATCTGGTTCAGCCGGTCTTCCAGCAAGGTCCGGTTCGGCAGGCCGGTCAACGCATCGTGCAGCGCCATGTATTGGATGCGCGCTTCCGCCCTCTTGCGGTCGGTGATATCGCGGAAATTGCACTGGATGACCTTGGTGCCATCCATGACATAGACACTGCCGACGAACTCGACGTCGATCCGGATCGTCTCACCCGTGCCGAGCGCCCAATGGTCGGCAAAGGCGACCTCGTTGGCTTGCAGATCGGCGAGCGCCGCGCGGCATTCCGGCATGCTGTGGAAGGGTTCGAGTTCGTGGAACAGCTGACCGCGCAGCGTCGCCACGTCGTAGCCGAACATCTTGGCCAGCATGGGGTTGGCATCGATGACCCGGGCGGTCGAGAAATCCAGCAGCAGGATGCCGTCCTTCGCCGTCTCGAACAGGCGGCGATAGCGCACTTCGGACATTTGCAGAGCGGCTTCGGCCTTGCGGCGAACCGCGACCTCCTCACCCAGCCGGCGGTTCTGGGCAGCCAGCTCCTGTTGGATGGCGCAGAGCGCCAGGTGGGTGTTGACGCGGGCCAGCAGCTCCTCGACCTGGAACGGCTTGGTGACATAGTCGACGCCGCCGACGGCGAAGCCCGCGACCTTGTCGGCGACGTCGGCGAGGGCCGTCATGAAGATCACCGGGATCGCCCGCGTCGCCTCGGACGCCTTCAGGCGCCGACAGGTCTCGATGCCGTCGATCCCCGGCATCATCACATCCAGCAGGATCAGGTCCGGCTGGGCGAGCGCTGCGCGCTTCAGCCCCTCCTCGCCATCCTGGGCGACCAGGATCTCGCAATCGTTCTCTTCAAGATTCTGCGCGACCACGCCCAGGTTCGCCGGCGTATCGTCTATGATCAGGATCGTGCGGGTCCGCACGCGAGGTGGCGACAGCTTGCTCACGTTTCGGCCCTCGCTTGATCCGCGTATCCCTCGACGAAGCTCAGAACCGCCTTCGATTGATAGGCTTGCGCCATCTGCCGCAGCTTGTCGGCAAATGGACGGTAGATATCGTCCAGATCGGCCAGATAGGCCGCCTGGCGTTCGATGCCGCGCATGTTGCCGATCATCGCCAGCTCGCGCAGCACCTCGATCTCATCCTTGGGCGGCGCCACGAACCGGTCGGCGGCCGGCTTCGGCGCCGGCGACGCTTCCAGCCAGTCGAGCCGGAGATGCCGAACCAGTTGCTGCAGCAGCTTGTCATGCTCGATCGGCTTGATCAGGAAACCGTCCGCGCCGGCGGCCGTGCTCGCCGCCTGATCGGCGTCGGTCGCACCGGCCGAGACGGCGACGATCGGGATCGCCCGCGTCGCGTCCAGCGCCCGGAGACCGGCCGTCGCCTCCAGCCCGTCCATCACCGGCATGCGGATATCCATCAAGATCAGATCGGGCGGCATTGCCTCGGCCCGTTGCAACGCTTCGAGGCCGTTGGTCGCCTCGGCAATCTCGAAGCCCAGGCCGATCAGCACGTCGGACAGCATCACCCGGTTGGCGGCGACGTCATCGACGATCAGCACGCGCCGGCGTGGCCCGGCATAGCCGGTAATCATCCCCACCGGCACCGCCGCCACCGGCGCCATTTCGGTCAGCGGAACCGAAATCTCGAACCAGAAGCGGCTGCCCTGCCCGAGCGTGCTTTCGACGCGGATCTCGCTCTGCATCAGGCCCACCAGCTGCCGGCTGATGCTGAGGCCCAGCCCGGTGCCGCCTGCCTGGCGCTCGATCTGGCCAACCTGTTCGAACGGCCGGAAAATGGCTGCCAGCTGATTCTCGGCAATGCCGACACCGGTGTCGCGGACATCGAAGCGGATCCGGGCCATGCCGGGCTGGTCCGCGGTGATCTGCGCACCCAGAACCACCTCGCCCCGGTCGGTGAATTTCACCGCATTGCCAAGCAGATTGAGCAGGATCTGGCGCAGGCGCTTTTCGTCGGCCTGGATGAAAACGCGGCGATCGGTCGGCACTTCGAGCGAGAAGGCGATCGCCTTCTCCTCCGCCCGGATGCTGATGATGCGCCCGACCCCGGCCAGGAACCCGCCCAGATCGACGGGGCCTACCTGCAGTTCGAGCTTGCCCGCCTCGATCTTGGCCAGATCCAGGATGTCGGTGATCAGCATCAGCAGATGTTCGCCGCTTTGCTGGATGGTGAGTGCCGCGCTCAACTCGCGCTCGGACAGCGACGGGTTGCGCGCGAACAACTGGGCATAGCCCAGGATCGCGTTCAGCGGCGTGCGCAGCTCGTGGCTCATGTTCGCCAGAAAGGCGGATTTGGCATCGCTCGCCGCCTCCGCGGCATCGCGCGCGGCGGCGAGATCGACGGCGAGCAAGGCCAGCCGCCCCTCGCTCTCGCGCAGATCGACCTCGACCTGATGGCGTCGCCGCTCGTGGAGCAGCAAGGTGCCGAGGATGCTCGCCGCGAGCACGCCCGAGATCAGGGCCGGCACGATCGAAGCCTCGGCGGCGAGCGTGCCGCGCGAGGCCAAGAGCGCCGCCGTGCCGCCGGCGCCCGACAGCGCGCCCAGCAGCGGCAGATGAATGTAGCGGAAGCGCGAGGTCGCGATCGTGCGCCCGCGCGTGGTCGCGACATGCAGCAGAAGGCCGACCAGGGCCGAGATGAGCGACGACGCGATGGCGGTGGTGTCGAGCCCGGCGCCGCCGAACCAGGAGAACAGCTGGGCTGCGACCGTGATCCCGGTCGCGCACAGAACCGCCGGCAGCCCGCCCAGGGGCCCCGCGAGCGCCAGCAGCATGGTCTGGCAGCTGATCGCGGCCCCGCCCTCGAAATGCAGCGGCATGAACAGAGCACCCGCCGTGGCGACACCGAACAGCAGGCCCAGCACGATGCCCTCGGCCCGGTCGCGCGGACCGGGCAGCAACGGCGCCAGCAGCCGCAAAGGGGCGAGCGCGATGATCGCGCTCGCGAACACGGCAACGTTCAGCAGAAACTCGACGAGAGTTATTTGCCAAAAGAGATCCATACCCTGGCTCAGTACTTGACCGTGAGAGTGGCAAGCACGCGGCGTTCCACCGGCGGACCGGACGTCTCAGTCTGGTTCTGCTGGGTCAGGCCCTGGCCCGACAGCGCCAGGGTCGCATGGTCGGTCAGTTTGTAGGCGACGCGACCATCGACGGCGGCATAGGCGGGAATGCGCGACAGGCGGGTGCCGGAGCCGCTCGGCAGCAGGCCGTAGGTCGCCGTCTGATATTGCAGATAGCCGTCGATTTCCCAGTTGCCGCCGCTCCAGCCCAGGTTGGTCTTGATCACGTTGACCGGCGTCGTGTGCTGGTAATCGGTGAAATCGGTACCGCCGTTGCCGGGGTCGAAGTGATCGGTCACCACCTCCAGCCTGTAGTTGGCGCCCCATCTCCAACCTTCCGCAAAAGTGCCGGTGGCTTCGAGTTCGGCGCCCTCGGCGTCCGACGTGCCGATGTTCTGCGGCGTCAGATAGGGCACGCCGGTCGTGCCCAGGGTGACACCGCCGGTGGCGGACGTCACCCCGTCGGTATGCTGGTCGAACACGCTGGCGCGCAGCTTGGCCGAGAGCGGGCGCAGATCATGGTCCCAGCCGAGCTCGTAGTTCGTGACCACGGTCGGCGACAGCGTCGGAATGCCGGTCAACGCCAGGAACGGGCTGGTGAACAGCAGCGCGCCGGCCTCGATCAGATTGGGCAGCTGCACGCCGCGGCTCGCGGTCAGGCGGAACGTATCGACGCCGCTTTCCTTCCAGACCAGCCCGCTGTTGAAACTGGGCTCGAGCAGATTGCGGTTCCAGTCGCTGTTGGTGAACGGATAGCCCACCGGCGTGAAGCCGTCGCGTTTCAGCGACAGGTCGTCGATGCGGATGGCGTTGGTCAGCGACAGGCTGGGCATGATCCGCCATTCCCACATGCCGCTGGCGGCGAAGACATCGTAGGAGACGTGCCCACCCTCGACCGGGGTCGTGTTGACCTCGTTGTGCCGGTACTCGACCGACGCCCGGATCGAATGGTCGGCCGATGGGCTGAAAATGTCCTGCAACTGGGCGACGGTCACCTCGTTGCTGATGTTGGTGAACGTGCCGGCGGCCAGCGAATTGCCGATGATGGTCCGTTGGTTGATCCAGTTGGTGTAGGCCAGCGCCTGGATCAGGCCGAGCCCCGTATCGGCGGTGACATCGCCCTTGACCGAGTCCGTGCCGTAGCGGCTGTAGACATAGTCATAGCCGGGATAGACCTCGTCCTGGTCCGCCTCGGTATGGCTCCATTCCAAGCCGAATGTGGCGTGATCGCTGAGGCGCAGGAAGCCGTCGAGGTCGATGGCGCCGCGATTGTCGCCGGGTCGGGGGGCGCCATTCATGGCCGGCGGTATCGGGCTTTCGAAATCATCGTTCGAACGGCCGCCGGCGGAGATGCGGAAGGCGGCGTCATTGCTGAAGCGATAGGTCCCAACCGCCGAGCCCAGCCCCGTCTTCTGGGTGCCGCCGGTGACGGACGCGGTATTCACGTCGTCATAGAGCGGATTGTAGGTGATGATGTTGATGACGCCGCCGGCGGCGTTGAAGCCGAACAGCGCGCTGTTCGGGCCCTTGACGATCTCGATCTGGCGGATGGCGCCCAATTCGACCGGCAGGGTGCTCCAGGGCGTGAAGCCGTAATAGTCGGCATAGACCTGACGGCCGTCGATCAGCACCAGCATGCGCGGCGAATAGGCCTGGTCATAGCCGCGCGAACTGACGTCGGCGTCGTCGTTCCCCCAGCGCAGCACGTCGATGCCGGCGACATGCAGCAGCACGCCCGGAATATCTGTGGCACCGGACCGGCGGATATCGTCGGCGGTCACGATCTCGGTCGTCGCCGGCACGTCGCTGGCCCGCTGCGGCGAACCCGTCACGCTGGTGGTCACCGGTTCGCCGAACAATTGCTCGAGCGCGCCGTAATCGATCGACTGGGCATGGGCCGACAGTGGTGTCGCGGCGGCGGCGGCGAAGCCGCACAGCAGCACGCCCACCCGGTCGACACCGGCGGGCCGACGCTTTTTCAAACGGCGCATGATGCCCATCATTTGCGCTTCACCATCATCGTAAATACCGCTGAGAACCGGGCGCCAATGGCGGCGGCCAGTTCGGTGTTGAGGACGATCTCGACGGCAGGATCGGTTCGGACCATCAGCACGCAGCTGCCGTTGTCGAGGCAGGCGGGATCGTCGGAAACGCTGACGAGCGCGTCCCGGTGCATGGCGCTGAGGATGGTGGTGGAGAATTTCGCCGTCCCGAGCATCAGGAACAGCGCATCGGAATGTTCCGATGACTTGGCCAGATCGTCGGCCGAGATCGCGACACCTTCCAGCCGGGTCGAGTTCGGTCCCGGAATGGTCTGCAGCAGCTTGACCACATCTTCCGCCGACGCCTTCGCGGCGGGATCGTTGGGCGCGTAGACGACGCCCAACACGACGGTATCATGATGCTGCAAGGTCTCGACAAAGGCCAACGACCGGGCAACCGCCTGCAGGTTGCTCATCGTGACCTGCGAGGCATGGGCCGAGCCCACGACACCGGACACATAGGTCAGGACGGTCGCCGCCGCCAATTGTCGAAAGGGCCTGAGACGGAGTCTCATCCGAGGAAGACCTTCATGAAGACATGATCGATCGCTTGGAAAATACTGCTGGCTGAGATCTCCTGGCGTCACAAGAGACCGACCAACCGTCTTTGTATCATCAGCTTACCGCGTCCCCCTCAAGATGCCGAGAGGACGAAGCAAGAACAGCGCTACCAAGCGCATATTAATATTCCGCTAAATCACGGCCATTGTATTCATTAGGCCACCCTAATTGAAGAAGTCGGAAACGTCGGATCGGTTCTAGCGCGGCGTCGATGCTTGCTCGGCCGGAGACAGCGCCGTGCTGCCTTCCATCCAGCGCGCGACCATGCCCAATACGGCGGCCAGCTCGAACGGCTTCGACAGATAGTCGTTCATGCCGGCGTCCAGATAGCGCTCGCGGTCGCCCTCCATGGCATTCGCGGTCAGCGCCACGACCGGTGTCGCCTGGTTCGGGCCGCTGCCGGCGCGCAGGCGCCGGGTCGCCTCGATGCCGTCGAGCCGGGGCATTTGCACATCCATGAAGATCAGGTCGAAGCGCCGGACCTCGGCCGCAGCGAGGGCGGCGAGCCCATCCTCGGCGATTTCGACGAAATGGCCGGCGTCTTCGAGCAAGGTGGTCGCGACCATCTGGTTGATCTTGTTGTCCTCGACCAGCAACAGGCGGCCGGCGCGCGCGGTCGCGGGTGCAGCCGGGGCCGACGGCGTCGTCGGTGCCCGCATCGGCAGCACACCGAACAATTGGCCGAGCGCGTCCAGCAGGGCCTGGCGCCGGATCGGTTTGGTCAGCACCGCACCGAAGCCGACATTGGCGGCATGATCGCCCTCGTGCGGCACGCCGATCGAGGATGCCAGCACCAGCTTCACGTCTTCCGAATGCGCCTCGGTCTTGATCCGCGCCGCCAGCATGTCGCCGGCCATGCCCGGCATCATATGGTCAAGCAGCGCCACGTCGTAAGGCTGCGCCGCCTCGAACGCGCGCCGGATCTCGGCCAGCGCCGCCTCACCGCCGTCGACATCGGTCACCTCGATGCCGAAGCTTTCGAGCTGGCGCCGCATGATCCGGCGGTTCATTTCGATGTCGTCGACGATCAGCACCCGGAGGCCCTTCAGCTTCTCCGGCAGTTCGACCGCGCCGAACACCGGCAGGCCGGCCGGCTCCAGGTCAAGCTCGAACCAGAATTGGCTGCCCTCGCCGGCGTGGCTCGTGACGCCCAAACCTCCGCCCATCAACTCGACCAGCTGCTTGCAGATGGCGAGCCCCAAGCCCGTACCGCCGAAGCGCCGGGTGATGGTGCCGTCGGCCTGGATGAACTTGCGGAACAGGCGTGCCTGATCCTCGGGTGCAATGCCGATGCCGCTGTCGACGACGGTGAAACGCAGCCGGACCGGCGCGCCGAGATCGGTCGGCGGCGGTCCATCAGCAATAATTTCCGCGACCTCGACCCCGACGGTGCCCGTATCGGTGAATTTGATGGCATTGCCGATCAGGTTGAGCAGCACCTGGCGAATCCGGGTCGGGTCGCCCTTGAAGCGGCGGCGCAGACCCGGCTGGATATCAGCACCGATCTCCAGGCCTTTTTCCGTGCCGCGCGGCGCCATCAGTTCGATGACGCTTTCGACCATGTCCTCCAGATCGAACGCGACCTTCTCGATCGTGACCTTGCCGGCTTCGAGTTTGGAAATATCGAGGATGTCGTTGATCACGCCCAGCAGCACCTCGGCCGAGGCCTGGACCGATTCGGCGAACTTGCGCTGCTTGCCGTCGAGCTCGCTTTCCATCAGCAGCGCGTTCATGCCGAGCACGCCGTTCATCGGCGTACGAATCTCGTGGCTCATGTTGGCGAGGAATTCGGATTTCGCCTGATTGGCGCTCTCGGCCGCCGCGCGAGCGCCGTCGAGCGCCCGCGTCTGCTCGTCCAGATGCGCCGCGATCCGGCGCAGCCGCCCTGCCGTCAGCAGCACGATCACCGTCAATACCAGCACGTTGATGCTGACGAAGATGGCGATGCCGGTGACCGGGTCGACCAGGCCACGCCGCTGGGCCAGGAGCCAGACCAGGCCCAGCACGATCGGAATGCCGACAACGGCGGGCAGCAGCCGGCGCGCGGTGACGCCACCCAGGTTGGCGGAGGTCAGCGTCCGCATCAGCGCACGGTTGGGACGCATGTACAGCACGCCCACGGCCAGGATCAGGAAGGTCGCGGCCGTATGCAGCGCCATCGGGAAATAGGTCCGCACCTGATAGAGGCTGAGGGCGCCGTAGGCGTAGCCGAGCAGCGCGGTGAAACACAGCAGGATCGATAGGATCGCCGCGACTTGTCCGAGCGGCACGCCGCGGCGCCGGCCGATGCCGGTCAACCAGATGCCGCCGCCGATCAAGACGAAATTGAGCGCGGTATTGGGCGCCATCGCGTTGATATTGAGCGTCCCGGGCCCGACCAGCATGCCCGGGAAGATCTGGCGGTCGATACCGGAATCCCAGCCCGCCATCAGATCGACGAACTTGATGGCGCCGATCAGGATCGGCACCAGGACCAGCAGGCGCACCAGCCAGCGCCGCGGCCGCGCGACGAAGAACGAAACGCCCAGCACGGCGAAACCCAGCGCGGTCGTCGGGTTCATCGGCACGGTACCGGGGAGCGGCTGAAGCAGCGCGTGCACATCGGCGCCCCAGCCGATCAGGACCAGCACGCCCACGATCAGGGCAAAGCCGCCGGCGAAACGCGGCACGCCCCAATTCGACCGGCGGATGCGACGGCGCGGATTGAACAAACCGACCCCTCTGAAGATGCGGCTAGGTCAAGACGTTGGGCGTCCAGCCTGTGGGCAGACCCTTTAACATCTGCTTAGCCGGCATCTAGCTTCAAAAACCGATCGGACAAGGCCTGCTGGGCCGCCGGCACGGTGCGCTGCAGCTCGTCCAGCTCCCATTCCAGATCGTCGAATCCCGCGGTCTTGCACGCGAGTTCGATCCGGCGGGCGACGGCGGCCAGCTGCAGGGCGCCGACATTGGCCGCAGCACCCGCCAGGCTATGGGCCTCGCGCTCCAGCGCCGCGATATCGTCGGCCGCGCGGGCGTCGGCCATGCGGCGCAGCCGCTGATCGGCATTTTCCTGAAACGCGCGGACCATGGCTGCGAACTTCGGTGCCGCGATCCGTGCCTCCAGACCGGCCAGCCGGCTTTCGTCCAGCACCGCCATGGCATCGATCTCGACCGGCGACGGCGTCGGCAACGCCACCGGCAGCACCGGCGCTGGATCGCCGGCGACCCAGCGCGCCACGACCGCGCGGACGTTCTCCAGCTCGAACGGCTTCGACAGATAGTCGTTCATGCCGATCGCCAGATAGCGCTCGCGGTCGCCCTCCATGGCATTGGCGGTGAGCGCGATGATCGGCGTCTGCCGGTTCGGCCCTTCGCCGTCGCGCAAGCGCCGGGTGGCCCCGATGCCGTCCAGGCGCGGCATCTGCACATCCATCAGGATGGCGTCGAACCGCGTCCCGGCGGCGAGATCGAGCGCCTGCAGACCATCCTCGGCGATCGTCACCAGATAGCCGTCGTCCTCCAGCAACGTCGCCGCGACCATCTGATTGATGCGATTGTCCTCCACCAGCAGCAGATTGAGCCCGCGCGGCGCCACGGTTCGAACCACGGGCGCGCCGACCGCGGCCGGCGCGCGCCCGACATCGAACAGTCGCTCCAGCGCCGAGGCGAACTGATGGCGCCGGATCGGCTTGGTCAGGATGACGTCGAACCCCACCGGCGAGGCGACATCGACCGAGCTCGCGAGGATCAGGCGCGTGCTGGCCAGCGACGGCGTTGCGCGTACCCGCGCCGCCACCTCCTCCCCCGCCATGCCGGGCATCATCTGGTCGAGCACGACCAGATCGATCGGCTGGCCGTCTTCATAGGCCCGCTCCAGCGCCGCCAGCGCGTCCGGTCCGGAGGCGGCCTCGCTGATGCGCATGTCGAACGCTTCCAGCAGATGGCGCATGGTGCGGCGATTGAGTTCGATATCGTCGACCACCAGCACCGACACGCCCGACAGGCGCACCGGCAGCGGCAGGCCTTCGAGCGGCGCCGTCGTCGCCTCGTCCAGCGGCAGCTCGAACCAGAACCGGCTGCCGCGCCCGGCGACGCTTTCGACCTGGATATGGCCGCCCATCAGCTCGACCAGCTGGCGGCTGATCGCGAGGCCCAGGCCCGTGCCGCCGAACCGGCGCGTGACCGTGCCGTCGGCCTGGCTGAATTTCTCGAACAGCTTCGGCAGATCGCGCCCGGCGATGCCGATGCCCGTGTCGGTGACCGAGATCCGGACGAGGCCGTCCAACGTCTCCTCGACCTCGACGCCGACGAAGCCGTGTTCGGTGAATTTGACCGCGTTGCCCAGCAGATTGACCAGCACCTGCCTGAGCCGCGTCGGATCGCCCTTGAAGCGGCCGCGCAGGCTGAGCGCCATGTCGGCACCGATCTCGATGCCCTTGGCGTTGGCGGCTGGCGCCATCAGCTCGACCGCGCCCTCGACCAGCGCCTCCAGGTCGAAATCGACGCGCTCGATCGTCACCCGCCCGGCCTCGAGCTTGGAGATGTCGAGGATGTCGTTGATCACGTCGAGCAGGGTTTCGGCCGACGACGCGACGGTCTCGGCGAATTGCCGCTGCTTGTCGCTGAGCGGGGTTTCCAGCAGCAGCGCCGTCATGCCCAGCACGCCATTCATCGGCGTGCGGATCTCGTGGCTCATGTTGGCCAAGAATTCGCTCTTCGCCCGATTGGCACTCTCGGCCGTGGCACGCGCCGCCTCCAGCTCGCGCGAGCGCGCGCCGAGCACGGCGGCCGTACGCCTCAGCCGATCGGCCGCGATCATCGCGATCACCACCAGGACGGCGACATTGACCGTGACGAACACGGCGATGCCGGTGGTCGGGTCGATCTGGCCGCTTTGCGTGCCGGTCAGCCACAGCATGCCGAGCGCGATCGGCAGGATCACGACGCTCGGCAGCAGCAGGCGCGCGGTGACACCTCCCATATTGGCACTGGTCACCGTCGCCATGAAGCCTAGGCGCGGCTTCAGCATCAGGATACCGGCCGACGACAACAGGAAACCGCCGGCAGTGTGGATCGCCATCGGAAAGCCAAACGAGCTTTCGTAGAAGCCGATCGCGCCGAACGCGTAGCCGAGCATCGCCAGCAGGGACAGCATCAGCGTGACCGCGGCGGCATATTGGCTGGCGATCACGCGCCGATGGGTCGGGTGCGTCGTCAGCACCAGGCAGCAGCCGACGATGGTGAGATTGATCGCGGTATTGGGTGCCACCCCGACCGAGCCCAGCAAATCCTGGTCGACAAGCCGCCGATGAAAGATGATCTGGTCGATGCCGCTGTGCCAGGCGAAGCCGATATCGCACAGCTTGGCGATGCCGAACAGCGAGAGAATGCAGCCGATCACGGTGCGGACGTGGCGCGCTTCGCCCTGGACGCCGGCCATCAGCGCAAACCCGATCAGCATGAAGGCGGTGGCGCTGGTCGGGCTCATCGGTACCGAGCCGGCGACCGGCTGCCACAAGGCCCGGATATCGGCGCTCCAGCCGGCCAGCACCGCCAGACCGACAAGGAAGACGACAGCGCCCAGTGCCGGCGGCACGGCTCGGAAACCCAATGCTCTCGGCCGCTTTGCAGCCATCCGGACCCATCCCGCCATCACGCCGTCCGAAGGGTCGGCTTCGGCAAGAATAACTACCGGAAAACGCGCACGCTGTCTGCGCTTGCCGCTAGACCCGCACCAGCCCCTCCATCGGCCGGACCGCGGCGCTGTCCGGAAACACCGCGGTGTCCAGATGCGCAGGAGCGACGCCCATATGATCGCGCAGCACGCCCTTGGCGACCGCACGCAGATCGGTTGCCATGCGCAGGTCGCGATTTTCCTCGAGCTGGTCCAGCCCCGGCCAGTCGCCGGCGATGCGGCCGCCCTTGACGGCACCGCCCAGCAGCAGGGCGACCGAGGCGGTGCCATGGTCGGTGCCGTTGGTGCCGTTCGGCGCCACGGTGCGGCCGAACTCGGTCATCACCAGCACCACGGTCTTGCTCCAGGCCGGACCGAGGCTGGTCTTGAGCTGTGCCAGCCCGTCGCCCAGGCCCCTGAGATTGTCGGCGAGCCGGCCCTTGACCGTGCCCTGGCCGACATGGGTGTCCCACCCCCCCATGTCGATGACGGCGACGCGCGGCCCGTCCGCCGCGGCCAGCAGGCCGCCCGCCGCCTCGGCCATCGGCCGGAACGCGCCCGGACCATAGCCGCCGGCCTTGGCAAAGCGCGGTTTGCCGTCCGGCCCCATGCTGTTGGCGCCCAGCACCTCGTCATCCAGGCTCTGCGCCTTGATGCCGTCGGCCAGCGCCGGGCCGAACAGCTTGTCGCCGGCATACATCTGCGTCAGCGACGCCAGCAGGGTCGGATCGGCCGCCTTGAGGTTGGGCGGCTCCCACGAGGCGACGGCGACGCCGCCGCGCAGCATCAGCGGGATCGACGGGCCGACCGCGAGGCCGAGGCGACGCTGCTTATCGCCGCCCTGGATATCGACCAGCGCCCGATTGAGCCAGCCGGTCGGCGCGCCCCGCCGTTCGGTCAGACCCATCTCCAGTAGATCCTGGGCGTCGAAATGCGAGCGGGTGTGATAGCCGCCGGCGGTTGCCGGCACGATCAGCAGCTCGCCCGAACCCCACATCGGCTGGATCGATGCCAGCGCTGCATTGAGGCCGAACGTGTGATCGAGCGGCAAGATCGCCTCGGCCGGCAGCGCCAGCCCGCTCCGCCGCTGGGCGTAGCGCGCGTCGCCATAGGGCGGAACGGCGGCGAGACCGTCGAGCGCGCCGCGCAGGATGATCACGACCAGGCGGTTTTCCGTGGCCGCCGCCGCATAGGCGATGCGCGGCAGACCCAGGAGGGCGAGGCCGGCGCCGGCGCCGAGCGTGCCCAGGATCTGGCGGCGGCTGATGAGTAGATCATGCGAGTTCATGGCATTCACCGGCGTTGGAAGGCGGGGCTGGCGAACAGCATCGCGAGCGCGGTCGGGCGGCTTTCGGCGCGCGCGATCGCCTGGTGCTGGTCGGGCGCGATCGTGTCGCCCAGCACCGCATTGGTCAGTTGGACCGGATCGACGTCGTCGCCGACCTGATCGGCATAGGCCTGGGCCCATTCGACCCGGCGCAGCACCGCCTCGGGCCCGATCCAGGCGGCGGCATCGTCGGGCCAGCCGGCCGGCGACGGCGCCATATGCAGGCCCTGGCCCAGGCGGTCGAACGTCTGCACCGCCTGTTCCGGCCTGAGGCCGCGGCCGGTCGCCCGGATGGCGGACGCGACCAGATCGAACGGCGACTTGATCTTCTGCTGGTAGCTGCTCCAGGCCTCCGGCTGGTCGACCAAGGCCAGCGAGACGGCATGCAAGTCTCCGCCCGTCTGCATAAAGACCTGGGCTAGGCGGTCGATCGCGGCCTGCGGCGGCTGATCGGCGATAAAATGCACCGCCAGTTGCCGGGCGACATGGCGCGCCGTCGAGGGATGATGGGCGATGGTGCGGATCGCCATCAGCCCCTCGGCCATGCCCGCCTCCGGATAGGTCTGGCCCAAAAGGACCTTCGGCCCCGGCTCGTGGATCTGCGGCACGAAGGTGAAGCGGCCGGGATCGCCGACGCGCGGGCCGCCGATCGACCAGCCGGTCAGGATACGGGCCAAGGCCCGCACGTCCTGCTCGCTATAGCCGCCGTCGACGCCCAGCGTATGGAGTTCCAGCAGCTCGCGCCCGAGGTTCTCGTTCAGCCCGCGCTTGCCGCGCAGACCCACCCGCGACTCCGGCCCGACCGAGACCCAATTGTCGAGATAGAGCCCCATCGCCGGGTGCTGGACCACGGCCAGCACCATATCTTCGAACCGGCCGGTGATGTGCGGGCGGATCGCCTCGCGCTCGAAACTGCCGGCCAATGGCCGCACGACCGGGCGAACGCCGGAGACGGTGAAATGATTGGCCCAGAAGCTGACCAGCCGCTCGGCGAACTGCGTCTGGCTGAGCGTCACCGCATCGAGCTTGGCGGCGGTCTCCGCCAGAAACGCCTGGCGTAGAATCTTCTGTTCCGGCAGCGGCGCCGGGCCCTTCTGCGGATCCGCCATCATCGGCGCATCCATCGCCATCTCTTCAGGACCGCCCCGGGCGTCGGCGCCGCGCGGGCTTTGATCGAGCCGGGCAGCCCGAACGGGGCGCGCCGGCGCATCACCGTCGGCCTTGGCCTGGCGGCGCTGTTGCTGCAGTTGCTGATAGGTCACGACCAGCTCGGACGACGGCTGCAGGGCAGCGAAACTCGCGGGGATTTGCGGGCGGGCAAGTTGGCTCTTGAGCCATCCCCGTGGATCGCCCCCGATCGCCGCCGTGCCATCGGGTCCGGCACCATAGCCGAACCGCGACGCCGCAATGATCGCCTGATTCATTACAGAACCTCGAAAGAAGACGCTCAACCGATACTTGCCGACATTGGCAAGCGGAGCCATCTTGGGAAGTAATACGCCGGATATGCTCCGAGCATCCCCACCGCGCTGACCAGGATTGTCCGACGATCAAGGCGATGCCGGTTGGTAACGACCGGCAAAACGTGGTACACGCCGCCGCCTCAACCTTGAATTCGACCAGCACAGGACCGGCCCCGCCTTGGATCTCTCCGTCGTTATCCCCGTCAAGAACGAGGCCGAGAATCTGGCGCCGCTCATCGCCGAGATCCATGCGGCGCTCGATGGTCTGGTCCCGTTCGAGATCGTCTATGTCGATGATGGCTCGACGGACGACAGCGCCCGGCGGCTGCAGACGATCCAGGCCGGCGACCCGACCCTGCGCGTCGTACGTCATGCCAAGAGCTGCGGCCAGAGCACGGCCGTGCGCAGCGGCGTCAAGGCCGCACAGGGCCGCTGGGTCGCGACGCTCGACGGCGACGGACAGAACGATCCGGCCGATATTCCGGCGCTCTGGCGCCTGGCCCAGGCCGGCGGCCCGTACGCGATCTATTGCGGCCATCGCACCAAGCGCCGGGATACGGCGATCAAGCGGTTTTCCTCGCGCTTCGCCAACGGCCTGCGCTCGCGACTCTTGGGCGACGCCACGCCCGATACCGGCTGCGGGTTGAAGCTGTTCGAGCGCGCGACCTTTCTCGACCTGCCCTATTTCGATCATATGCACCGCTATCTGCCGGCCTTGGTGCTGCGCGCCGGCGGCACGGTCGTGTCGGTCCCGGTCAATCATCGGCCGCGCGAGCGCGGCAAATCGAACTACGGCACCCTCGATCGCGCGCTGGTCGGTATCGTCGATCTGTTCGGCGTGGCGTGGCTCCAGCGCCGGGCCAAGGTGCCGACGCTGCTCGATCCGACGGTCTGATGTCGGCGCAATGGAGCCGGTTCGTCCGGGTGTTTCTGTTGGCCCTGGTCGTGGTCGCCTTCGGCCTGGTCTGGCGTGAACGATCGGAGTTCCAGCCGGCCCATCTGCAGGCGCTGATCGCCGGCAACACCTATGCGCCACTGGTCTTCATCGCGATCCATATCGCCGCCAGCCTGCTGTTCGTGCCACGCACGCCGCTGTCGATCGCGTCCGGCCTGTTGTTCGGGCTGTGGTGGGGCGCGCTTTGGGCCGTTTTGGGGGCCATGTCCGGCTCGCTTGCGGGCTTCGCGCTGGCGCGCTACGTCAATGCCGGCTGGATCAAGCCGGAGCGCATGCCGAAATTCGGCGAGTTGCTGGCCCGGGTCGAGCGCGGCGGCTGGCGCGCGGTGGCCTTAATCCGCATCGTGCCGATCATGCCGCACACCCCGGTCAACTATGCCTTCGGCCTCTCGCGCGTCTCGCTCCGCGACTACATGCTGGGCTCGCTGATCGGCCAATTGCCGATTACGGTATTTTGCGTCGATGTCGGCTCTGCCGGCGGCCAGGCTCTCACTGGATCGATGAATTGGCTGGAGCCGACCCTGGTCGGCATCGGCGCGCTGGCACTGTCGCTGATCCTGCCCAAGCTCGCCTCGCTGCGCCGGGGGTCGCCATGACCGAGATCTATCGCTTCGCCCAAGGCTCCGTTCCGGTTCTGGTCAGCATGCCCCATGCCGGCACCGCGCTGATGCCGGGCCTGGCCGAGCGGCTGTCGGACGCGGCCCGGCCGCTGGGCGACACGGACTGGCATCTGCCGGACCTCTACGACTTCCTGGGCGCGCTCGGTTGCAGCACGCTGGTGGCGACCCATTCGCGCTTCGTGGTCGATCTCAACCGGCCGCCCGACGACAAGCCGCTCTATGCCGGCGCCACCACCGGCCTCATCCCCGACATCACGTTCGACGGCACGCCGGCCTATCGCCCGGGCACCGAGCCGGATGCCGCCGATCGCGCGGTCCGGCTGGAGCGCTATTGGCGGCCCTATCACGACAAGATCGAGGCCGAACTCACCCGCCTGGTCGCGGCCCATGGCAAGGCGGTGCTGCTCGACGCCCATTCAATTCGCGGCCATGTCCCGCGCCTGTTCGAAGGCCGCCTGCCCGACTTCAACATCGGCACCGCCGACGGCAAGAGCTGCGCCGCAGAAATCGGTGCGCGCTCAGCAGAAATTCTAGGATCGGCAGCGGGTTATACCGCGATCCTCAATGGCAAGTTCAAAGGTGGCCACATCACCCGCCACTATGGCGACCCGGCCCGCGGCCGCCATGCGATCCAGCTGGAACTGGTCCAGGAAACCTATATGGACGTGACCGCACCCTTCGGTTTCCGCCCCGACTCGGCCGCCCAGGTGCGTCCGCACCTGAAGCGCTTCGTGGCGGCGCTGGTGGACTGGGCTAAGCAGTAAGCCCCGCCGGCTTCGGACCGCCGGTCGCCCAGTCGAGCAGCTCGACCGTATGGACGACCGCCACGCCGGTGCCGCTGGCGATCTGGGTGATGCAGCCGATATTGCCGGCGGCGATCAGGTCCGGTGCCGTCGTCAGGATGTTCGCCACCTTGCGCGCCTTCAGCTGCTCGGCGATTTCCGGCTGCAATAGGTTATAGGTGCCGGCCGAGCCGCAGCAGAGATGGGCTTCCGGCACTTCCTTGACCGTAAAGCCTGCCGCGGCCAGCAGCGCCTTGGGCTCGGTCCGGATCTGCTGGCCATGCTGCAGCGAGCAGGCGGCGTGATAGGCGACGGTGAGGCCGGTCGGGGTCGTGATAGCGCCCAACCCCAGCTCCGCCATCACCTCGCTCACGTCCTTGGCCAGCGCCGACACGGCTGCGGCCTTCGCGGCATAGGCCGGCTCCTCGCGCAGCATGAAACCATAGTCCTTGAGCGTCGTGCCGCAGCCGGACGTGTTGATGATGATGGCATCGAGCCCCGCCCCGTCGATCTCGCGCGTCCAGGCATCGATATTGGCGCGCGCGGCCAGGTGAGATGCCTCGGTCTTGCCCATGTGATGGACGAGCGCGCCGCAGCAGCCGGCGCCTTCGGCGACCACGACCTCGCAGCCGTGGCGGGTCAAGAGCCGGATCGTCGCCTCGTTGATCCCGGGCGCCAGCACCTGCTGGGCGCAGCCGTTCAAGAGCGCCACGCGCTTGCGGCGCACCCCTTCGGCGGCGAAGACCTGCGGCTTGTCGACATGGGAGGGCGACGGCAGGTGGCGCGGCGCCAGGCGCAGCATCGGTTGCAGACGCTTCGGCAGCAGCGGCGCCAGCGGCCGGGCCAGGATCGCGCCCATGAGCGCGAAGCGGAACCGCGCGGGGCTGGGCAGCACCCACGCCAGCACCCGGCGCAGCTGCCGGTCGAGCCAAGGCCGTTGATAGGTTTCCTCGATCCAGGCGCGGCCGTGATCGACCAGATGCATATAATTCACGCCCGACGGGCAGGTCGTCATGCAGGACAGGCACGAGAGGCAGCGGTCGACATGCTTCACGATCTGCTCGGTCGCGGGCTTGTCCTGCTCCAGCATGTCCTTGATCAGGTAGATGCGGCCGCGCGGGCTGTCGAGCTCGTCGCCCAGCAGCACATAGGTCGGGCAGGTCGCGGTGCAGAAGCCGCAATGAACGCAGGCCCGGAGGATCTTGTCCGACTCGCGGATGTCCGGATCGGCGAGCTGGGCGAACGAGAAATGGGTCTGCATGTCGCTAAACCCCTTCGACCATGCGGCCCGGATTGAGAATGCCCTGCGGATCGAAACTCGCCTTGACGCGCCGGCTCAAGGCCGCGAGCGGTGCCGGCTCCGGCTCGAACGGGGCAACCCGGGCGCGGACCTCGGCCGCGGCCCGGACCAGCGTCGCATGGCCCGTAGGCCCCTTCATCAGGCGCACGCGCGCGGCATTGCCGTCGGGCGCCGCCGGCAGCGCCAGCCAGACGAGCCCGCCGGCCCAATCCAGATAGGCCTCCGCCTCGGGCAGGCTCGCCACCAGCCGGGCGCCGTCGAGCGGCGCCACCGACACGCGCCAGATGTCGCGGGACGGGTCCGTCGCCAACGGTTCGGCGTCGCGCACGCGTCGCCAGAACCCGTCCGATTGCGCGCCGTCGAGTCGCGTAGCGGCGCCAGGGATCAACTGCATCAGCGCCGCAAGGCGAAAATCGACGGAGGCATCCAGGCCTTCGAAACGCAGGGCCGTCACGGCCGCGCCCACGCCCACGCCCAGGCGCGCCGCCAGCAGCCCCGGCAGCCAGGCGGCGCCGGAGACCTCGTTGGAGCTGCCGAGTGCTGCCGCCATCGAGCCGGCCGCGGTCGCCGCGTCCTGGTCCAGCAGCAGCAGGGTCGCCGCCCGCTCGGGCCGCGGCAGCACCTTCAGCGTCAGCTCGCTCATGACGGCAAGCGTGCCGAAGGAACCGGCCAAGAGTTTGGAGAGATCGAAGCCGGTGACGTTCTTGACGACGCGGCCCCCGGCCTTGAACAGCTCGCCACGGCCGCTGACCGCCTGGAAGCCCAGGAGATGGTCGCGCGCGGCCCCGGCGGTCAGCCGGCGCGGCCCGGCCAGGTTGGCCGCGACGATGCCGCCGATGGTCTGGGTGCCGGGTGCGGTACCGAACAAATGGGCCCAATCCGGCGGCTCGAACGCCAGTTGCTGGCCTTTCTGCGCCAACGATTGCTCGATCTCGATCAGCGTGGTGCCGGCCCGGACCGAAATCACCAGCTCTTCCGGCTCGTAGAGCGTGATGCCGCGCAAACCATCGAGTGCCAGGAGCTGCGTCGCCTCGACCGGACGCCCCATGCCGCGCTTGGTACCGGCACCGATTATTTCGAACGATATCCGTTCGGCCGCCGCGGTCGCCACGGCGTCAGTCAGCGCCGAGACGTTCTCTGGCCTCAATTCATTCATCGATCGGCTTCTCTTTCGGCACGAATGGATGACGGGGCCGCCCCCTCCAGGCTGTCCCTTTTAGCCCGATCGTGGCCGTCTTGCACCATCTCGTAACGACCTGTCGATTGCAGCGACTTCGCCATCCAATTGTGCTCAAAGCCGTCCAAATCGGCGCGACCGTCCGAATTGTGCCCGGCATCGTCACACAAATGACGCGGATCCGAGACCGAGCCTTCGAGATCGATTCGCTGTCGGGGTACATATCTGGGGGTTCATATGTCGTCTTTCCACGGGGGAAAATTCGGCCCGAAGCTTGATCATCGACTTAGGGGTTCCGTTGCCCTGGTCGTGCTGCTTGGGCTGCTGCCGGCGGTTTCCGCGCTCGCGCAAACCGCACCACAGACTGAAACAATCGAAGTTACCGGCTCGCGCCTGAAGAATTCGGACGCGCAGAGCGCCAATCCGATCACGGTCGTCTCGAGCGAGGATATCGCCCAGGAAGCGGCGACCACGCTCGAGCAGGTGCTGATGAAGCTGCCGTCGGTCGACTTCACCGGCGGCATCACCGCCAACACATCGAACGGCGGCGTCGGCGCGTCCGAAGTCGGCCTGCGCAACCTCGGTCCGCAGCGCACGCTGATCCTGTTGAACGGCCAGCGCTTTCCGTTCACCGACACGCAAGGGACGACCGACGCGGTCGACCTGAACAACATCCCGGTGTCGATGATCGATCATATCGAAGTGCTGCGCGACGGCGCTTCGTCGATTTATGGCGCCGACGCCATCGGCGGCGTCATCAACATCATCACCAAGCAGCATTTCAGCGGCGTCGAGGTCGGCGGCTCGGTCGGTGAGACCAGCTACGGCGACGGTCTGCGCCACTCGGTCTATTCGACCGTCGGCGCCGATTTCGACCGCGGCAACATCCTGATCAACGTCGGCACCGACCATACCGACGGCATCTCGCAAGGTGCCCGCGCCTGGGCCAATACCGAACATCCGGAAGCCGACTATAACAGCTATGATCAGGTTTCGAGCCGCATCACCGGCGCCATCGGCCTGATCGGCGGCAACCAATATTATTACGGCACCGGCGGCATCAATAATCCGGTGCTCGCATCGAACGCCAGTACGCTCTGCACCCACACCGTCTCGCCGGGCGTCTGCAATGGCGGCGGCATTACCCCGGGCGATCTTGCGATCGCGGGCTATGGCGGCGTCTATTTCGACTTCCTGCCGACCCAAGGTCTGACGGCCGGTCTCGATCGTCAGCAGATCAACTTCACGACCCACTACGACCTGACGCCCGACGTCACGGCCGTGATCGAAGGCTTCTACACCGATCGCCAGTCGAGCGAGTTCCTCAATCCGGAACCGCTCGGCTACAACGTGACGACGCCGCAGTTCCCGAACGGCCTCTATGCCGCCGCGAACTACGTGAACAGCGCTGGTCAGCTTGTTGCCAACCCGTACAACCCGACCAATGCGGCGAATGCGGCAGCGCTCTATGGTGCCGCCAACGTCAATACCGACGTGCCGATCCTGACCCGCCGATTCGAGAACGGGCCGCGCCTCTATACCGACGACGTCAATACCTACCGGATCCGGGCTGCCCTCGAAGGCACCGTGCTCGGCAAGTACGACTGGGAAGTCGGGTACATGTACGGCAAGTCGGCCGCGACCTATAACGTCGCGAACGAAGCCAACTTCTACAAGCTCAGCCAGGAACTCGGCATGAACCCGTGCGGCAGCTCGCCCGGATGCTCGATTGCCAATTTCTTCGGCTACAACACGCTGACCCCGGAACAGGCCAAGTATTTCTCGTTCACCAACACCGACACGAGCGAATATACCGAGCAGACCGCCTATGGTCACATCGGTGGCCCGGTCTATCAGCTGCCGGCCGGCCCGTTGGGCGCGGTCGTCGGTTTCGAATATCGTCCGGATACCTTGTTCGATCGTCCGGACTCGATCACCTCGCAGGGTGACGGCGCCGTGTACTCGACCCCGACCTCGGGCAGCTATGCCACCTCGTCGGGCTATGCCGAATTGAACATTCCGATCCTGTCGAACCTGCCGTTCGTCAAGATGCTGACCGCCGATACGACCGCTCGCTACGACTACAACACCACCTTCGGCAAATCGATCACCTACAAGTTCGGCCTCGACTACGCCATCAACGACGATTGGCGTCTGCGCGGCAGCCGGTCGACCGGCTTCCGGGCACCGCAGCTCCGCGAACTCTACAGCGGTGCGGCCCAGTCCGAAGTCGGCGGCAGCGATCCTTGTGCCACCGGCGGCGCCTATGCCAACAACGCGGCCTGCTTGGCCTCGCTCCCGGCCGGTGTTACCACCGCTCAGCTGATCGCCGGCGATCAGATCACCCAAGCCACCGGCGGCAATCCGGATCTGCATCCGGAAACCTCGCAGGAATGGTCCATCGGCGGTGTGGCGACGCCGCACTGGATCCCCGGTCTGTCGGTCTCGACCGACTTCTACACGATCCTGATCCGCAACGAGATCAGCGCTTACGATCCGAACCTGCTGCTCGACGCCTGTTTCGGCGGCGTGCCGTACCTGGTCTCCCAGACCGTCGCCTGTCAGTTGGTCGGCCCGCGCACCTCGACCGGCGCCCTCGGCCCGATCAAGGCGATCAACGCCAACATCGGCGAAGAAAACACCGACGGCATCGATATCGATATGAGCTATGGCATCGATACCGAGAAGATGGGCCTGCCGGCCTGGGGTCACCTGAGCTTCAACGGCCAGGTCAACTATCTGTTGAGCGACAATACCTCTGCCGGTGGCGTTACCGTGCAGAACGCGGGCACCTTCTCCGATGCCAGCGGCGAGCCGCGCTTCAAGGCGCTCGCCAACATCGGCTTCGCCCGCGACAATTGGTCGGTCAGCTGGACGACCCGCTACTATGGCGGCGTCCGCAACGTCGACGGCACGTCGGCTTGCGAATATGGCTCGCTCGCCAATTGCACGCCCAACACCAAGGGTGCCGAGGACTTCGAGGGCAACGAGGCCGCCGGCGTGTTCTATCACGACATCAGCGGCACCTATCAGTACAAGAACGTTCACCTGACGGTCGGTGTCGACAACCTGTTCGACAAAGATCCACCGTTCCTCTACCCAGTCGATCAGTCGAACGCGCCGGGCTCGGCCGGTTATGACTTTACCGGCCGGTACATCTACATGAAGGCTTCGATCAAGTTCTAAGAGAGACAATGGCGCGCGGGGAAATCCGCGCGCCATTTACTGACAAGCACATTCTTTTCCTCAATCCATCTAGAGGGCGAGAGTGAAATGGCGCATCTGAACGGTATGATGATTGCCCGGTCTCCGGCCTTTGGTCGCGAGGCCTATAAGATTCTCTGGTACCTGACGGAACAATTGGAGTTCGACAGCTTCGCCGTCCTCAATATCGGCGAAATTTCGTCGGATCTGGGTTTGAAGTCCCAAGCCGTGAGTCGCGCGCTCCGCACCCTCATCGATGGCGGCGTGATCGAGCGCGGCCCCCGCGTCGGTCAGCGTAGTTCATTTCGCTTCGCGCCCACGGTAACCGAGTATTCAAAAATAAGACCGTCTCGATTTACAGAGGTATCTGCTTCCGCTTGAATAGAAGGCGGTACTATACAACCGTGCGACAGTATGGCGCCGCGACACTTGAACGCGATTACCAGTATATTACGCCAGAATAGAAAATCAGTTCATGACTTTACTGACCGACCCCATGCGAAAGGAGGGGATGTATGGGTCGAGACGCACGGATAGTCGCGATGCCTGGCACGGTCCGCCGGATCGCGGTGCCGGCCAATCCGCTCCTGCCAGGACTGACCGTCGGGCTCTACGCCACCGGTCGCGGACATTTCGAAGCCACCTCCGCGCCGGAACATCGCCTGATCGTCCAGATCGGGGGCGCCGCCTTGACCGACAGCCGCATCGACGATCAGCGCCAGAAGCGCGCCCAGGTCCATGGCGACATCGATCTGCTGCCGGCGGGATCGACCGGCAGTTGGGAAGTCGAACCGGCCGCCCTCTCCATTCGCTTTCGTTTCACCCCGGCCCTGTTGCAGAGCATGGCAGCGGACATCGGGCTCAACCCCGACCTGATCGACCTGACCCCGCAGCTCCAGGCGCGTGACGCCCAGATTGAGCATATCGCTTCCGCCATCCATGCCGCGCTCACGACCGAAGGATCGCTGGGCCGGCTCTATGGCGAAAGCCTGGGCACGGCCTTCATGGCGCGCGTGGTCAGCCGCTTCGTCGCCGAGAGCCCGATCAAGGCCAAGGGCGGGCTGTCGAAGCGGCAATTGCAGCGCGTCATCGATTATGTCGATGCCTTCACCGACGAGACCCTGTCGCTGACCGACCTCGCCGCCATCGCCGGCGTCAGCGTCTCGCATTTCAAGAGCCAGTTCCGCCGCTCGATGGGCCTGCCGGTGCACCAATATGTCATCCAGCGCCGGGTCGAGAAGGCCAAGGCCTTGCTGATGCAAGGACGCGCCATCAGCCAGGTGGCGCTCGATGTCGGCTTCTCGCATCAAAGCCACATGGCCCGCTGCATGCGCCGGGTGCTGGGCCTGTCGCCGTTGGAAGTCTCCCGCCTGGCCGTCTAGAAGCGCGGCAGCTCCGGAAACGCCGTCTCGCCGTGATGGACATGCATGTGCCCCAGTTCCGCGCAACGGCGGAGCTGCGGGAATACTTTGCCCGGGTTGAGCAGGTGATCCGGATCGAAGGCGCATTTGAGCCGCATCTGGTGGTCCAGATCCTGCTCGTTGAACATCACCGGCATCAGGTCGCGCTTCTCCACGCCCACGCCATGCTCGCCGGTGAGCACGCCGCCGACCTCGACGCAGAGCCGGAGGATATCGGCGCCGAACTGCTCGCAGCGCTCCAATTCGCCCGGCTTGTTGGCATCGTAGAGAATGAGCGGGTGCAGGTTGCCGTCGCCGGCGTGGAATACATTGGCGACGCGCAGCCCATAATGCCGGGAGAGCACCTCCATGCGGGCCAGCACCTCCGACAGGCGCCGGCGCGGGATGGTGCCGTCCATGCACAGATAGTCCGGCGAGATGCGGCCGACCGCCGGAAACGCCGCCTTGCGCCCGGCCCAAAAGCCCAGCCGTTCCGCTTCGGTCGTGCTGACCCGGCACGAGACCGCGCGGCAGTCCCCGGCGATGGCCTCGATCCGCGCCATATAGGCGTCGATCTCGCATTCCGGCCCGTCGAGCTCGACGATCAGCAGCGCTTCGACGTCGAGCGGATAACCCACGCGAACGAAGGCTTCGGCCGCATGGATCGCCGGCTTGTCCATCATCTCCATGCCGGCCGGGATGATGCCGCCGGCGATGATGCGGGCAACGCAGTCGCCAGCGCTCTCGCTCGATGGAAAGCCGATCATCATCGCCTTCAGATGTGCCGGCTTCGCCAGCACGCGCACGGTGACCTCGGTCACCACGCCCAGCAGCCCCTCGGACCCGGTCAGCACGCCCAGCAGGTCATAGCCGCCCGAATCGAGGTGCTTGCCGCCGATGCGGATGATCTCGCCGTTCATCAGCACGAATTCCAGGCCCAGCACGTTGTTCGTGGTCAGGCCGTATTTCAGGCAATGCACGCCGCCGGAATTCTCGGCGATATTGCCGCCGATCGTGCACGCGATCTGGCTCGACGGATCGGGCGCATAATAGAAGCCCGCATGCTCGACCGCGCGGGTGATGCCGAGGTTGGTGACGCCCGGCTGCACCGTCACGGCGCGGTTGGGCAGGTCGACCTCCAGCACCCGGTTGAGCTTGCCCAGGCCCAGCGTGATGGCATCGGCCAACGGCAATGCACCGCCAGAAAGCGAGGTGCCGGCGCCGCGCGGCACGATCTTGATGCCTTCCTGCTGGCAATAGGCCAGCACGGCGGAGACTTCGGCGGTCGAGCCCGGCAGCACGGCGATCAGCGGCGGCTGGCGATAGGCGGTCAGCCCGTCGCTCTCATAGACCCGGCGCTCGTCTTCCTCGTCGATCACCGACTCGGGCTTCATGAGCGTGCGCAGATGAGCGGCGATCTCGCGTCGGCGCGCGACGATGGCGGCATCCGGAGTCGGCATCTTCATGAGCGAGGGTCCCGTCCCGACAGGTTTGATCGCTATGATCACAGGCGGGGCGCACCGATGGCAAGGCCGGAAGTGCCGCATAGAAACGACGAAAGGCCGACGGGGTGACCCGTCAGCCTTTGGCCTTGAAGCGGTGGAAGGCGTGATCCCTGCCCGGATGGGGCGCGCAATGCGCCCGAACCCGGACGGGATCGCCGGCTCAGCCTTGGCGGGCCTTGAAGCGCGGGTTGGCCTTGTTGATCACGTAGACGCGACCCTTGCGGCGCACCACGCGGCAGTTCTTGTCCCGCTTCTTCAGCGACTTCAGCGAATTGACGATCTTCATGACGAGCCCTGGCGATGCGGCATGGATAACTTGGAAGCCGCGGAACCTATGGTAAGCCTCCGCCCCTGTCAATGCACCCGATACCCATTTAGACGCAAACCGCGCCTGCGCGAACGGGGGATCAGGAAATCGAGCCGTAGGTCGACACGGTATAGAAGCGATAGACCCTGAGGACGCCGCTCTGCAGCGCCGCCAGGCGGGTCGCCCACAGGTCGCCCTCCTCGGCGATCGCCAGCTGGTTGCCGCGCGTCATCAGCTTCACATCGTAATTCTCGACGAATTCCGCCCAGCCCTTATTCACATGCTGGATGAACACGTCGGTATGGTCCTCGCAGATGCGCACGTCGAAGCTGCTGCCGGCCAGGCAGTCGGTATATTGCTTGACGGTCCAGGGCACCGGTGTAAAGCGCTCGATCGCCCGCAGGGCCTCCAGGCGCTTGTCTTCGAGATCGGCGCCATCGGCCAGCACGAAATCGATGAAGCTGAACTGACCCCGCGCCTTCAGCGCCTTGTTGATCTCGCGAATGAGGCGTTCCTTGGCCACGACCGACACGGTCAGATATTCGGCATAGGCGCAGTCGAAGGCATGGGATTTGAGCTCGACCGTTTCCGGGTCGTAGGCCGTGACCGGCACTTTCTTGCCCAGGCCCGCGTCGATCGACATGGACTGGGCGCGCTTGGCGATCTCGGGCGCGCGCTCCATCGCGGTGATATAGACGTCGAAGAATTGCGAGACATGGCGCGACGGGCCGCCCAGGCCGGCGGTCAGATCCAACAGGCTCATGGCCGGATTGACGCCGAACGGCTTCACCATCGTCATCACATAATCGACGCCGCCCGGCACCAGGAAGCCGGGGCCCCAGATCTTCTGCGACAGCGCCAGACGATCGACCGGCTCGTCGGCCACGTCGACCAATTCCTCGACGACCGGCTCGGGCTCGATATGGCCGACGGCATTCGGATCATAGCCGTACCACCAGAATCGCAGCCGATCGAACATGACCGAATCGACGCTGTCCAGCACCCCATCGAACTGCACGAGAGACAGAGGATTCCTCAAAGGCACCGACCTGACATTCCGATTGCTGCGGGCCAGCATATCGCGAAACGGCGCGTCATGCCGCTACTGCTTCAAATTACGAAGTGACCGACAGCGTATCGTGCGCCGCCGTCTCGTTCAGCACCCGGGACGGCGGGAACCAGAGCGTCACCGTCGTGCCTTTGCCGATCGTGCTCGCAATTTCGAGCTCGCCGTTGTGCAGCCGCATCTGGGCATCGGTGATGGCAAGGCCCAGACCAGAGCCCTGATATTTGCGCGACAGGTGATTCTCGACCTGGCGGAACGGTTCGCGCACCAGCGCCAGATCCTCCGCCTCGATGCCGATGCCGGTATCGCTGACTTCGATCTTGAGCCATCCGGCCCGATCGCCGCCCCGAGGCTCGACCCGGGCGCCGACCGTGACCGTGCCGCCCTCCGGCGTGAACTTGACCGCGTTCGACAGAAGATTGAGCACCATCTGCCGGACCTTGAGCATGTCGAGCCAGCAGTAGCACAGGTTCGGCTGATAATCCTTGCAGAGGGTGAGCGCGCCCTGGGCCGCCCTCGGCGCCATGACCGAGATCTGGCTGTCGATCAGCTCGACCAGATCCACCGTCTCCTCGCGCAGTTCCGCATGGCCCGCCTCGATCTTCGACAGGTCGAGCACGTCATTGATGACTTCGAGCAGATGGGAACCGGAGCCGCGGATATCCTCGACATATTCCGCCTGCTTGCTGTTGAGCGGTCCGAACACCTGCAGCTTCAACAGCTCGGCAAAACCGATCACCGCGTTCAAGGGCGTGCGCAGCTCGTGGCTCATGTTGGCGAGGAACTGGCTTTTCGCTCGATTGGCGACCTCGGCCCGGTCGCGCGCGGCCGCCAGATCGCCGGCCAGCTTGGTCACGTCGTCCGCCTGGCGCTGCGCCTGGGCACGCGCCTCTTCGAGGGCGGCGATGGTGTTGGTCAGCTGATCCTCGTTCTGCCGCAGCTGCGCCTGATGCTCCTTCGCCCGCGTGATATCCGTGCGCACGCCGACCGTGCCGCCGTCCGACGTGCGCTGTTCGGAAATGCGCAACCAGCGGCCATTGGCCAGTTGCCGCTCGACCGTGCTGCCGGCGATGCCGCGATGCTCGACCAGCTTGGCCGCGAGCCAGGCATCGATATTGTCGGCCGACACGCCCAGATATTCGCCCTGCTCCGCGCCGACGCGGATGATCTGCTCCAGCGTCGCACCCGGGACCATGGCATGGGCGCTGCGGGCATAGATCTCGCGGAAGCGGCTGTTGCACATGATCAGGCGTTCTTCGGCATCGAACAGCACGAAGCCTTCGCTCAAATGTTCGAGCGCGTCCTGCAGCAGGGCCTGGGCCCGCCGCTGCCGACGCAGCAACGCCACCAGCATCAAGGTGAAGCCGGCACAGCCGAGCGTGCCGATGAGGAACACGAAGGCCAGTACGCGCGCCTCTTCGTTCCAGGCCGCGAGGGCTGCCGGCAGGTCGATGCTGGTCCGTACCGCCAGCGGCCTGAGCGGGATCGCCTTCGAGGAAATGATGGCACGGATCCCGTCCGTCGGATCGGTTTCGACCACCGTCGCGACCGTGTCGGACAGCGGCTTCACCAGGTGATCCGGCGTCACCAGGCGCTCGCCGATCTTGGCGTCGGTCGGCGGATCGTTCGCCAGCAGGGTGCCGTCGGCGGCATAGAGGCTGATCTTGGTCGCCTTGCCCGCGTCGAGCTTGTCGTAGAAATCCCGGAAGGTGTCGATCGGCACGTCGGCCGCGATCCGTCCGACGAATTGACCGTTGCGCAAGACGATCGGCCGGCTGACGAAGATCGACCAGCTCTCGGTCACCGGCGAGCGCGCGGGCTTGCCGATGAACAAGGCCTGCGCATCGGGTGCGCTGCCATGGTCTTGCGCGAAATCTCGGTCGGCGAGCGAGCGCGGCTTGCGCATGGTCGAGGCCGAATCATTGATCTGGAAGCCATGATCGTCGATCAGCAGAATGTCGCGGACCGAGAAATTCTGATCGTCGAACACGCGCAGCAGATTATGGGCGGCGAGGCCGTCGAGCGGCGCGTCGCCGGGCATCGCATCCAACGCCTCCGCCACGCCCGTCAGCATGGCGTCGATCGACAGCACGGTGCGCGCCGTCGCCGTCTCGGCGGCCAGCGCCAGACTGCGCGTGGTCGCGATCGAACTGTCGAGGGCGTTATGACGGCCGCGGTCAAGCGTGAAGGCGAGCACCGCGCCGAACGCCAGCACCGCCACGATGCTGAAGCCGATGATCCCGGCTTCCAGATCGAGCCAGCGATGCGCACCGCGCCAGGCGCGAGGCTTTTTGATCGCGCTGCTCACTGTGCCACCGCCTCCGCCGTCAGGTGCATGCGCGCACCGACGGTCCGGTTCCACTCGTCGGTGCATTCTTCGCCACAGCGTGCGGCCCATTTCGGCAGGATGACCGTGCGCAGAACCCGGTCGAGCAGGGCCCGGTCGGCCGGCGTCGCCTCGACCAGGATCATGTTGCCCTTGGTGCCGCTCGGACAATCGCCGTGCCCGGTGTCGCACGACAGCCCTTCGGCGGTGGCGGATTCGGTCTGGCCCCAGACCCGCTGCTCGAAATCGGCGAGCTCATGGGTCAGGAACTCGCGCACGCCGGGATCGAGCGCCAGCCAGGTCGCGCGGTTGGCGACCACGATCTGCACACCCCAGTTGATCGCCAGCGCATGCACATAATGGGTAAGGTTCTGCAGTCCGATCGAATAGCCGGTCAGGGTACCGGTGATGGCGCAGTCGACGGAGTTGTTGATGAGCGCGCCCCGGATGTCGGCAAAGGGCAGGACGATGCCGCGCGCGCCCACGGCACTCATCAAACTCCCCTGCGCCCCGCTCGCAACCCGAACGGTCCGGCCAGCCAGATCGGACAGGCGTTCGAACCGGTCCTTGCAGAACAGGACCTGGGCCGGATAGCTGACCATGGCGAGCGGTTCCAACCGATAGCGCGCACGGTAGACTTCGTTCAGCACCGGGCGATAGGCGGCGAGATTGGCCTTCATCGTCTCGATCGACGGGTTGAGGCCGGGCAGATCCGGCGCGTTCGCTTCCGGATCCTCGCTCGATACGAGCGACAACGGTACCGTCAGAAAGCTGACGACGCCGAGCCGGGCCATCTGCAGCGCCTCGACACCCTTCAAGCCGGTCTGATCGAACGGCGTCACGTCGGCGGTGATCCGACCGCCGGAATCCGCCGCCAGCTGATGCGACCAGAACGGCTGTTCGATGTCGCGATATTGCGCGGTGCCGCCCAGGGAGCCCATGACGGTCAGATGGGTCACAGGCAATTCGGCGCCGCGCGCGCCCGACGGCCCGAGCGACAGCAGTATCAACAGTCCGAGACCAGCGCCGCACGATTTCATCACCGCCGCCCCTTTCAGGACCGTGACTGCCGGACCGGATGCGCCCGCCGCCGACGCGACGGATCGCATCAAAGAAACTTCCAGGAATTAGCAAAGCGGCGAAGCCCCGGCTTTACAAGCACTAAACGACCGCGCAGCCCATTGCGCCGCGGCCCCCCGCGCCGCAAGCTGGGCTTGAGAAAACCAACGCGGGAGGCTCGGAGCGAATGAACCTGCGATTGCCGGTCCTGGCCATGCTAGTCCTGGTTGCGATCCGATCGCCCGTATTGGCCGATACCGATCCGGCGGCGCCATCCGCGCCGGCTTCGGCACCGGAGGAGCCGGCGCCGGTCAAGATCGGCATCCTGACCGACGAGGCCGGGCCCTATGCCGAGAATGGCGGCCTCGGCAACGTGGTCGCCGCCCGCCTCGCCATCGCCGACTATGGCGGCAAGGTGCTGGGCAGGCCGATCGCGCTGCAGGACGCCGACCACAAGAACGATCCCGCCGTCGGCGGAACGATCCTCAAGCAATGGTTCGACGAGGCCGGGGTCGATGTGGTCGCCGGCCTGTCGACATCGAGCGTGGCGCTCGCCGCCCAGGAAATCGCCCGGACCCGGAACAAGACCCTGTTGATCGCGGGCGCGCCCGATTCCGACCTGACCGGCAAGGCCTGTTCGGCGACCTCGTCCCATTGGGCCGAAGACACCTACGCCCTCGCCCGCGCCACCACCGAGGCGGTCGTGCAGAGCGGCGGCGACAGCTGGTTCTTCCTGACCGTCGACTATGCCTTCGGCATCGCCATGGAGCGCGATGCGATCGACGCCGTCAAAGCCCAGGGCGCGCTGGTCTTGGGCCGGGTTCGCCATCCGCTCGCCACCACCGATTTCTCCTCGTATCTGGCGTCGGCCAAGGCGTCCCAGGCCAAGATCATCGGGCTCGCCAATGCCGGCCTCGATACGATCACGGCGATCAAGCAGGCCGATGTTGCCGGCGCATTGACGCCGCGGCAGTCACTGGCCGGGCTCCTGGTCTATATCACCGACATCAATGCGGTCGGGCTGGCCGCCGCCCAGCGGCTCTATGTCACCGAGGGCTTCTACTGGGATCAGAACGACGCCGCGCGCGCCTTCGCCAAGCGCTTCAACGCCGAAGCGCATCACATGCCGACCAAGCAGCAGGCCGCGACATATAGCTCGATCCTGCACTACCTGAAGGCGGTCGACGCGGCCGGCACGGTCGAGGCTCAGGCCGTGAATGCCAAGATGCGCGCCATGCCGGTCGATTTCTTCGGCCGCGCCGGTTCGATCCGACCCGACGGCCGCGTGCTCTACGACCTGACGCTCTACCAGGTCAAAAGCCCCGCCGAATCCCAATATGCCTGGGACTATTACAAGAAAGTCCGCGACATCCCCGCCGATACCGCGTTCCGGGCCCTGGGCGACGGCGGCTGCCCCTTGGTGAAATAGCGCAAGCCCGATCACACTCGACATCGCCGATGCGGTGCGGTTGAATTCCCCCATGATGGCGAATTCGCTTGAGATCGACGACGAGGATGCCACCGACGCGCTGGCAACGCTGGAGCGGTCCCTCGGCTTTCAGTTCGGCGTCGGCGAGTTGGAGACCTGCCGCACGGTCGGCGACATCTACCGGATCGTGACGCGGCGGCTCCAAGGATCCGACGGCGAGGCCTGTGTCACGGCGATGGCCTTCTACCGCCTGCGCCGGGCGCTCGCCCCCTATGCCGGCGGCGAAAAATTGCGGCCGGTGCATGTGCTGTCGGAGCTGATCGCCGGCCCGCCGAGACAGGCGGTGAAGCGGATCGAAGCCGAAACCGGGCTGCATCTGCCGCCGCTGGCCAGTTCCTGGCTGGGCAAGGCGGCGTTCGCGACGGCCGCGATCGCCCTGCTCGGCATCATCCCGGTGCACATGCTCTACCCCGGTTGGACATTGCTGACGATCGGCCTGATCCCGGCGGCGATCTGGGTCCTGTCGATCGATCCCGGGCGATTTTCCAAGGACTGCCGAACGCTGGGGGATCTGACCAAGAAGGTCGTCGCCCTCAATTACGGCCATCTGCTGGAAGCCGGCGCCCGACCGCGCCAGGGCGACCAATGGGACGTGCTGACCGAGATCCTGTCGGACTATAGCGCCGTCCCGAAAGCCGCGATCCGGGCCGACATGCTGATTCTGCCCGCCAAGAACTACGTGGCTTGATCGCCCCGGCGGGACAAAGCGCATCTGGACGCGGCCCAATCACTTTAGAGCATACGCGCCCCTCAGCGGCTGCTTGGCTGGCGGCGGCCCGACGGTGATAGGTTGTGTGCGTACAAATTGTCGCAGGCTAACAACGCCATGACTGAGAGCGCGCTCCCGATCGCCAAGGCCGGACCTGCCGCATCGATCCAAGGAGACCCGGCGATGAGCCGGCGGATCGATGATCCGGTGAAGGGCATCCTGCTGATCGTCGCGGCCATGGTGTTCTTCTCCATGTCCGACAGCTGCTCCAAGCTGCTGGGCCAGACGATCCCGCCGATCGAGGTGGTGTGGCTGCGCTATAGCGGCTTCACCCTGTTGATGCTGCCGGCACTGCTGCGACGCCCAGCGCTGCTCCGCTCGTCGGCGCCCGTGCTGCAGATCGGCCGCGGGTTGGGCCTGTTGGGCTCGGCGCTGTTCTTCACCGCCGGCCTGCGCTTCCTCGCCATGGCCGACGCCACCGCCACCAGCTTCGTCTCGCCCCTGTTCATCACGGCCCTATCGATCCCGGTCCTGGGCGAAAAGGTCGGCATCCGGCGCTGGAGCGCCATCGTCGTGGGGTTGCTGGGCGTGCTGATCGTGGTCCGGCCCGGCACCAGCACGTTCAACCCGGCCTCGATCTTTCCGCTGCTCTCGTCCGTCAGCTGGGCCTGCGGCATCGTGCTGACCCGCAAGATGAGCGGCAGCACCGACCATATGGTGACCACGCTCGGTTATGCCGCGATCACCGGCTGGGTCGTCATCAGCCTGATGTTGCCGTTCGTCTGGGTCGTGCCCAACTGGCAGGATGTCGCGATCGGCGGCTTCATGGCCTGCGTCTCGACTGCCGCGCAATGGCTGGTCGTCATGGGCTATCGCCGCGCCAACGCCTCGGTCCTGGCGCCGTTTTCCTATACCCAGTTGGTCTGGTCGAGCCTGGCGGGATTCCTGTTGTTCAGCATGGTACCCGACCTGATGACGCTGGCCGGCGCCGCCGTGATCATCGCCAGCGGACTTTACACCGCCCATCGCGAACGCATCGTCGCCCGCCAGCGGTTGATGGGTTCGAAATAGAAAAGGGCGGCCTCGCAGCCGCCCTTGTCCCTGTTCGAATGCGCCCGATCAGCGGATCGGAAAGAACAGGCTGATGCCCGGCGACGGTGCCGGCTGCGGCGGCGCGTAATAGACCGGCGGCGGGGGTGCCCCATAATACCCCCCCACAACAACGTGACCGCGGTCGTGATGATGCCAGTCCCGATGATGATCGTAGGCCTGCGCCGGGCTGGCGAAGGCCGCGATCGCGAGCGGTGCCAGGGCGAGGGCGAACCCCAATCGGGGTAGCCACTTATGGTTCGTGTTCATGGTCCCATTCCTTTCAAAGGAAGGATCGGATGGCGGGAAGAGAGCTAACCGCTCGCGCGATCAGGACTTCTTCTTGGCGCCATCCATCTTGCCCGTGCGCGTACGCTCGAACATCATGTCGGCATTCTTCTTCTGGGCGGGCGACAGGGCGTCGTAGACCGGCTGGAACGCGGCGGCGAGCTTCTGGGCACCGTCGGCATGGACCTGAGCGACCTTGGCGTAGGACTGCAGGTCATGGAGCGCGTCCAGGCCCTTGCTCGCCTCACGCTCCTGCACTGCCGCCTCGATCGCTTCGCCATTGTCGCGCATGACGCTGGCGAACGTATCCCAGGTCTGCTCCTGGGCGCTGGTGATCATCAGCTTCTTCTTGAGATTGGCGATATGCGCCTCGACGGCAGCCGAATGCTTGGCCTCCTGGGCGGCGGGCGCCGGGGCGGCGGCCGTTGCAGTGGCCGACGGTGCCGGCGTGCTGACCGGAGGAGCAGAAGTCTGGGCGAGGGCCGGCAACGCAATCAGGCCGCTCATCAGAGCCGCGACGGCGACCGCGCGGGTCGCGGGACGAAATGCTTGGAACATTTTTGGATCCACTTTTCGTTGTGTTTCGAGGGCAGCCTGACGGCCGCCTGCTACAACAACGCTTTGAGTGCCCAATCGGTCCCATCCGCCCCAATCATGACCCAATAAAAGGTCCGTATAACCTGACGACCCAGATCGCGATGGCGAGCGCGGGGCCGAACGGCAGCTCTCGCGGCGCCGTTGTCGGCGCCTCGTCGGTGCTGGGCGGACGGGTCGCGACGAACCACAGAATGCCGGCGAGTGCCCCGCCCAGTACGACATCGCCCAGCGCCTGCCAGCCGAGCCAAGCGCCTGCAACCGCCAGCAGCTTGGCATCGCCGCTCCCCAGACCATCGCGGCCGCGCAGCCGGCGATAGGCCGCCGCCAGCAGGCGGAAACTGAGATACCCCAAGGCGGCCCCTGCCGCCGAATCCATCAGCGGCGGCCAGCGCAGGAGCCAGGCGGCGCCCAGGCCTGCCAGGATCAGCGGCAGGGTCAGCAGATCCGGCAGCAGCAGATGTTCCGCATCGATCCAACCCAGCGCGAGCAGGCCCCAGCCGAGCAGGCAGTCGAGCCAGAGCGCCGCCCCGGTATCGAGCGTGCCGGCCCAGACCGCGATCGCCAGCGCCGCCAGTTCGACCAGCGGATAGAATTCGCCGATCGGTGCCTTGCAATACCGGCAGCGGCCGCGCGCCAGCAGCCAGCTCACGAGCGGCACAAGGTCGCGCGGCCGCAGTGTCGCCCCACAATGGTCACAGCAGGACCGGCCATAGGCGATCGGCCGACCGGCCGGCCAGCGGCGGATCAGCACGCCCAGAAAGCTGCCGATGAACGGTGCCAGCAGATAGACAACCCAATCCGGGACCAACGCCACCCTCCCCGCCGGTCGCACGTGGACGACGCTTTCCACTTGCCACCGGTCCCGTCCTCTACACAGTCTGTGGCCCGTTCGACAATCAGATTGGCACGACCCTCGCCGATGACCGACCTGGCCCAACACCCCATCCCCCCCGTTTCGTCCGGCGACCGCCTGGAAGCCTTGAGCGGCGTGCTGCTCGAGCGCGGGCTGGTCGACGACAAGACGCTGGAGCGCGCCCGCCGGGTCGCGGGCGAAACCGGGCAGCGCCTGGATGCGGTGCTGACCCAGTTGGGCCTCGTCTCCGAACGCGGGCTGGCCGAGGCGCTGGCAGCCTTTCTGGGCCTGCCTTTGGTCACTGCCGACCGCTATCCGGACGCGCCCTTGCTGGTCGACCGGCTGAAGGCGCGGTTCCTGCGCAAGGCCCATGTCCTGCCGATCGCGGTCGAGGCCGACCGGGTGATCCTGGCCATGGCCGACCCGCTCGACCAGTTCACCCGCGCCGCCGTCGCGGCCGCCACGGGCCGCAAGGTCGCGATCGAGATCGCGCTGCCGATCGAACTCGACGCGGCCCTTAGCCGCCTCTATCCGGATGCCGGCGCGCTCCAGGCCGAAGCCCATGCCGGCGGTCACGACGAACCGCTGGAAGAGGATGCCGAACGGCTGAAGGATCTGGCGAGCGAGGCGCCGGTCATCCGCCTGGTCAACCAGATGATCGCCCGCGCGGTCGAGACCCAGGCCTCCGACATCCATATTGAGCCGTTCGAAGACCGGCTGCGCGTGCGCTATCGCTATGACGGCGTGCTGCACGAGGCCGAGGCGCCGCCGACGCGACTCACCGCCGCGATCACGTCCCGCATCAAGATCATGGCGCGGCTCGACATCGCCGAGCGGCGCCTGCCCCAGGACGGGCGCCTGAAGCTGGCCGTGCGCGGCCAGGAGGTCGACTTCCGCGTCTCGACCATCCCGTCGCTCTATGGCGAGACCGTCGTGCTGCGCGTGCTGGATCGGACCGCGGTCGAGTTCGATTATGCCAAGCTGGGCTTGCCGCCGAAAGTGACCGCCGATCTGCAGCGGCTGTTGGACCTGCCGAACGGCATGGTGCTGGTGACCGGCCCGACCGGCAGCGGCAAGACCACGACGCTCTATACCGGCCTGCTGAACCTCAACTCGATCGCGCGCAAGATCGTCACGGTCGAGGACCCGATCGAATATCAGCTGACCGGCATCAATCAGATCCAGGTGAAGCCGCAGATCGGGCTCGATTTCGCCAATCTGCTGCGCTCGATCCTGCGCCAGGATCCGGACGTGATCATGATCGGCGAAATCCGCGACCTGGAAACGGCACAGATCGCGGTCCAGGCCTCGCTGACCGGCCATCTGGTGCTGTCCACCCTGCACACCAACTCCGCCGCCGCCACGGTCACCCGTCTGCGCGACATGGGGCTGGAGGATTATCTGATCACCGCCGTGATCAAGGGCGTGCTGGCCCAGCGCCTGGTACGGCGCCTGTGTCCGCATTGCAAGCGGCCGGCCGAGGCCCCGCCCGAGATGATCGAGCGCTTCGGGCTCGACCGCCGCACGACTGTGCGGCCGATCACGCTGTTTCACGCGGTCGGCTGCACGCAGTGCCGCGGCACCGGCTATCGCGGCCGGCAGGCGATCGCCGAACTGCTGGTGCCGAACGAGGAAATCGAACGGCTGATCTTCGCCCGCGCCGACCATAGTGCGATCGAACGCGCGGCCATCGCCGGCGGCATGCATTCGATGTTCGACGCCGGCATCGATGCGGCGCTGGACGGCATCACGACCGTGGAAGAGGTCGTGCGCTCGATCCGCGCCGAGGGCTGAGCAGACCATGCCCGCTTTCCGCTTTACCGCGATCGACGCCCACGGCCAGGTCCAGCGCGGCACCATGGAGGCGCCGGACCAGGCCGCCGTGATCGACCGGCTGCAGCGCCAGGGCCACACGCCGATGCGCGCCGAGCCGGCCGAGGGCGGCAGCCGCTGGACCGAGATCTTCACCGCCGACATCGCCCATCGCCGCGGCCTCGGTCGCCAGGACGTCACCGACGTTACCCGCGAGCTCGCGACCATGCTCGCCGCTGGCCAGGACCTGGATCGCGCCCTGCGGTTCATCGTCGAGACCGCCCCCAACAAGCGCATCGGCACCGTGATGGACCGGGTGCGCGAGAGGGTCCGCGGTGGCAGTTCGCTCGCGGCCGCGCTCGCCCAGGAGCCGCAGAGCTTCCCCAAGCTGCATATCGGCCTGGTCCGCGCCGGCGAGGCCGGCGGCGCCTTGGCCGATACGCTCGACCGGTTGGCAGGCCTGCTCGAGCGCGAGCGCAGCCTGGCGGCGACGGTGCAGTCGGCCCTGGTCTATCCGGCGCTGCTGCTGGTGGCCGCGATCGGGTCGATCACCGTCCTCATCGGCTATGTGCTGCCGCAATTCGTGCCCCTGTTCGAAGAATCCGGCGCGCAACTGCCGACCATGACCAGGCTGCTGATCGCGTTCGGCGGCGCCATGCAGGTCGCCGGTCCGTGGCTGCTCGCCTTGATCGTCGTGGCTGCGCTGGTGCTGCGCCAGGCGCTGAAGCACGATAATTTCCGCCGGCCGGTCGATCGGTTCCTGCTGCATGTACCGGTGCTGGGTGGGTTGCTGCGCGAAAATCTGGCCGCGCGCTTCACCCGGACGCTGGGCACGCTCTTGAAGAACGGCGTGCCGTTGATCGCGGCACTCGCCATCGTGACCGAGACGATCGGCAATCTGGCCGCCGTCGCCGCGATCGAGATCGCTGCCGACAGCGCCAAGGGCGGGGCCGGCCTCTCGAAACCGCTGGGCGAAGCCCGGATCTTTCCGCCACGCACCATCCATCTGCTGCGCCTGGGCGAGGAGACCGCGCAGCTGTCGGCCATGGCGCTGAAAGCGGCCGAGATCCACGAGGAGCGCACGCGGATCGCCGTGCAGCGGGTGGTGGCGCTGCTGGTGCCGACGATCACCATCGCCATGGGCGCCGCCGTCGCCGCCATCGTCGGCTCGCTGATGCTGGCCATGCTGGGCCTGAATGACCTGGCCCTCTGACCCCGAGCGCGGTTTCACGCTGATCGAGATGATCGTCGTGGTCGCGATCCTGGGCCTGGTGCTGGCCATGGTCGCCGCACGCGGTCCGTTGGGCCTGCAGACGCTGACGGCCCGCGCCGCCGCGAACGAGTTGGCTTCGGGCTTCCGCCAGGCACGCGTCCGGGCCATCACCAGCAATCGGCCGGTCGCGGTCAGCATCGATCTGGCCGGCCATCGCTGGCGGATCGGCGAGGACAAGCCGGTCGAGCTGCCGCGCAATCTGGAGATCGCGGTCTTGACCGTCGCCGGCCAGTCGGCGGGCGGCACGGCAGCGGCGATCCGCTTCCTGCCCGACGGCAGTTCGACCGGCGGCCGGGTCGAATTGAAGGACGGCCGCCGGCCGATGCGGATCGGCATCGATTGGCTGAACGGCCGGGTCAGCGTCGGCGATGCGAACTGACCCGGCGCGCTCCGACCGGGGCTTCACCCTGCTGGAGGTGCTGATCGCCTTCACCATCGCGGCCCTGGCGCTGGGCCTGCTGTTCCGCGCCGCCTCGAGCGGCTTGCTGTCGGTCGAGACCGCGGGGCGCTACGAAGAGGCGGTATCGCGTGCCCGCTCGCACATGGCCGAGATCGGTCGCGACGCCTCGCCCGTCGCCGGCGAGAGCGAGGGCGACGATGGCGGCGGCTATCACTGGCATCTGCGCGTTACGCCCGAGGCGCGGGGGCAGACCGCATCCAACGGCCCGATCGCCGGGCCGCCGCCGCCGGTGCTCTATGCGGTCATGGTCGCGATCTCTTGGCATGACGCCGGCAAGACCCGTGAATTCGTGCTGCGCAGCGAGCGGATGGGGCTGAGCAATGCACCGTGAGCGCGGCTTCACGCTGATGGAAGTGCTGGTGGCACTGGTGGTGCTGGGCATCCTGATGGCCGGCCTCAGCCAGGGCATGCGCTTCGGCATGGCCGCCTGGACGCGGCAGGCGGCCCTCGTCGATCGGACCGCCGACCTCGACGCGGTCGACCGGACCATCCGCGGCCTGCTGACCAATGCGACCAGCGGCGCGCTGCATGGCCGCAATGATTTCGTCGGCGCCTCCGATCGCGTGACGTTCGACAGCGTGTTGCCGCAGGCGGTCGCGACCGGCGCCCGCCGTGCCAAGATCACGCTCAGCCTCGACGATCGGCACCGGCTGATGCTGCATTGGGACAGCGTGCTGATCGATCCGAACACGGCGGCGCCGGCCACGGGCGACGCGGTCGTCGTCGACAATGTCGACAGCCTGTCCATCGCCTATTGGCAGGCCGGCGGCGAAGCGCCCGGCTGGCGGGATCGCTGGACCGTGGTTGCCGCCCCGATCCTGATCCGCCTGCGCCTCGTTTTTGCCAAGGGCGATCAGCGGCATTGGCCGGATATGATCGTGGCCCCATTGATCGCGGAGGGAGGGGGCTGACGCGGCAACCCCTTTCATCTGTCATCGGACACGGTTAATACTCATGCGGTCGGGCGTGGGGGCGCACTGCAAGCACGTGAAATATTTGAATGAATTCGGGGGCGTGCGCGGGACATCGTGACCATCGGCGATTTCTTCACATGGTGGAGCGACCAGCTCCGCGCTTTGTTGCCGACCGGTTTGGCCGGGGCGGCGCCGCGCGACCATGATGCGGTTCTGCTGACCGTCGGCGAAACGGACGACTCGGTCGAGGTCGCCTTGCGTAAGCGCGGCCAGACCAGCCGGCTCGGCCGCTTTACGCTCGATGCCGCCGGCCTGCGCCTGATGAAGCAGGCCTGCGCCCTGCCCGGCCGCCCGGCCGCGACCGTGCTGCGCCTCGCCGCCGATTCCCTGTTGGAAAAGCAGCTGACCCTGCCGCTCGCCGCCGAGCGCGATCTCGACCGGGTGCTGGGCTTCGAGATGGACCGCGAGACGCCATTCGCCATCGACGAGGTCTATTGGGACGCGACCGTGCTGGAGCGCGACCGACGCCAGGGGCGGCTCCAGGTCTTGCTCTCGCTGGTGCCGCGCGCGCCGCTCGAAGACCTGATCCGGACCCTGGCCGGCGCCGACCTGGCGCCGACCATGCTGGCGCCGGTCCTTACCGACGGCACGGTCCGGCCGATCCAGCTCGATCACAGCGCCAAGCGCGGCGGCAACCGCGCGGTACCGCGGCTGGCGCTCGCAACCGCCGTGCTGGCGGTGATCGCGATCGCCTTGCCGTTCGCGAAACAGGCGCTGGCCTTTCGGTCGGTCGAGGCGACCATCGCTGCGCTGCAGCCGACCGTCGATCAGGCGTCGCAGCTGCGGCGGCAGATCACCGGCGGCGGCGGCGAGACGATCGCGGCCGAGCGCGCCAAGCTGCCCAATCCGCTGAAGGTGCTGGCCGCCACGACCCAGGCCCTGCCCGACGACACCCATCTGACCGATCTGTCGCTGAAGAACCACCGGCTGTCGCTGATCGGCCAGTCGGCGGCGGCAGCCCGGCTGCTGGGTGCGCTCGCCGCCGATCCGACCTTCAAAAATCCCGTCTTTGCCGCCCCGGTTACCAAGCTGGAAGCGAACCGGCAGGAGATCTTTTCGATCGCGACCGAGGTCGCGCCCTGATGGCGGCCGCCCTGCCGACCGGTCGCCAAGGCCGCGTGCTGGCGCTGGGCCTGCTGGTCCTGGCCGCGATCGTGCTGTGGTTGGGCGTGGCGGCCCCGTTGATGGATCTTTATGACGCGCAGGCCGCCAAGCTGGCGCAGCGGACTACACTCGCCGCCCGGATGGCGCTGCTCGCCGCCGAATTGCCGGCGCTGCAGACCCGGGCCGCGGCCGTGCCGGCGAACAACGGCGCCGCTACGTTCGATGGGGCGACAGACGCTTTGGCCGGCGCCACCCTGCAGTCGCAATTGCAGGCGCTGGCCGGCGCCGCCGGGGCCACCCTGTCCAGCACGGAGACCCTGACCGCCGAGCCGGCCGGTCCGTATCGCCGGATCGGCGTCAAGCTCAACATCAGCGCGCCGCTGCCGGTCCTGGTCCAGCTGCTGGCCCAGATCGAACAATCGCGTCCGCCGATGCTGGTCGACGACCTGCAGATCCACGGCTCGCCGATCGTGCTGCCGGGCATCACGGCCTCGGCGCTGGACATCGGCTTTACCGTCTACGGCTTCCGCACCGGAGGCGCGCCATGACCCCGCGGGAAGTCAGCCTCGCCGGCCTGGGCGTGATTTCGGCCGGATTGCTGGCCCTGATCGCCCTGGAAGCGATCCATGCGCCGGTCGCGGCTTCGACGGCGGCGGCACCGATCGAGGCGAGCCGTCTGCCGGCGGTCGCGGTCGACGATGTTGCGGCTCTCGTCCCCGTCATCCTGGCGCGACCGCTGTTCGCCACCGATCGGCGACCCAAGGCCGGGCCGGCGGCAATCGGCGCCGCGTCGGACGACATGCCGCGGCTGGCGGGCATCCTGATCAACGGGACCCAGCGCAGCGCGATCTTCCAACCCGCCAACGAGGGCAAGCCCGTCACCTTGGTCGAAGGCGATCAGATCGCCGGTTGGCAGGTCCAGCAGATCACCGCCGACGGTGTCACCTTGACCGGCCCCAAAGGCACGCAGACCGTGCAGCCGAAACCCGATCCATCATTGGCATCCACCGTACCGACGGTCGATCCGGTGGTGCCGGGCGGCGTGCCGCGGCCGAACAACCCGCGCCAATACCTGCCCGGCGGCATGCAGCTGCCGGCCGGGGTGCCGAACCCGTTCGCCGGGCAGGCAGCCCCGACCCAAGCCCGTCCCGTCGTCCCGCAACCCGCTAGTCGCCAGCCAGGGGGCGCGCCAGCCGCGCCGAACCGCAGATGAAGCTCCAACAGCTCGTTCCCGTCGTTCTGCTGTCCCTCGCCGCCTGCAATCGGCAGCCGGCCGAACCGCTGACGGCCTTGCCGGGCGATGCCTCCACCGATCGCGGTGCGGCGAGCGCGCGCCTCAGCGGCCAGCTTGCGGCCAATCCGGCCGCGACCCCGGTCCCGCAGGTGGCGCTGGGCGTCGAGACGCCGGGTGTGGGCGGGCACCGCCCGGGCGTGGGCGGACCCGGCGACGTGACGCTGAATTTCGTCGACACCGACATCCGCGAGATCACCCGTTCGATCCTGGGCGGTACGCTCAAGGTCAACTACACGATCGATCCGGCGGTGCGCGGCACGGCCACGATCGAGACGGCGCAGCCGGTCGCGCGCGACCAGCTGCTGGGCATCCTGCAGACGCTGCTGGCCCAGAACGGGGCCACGATCAGCGAACAGAACGGGCTCTATCGCGTGCTGCCGTCCAACGGTCCCGGCGCCAATGCGAGCCTGGTCGGCGCCGACGGCATCGGTTCCGGCACCCAGATGGTGGCCCTGCGCTATGCCTCGGCCAAGGACCTGGCCAAGGTGTTGGAACCGTTCGTGTCGGAGGGCGGCAAGGTCAGTCCCGATCCGACCCACAACGCGCTGGTCGTCAGCGGCGATCCGGCGGCGCGCGACAGCCTGATCGGCCTGATCCGGGCATTCGATATCGATCTGCTGGCCGGTCAATCCTACGCGGTCTTCCCGGTCACCAACGGCGATCCGACCAAGGCCGCCAGCGAATTGTCGAAAGCGTTCGGCAGCGAGGCCGACGGCCCGACCGCGGGCCTGGTCAAGGTCATCCCGATGGAGCGCGTCAATGCCGTGCTCGTCGTGTCGCAGCAAAGCCGCTACATCCAGGACGCCCGGCGCCTGTTCGCGCTGATCGACCGCGCCAAGAATGCGACCGCGCGCAATTGGCACGTCTATTACGTCCAGAACGGCGACAGCAAGGATCTGGAAAACCTGCTGCAGCGGGCGTTCACGCCCGGCCATGTCTCCAACAGCAGCAGCGGCAGCGGATCGGGCTCGACCGCGCCCAATTTCGACCAGGTCACGCTCAATTCGAATTCGTCGGGCCAATCCGGCGGCGTGCCGACCAGCGGCATCGGCGGCACGGGTGGTATCGGCGGTACCGGAACGCCAGGCACGACCGGCGGCCTGCCCGGCACCAGCGGGTCGCAGAGCCAGTTCGGCGCCGCCACGCCACCGAACAATTCGTCCGGGTCCCAGGATGCGCTGTCGAGCCCGTCCGGCAACGACGACAAGGACACGAACAGCATCCGCATCATCGCCAACCGCAACAATAATGCGCTGCTGATCTATGCGACGCCCGAGGAGCAGAGCGTCATCGAGGCGATGCTGCACAAGATCGACATTCTGCCGCTGCAGGTGCGTATCGACGCGACCATCGCCGAGGTCACGCTCAACGACAATCTGCAATACGGCACCCAGTTCTTCTTCAACGGCGGCGGCGTGCAGGGCATCCTGTCGAACGCCACCAGCAGCACGATCGGCGGGACCTTCCCCGGCTTCGTGCTGGCCGGAACCTCGAGAAACGGCGGCGTGCGCGAGGCCTTGAGCGCGCTGCAGTCGGTCACCAACGTGCGCGTGCTGTCCTCGCCGCAGATCATGGTGCTCGACAATGAAAAGGCGAGCCTGCAGGTCGGCGACAATGTGCCGATCCTGACGCAAAGCACGACCTCGCAGATCACCACGACACCGGCGACCGTCAACAGCGTCAGCTATGTCGAGACCGGCGTGATCCTGCAGGTCATCCCCCGGGTCAATACCGGCGGCCTGGTGACGCTCGACATCTCGCAGGAGGTGAGCGAACCCTCGACCACCTCGACCTCGGACATCGGCTCGCCGACGATTTCCGAACGCAAGGTGCAGAGCCGGGTGGTGATCCAGGACGGCCAGACCGTGGGCCTCGCGGGCCTGATCCGCGACAATGTGAGCGAGGGAAACTCCGGCATTCCGTGGCTCAAGGACATTCCGGTGCTGGGCAGTCTGCTGTCGACCCAGACCAACACCCGGACGCGGACCGAGCTGCTGGTGATGATCACCCCGCATGTGGTTCACGACCAGCGTGATGCCCGCTCGCTGACCGAGGATCTGCGGCTCAGCATCAATCGGGCCGGCCTGGTGCCGCAGGAACTGAACGCCCTGCCGGCCTCCGGTTCCAGCAACCCCAATGCCGGGCTCACCAAGTAGGCCATGGTGATGGCTGCGACACGGTCCAGCGACCGCGGATTCGCGCTGCTGATCGTACTGTGGACGCTGGTGCTGCTGGCGCTGATCGTGACCGAGCTGGGCACGAGCGGGCGGATGGAGTCGAAGATCGCCCGCAACCTGATGGCCAATGCCACGGCAGAGGCCGCGGCCGACGGCGCCGTGCATCAGGCGATCTTTCATCTGGCCGACGGCTCCGACCAGGGTTGGCAGGCCGACAGCCTGCTGCGGCATCTGAACGTCGGCGCCATCCCGGTCGATGTCCGCATCGACGACGAAGCCGGCAAGGTCAATCCCAATCTGGCCGATCCGGCCCTGATCCAGTCGCTGCTGGTGGTGCTGGGCGCCGACCAGAATCTGGCGCAGACGCTGACCCAGGGCATCGTCGATTGGCGCGGCGGCAATCCGCCCGAGCAGCAATCGACCATCGTCCAGCGCTATCGGGCCGCGGGCCTGAAGTATCAGCCGAGCTTCTCGCCGTTCGAATCGGTCGATGACGTCGGGCTGGTCTTGGGCATGCCGCCCGATCTGGCGGCCCGGCTGGAGCCGCATCTGTCGGTGCACCAGATCGGCATCGCCGACCCGGCGCGCGCCGACCCCGTCGTAGCGCGCGCGCTTGCCCAAATGCCGGGCGCCACCGGCTTCGCGACCCCGGCGGTGCCGATGGCCTATCACAGTGTCACGATCACCGCGACCGCCCACCAGCCCGAAGGCGGCGAATTCACGCGCCGCGCCATCGTCCGCATCGGCCCCGGCCTGCCGCGCGGCTACGCCCTGCTGGTGTGGGACGCGCCCGTCGGCGGTTAGTCCTTACTGCCCATTGCAGACGGTCGCGTTCTCGCCGCTGCCGCCGGGTTGGCCCGAGGCGCCGTAGCTGCAGATGTCGAACGGCAGGCCGGTGCGGCTGCTGGGGTTGCGATATTGGAACGGCCGGCCCCAGGGATCGGTCGGGGTCTTGCCGTCCTTCAGGTACGGCCCATGCCAGTTGGCGACACCGGAGGGCGCCGTCACCAGCGCATCCAGCCCCTGGTCGGTCGACGGATAGCTGCCGACGTCGAGCCGGTAGAATTCGAGCACATCGGTCAATTGGCCGATCGATTGGGCGGCGATCTTCTGCTTGGCATTGCCGAACAGGGTCATGACCCGGGGGGCGACCAAGGCGGCGAGCAGGCCCAGGATGGCGATCACGACCAGGAGTTCGAGCAGGGTAAAGCCGCGCTGGCGGCGGCGGTCGGCGGGTACTGAGGCAGACATGAGGCGAGGTATCCAGGATCCTTCGAGCGACGGGGCCGGAGTGTGGCGAGATTCCCCGGCGGAGACAACCCGGCAGGGTGCCCCTTGCCAAGCGAACGGCCGGCCGGTCAAAATCCCTCCCGACAGAATCGGACCGTTCCGATAATTCGCCCGCCTCCGATCGGAGCCCTCCCTTGAGCGCAAGCCCGTCCCCCTTATCGCCCTGGCGCACGCGCTGGTTCTTCGTCTGCCCGGTCGATCGCCTGGCCGAGGATGATTGTCACGTCACCGTCGATCTGCCGGAGCTGTCGATCACACTGCAGAATTTCCGCGGCACGCTCACGGGTTTCCGCAATGTCTGCAGCCATCAGCAATTGCCGATGCGCGCGGCCGGCCTCGGCCGCGGCCCGCTGCGCTGCGACAAGCATGGCTGGACCTATAACGCCGACGGCATTCCGGTCGGCATTCCCGACGGCGACGCCATGATCGATACCGATCTCGCCACCCGGCAAATGCTGGCCCTGCGGCAGATCGGCGTCGCCGCGATCGAGGGCGGCATCTTCGCGCGGGTCGAGGATGACGGCAGCCTGCCGGATGCCAAATGGCTGGCCGATACCGAGCTCGCGGGGGCGACCCAGCGCCACGCCGTGACCCGGCAGCTGCCGGCCGGCGCCCCGCCGCCCGACGACGGCCCGACGCTCGGCAACCTGTCGATCGAGCTGATGGGCGATTTCGCCCTCCTGGGCTGGGTCGTGCCGCACGGGAAGGACGCGATCAGTGCCACGGTGGCGCTCTATGCGCTCACCGAGGCGCCGGACGAGGTTCCGGCCCAGACCCAGGCGGCCTACGACAAGGCCGCCAAGGCATTGGAACAGGCCGCTGGCTAAGGTCCACGCCGTCGTAAGTTCCTTACGACCCTGTAAAGGGACCCTTAAGCGGCGAGGTGTCATGATCCGCGTCCCATCAAGCCCGCGCGAGACGGGTATCGGAGCGGCATGACCCACGACGACACGAGTCGCGACCCGGACGAGATCATCGGCACCCATTGGCCGGCGCTGGCCGACCTGCCGCCTCTGGAATTTCTCGACCGCGAGACCCTGGCGAGCCTCGAGGACGAGCTGCCCTGGATCAATCTGCCCGGCGGCCGTTCCCTGTTCGAACCGGGCGAGCCCGCCGACGCGCTCTATATCGTCGTGTCCGGCATTCTGGGCGTGGTCGTCACCACCGCCGAAAAGGGCCAGCACCTGGTCGCCTCGATCCGCGCCGGCGAGACGGTCGGCGAGATGTCGCTGATCACCGGCGAGCGCCACAGCGCCACGGTCACGGCATTGCGCGACAGCGAGCTGGTGATGGTGCCCAAAGCCACGTTCGAGCGGCTGATGGCCGAGCAGCCGAAATTCCTGATCTGGCTCAACCGCCTGCTGATCGATCGCCTGCATCAGACCACGCTGCATAAATCGACGCCCGCGCCCAACCGCGCCGTCGCCGTGGTGCCGATCGATCGGTCCGTGCCGATCGAGGAATTGCTGGGCATCCTGATCGACAATCTGAAGCGATCCGGCAAGCGGGTGCACCGATTCTCGCCGGAAGCCGGCGGCCAGCCGATCGAATGGTACGACGAGATCGAACAGAGCCACGATCTGGTGCTGTATCAGGCGGGGCCCGCCGAGCCGGAGCTGGACGGCTGGAGCCGGTTCTGCCTGCGCCAGGCCGATCGCGTCCTGCTGGTCGGCCGGCCGCTGAGCCGCATTCCGGACCCGCTGCCGCTGGCACCCATCGATGTCGGCGGACGGGTGCTGCCGGTCGAACTGGTCGTGATCGAGCCGGATCGGGCCGGCCGCCGCGCCCATGCGCCGCGGGGACCCGAGCGCTTCACCGCGATCCATCACATCCGCTTGCACGAGCCGAGCGACATGCGTCGGCTGGCCCGCCACATGGCCGGCATCGCCGTCGGCCTGGTCCTGGCCGGCGGGGCGTCGCGCGGCTTCGCCCATATCGGCGCGATCCGCGCGCTGCGGGAAGCCGGCATCCCGATCGACCGGATCGGCGGCACCAGCATGGGCGCCATCGTCGGCGCCTGCGTCGCGGCCGACTGGGACGATGACGAGATCACCGAGCGCATGCATGGCGCCTTCGTGCGCAACAATCCGCTCGACGACTACAACTTGCCTTGGGTGGCGCTGTTTCGCGGCAAGTCGGTCGACCGGCTGCTCAAGGAATATTTCGGCGATACCGAGATCGAGGCGCTGTGGCGCCCGTTCTACGCCATCTCGACCAACCTCACCCGCGGCGGCATGACCATCCATCGCGAGGGGCCGGTCTGGAAGGCGCTGCGCGCCAGCGTCGCCATTCCAGGCGTGCTGCCGCCCGTGCTCAAGGACGGCGAAGTGCTGGTCGACGGCGGCGTCATCGACAATTTCCCGGTCGATATCATGGCAGGCGAGCGCAAGGGTCCGATCATCGGCATCGATGTCGCCGGCGACCGGGCCCTGATGCCGGGCAGCGAGGTCCCGCTCAACCGCCACGGCATCATCGGCTGGTTCCGGCCCGACACGCGGCCGCTGCCGGGGATCGTCAGCATCCTGATGCGCGCCGGCACGGTCAGCTCGCAGTTGCAGATGACGCTCGCCAAATCCCAGACGACGCTGCTGATCGAGCCGGAGTTGACCGAAGTGCCGCTGCTCGACTGGCATTCGTTCGGCCGCGCCGTCGAGGCCGGCTATCGCCAGACCCGCAAGGTGCTGGAGCGAGCCGACCTGGCAGCGCTGGGCCTGATCTAACCCAGCAGCGCCCGGGCGTCGGCCCAGCAGCGCTCCACGATCTCTCCCGCCGGCAGCGCCGGAGCCAGGGCGGCGGATTGGCCGGCCCAGACCTGCATGCGATGGAAATCGCCGGCCTTCGCACCCGCCGCCCGCATCGCGGCGGTCAGCCCGCGCTGCACCGGATAGGGCGCTGGCGGGGGCGCGTCCGCGGCCGTCGCCGCCCGGACATAGTCGGTCGCGATGCTGCGCCCGGCGCGGCCACTGAAGGCGCGGCTGACCATCGTTGCCTCCGGCGCCGTCCGGGCCAGCGCGTCCGCCCAGGCCGGATGGGTCTTCGCCTCCGGACTGCGCAGGAAACCGGTGCCGATCTGCGCCGCACTGGCACCCAGCATCAGGGCCGCCGCGACGCCGCGACCGTCGGCGATGCCGCCGGTCGCCACCACCGGCACGGAGACTGCGTCGACCACCGCCGGCAGGAGCGAGAACAGGCCGACCATACCGCGTTCGGCCGCCGCGGCGTCGAAGCAGCCGCGATGGCCGCCAGCTTCCATGCCCTGGGCCACGATCACATCGGCCCCCGCGGCCTCGGCGGCGCGGGCCTCGGCCACGGTCGAGACATTGGCGAACCACGCCGTGCCGCGTTGCTTCATGCGCTGGACGAATTCCGGCGGGAAAAGCCCCATGACCGAGGACAGGATCGGGGCTCCGGTCTCCAGCATCGCCTCGCATTGGGCGGCGAAATCCGGCGGACGGGAATCGCCGGCCTCTGCCGGCACGGCCGGCCCCCACCCGGCGAGGAAATCGCGCACTCTCGTCTCGCGGGCGAGATCGCGCGCCGGTGCCGGATCCGGAATCCAGATGTTGAGATTTACCGCACCATTGCTGCCGGCCCTCACCTCTCCGGCCCAGGCCCGGATCTCGTCCGGCGACATCAGCAAGGCGCCGCAGGAGCCGAGACCGCCGGCATTGGCGACGGCGATCGACAGCGATGCCGGACAAGCGCCGGCCATGGGCGCCAACAGGATCGGCAGGCGCAGCCCGAACCGACGACAGAAGCTCTCGACCCGATCGATGATGGCGCTCATGGCACTCTCCCGAAGCATGCTGACGTTACAGCCGGCCGATGGTTCCGTGTCGGTCGCCGGGCGTCAAGATAAAAGATACATATACTATGTATGTTAAAGAGCCCGCTTTCAATTCTCGCGAAAAAGCCCTGGTACTGCCGCACCGCTGTCACTATATCGGGTGCGCGGCTGAGGGGCGGCGCGACACCCCCTTCGATCGACCGCATTCCACCGCTCGGGCCTCGCTTCCGGACGCTGGATCTCTCGGAGAGAGCACTCATGTCGTCGTCTCGTAAATTCCTGTCCGCCCTGCTCGCAGCCCTGCTGGCGTTCGCCCCCGTCGTCGCCGATGCGCGCGCGGGTGCGTCGCTCTCCAGCAGCGGCTCCAGCTATTCCAGTATGGGCAGCCGCGGCAGCCGGACCTATTCGGCCGTGCCCGGCGCCGATACGGTCCAGCGCAGCCTGACCCCCGCCGGCGGCCCGTCGGGCGTCAATGGCCCGGCCGCCCCCGTCGGACCCGGCGCCGCCGTCGGCAGCTATGGTTACGGCCAGCCGAGCTTCGCCCAGCGCCATCCGTTCGTGACCGGCATCCTGGGCGGCATCGCCGGCTCCTGGATCGGCAGCATGATCTTCGGCGGCACCAGCTACGCCTACACCGGTCCGATGGGCCATGTCGGCGGCGCGCTCGGTTCCTTCATCATGCTGCTCGTCCTGTTCGGCATCGGCTGGACCGTGTTCCGGGCGATCCGCATGAGCAACCGGGAATTCGCGCTGATGGGGCATCCGGGCCCAACGCTGATGGGCGGCTTCGCAGCCGCCGCCGGGCGCGCGCCGCAGACCGGCATCACGCTCACCGACAGCGATTTCAACGCCTTCGCCGACGGGCTGAACCAGGTCCAGCTCGCCTGGGGCAACGGCGACCTCGCCCATCTGCAGCGCTTCGTCACGCCGGAGATGCTGAGCTATTTCTCCGAGCAGCTGGCGAACAACCAGAGCCAGGCGCTGCAGAACCGCGTGCATCACGTCGTCCTGCTGCGCGGCGAACCGCGCGAGGCCTGGGCCGAGGGCATCACCGAATATGCCACCGTCTACCTGTGCTGGAGCGCCGTCGACTTCACCGTCCGGATCGACCGCCGACCGACCGATGCCGATTTCGTCGTCGAGGGCGATCCGCAGCGCCCGGTGCAAGCGGAAGAAGTCTGGAGCTTCCGCCGCAGCCAGGGCGGCCGCTGGCTGCTGTCGGCGATCCAGCAGGTTTGAAAGCCTGGTATCGGCACGGCCCTTTGGAGATGAGCAAGTGACCGGAAAGCTCCACCAATACACCGTCACCGTGACCTGGACCGGCAATCGCGGCACCGGCACGTCGGGCTATCGCGACTATGCCCGCGACCATGAGATCGCAGCCGCCGGCAAGCCCGCGATCCCCGGCTCGTCCGACCCGGCGTTCCGCGGCGATCCGGCGCGCTGGAACCCGGAGGAGATGCTGGTGGCCTCGGTCTCGACCTGCCATCAGCTCTGGTATCTGCATCTGGCCGCGACCGCCGGCATCACGGTCGTAGCCTACGAGGACCGGCCGGTCGGAACCATGGCGGAAGACGCCAACGGCAGCGGCCGCTTCACCGCGGTCACGCTGCGTCCGACCGTGACGATCCTGCCCGGTGGCGATGCGGCCAAGGCCGCGGCCCTGCATCACGATGCCCATGAAATGTGCTTCGTCGCCAATTCGGTCAATTTTCCGATCGACTGCATCCCAGAGATAAACATCCAAAAATAAGTCGCGCGGGAGCTGCGCCGACTGGGTGCAGCGGCGCTGAATCGGAAGATTCCATTAGCAAAGTCGGCCCTAAGCTCGTCTTCTAGAGCGGTCACGAGAAGACGAGGCTGATTCTGATGCGTCGCTGGTTGGCTCTGACACCGTTGATCCTCTGCCTGGCGGGCGGGTTGCCTGCGCGTGCCGCCGATCCCGCCTGGACTGTCGACGAGCAGGCGATTGCGGCCACCGACACGGCCTTCTACAACGCGACGCTGGTGAAGAAGGGCCAAGGCTGGGTCGAATTCGCCGACGAGCAAGCGACCTCCGGGTCGGACCATGGCAAGGCCGCGATCGGCGCCACCTTCGACAAGCTCTATGCCCGGCCGGGCTTCTCGCTGACCTGGCATCCGGTGTTCGCCAAGGTCGTGGGCGACGTCGGTATGACCAGCGGCCCCTATGAGTCCCACGTACAGGACGCCCAGGGCATCGATCATCGGTCGGCCGGCAATTACGTCACCGTCTGGCAGCGCCAGAAGGACGGTCAGTGGCGCTTCGTCTGGGACGGCGGGACGCCGGATAAATGACGGATAGAGCCGAGCTGGACGCCTATGGGCTTGAAACCGCCGCCAGCCGGCTGCTGCTCGGCCATTGGTTAGACGCGCGCGGCGACGCGCCGATGCCGATGCGTGCCAGCATCGATCCGGGCGCGCTCAAGGCCGCGCTGCCCCAGCTCTTCATGCTGAACATGGTGGATGCCGAAACGGCGATCTATCGGCTGGTCGGCACCGCCCATCGCGCCCGCTGGGGCATCGAGCTCACCGGCCATGTCTGGGGCGAATTCCTCGACGCCACCCAGCGGATCGAGCGGACCCAGCGGCTGTGGCGAACCTTCGAGCAGCCCTGCGGCTTCGTCGCCCGCTACGAAGTCGTGTTCGCCTCAGGCGCCCATGACCCGGTCGAAACCCTGCTGCTGCCGCTCCGGCCGAATCAGCCGTCCGGTTGTCCGATCCTGATCGGCGTCAGCATCTCGACCCGCCAGGTCGAATGGGTCAATCAGCCGGGCTCCGTCGCGTCGCGCACGCCGGAGCGGTTCCGTTATCTCGACCTGGGCAGCGGCGTACCGGGTTAAAGGCCTTCCGCCCGATCGAAGCAGGCTTTGATGCTGCCGAGCGCCACCAGGAACGCCGCCAACGCGCCGCCCAGCCCGGCGTAGTAGCCGGTCGCGCCCTCAGCGCCCGCCGCCAGGAACAGGCAGGCGAGGCCGAACAGGCCCAGGAGCGGCAGCCCGACCCAGAGCGTGCCGAAATCATCGATCAGCAGGTCGTCGAGCGTCAGCGGCGCCGCGCCGTCGAAATGCCGTTTGATCTCCAGGAACAAGACCAGGCAAGCCGCGACGAAGGCGCCGAGGCCGCATTGATAGCCGGCCTCGTCCGCGGCCCCGGACGCGGCGATCAGGCCCATCAACCCGACGAGCACCACGATCGCGCGTCGAACGGTGAGCCGGACACCGCGCCAGAACTCCGTATTTGCCGCCGCGTCTATCGCCATACAGACCTCCGCATCCAACGTTCCCGTCGTCCGATCATACCACACGGGATCGGAGATGCTCTCGCCGCACGACGCGATGGGCGATTTCTTACTCCTTGGTAACTACTCGCACTCATAGTGAGGTGACTTCTCTTTTAGCGAGCGCAAATGCCCCGATATCCCTCTTAGGTATATTAGGATATATTAAACCTCGCTCAGAAAACGGTCATCCCTGCCCGCGAGCCGATTCAGCTTTGGGCAAGTCCGGGAGGCGACATCGATGGAGCAACAGCTCGAAAATCTCATGGCGCGGCAACCGATCCTCTGTCTGCCAGCCTGGTTTTTGGCGACATGAAATCGCCCGTTCGAGCCCGCATGCTTGCGTCCGTGCGGATCTGGTCGCCGGCTGCGATCGTCATCGCGGTCGGCCTGACGGTGACGGGTGTCGCCTTCGAGATGGCGAAGCACGCCGAAGAACGCCGCGTCTACAAAGCGTTCCAATTGCGGGTCGAGTGGCGCGCCCAGGATCTTCAGGCGAAAATTCTGCTCACCCGGCACGCGATGGTCGCGACCGCGATCCACGCGGCGGCGGCGCCCAAGATCGATGCCGAGGAATTTCGGCGCTTCACCAGCCAAGAGGCTGCAGGCACTGGAACGATCCGGTCGATTGCCTGGATCGAACGGATTACGCGCGATCAACGCGCCAGTTTCGAGGCGAGACTGGGTGGGCCGATTGTCGACCGGGACGCCAACGGCAAGCTCGTGCCGGCACCGGAACGTGACGAGTATGCCCCACTGGTCATTCAGAGCCGTCTCGACGGCGCACCGCTCGCCATCGGGTTGGATATTTTGACCAAACCGACGCGCTCGCTCTTGCTGAATTTGACGCGGGATTCGGGCCTGCCAAAGTCGAACCTGATGCACGAGCACGACGATGCCGACGAGCCGACCTATGTCACCTTCTGGCCGATATTCGACACCGACGTCCCACCGCAAACCGTGGCCGAGCGCAGGGCACATCTCAGGGGCTATGTCGACGGCGTCTTCAGGGTGGTCGATGTGCTGAACGGCGCCATCGCCAACACGCCGAAGGCCGTGGCGAGTTTGGATTTTTACCTTGGCGATCTTGCGGAGCGGCAAGACAGCCAGCCCCCCCTCAGGCTTGTCGCCACCTATTCGCCGAGTGACGACACGGTCAGGGCAACGAAAACCCTGGTCCAGACGGCGGGATTGCCGGGCGGATTTCATTTCACTCGGTCGTTCGATGTTCGAGGCCAGCCTTGGCGAGTCGAATGGTTCTATGCGCCCGCCACTGTGGCCGCGGAGCGTTCGACCAGTGCGCTGACCCTACTGGGTGCCGGTTTGTTGCTGACCAGCTTGCTTGCTGCCCATTTGTTGGCAGGAAAGCGGCGCATGTCCCTCGTCAACACCCTGGTCGAGCAGCGGACAGCCGAAATGGCCCAGACCAACACCAAGCTCGAAACCCTGATCGACGCGTCGCCCCACGCCATCGTCTGTCTAGACCCCGACCAGAAGGTGATCCTGTGGAATGCCGCCGCCGAGCATCAGTTCGGCTATCGGGCGGACGAGGTGATCGGCCAGCCCTACCCCCTCGTCCTGCCTGAGGAAACCGACGAGTTCGATCGCCGCTTCGAGCGGCTCGCCGCGGGCGAGGTGCTGCGGAACCTGCCGTCGCATCGCCGGCATCGCGACGGCAATGCTATCGACACAAGCTCCTCGGCCGCAGCCTTCTACGACGCAACCGGCGCGATAGAGGGCATCATCTTCGTCATCGAAGACGCGCGCGAACGGAACCAGGTGCAGAACCAGTTGCGCCAAGCCCAGAAGATGGAGGCGATCGGCCAATTGACCGGCGGCCTCGCCCATGATTTCAACAATCTGCTGGCGATCGTTCTGGGCAATCTCGATCTGCTCGCCGAGCGATATGCCGAGGGTACCGAGGACCGGGAGCTGACCGACGCCGCGACGGATGCGGCTTTGCGCGGCGCGGAACTGACGCGCCAACTGCTGGCGTTTTCGCGACGGCAGCCTCTGGCGCCGAAGCTCACCTATCTAGCGCCCGTGCTGGAATCGACCGCCAAGCTGCTGCGCCGAACCCTGGGCACGCCCATTGTCCTTGAACTTCGCATCGCCGATGACGTCTGGCCGATTATGGTCGATGTGACGCAGCTGGAATCGACCCTGCTCAATCTCGCGATCAATGCGCGCGATGCTATGCCAGTTGGCGGGCGCCTCTGCATCGAAGCGATCAATACCACCATCGACGGGCGCGAGGGCACGATGGAAGCCGAGGCGCCTCTCGGCGACTATGTTGTGATTGCCGTTTCGGATACCGGGTCGGGCATGCCGCCGGAGATCCTGGCCAAGGTGTTCGAACCCTTCTTCACGACCAAAGGCATCCATGGCACCGGCCTGGGCCTCAGCATGGTCCACGGCTTCCTGAAGCAGTCCGGGGGCTTCACCAAAGTCTATAGCGAGCCGGGCCACGGCACGACCATCCGGCTATTCCTGCCGCGCAGCCTTGCGGCTCTAGCCTCAGCGGACCATCGCTCCGACGAAACACCGGTCTCCCATGGTCAGGAAATGGTGCTGGTGGTCGAAGACAGCAAAAGCCTGCGCGAACTCGCGCTCAAACATTTGCAGAGCCTCGGATATCGCACTTTGCCGGCGGCAGACGGCGCTGACGCGCTGAAAATCATCGAAGGCGGGGCACCGATCGACCTGCTGTTCACCGACGTCGTGATGCCGGGCGGATTGGACGGCCGGGCGCTCGCCCAGGCCGCGCGTCGGCTGCGCCCGGATCTCAAGGTGCTCTTCACGTCCGGCTTCACCGCCGCCGCCGCTTCCGCCAGCTCGGAAGACCAATTCGGCTCGAGACTGCTTAGCAAGCCTTATAGGAAGGACGAACTCGCCCGTCGCATTCGAGCGGCGATCGATGCGTCGTCTGTGTGAGACACCCATGAACGACCGCCTCCTCGCCATCGATGATGAACGCGCCTTTCTGGATATCATCCAGAAAGTGGGCCGCTCGGCCGGCTTCGACGCGATGGTCACGACCGATCCGGACATGTTCCGGGCCGCTCTCGCCTCCCACCCGCCGGCCGTCGTCCTGCTCGACCTGCAGATGCCGCAATGCGACGGGGTCGAACTGCTCCGCGTCCTCGCCGACCGGGGTTGCCGCGCCCGCATCATCCTGATGAGCGGTTTCGACGCCCGCGTACTGACCCTCGCACGCGATATCGGCCGCGGTCTGGGGCTCGACATGGGCGAGCCCGTAGTGAAGCCCTTGCGCTCCGCCGAGCTGCGTCAAATTCTGTCGAAGATCCGCGGCAAGACATTCGAGGCCGACGCCGAACGGTTGCAGGCGGCGATCGACAATGAGGAGTTGGAGCTGTTCTACCACCCGCTGGTGACGCTCTCGACCGGCACGACGATCGGCTTCGAGGCGCTGGTGCGCTGGCGCCATCCGGAGTTCGGGATCATTCCGCCCGACCGCTTCATCCCATTGGCCGAGCGTCAGGGGCTGATCGACCCGTTGACCGATCGCGTCCTGGAACTGGCGGCGGGACAGCTTGCGGACTGGATGCGTCTCGGCATCGAGCTGTTCGTGTCGGTCAACATCTCGGCCGCGAACATCGTCGCCGACCTGCCTGACAAACTGTCGCAGCTGTGCGCCCGGCACCAGATCCCGGCCCGACTGCTGCGCCTGGAGTTGACTGAAACCGCCGCCATGGGCAATCCCGCGCTGATGCTGGAGATTCTGACCCGCATCCGCCTCAAGGGCTTCCAACTGGCGATCGACGATTTCGGCACCGGCTATTCCTCGCTGGTGCAGTTGCACCGGCTGCCGTTCACCGAGCTTAAGATCGACCAGAGTTTCGTGCGCGAGATGGGCAGCTCCGAAGAGGCGAACCTGATCGTCGGCACGATCGTCGGGCTGGGTCGGAACCTGGGCCTGGAATTGATTGCTGAAGGCATCGAGACCGAGGATCTGATGCACCGCCTGGCGGCACTCGGTTGCCAGACCGGCCAAGGTTATTTCTTCAGCCGACCGATGCCCGCCGGCGACGTGCCGGGCTGGTTGGCCCAGCACCCGCCACGCCCTCCTACGGCGCCAGACGGCGGCGCATCCCCAAAATAAATACCAAGGGATTTGGGGATGAAACCCCCTCGCCGCCTCGTTTGATAAGGGAGAGCTGCTGATCGCGAGATCGCTCTCCGTCAAACCTGGAGGTTTTAGTCATGTCCGCCGCAACACCCCGCCGCCCCCGCTCTTGGCTGAAGGCGATCACCAATGTCGTGATCTTCGGCGCCATTGCTGGTGTGCTGTCGGCTTGCTATGTCTACCCCGCACCCTATTATCATCCTCATCCCTATTACTATGGCGGTTACTACCGCTAGCCTATTGGCGGTTCCCCACTTCACCGCGGGTGGGCTTGGTCGTAGGATCGGGCCCACCCGATGGTGAAAGCACCCCATGGCGCCCTATCAGCCGATCCTGCCTGTTCTGACCCTCCTGCTGCTCGCATCGACGGCATCGGGCGAGGCGCTCGACCCCGCCGACGAATCCTTCCGTGCCGCCAGCTATGCCCAGGCCTGGGCCGGTCCCTTGAATGCGGATCATCCCTGGTCGAACCCGGCCAGCGGCCATAGCGGCCGCGTGCGCGCGACCAAGGAACGGCTCGATCCTGCCAGCCACCAGCTCTGCCGTGAAATTCAGGAAGACATCATCGCCGGCGAACGGCCCGCGACCGGCTATGCGGTCGGCTGCCGCGGCACTGACGGTTCCTGGCGCGTGATCCAGTCCAGTGCTGCCGCGGGCGCGCCTGCCAGCACCGGGGCCAGCAGCACCATCGTGCCGGCCGACGTGACGCCCTATGTGGCGCCCGCCGACATCAATGCCGCCGGCAGCGGCGGCGGTAACGACCTGTCGAGCCTGCCGCCCCAGATCCGCATCCAGGTGCCCGCAAGCCGGCTGCCGGGCGGCAGCGGCACGGGTGGTTCGACGACCACGGTGCATTGAAACAGCGCTTTCGGCGCGCCGGGCACGGGGCCGGGCGCGTCGGAACGCGATTGGAAACTTGGCAGTCTAGCGGCAGCTAGACGACGAGATTGACGACCTGTCCGCGACCGCTGGTGTTGAGCGGCTGGGCGCCGGTCGTGTTCGATGCGCTCGACGAATTGGAGCTGCTGGACGCCTGGGTCTGCGGCTGCTTGTTCTGGACCTGGGTCTGGGTGTTGACCGGAGACACAGGACCTTGGCCGACGCTCGAGATGCTCATGATGTACTCGCCTTCAAGACCCGACGGAGAAAAGCGACTTTGTCGCGAGTGCGCCGGCGATCAGGCAGGGATTTATCCCTTTGTCAGCTGACATATACCGCGACTCGTCGTTAAGAGTCCATGAAGGGCGGGCCGCCATTCAAAATTAGAGGCGTTTTCCGGTCGTCTTGTCGAACAGATGCAGCTGTGCCGGCGGAAATCCCAAAGGTAGCGCCGTACCGGCCGCAATCTGGACGATGCCGTTGAGGCGCAGCATCAGGGCGGGGCCGTCCGTACCGAGCGTGCCATAGACGATCGTGTCCGCCCCCAGCAGCTCGACCATTTCGACATGCAGATGGGCCGCAGCCTCGCTCTCGGCCGCAGGGACCAGATGCTCGGGCCGGATGCCAACCGTGACCGAGGCTCCGGCGGGGGCCGTCACCGGCAACAGCGTGCCGCCGGCGAGCGTGACCTGGCCGCCCTCGCCGGCCGTGCCATCGAGAAAATTCATCGCCGGCGAACCGATGAAGCCCGCGACGAACAGGCTGGCCGGCCGCTCATAGAGTTCGATCGGTCGACCGATCTGCTCGGCGACGCCGCCGTTCAGCACGATCAGGCGGTCGGCCAAGGTCATCGCCTCGGTCTGGTCATGGGTGACATAGATCGAGGTCGTGCCGAGCCGCTGCTGCAGCCGCTTGATCTCGACCCGCATCTGCACGCGCAGCTTGGCATCGAGGTTCGACAGCGGCTCGTCGAACAGAAATACCTGCGGCTCGCGCACGATGGCGCGGCCCATGGCGACGCGCTGGCGCTGGCCGCCGGACAATTGCCGGGGCGTCCGCTCCAACAGTGCGCCCAATTGCAGAATCTCGGCTGCCTTGTCGACACGGGCGCGGATCGCATCCTTGGTGAGGCCGCGGATCTTCAGCCCATAGGCCATGTTCTGGAACACGGTCATGTGCGGATAGAGCGCGTAATTCTGGAACACCATGGCGATGTCCCGGTCCTTGGGCTCGACTTGGTTCACCACGCGATCGCCGATCGCAATCGTGCCGCCGGTGATCGCTTCGAGCCCCGCCACCATACGCAGGAGCGTGGACTTGCCGCAGCCGGACGGGCCGACGATGACGACGAACTCGCCGTCCTCGATCGCGCAATCGATGCCGTGGATCACGGCATTGCCGGCATAGGATTTGGTGACGGCAGAGAGGGTGACGGTGGCCATGGGATGTTCTCGCTATTTCTCGGCGTCGACCAGGCCCTTGACGAACCAGCGCTGCATCAGCAGCACGACCGCCGCCGGCGGCACCATGGCCAGGATCGCCATCGCCATGACCAGATGCCAGGGCGTGTTGGCGTCGACGGTCAGCATGCTTTTGATGCCGACCACCAGGGTCGTCATCGACGCGGTATTGGTGACCAGCAGCGGCCACAGATACTGGTTCCAGCCATAGACGAACAGGATCACGAACAAGGCCGCGAGATTGGTGCGCGACAGCGGCAGCAGCACGTCCCACATAAAACGCAAGGGCCCGGCGCCGTCGAGCCGCGCCGCCTCGATCAACTCGTCCGGGATGGTCAGGAAGAACTGCCGGAACAGCAGCGTCGCCGTCGCGGACGCGATCAGCGGAATGGCGAGGCCGCCATAGGTGTCGATCAGACCGAGGTTCGCCGTCACCTGGAAGGTCGGCACGATGCGCACCTCGACCGGCAGCATCAAGGTCAGGAAGATCATCCAGAAACAGGCCATCCGGCCCGGAAACCGGAAGAACACGATCGCATAGGCCGACAGGAACGAGATCAGCATTTTGCCGAGCGCGATCGACAGCGCCATGATCAGGCTGTTCAGCATCAGGCGCGAAACCGGCACGCCCGACAGCTGCGGCATGCCCTGGGTGAGGGCATCCAGGTAATTCTCGACGAAATGCCCGCCGGGGATCAGCGACATGTGCCCGGACAGGATCTCGGGCGTGGTCATGGTCGAGCCGACGAAGGTGACATAGATCGGGAAACCGACCAAAGCCAGCCCCAGCACCAGGATCAGGTGCGGCAGCCACGAGAGATGTCCCGAGCGGCTTTCCATGCTAGCAGCGCCCCTCTTCTCCCTCTCCGCCCTTCAGGGGGGAGAGGGTCGGGGTGAGGTGGGTCGTTCGACCGGAAAACATCTCCGGGCAGCGTGTCGGCGGGGACACCCGCCTCATCCTAAATCCTTCTCCCCCCTGAAGGGCGGAGAAGGACGTCACGGCGGAACGACGCGTCGCCATCAGTAATGCACCCGGCGCTCGACGTAGCGGAACTGCACCGCGGTCAAGGCGATGACGATGATCATCAGCACGACCGACTGGGCCGACGAGCCGCCCAGGTCCAGCCCGACCACGCCGTCGTAATAGACCTTGTAGATCAGGATCTCGGTCGCCTTCGAAGGCCCGCCGCCGGTGACGGCATGGATGACGCCGAACGTCTCGAAGAAGGCATAGACCACGTCGACCACGAACAGAAAGAACGTGGTCGGCGACAGCAGCGGCAGCACGATGGTGCGGAAGCGATGCCACCCGCCGGCACCGTCGATCGAGGCGGCCTCGAGCAAGGATTTCGGGATGGCCTGCAATCCGGCCAGGAAGAACAGGAAATTATAGCTGAGCTGCTTCCAGGCCGCGGCGACGATGACCAGCAGCAGCGCCTGATTGCCGTTCAGCAGGTAGTTCCAGTCGACGCCCAGGGCTTTCAACGCATTGGCGACGATGCCGATGCCGGGCGCGAACAGGAACAGCCACAGCACGCCCGCGATCGCCGGGGCAACGGCATAGGGCAGCATCAGCGCGGTTTTGTAGAGTGCAGCGAAGCGCACGACCTTGTCCGCCATCACCGCCAGCAACAGCGCCGGCAGCATGGCGAGCAGGGTCACCGCGACCGAGAAGATCGCGGTCACCTGAAACGCATGCAGATAATCCGGGTCGGCGAACACGGCGGTGAAATTGTCGAAACCCACGAACAGGGTCGAGATGCCGAACGCATCCTGGCTCTGGGTCGAGAAATAGACCGCCTCGGCCGCCGGCCAGAAAAAGAAGACGAGCGTGATGGCAAGCTGCGGCGCTACCAGCAGGTAGGGCAGCAGCTTGCCATCGAAGACGACGCGCCGATCCATAAGGTTCTTTTCAGATCAGTTCGTTACGACGCGGTCTTCTGAAACTGGCGCAACAGAACGTCGCCGCGGCTGACGGCGCTGTCGAGCGCATCCTTCGGCGTCTTGGTGCCGTTCAGCGCCGCCTCGACCTCTTCGGCGACGATGTCGCGGATCTGCGGCAGGTTGCCGAGGCGCAGGCCCTTGGAATTTTCGGTCGGCGCCTTGTTGGTCAGTTCCTTGATCGCGACGTCGAAGCCCGGGGTCTTCTCGTAGAACCCGTCCTTGGTCGCCTGCTCGAACGAGGCCTTGGTGATCGGCAGATAGCCGGTCGCCTCATGCCACCGCACCTGGATCGGCGTCTGGCTCAAGAAGCTCATGAATTTGGCGACGCCCTTATATTCCGCCGGCGTCTTGCCGCCCATGACCCAGAGGCTGGCGCCGCCGATGATGGTGTTTTGCGGTGCGCCGGCGACATCCGGGTAATAGGGCAGCGGCGCCACACCGAAATCGAACTTCGCATTGGCCTTGAACACGCCATAGCCGCCCGACGAGGTCTGGATCATGGCGCATTCGCCCGAGACGAACTTCGCCTCCGGCTCCGTGGTGCGGCCGGCATAATCGAAGCTCTTGTCCTTGGCGGCCTCGACCAGGTCCTGCAGATGGCGGACCTGCAGCGGCCCGTTGATCTCGAGCTTGGCATCGGTGCCGCCGATGCCGTTCTCGTCGGTCGCGATCGGCTTGTTGTGCCAGGCGCTGAACACTTCGAGCTGGGTCCAGGCCATCCAGCCGATGGTGAAGCCGCAGGCGCTGCCCGATGCCTTCAGCTTCTTGGCGTCGTCGAAGAATTCCGGCCAGGTCTTGGGCGGCTTGTTCGGATCAAGGCCCGCCTTGGTGAAGGCGTCCTTGTTGATATACATGACCGGGGTCGAGCTGTTGAACGGGAAGGACAGCATCTTGCCGTCCTTGGTCGAGTAATAGCCCGTGATCGCCGGCAGATAGCTCTGCGGGTCGAACTTCTCGCCGGCGTCGGCCATGACCTGATAGACCGGCTTGATGGCACCCTTGGCGGCCATCATCGTCGCCGTGCCGACCTCGAACACCTGCAGGATCGCCGGCGCCTGCTTGGCGCGGAAGGCGGCGATGCCGGCATTCAGCGTATCGGCATAGCCGCCCTTGAACACGGGCACGACCTTATAGTCGCCCTGGCTCTTGTTGAACTCGTCGGCGAACTGGTTCAAGAGCTCCCCATTCTTGCCGGCCATGGCGTGCCACCACTGGATTTCGACCGGGTCCGCAAAGGCGGGCGCGGCGAGTGCGGTGGTGCCAAGGGCTGCGGCGGCGACGGCGAGCAAACGAATGGACGGCATGGGGTTCCCCTCCCGGAAACGAGCTTCAAGCGCTTGGATACGCTCTTATCGCGCGAGACATTGCCGTTTTGTGACAGTCTTGTGAAGCCTGCAAACTTGGGACTCCCCATCGCGCGCGCGGGAAATTTGCGCTATCACGGAATTGATGTGGTTACGCCCCGCCCCGCGCGAGATTCCGCCCCTGCGGCTGCCCAACGGCAACACGATTCCGGTGACGGTTCGCGTCAGCCCGCGCGCCCGCCGGATGGCGCTGCGCCTGCATCCGGCCGTGGATTCGGTCGAGCTGGTGCTGCCCGCCGGCGCCTCGCTCGCGGTGGCATTGGGCTTCCTCGACGGCAAGCGCGGTTGGATCGCGGCCCAGCTCGCGCGCATGCCGCCGCGCATCCTGTTCATCGACGGCGCCACCATCCCGGTGCTGGGCACGGACCGCGAGCTGGTGCTGCAGGAATTGGGGCGCGGACGCCAACCTGTCTTCCAATTGAAATCGACCAGCATCGAAGTCACCGGCGACGAAGCGAGTCTGGCGCGCCGCACCCGCGCCGGCCTCGCCGACCTCGCCCGCGAGATGATGGCCGAGAAAAGCCGCGCGGTCGCGGCCACCCTGGGCAAGCCGGTCGCCAAGATCAGCGTCGGCGATCCGCACAGCCGCTGGGGCAGCTGCGCGTCGAGCGGCAATATCCGCTATTCCTGGCGCCTGATCCTGGCCCCGGAGCCGATCATGGACTATGTCGTCGCCCACGAAGTCGCCCACCTCGCCGAAATGAACCACAGCGCCCGCTTCTGGCGGGTGGTGGCCAAGCTGTCGCCGGAATTCGAGGACGCGCGGGCCTGGCTGAAGCGCAACGGGCCGCAGCTGCTGCGGTATGGGTGAGGCTTGGAGGCGAAGCTTGGCTTGTCGGATAACGAGCGACGGTCACCAAGACAGCTCAACGAGGTAGAAGTGGCCTGCGAGATGTCTGACCGTCTTCGCGACGGCTGGCTCGGATTCCAACGGCTCGCTCCTGCCGGCGTGAGTCGCCAGTTCGTCCGATGAGTCGTAGACCAAATTTCTTTCGTAGCTGGGGACGAGACCTGCCGAAGGCCAGTGGAAGTAGATTGGCTTAGAGTCAGCACCCGACTCGGCAATCTTGGCTTCATAGTACGGAAGCGCCAGCAACAGATGGATATAATCGCCCGCGATCATCGACACCCCGATCGCAGGTCCAGCGCAGACAAGAATCGTCAGTAATGACGCCATTCGCCTCCAACTGCGCCGCCGGGCGGCGAGGCCGGCCGCCACGACCATGGCGATCCCCCACCCGCAGACGATAAACGCGCCCAGCAGGAGAGACTGGAAGCCGGCTAGGCTGGTGAACGAATTGGCCGTGGAAACCAAGAGCGCAGCAGCAATCGGTATCCAGGCAGACCAGAGGATCAGGTGGCCGGTTCGCGGGAGCGTCGATCCGGCGTCTTGAACTGGCGGCGTCATTTCCATGTCGTCAGCATAGCCGGCCGCTTTTCAATCACCACGGCAACAACTCCGATGGTCTGCATATCCCGCCGCCGCATGTCCGATTGCAACGAGCCGTCCGCCGCCCGAATCGGGGCGCCAATTGCCATCCCGCCCTTCCTCCCGTCGCACTCAACAAGGCTCCGACCCTACCTTGGATCATGCCCCTGCGGCACGTAGGACGGCAGCACCACCGGCGTGTTGGTCGGCGTGATCTTGGTCGCCTGTTCCAGCACGCGCAGAAAGCCGGCGGTGTCGGGCTCCTCATTGACCGCGACCGGTACGCCGTCGTCATCCACGCCGGTCGAGAGCGGATGGGCCGGCGTGCCCTTCAAAGCCACCGTCATGAAATCATGCCAGGCGTGGGCCGGCAGCGACCCGCCGGTCACTTTGACCATCGGCGAATTGTCGTCATTGCCGAACCAGACGCCGGTGACCAGATCGGCGGTATAGCCCATGAACCAGGCATCGCGGAAATCGGACGTGGTGCCGGTCTTGCCTGCCGCCGGCCGGCCGATCGCCGCCGCCTTGCCGGTGCCGTGCTGGATCACGCCTGCCAGCATGCGGTCCATGTCGGCGACATATTGCGCCTGGATGATCCGGCCGTTCGAGTTCTGCTGGCGCTGGTAGAACACTTTGCCATTGGCGTCGCGGATGGCGGCAATGCCGTAGGGCCAGACCGCATAGCCGCCGTTGGCGAAGGTCGAGTAAGCCGAGGTGAGCTCGATCAGCGAGACCTCGCCGGTGCCGAGCGCCAGGCTGGCGTCTTCGTTCAAGTCGGTGGTGATGCCGAGCCGATGGGCAGTCGCGATGACGTTGCGGATGCCGACCTTCTGCGCCACCTGGGCCGCGACCGTGTTCAGCGATTCGGCAACCGCCTCCGCCATGGTGACATCGCCCAGATAGCGGTTCTCGAAATCATGGGGCTGCCAATTGCCGATCTTGGTCGGGCCGTCGTTGAAATGATCGTCCGGCCGCATGCCCTTTTCGAGCGCGGTCAGATAGACGAACGGCTTGAACGAGGAACCCGGCTGACGCATGGCCTGGACCGCGCGATTGTACTGGCTCGTCTGATAGTCGCGGCCGCCGACCATGGCGCGGATGGCGCCGTCGGGCGACATGGCGATGAGCGAGGCCTGGGTCGCCGCCGTCTTGGCGCCGTCCTTGGCCAGCACGGCTTCGAGCGCGCTCTCGGCCGCCAGTTGCATCTTGGGATCGAGCGTGGTCACGACGGTTATGTCGCCCGACAGGCCGAATGTCGCGGCCTGATCCTGGACCCAGTCGGCAAAATAGCGCATGCCCGGCCGGGTGATCGGCACGGAATTGAGCACGAAGCTCTGCTTCTGGATGGTGGTCGCCTCGTCGGCGCTCAAGTAGCCGGCCGCGACCATGTTGGTCAGCACCTGGGCCGTGCGCGTGGCGGCGCGGGCCTGGTCGCGCGCCGGGCTGAACCGCGTCGGCGCCTTCAACAAGCCGGCGAGTAGCGCGCATTCATAGGGCGAGAGGCGCCGCGCGGACTTGCCGAAATAGCGCCGCGAGGCCGCATCGACGCCCCAGGTGCCGGCACCGAAATAGACGCGGTTCAGATAGATTTCGAGCAGCTGGTCCTTGGTGAAATGCCGCTCCAGCCAGACCGCCAGCACCGCCTCCTGCACCTTGCGCAGCAGGGTCTTGTCAGGGGTCAGGAACAGGTTCTTTGCCACCTGCTGGGTGATGGTACTGCCGCCCTGGACCATCTGACCCGAGCGGATATCGACGAAGATGGCGCGCGCGATGCCGATGGGATCGATGCCGAAATGGCTGTAGAAGCGCCGATCCTCGGTCGCGATCACCGCCTGGGGCAACGCCTTGGGCAGGTCGGTGAGTTTCAGCTCCTCGCCATAGAGATCGCCGTAGGTCGCGATCAGCGATTCGTCGGCGGCACGCAGCGTGATGCTGGGGTGATGGTCCGGCTGCGCCAATTGCGAGGTATCGGGCAGGGTCGACGCCGCCCAGGCGATCAGCAGGCCCGCGCCTATGGCGCCCCAGACGACGCCCAACAGCCCCAGCCGCCAGGCCAAGCGCCCGAGCGTGCCGCGCCAGCCGGAGGCAGGCGTGGGCTTGGTCGCAGGCTTCGTGCCGCGCCGCGGCTTCGGCGCTTCGCGCTTCGGCTCTCGACTGGAGAGCGGCGGCCGGTCGTTCGGCGTCACGCGCACGGGATGGGGGCTCCAATATTCACCGAAAATTCCTCGACCGGCATAGCACGATGGCGCGAAACACCGCATGCATTGACACAACGATCAGCATATTTTGGTAACAGAGTTTGGCAGGATTGCGGTCGATGTTGCCCCAGGCTGCCGGGGCCTGTAGGGAGAACGCTGCCGGGGCGCTTGTATTCCCTCCCGCGGGGGTGCGCGGCGCGCGAATATCGCGCTTTCTTTTCAAGATGTGGACGTTGACGTGCCTGGGAGTGGGACCATCGAGCCGGACGAAATTGCGCCGACGGAAGTAACCGGCCCCGATGCCCTCGGCCGGGTCGAACCCCATATCGAGCCCGAACCCCATTTCATCCCGACACCCGAGGACCTGGTCGAGAGCCATGCCCCGGTGTCGCCCGTCGATCGCTATTGGGTCCGGCGCGCGCTGATTTTCGCCATTCTGTTCCACGCCGTGCTGTTGCTGTTGCTGCTGTTCGCCGGCGGCCGCGGGGGCGGGCGCGCGCCGCAGCAACCGATCCCGGTGCAACTGGTGCTGCTGCCGCCGGACCAGCAGCAGCCGGTCTCACCGCCACCACCACCCCCACCCCCGCCGCCGCCTCCCCCACCGCCGCCGCCACCGCAGAAATCCCCGCCGCCCCCACCGCCGCCCCCGCCCGGGCGGCTGGCATCGTCCGACTTCGGCCAGACCAAGGGCGACGATCAGGCCAAGACCAAGTCCGACGACGTGGCCGCCGGCGAGAAACAACAGAAACAAGGCGCCTCGGGCCCCGAGGCAGGCCAGACCGAGCCCGACAAGCAGCAGAGCGAAGCCGGCCAGACCAAGCCCGAAGAGACCGAGCAGAAGCAGAGCGAGGCGCCGGAGCAGGAGCCGCCGAAGGACGCACCTGAACAGATGGCCGCCGCCGGTGCCGTGCCGCCACCGCCGCCCAAGCCGGCGCCGCCGACCGACAAGCTGAAGGGACCGGAACCGAAGCCCTCAACGAATCCTCAATTGCGCATCGGCGGTGCGCTCAGCGCCACGCTGCGGCCGGAGGCGCCGGCGCACGAGGAATCGAAAGCTGCCAAGGAGCCGGGGCCGGATGCGAACTACGATCAATATCTGGCTTATCTGAACGGCGTGATCCTCCAACATGTCCGCAGCTTGCCGCCCTCTTTCCTGGGACAAGGCCGCGAGTGGATGTCCCTCAATTTTCGGCTGCTGCCGAGCGGCGCCATCGTCTTCGTCTCCATCCGGGATTCCTCCGGTGTCGCCGCCGTCGATCAGCGCGTACAGGGCGCAATCGAAGCCATCGGCCGCTTTCCGCCGGTGCCGACGAACGTGATGCATGGCCTCTCCACCGCCAGCTTCATCACCCAAGTGCCGTTGCGGGCGCAGTAGGCGCATCGACCAGCGGGCCGCGCGCAACGAATTGGGCTTGGCAACCGTTCATTAGGGGCTTTGGCTCTATCCTCGTTCGCCCGCAGCCTTAAGGGACGAAGCCATGACCAAGGACGCGTCCCCCACCGGGATTTCCGGCAGCGGGGTCAGCATTCCCGATCAGTTCGCCGCCGTGGCCCGCACGCCCGGTGCGACCGGTGGACATGACTTCGCCGCCTTGCTGGCCCAAGTGGCCGGCGAAAGCGCCTTCCAGCCGCATGCGGTCAACAAACAGACCGGCGCCGCCGGCCCGTTTCAATTCGTCAAGAACACCTGGCTGTCGCTGCTGAAGGACCATGGCGCGGCCCTGGGCGTGAAGCCCGAACTGCTGGCCCAGATCAAGACCGACGCCCATGGTCGCATGACCATCACCGACCCGTCGGCGCTCAAGGAAGTGCTGGATCTGCGCCACGACATCGGCCTCTCGGCCAAGATGGCGGCGAAATATCTGGACGAGAACAAGACCCACCTCACCCATATGTTGCATCGGGAGCCGAACGAGGCCGAGGTGCAGATCTCGTTCATCCTGGGCCCGACTGGTGCTGCCCACCTGATCACCGCCGCGAAAAGCGATCCGGATACGCCGGTCGACGCGATTGTCCCCAAGGCGGTTGCGGCCAACCGCACGCTGTTCCACGACCATCAGGGCAAGATTCTGAGCGCCGGCCAGGCCGTCGCCCATCTGGCTGCGCGCTATCGCGCCGACAAGGCCAAATTCGCCGCCTACACGACCCCGACGGTCCAGCCGAAAAGCAAGATCGAGGCCTAGGCTCTCGCCCAAGCCGTCATTCCCGCGGAGGCGGGAATCCAGCGCTTACGCGCGGCAGCGCGGAAACGAAGGACTCTTGTCGCCGCAGACGCGGCTCTTGCTGGATTCCCGCATTCGCGGGAATGACGGTGACGTTTGGTGTCTTGCACCTTTCGAAATTAGAAACAATTTTACCTAAATTCTTACTATCTGTAGAGAAGGCGACAATAGCCGCGTCGTTTCTGCTCGCTTGACCGGTCGCGGAAGAAATGAGCGTCTCGGGCCCTCAATAGATGCACTTGACTTCGCTTTCCCGGACAGTGAAAACCACTTCTAAATGATTTGGCTGCTAGACTGTGGTCGAACCAGCCTTCCCTGAAACCAAAATCAGAGGGATCGCGGCGGGCCCCCGTTGGTCGGGGGCATGTGGCCGCTCTTTCCCATGGAAACCGATACGCCATGCACATGAAGGCCAATGCGCTCCGCGCCTCGCTTCTGGCGCTTGCTCTCGCCACAGTCGCCGGCTCCGCCCTCGCCCAGGAAGCCCCCGCGGACTACGTCAGCAAGGTCAATGAAATGATCCATAGGGCGGTGGTCTATCCGCGCCTCGCCAAGATGCGCGAGCAGGAAGGCACCGTCGGCTTCACGGTCAAGATCGACGGCACCGGCGCAGTCGCCGATGCGGCGGTCGAGGCGACGTCGGGCAATACCACGCTCGACAATGCCGCGATCGAGGCTGCCAAGAACGCAGCGCCCTTCCCTGCCCCGCCGGGCGGCGGCGCGCTCGTCCATCTGAAGGTCGCCTTCTCGCTCAAGTAACGAGCCCGCGTTTGCAAAACAAACGGCGCGGAAGATTGCTCTTCCGCGCCGTTGTCATTTGGCCCGCTGGTCCCGTCTGTCAGGCGGCGCGGATCTGATCCAGGAAGCGAGTGATCTCGGTCCGCAGGATCTCGGATTGGCGGCCAAGCTCGCCGGCCGCATTCAGCACTTCGCCCGCGGCGGCACCGGTCTCGCCGGCACCGGCACTGACGCGGCTGATGTTGGCGGACACGTTGCTGGTGCCGCTCGCCGCCTCGACCGTGTTCTGCTTGATGCCCTGGGTGGTCGCCCCCTGCTGCTCGACCGCCGCCGAGATCATGGTCGAAATATCGCTGATCTCGGTGATAGTGCCGCCGATATGGCTGATGGCGCCGACGGCTTCCTGGGTCGCCTTCTGGATCTCGCCGATCTGCTGGGCGATGTCGTCGGTGGCGCTGGCGGTCTGGGCCGCCAGGTTGCGCACTTCGGACGCCACCACGGCGAAGCCCTTGCCGGCCTCGCCGGCGCGGGCCGCCTCGATCGTGGCGTTCAAGGCCAAAAGCTTGGTCTGTGCCGCGATATGGCCGATCAGCTGCATGACGTCGCCGATCTTCTGGGCGGCGCCGACCAGACCCTGGATGGTCTGGTTGGTGCGGTTCGCCTCGTCGACCGCCTTGCGGGCGATCTGGCTCGACAGATCGACCTGGCGGCTGATCTCGCTGACCGAAGAGGCGAGCTCGCCGGTGGCGCTCGCGACACTTTCGACGTTGGCCGAGGCCTGCTGGGCCGCCTGGTCGACCGCGTCGGCCTGGTTGCTGGTCTCGGTCGCGGTCTGCGACATGGTCTGAGACGCCGCCCGCATACGACCGGCCGCATCGGACAGCGCCGTAATCTCGCGCTCGATCGCCTTGGCGAAGGCCGCGATATGGGCTTCCATCTGGATCTGGCGCTGTTCCTTGGCGGTCTTTTCGGCGCTCTGCTCGTTCGACAGCGCCTCGGCCTTTTCCATATTGTCGCGGAACACGCCGATCGCCCGCACCATCATGCCGATTTCGTCGGCGCGCTCGGCGCCGTCGAGCGTCACGGTCAGATCATGCTGCGACAGGCGCCCCATGATGCCGACGATCTTCAGGATCGGCTTCAACACCGAGGCGTCGAAGAAGTAGGTGCCGAAGGCGCACAGCAGCAGGGCGGCGCCCACCGCGGTCAGCAGCACCCATTCGGTCGAGGTCGCCGTCCCTTCGGCATTGCTCGCCCCTTCGTCGCCATAGCGCACGTTGAGATCGACCAGCGCGGTCAGGGCCTTGCGGACCGCATCGAACGCCTTGCCGCCGTGGTCGCGATAGGCGGCGACGGTCTTTTCGTCGTCGTTCTTGCGCGAGGCGGCATTCAGTTCGGCGCTGGCGGCGACATAATCGTCCCAAGCTGTCGAAAATTGCTGATAGGACGCCTTCGCGTCCGGGGTGGTCAGCAAACTCTCGATAGAGCTGCGCAGCTGCTTCACATCGGCGAGCGCGGCGTTCTCGGCGGCCTCGATCACATCCATCGCCTTGGCGTCGACCGCCAATACATGTTCCGCCTCGAGAATGCGGTGACGCTGGAACGTGTCGGTCATCTTGCCCAGAAGCTGGGTCGTCGGCAGAACATTGACCCGAACATTGGATGTCGCGGCGGCGATATCGCCCAACCGAAGCACCGCGAGGATTGCCATGACCGTCAGAACGACGAACAAAGACCCAAACACCAATCTGACTTTGTACTTAATCGTCAGGCTGGAAA
>Ga0302314_10000408_pt1 | contig 79333 bp, 75 predicted proteins | sample III_Palsa_N2_3_FD_200533 | JGI IMG/M metagenome (GOLD analysis project Ga0302314, IMG submission 200533) | Peat permafrost microbial communities from Stordalen Mire near Abisko, Sweden - III_Palsa_N2_3 | ecosystem: Environmental > Terrestrial > Soil > Palsa > Peat permafrost | place: Sweden...
GGGCGGAATATTCGGTAAACGCCCTTCCTGGAGGGGGACTTGACAGTACTTTTCGTATCAGTAGTCCTGTCTGGGGGTAACGCGACGGCATGTGATGATGTCGTCACATTAATCGGGCTCCGGGGGCGGGTGCCGCTGGCAGCCCAGGATCGCTGGCCGGCGGCCCGCGGGCTACGGCACCACGACAGGCGGGAGGGACCTTATTCCAACGCCGAATCCGGCGGAGGCCTCAACTCAGGCCGGAGGGTCTTCAGCTCAGGCCGAGGGGTCACAGTCCCTGCCAGCTGGCGAGGGGTCACAGTCCCTGCCAGCTGGCGAGGGGTCACAGTCCCTGCCAGCTGGCGAGGGGTCACAGTCCCTGCCAGCTGGCGTTCCGGCCGCCGCAGCGACCACGGGACCTGCCGCCGTCCGCGGGCCGGCGCGGACCCCCGCGGAGGCTCCGGCGCCCGCTGGCGCACCCGCGGCGCCCCGGGCCGCCTCGCGCCGGCCCCCGCGCGCGCGGGGGCTGGGCGTCCCGGCGGGCTGGCCGCTGGCCGCGGTGCTCGCTGTCCAGGCGGTGCTGTCGCTGCGGCTGGTACGGGCCGACACGGCGTTCGAGGATGAGGCCGCGTACTTGTGGGCCGGGCACCTGGAGTGGGCGCACTGGCTGCACGGCACGCCGATCCCGCCGTTCCCGGCCTACTTCTCCGGAGCGCCGGTTCTCTACCCGCCGATCGGGGCGCTGGCGGACAGCATCGGCGGCCTGGCAGCGGCCCGGATCTTGTCCCTGGCCTTCATGCTCGGGGCAACCGCCCTGCTGTGGGGCACCGCCAGCCGGCTCTACGGGCGCCGCGCTGCCTTCTTCGCCGCCGCGCTGTTCGCCGTCCTGGGCCCGACGCTGCACCTGGGGGCGTTCGCCACCTACGACGCCATGTCGATGTTCCTTGTCGCGCTCGCGGCCTGGTGCGTGGTCCGCGCCGGGGAACGGCGGGACGCGACCGGCTGGATGCTCGCCGCCGCCGCCGCGCTGGCGCTGGCCAACGCCGCCGCGTACTCCTCGGCCCTGTTCGACCCGGTCGTGCTCGGGCTCGTGCTGCTCACCGCGTTCCCCCGGCCCGGCGGCAAGCTCGCCGCCGGGCGCTGCGCGACCCTGCTGACCGTCCTGGTCGCGCTCCTGCTGGCGGGATTGCTGGCCGGCGGAAGTTCCTACGCCAGCGGGATCGAGCGGACAACGCTGGCGCGGGCCGCCGGCGCGGACTCCCCGCTGTCCGTGCTCGCCAATTCCTGGTCCTGGACCGGCCTCATCATCATCGCCGCCGTATGCGGCCTGGCCGTCAGCCTGGCCCGCCGGCAACCACACGCGCAGACGTGGCTGCTCGCGGTCCTGGCCGCCGCCGCGCTGCTCGGGCCGCTGGAGCAAGCACGCCTGCACACCACCGCCTCGCTGAACAAGCACGTGGACCTCGGCGTCTGGTTCGCCGCCATCGCCGCCGGCTACGCCGCCGACCAGCTCATCGCCGCCTCACCCGCCGGCCAGGCACGAACCATCACCTGCGGGGCCTGCGTGATCGCGCTCGCCTTCCCGCTCTCACTAGGCGCCAGCCAGTCCCGGGCATTCGCCACCGACTGGCCTAACGCATTCAGCTTCACCGCGATATTCCGCCCGCTCGCCGATCAGGGCACCGGGCACCTCCTGGTAGAGGACCCCTCCATCGCGGAGTACTACCTGCCCGCCGGCAGCCAGTGGAAACGATGGTCCAGCACCCGCAACATCACCCTGCCCACAGGAGCCAGCACCGGCGGCCCCGCCGCCACCGCAGGCGTCACCGGCGCCGGCAACCCCGGCGTCTTCGCCGAGTTCATCACCGAAGGCTACTTCTCCCTCGTCGCACTCAACTACGCCGACACCACCACCCTGGACCACCAAATCACCACCGACCTCACCCGCAACCACCACTACCACCGCATCGACGTCATCCCCTACGGCCACACCGGCACCTACATCATCTGGCGATACGAGCCCCCCCAGTGAACCCCGCCAGCCAAGAAGCACTCAAACCGCCAGCACACACAGCCACCACCACCACAACCACGCCACGACACGACACCACCCCCCCGCCCCCCAACAACAACGAGAAGTATGCCTACATTCACCGGAATCTGCCCTACCTGACGACCTCACTGATCGTCAGCGCGGGCTGCCTCATCATCAGCCAGGTCAGGTTCGAGGCACACGACCCGGTGGCGTGGCCGTTCATGGTCTTCACTGCCACCTACGTCGTGTACCAGGTGATCGGCTTGCCGGTGAACTTTACCGGCCGCGGGTTCGACTTGGCCGCTCACGAGGCGCGCATCCGGGCGTGGCGCCCGGCTGGGTACCCAGGCGTGGATATCTACTTGCCGATCTGCGGCGAGCCGATCGAACTGCTCTGCAACACCTGGCATGCCGTTTTCGATCTCATCGCGGGCTACGAGGGGGCAGCCCAGGCTTACGTGCTCGATGACGGGCCGTCCGACGAGGCCCGTTCGGTGTCAGAGTCCTTCGGCTTCGGCTACATCCGCCGGCCCGACCTGCGCGCCTATAAGAAGAGCGGCAACCTGCGGTACGCCTTCGCGCGTACCAGTGGCGAGTACCTGGTCATCCTGGACGCCGACTTCGCGCCGCGCAGCGATTTCCTCGCCGAGACGCTTCCCTACATGGACGACCCGGCGATCGCGATCGTCCAGACGCCCCAGTTCTTCCGGGGCAGTGCCAGCCAAAATTGGATCGAGAACGCGGCAGGCGCGATTCAGGAGGTGTTCTACCGGTCGATCCAGGTGGCCCGCGACCGGTTCGGCGCGGCCATCTGCGTGGGAACCTCTGCGGTCTACCGGCGGACTGCGCTGGAGCCGCAGGGCGGCCCCACGCTCATCCCCTACGCCGAGGACGTGCACACCGGACTCGACGTGCGCCGGGCTGGCTGGTCCCTGGTCTACCTGCCGGTTGTCCTCTCGGCCGGGATATGCCCCGACAACCTCGACGCTTTTGTCCGCCAGCAGTACCGGTGGTGCACCGGGAACGCCGGGATCGTGTTCTCGCGGCGGCTGTGGACCGTGCCGATGACGCTCCCGGCCCGGCTGACCTACGTCTCCGGGTTCTTCTACTACGCCTACACCGGCCTGCTGACGTTCTTCGGGCCTGTCATCCCCATCGTCATGCTCGCCTTTCTTCCCGGCCAGATCAGGTTGCGGAACTTCGTCATCCTTCTCCCGGCTATGCTCACCGGGTTCGTCCTCTACCCCCTGTGGCATCACTCCAGCTACGGGCCGTCGGTCTGGCCGCTGGGGATCGCCCGTGGCTGGGCGCATGTCTTTGCCATCTACGACAGCGCCCGGGGCAGGACAATGGGCTGGCATCCGTCCCGGACACCGGGCACCTCGCTACGGCGTTTCCGGATCGGGGTCACCGGGTGGAGCGGCGGCGTCGCCCTGCTGTGGGCGGCTCTGGCCATCTGGCGGACGGTGACCATGGCCTCTTCGCAGTTCGCGGTCCTGGTGTTCTTCGGCTTGCTCAATCTCGCCGTGGTGAGCCGCGTCATCTTTCCCGGAGATAAGACAACATGAGACCTCGTTTCGCGATGCTCATCGCCCTCGTGCTCGCCGCAGTGGCGCTCACCTATGCGGGCAGCCGCTTCGCCTTGTCGCTGAGCCCTCCGGTCGTGCGCGCGTCCCTCCCGCACAGGCCGCGCTCATACCTGGGCGTCTATGAGGACGGGTCGCCGCCTGCCTACCAGCCAGTCGCGGACTTCGCGACGGCGGTAGACAAGCAGCCGAACCTCGTCGGGTACTTCAGCGGCTGGGCGGAGCCCTTCGCGACATCGTTCGCGGAACGGATCCACGCCCACAGCGCCACCCCGTTCGTCCAGATCGATCCCACCCTCGCCTCCGTCTCCGGGATAGCCGCCGGTGATTACGACGGCTACCTGAGCTCCTACGCCGACAGCGTCCGCGACTACGCCCATCCCGTCGTTATCGGCTTCGGCCACGAAATGAACAGCACCGCGTACTCCTGGGGCTACGGCAATGTCCCGCCGCCGGTGTTCATCGCGGCATGGCGGCACATCGTCACGCTGTTCCGCGAGCAGGGCGCCTACAACATCACCTGGCTATGGACCATCGAGGCCGACCATCTCGGCACCGGGCCGATCGCCGACTGGTGGCCCGGCGCGAAATACGTCACCTGGGTCGGCATCGACGGCTACTATTACCGCCCCACCGACACCTTCGCCACCGTCTTCGCCCCCACCATCAACCAGGTACACGCATTCACCCGCAAGCCGGTACTCCTGTCCGAGACCGCCGTCGGGCCCCAGGCCGGCCAGATCGCCAAGATCCGCAACCTGTTCACCGGGATGCGCCAGTACGACATGCTCGGGCTGGTCTGGTTCGACAAGGACCAGGACCAGGGCATCTACCACCAGGACTGGCGCATCGAAGGCAACGTCGCGGCCGAAACGGCGTTCAAGCTGCACGCAGCCGACCTGACGCTGGCGCGTCCCCGATGACCCCCGGGCAGAGCGCGCCCGGCCAGAGCAACCCGACCCCAGGGATCAATTGGCCTGACTTCCATTCCGGCGATGGTGGCGCGGAGCTGCCGGAGGCCGCCTGACCTCGGGTGCCAGCGTTCCGGAGGTACCGCTACTAGTCTGCCGCCATGCCTGATCGCCGGCTCAAAGCCGTATGGGACGCGAAGGTCCCGGTCATCCGGGAGCTCGCTGGAGTCCACGAGTACGACGGCGTCGTCATGGACCTCTCGCCGAGCGGCGAAAAAGCGGCCCTGGAACGTCTCGGGCCCTCATCGCCGGGCGAGCGCCTCGCTGACCGCCACGACGAGAGTCCCATTCCCCCGGGCCGGCGGCCGGCGGCCGCGACGTGGTCAGCGAACTGGCCGCCCGGCAGCCCGCGGTGGTGACGGCGTGGGCGGACAGCGGCGATAAGCGCAGCGTCATCGAGACCGGCGCCGTGCACGGCATCGAGGTTCAGGTCGTCAGCAAGGAACCCGTTCGATGCCAGGAGTCCAGACGACGGAGCACGACCGCCTCAGCGTCGTGTTCGTCGTCCGACAGCGGTGGCGACCGGACATTGATGTGATGATTAGTTTAAGCAGTCCTCATACCTATATCATGACTACATGAAGGCATCAACGCATCAAGGGGTACTCTACACCGCGCCGACGCTTACCAGTGAGGACGAGGCCGTCCTAGGCGAGATCCACCAGATGCGCCGCGAGCTGCGGCACGTCCTGCGCACACCGCGACGCTGGGAAGGCTCCTTGCGCCGCTCCGCGCTCGCCCGTGCCATCCGGGGCTCCAACAGCATCGAAGGCTACGTCGTCGACGAAGACGACGCCGCAGCCGCTTTGGACGGCGAGGAGCCCATCAGCGCGGACGAGAAGACCTTCGCGGAGATCCAGGGCTACCGGCAGGCTCTCGGCTACGTCCTGGCCATGGGCGACGACGAATACTCCACCTTCAACGCCACCGAGATCCGGGCGATGCACTACATGATGCTCGGCCACGACCACTCCAAATCCCCGGGCCGATACCGGAAGGGGCCGATCTACGTTCACGACGAACGCAGCGACCAGGTCGTCTACGAAGCCCCCGATGCCGCCAAGGTCCCCGAGCTCATTGAAGCCCTCGTAGGCAGCCTGCACACCGGCCTCAGCAGCGACCCCGTGGTCCGCTCGGCGATGGCGCACCTCAATCTCGTGATGATCCACCCGTTCCGCGACGGCAACGGCCGGATGGCCCGCGCCCTCGCCACGCTGGTCCTCACCCGCTCAGACATTGGCGAGCCGGAATTCTCCAGCATCGAGGAATGGCTGGGCGCCAATACCGACGACTACTACAGCGTCCTGGCCCACACCGGGCACGGCTCCTGGCAGCCGAAAGACAACGCCCACATATGGCTAACCTTCAACCTCCGCGCCCACCACATGCAGGCCCAGACCGTCGCCCGCCGCGTCAGGGAAGCCGGGGACACATGGAAGGACTTGGACGCGCTCGTTGCCGCACATGACCTGCCCGAGCGAGCGATGGAGGCGATGTTCGACGCTGTCCTCGGCTACCGCGTCCGCCGCGCTGGCTACCTCAAGCGCGCCGGCGTAACCCAGCAAACCGCCACCCGCGACCTCGCGGCCCTGACAGCCGCAGGGATCCTCACCGCACGCGGCAACGGCCGTGGCCGCTACTACGTCGCTGGCGAGCCGCTCCACCTGATCCAGGAGCACCGCCGATCGCGCCGCATGCCGCTGCGCGATCCGTACCCATGGATGCGGACCAAGCTCAGCAAGCCCGCTGAGTGAAGGGTCGGCTAGGAACCCCGCAAACCCGCAGCCAGTCCTGTCGGCACGACACCGGCAGTTCTGTCGGTAACCCTGAGTGGGGCCGGTGGGATTCGAACCCACACTGGCAGGATCCTAAGTCCTGTGCCTCTGCCGTTGGACTACGGCCCCGGAACGGGAATGCGCCTGCGCCGCCCGTGCATGCGGCACGAGGCCTGCGGCAAGGCTAGCTAACGTCAGACGCCCAGGTCCTTGCGCAGCCGGGCAACATGCCCGGTTGCCTTCACGCCGTAGTAGGCATTCTCGATCCGGCCGTCCGCCCCGACGACGAAGGTCGACCTGATCACGCCGACGGTCTTCTTCCCGTAGAGCATTTTCTCCCCGAAGGCACCGTAAGCCTTCAGCACCTCGCGGTCAGGGTCGGAGAGCAGCGGAAAGGAAAGCCCCTCCTGCTCGGCGAACCTGGCCAGCTTGGCCGGGGCATCCGGCGAGATGCCGAGCACGGTGAACCCGGCATCCGATAGATCGCTGCGGCTGTCCCGGAAATCGCAGGCCTGCTTCGTGCAGCCCGGCGTCATCGCGGCCGGGTAAAAGTAGATGATCACCCGCTGGCCGCGCAGCGAGGACAGGCTGAGCTCGCGGCCGCCGGAGTCCGGCAGGGTGAAATCCGGCGCCAGGTCCCCCGGCGCGAGCCGATCGTCAGTCACTTATGCTCCTTTTCTGCCACTGTGCCTAGCCGAGGAGCGCGGCGATCACCGGGGCGAGCGCGCGCAGCGCGCGGCCCCGATGGCTGATCGCGTCCTTGGCTTCGGCCGTCATCTCGGCCGTCGTCAGCTCGGAGCGGTCCGGGACGAAGACCGGATCGTAGCCGAAGCCGTTCTCCCCCCGCGGCAGCCGTATCATCCGCCCATGCACTGCGGCCTCGCTGACGTGCTGCCGCCCGGACGGCAGCACGAGCGCTGCCGCGCAGGTGAAATGGGCACCGCGCCGGTCATCCGGGGTGTCCGCGAGCTGGCCGAGCAGGAGCTGCAGGTTGGCCTCATCATCCCCGTGCTTGCCCGACCAGCGGGCCGACAGCACGCCGGGCATCCCGTTCAGCGCGTCGACGCAGAAACCCGAATCGTCGGCAACCGACGGCAGCCCGGTGAACTGGGCAGCCGACTCCGCTTTTAACAGCGCGTTCTCGGCGAAAGTGGCGCCGGTCTCGGCCACCTCGGGCGCACCCGGGAATTCCCCCAGCCCGGCCAGCTCGACTCCCACCTTGCCACCGGCCAGGATCCTGGCCAGCTCGGTAATCTTGTGCGGGTTCAGCGACGCGAGGACCAGCCTGGCCGTCATCGGGCCAGGACCTCTGCCTGCAGGCTGGTCAGCTCCGCGCAGCCGGCCACGGCCAGGCCGAGCAGCTGGTCCAGCAGCTCACGGCCGAACGGCTCGCGCTCCGCGGTCCCCTGGATCTCCACGAAGTTCCCGTCGCCGGTGCAGACCACGTTCATGTCCGTCTGCGCGGCCGAGTCCTCCTCGTAGCAGAGGTCGAGCTTAGGCTGCCCGTCGACGATGCCGACGCTGATCGCCGACACAGAGGCGACGAGCGGGTCGCCCTTGCACCGTTTCCTGCCGCGCAGCCAGCCGATCGCGTCGGCCAGCGCCACGTACGCGCCGGTGATCGCGGCGGTACGGGTACCCCCGTCGGCCTGCAGCACGTCGCAGTCGATGACGATCGTGTTGTCGCCGAGCGCCTTGGGATCAACGCACGCCCGCAGGGACCGGCCGACCAGCCGGGAGATCTCCAGGGTGCGGCCGCCAGGACGGCCCTTGACCGACTCCCGGTCGCTGCGCGTGTTCGTTGCCCTCGGCAGCATGGCGTACTCGGCGGTAACCCAGCCAAGCCCGCTGCCGCGGCGCCAGCGCGGCAGGTCCTCGGTCACGCTCGCGGCGCAGAGCACCCGGGTGGCGCCGAACTCGACCAGCACCGAACCTTCGGCGTGATCCAGCCAGCCCCTGGTCATGCGCACCTCGCGCAGCTGATCGGGCCTGCGTCCATCCGGTCTGGGCATGCGGGCCAGCCTAGCGGGGGGCGTCAGTAGCCGGCACGGTCGGGCGCGCCTTCCTCAATCCACCGGTATGCAGCGCGTACGCCGTCCGCGAGCGACGTGACGGCTCTCCAGCCGAGGTCGCGCTCGGCCCGCTCGATCGCGATGGCGCTGCGCTGCAGCTCCCCCGGGCGCATGGGAGCGAACTTCGGATCGGCGGGACGGCCCGCGACGTCGCCGATCATGCTGGCCAGCTCGAGCACGCTGACCTCGACGCCGGTTCCGACGTTCCAGGTGCCCGGGCGGCCCTGGTCCGCTGCGGCGAGGAAGGCGGCGACGACGTCACCGACATACACGTAGTCGCGGGTCTGCGTCCCGTCCCCGAAGATGGTAGGCCGCTCGCCCGCGAGCACGCGAGCGCAGAAGATCGTGATTACCCCCGACTCGCCGGTCGGATCCTGCCGCGGGCCGTAGACGTTGGCCAGCCGCAGTGACGAGTGCGCGGTGCCGTGCAGCCGGTTATAGAGGCCGACGTACTGCTCGGCGCAGTACTTGGCGACCCCGTACGGCGACTCGGGCAACGGCAGCACGTCCTCCAGCGAGGGAATCGGCGCGTCCCGGCCGTAAAGCGCGCCGCCGCTTGAGCAGAACAGCACGCGGGCGCCGGCCAGCCGCGCTGCCTCAAGGACGTTCACCGTCCCGACGACGTTGGTCCGGGCGTCGACTGCCGGGGCGGCCACGGACGCCCTGACATCGATCTGGGCGGCAAGATGGCAGATCAGCTCGGGCCGCGCCGAGCTGATCACAACGTTCAGGGCCACCGCGTCCGTGACGCTCAGCTTGTGCAGGACGGCGCGCTCGTCCAGACGGGCCATCCGGCCTGCCGACAAGTCGTCGATCACGCTCACCTCGTCGCCCCTGGCGAGGAGCGCGTCGGTCAGATGTGAGCCGATGAAGCCGGCGCCGCCGGTTACTAGTACCCGCATGCCTGCCGAGTTTAGGTGCCCAGTGCGATCGCGGGCTCTCCGGGTTATCTGCGTGTCGTATGAATAACAGGCCGTAACTGTCCGGAAGCCGGGTCAGCTGAGGTCGAAGGACCGGCCGGAGGCGGCCAGGGACAGCGGCCCGCCGAACGCGCCCGCGGCCTCCGCGAGCGTCGCGGCCTGGTCGTTCCACGGGACGAGATGAGTGAGCACGAGCTGGCCGGCCCCGGCCCTGGCCGCATGCTCGCCTGCCTGCCGGCCGGTGAGGTGCACATCCGGCGGGTTGGGCGCACCGTCGGCGTAGGACGCCTCGCAGAGCAGCAGGTCAGCGCCGCTCGCCAGCCGGACGAGCGCCGCCGACTCCCCCGTGTCGGCCGAGTAGGCCAGCGCCCGGCCACGGCTTTCAAGCCGGAAGCCGAACGTCTCGACGGGGTGGTTCACATGATCGAGCGTGATCTGGAACGGGCCGATCCGGCGGGTGCCCGGGGTCAGCGTCTCGAACGTGAAGGCCGCTGACATGTCCTGGGCGGCGTCCGTGCCCTGCGCCCTGGCCAGCCGGCCGGCGGTGCCGGCCGGGCCGTATACCGGGACCGGGGGCTTGGGGCCGCCAGGTGCGTACGTCCGGGCAACCCAGTAGGAACTCATGTCCAGGCAATGATCCCCGTGCAGGTGGCTGAGGCAGATCGCATCGATGTCGTACAGCCCGGCATGCCGTTGCAGCACGCCAAGTGCCCCGTTTCCGAGGTCGAGCAGCATCCGGAAGCCGTCAGCCTCGACCAGATAACAGGAAGCCGGGCTATCTGGCCCGGGAAAGCTGCCAGCGCATCCGATCACGGTCAGCCGCATGGTGGTCCATGCTAGGCGCACCGGGCGCCGGCTGCCTCTCGCCAGGGCGATTCGGTGGGGCAGCTACCAATGCGGGCGGGAACGCGACATTATCCATCCAGGGCGCCCAGGCCCCGAACAGCGGGAACGGGCACAGCCACCACTGCGGAGCTGCGATGGCGGATCAGGTTGCCGGTGAGCCAAGCACGCTGCCGCGCGCGCTCGCCGAGCCGACCGCGGCTGTGCGCGGCCGCTGGATCACCGGCCTCAGCCTGGCCAGCCTCGGCATGTGGATGGCGTCGCTCACGCCGCTGCAGGTGCTCATCCCGATCCAGCTGCAGGACATCACCCCGCAGCACAAGATCGCCGCGCTCGCGCTGGTGTCCGGGCTCGGCGCCATCGCGTCGGGCATCGCCACCCCGCTGGCCGGCGCGCTCTCCGACCGCACGACGCACCGGTTCCCGCTCGGCTGGCTGCGCGGCAGGCGGCACCGCTGGACGCTCAGCATGGCCCTGCTCGCGGCGGCCGCGCTGGCCGTGCTGGCCCGGCAGACGAGCGTGGCCGGCGTGGCGGTGCTGTGGATCCTGTTCAGCGCCTTCCAGAACGGCGAGTACGCCAGCCTGAGCGCGGCCATCCCCGATCACGTCCCGGTCCGGCAGCGCGCGACGGTGGCGGGCTGGGTAGGGATGCCGCAGGCACTCGGCCTGGTGGTCGGCACCGTGCTCGTCGTCGATGTCTTCACGAAGCTGATCTCCGGCTACGACACGCTGGCGCTGCTCCTGGTGGTGCTCACCTTGCCGTTCGTGCTCCTCACCCCCGATCACGCGCTGGACGGGACGGACCGGCCGGCGTTCTCCTGGCGGCAGCTTGCCAGGTCCTACTGGCTGAGCCCGCGTCAGTACCCCGACTTCGCCTGGGCCTGGGTCACCCGCTTCCTCGTCTCGCTGGCCATCGCCATGGGAACCCTTTACCTGCTGTACTTCCTCCGCGATCAGGTGCATTACGCCCGGCTGTTTCCCGGGCAGAAGGCTCAGGACGGGCTGCTGATCCTGATCGTGATCTATACCGTCTGCGTCGTCATCACCGCCATCGTCGGCGGGATCATCTCCGACCGGATCGGCAAGCGGAAGATGATCGTCACCATCTCCGGCGCCCTGATAGGCGTAGCCGCCGTGCTGCTGACGTTCGTGGAAACCTGGCAGGCGACGCTCGGCGCGGCGTTCTTGTTCGGCGTGGGCTTCGGCGGCTATCTGGCCGTCGATCAGGCCCTCATCACGCAGGTGCTGCCCGCGGCCAGGGACCGGGCCAAGGACCTCGGCATCATCAACATCGCCATCGTCTGCCCGTCCGCGATCGGCGCCCTGCTCGCCGCGCCGCTCGTGTCGCTGGGCGGCTACCCGACGCTGTTCGCCGCCACGGCCGTCGTGGCGATCGCGGGCTCTGTCTTCGTATGGAAGATCAAGAGCGTCCCCTAACCCCCGGGGGCTCGCCGACGCGAGGAGGACGGTCGCGGGCGGATGTGCAGCTGGTCCAGCAGCACGCCCAGGAACGGGTGTACTGGTAGTTGCTGACACGGGCTAGCTCCGGCGGCTGCTAGCCCCGGCTGCTGCGTCCCACCCGGGCGATCTGGCGGCTCTGCGCGACGAGCCGGCCGGCCGCGTCCCACACTTCAGCCTCCTCGTCGAACCAGCCGCCGCTGACGTGCCGGCACCGGGCCGCGACCTTGAGCATCCCTGGCACCGGCACCGCGCGCATGTACCAGGTGAGTTCTACCGTCGGCGCCCAGCCGGCCGCGCCCAGGCCGAACACCACCGGCGGCATCCCGTCCACCGCCAGCGAGAGAAGGTAGGCGTCCGGGTCCCTGTCCTCGCGCAGCCGGAAGTACCCGCGCATCTCGGGGATCCCGGCGGGCGCGCCGTGCCGCCAGCCCGTGGTGGCCGGATCGAGCCGCATTTCGACCTGCCCGGCGTACCCGAGGTTCCCGTCCGGCCCGACCGCCCCTGGCCATGGCCCGAGTTCGACGCACTCCCCGATCGGCGGCAGGACAGGCGGCGCGCCGGTCCAGCTCAGGCTCGTGCCCAGGTCGCCGCCGCCCGCGCCATCTCCCCCGGCCGGGTCAGGCACGGTCCCGGTGGTGACGGTCATTTCCAGCGCCGTTTTCCCGTCCTGGAGCAGGCTGGCCCGTGCCGTCGCCGCGGTCCTGCCCTCCTTCAGCCAGGTCACCTCGACGTGCGCCGGAGCCAGCCGCGGGACCCGGAGGAAATGCGCGCTGGTGGCGACGGGGTGCGGGTGCGGCGATGAGTCGAGCACGCCGCGCAGCATGGTGGCCATCAGCACCCCGCCATTGACCGCCGGGGGCGTCTTGCCGCCAGGCGATACGAGGGCGAACCGCTCGTCCGGCCGGACTTCGTAGCGGCCCGGACGGGCCCGCCGGACGGCCGTCGCCTCATCGAAGATCGTCATGCGCCGCCCCGCCCGTGGTCAGCGACCGCAGGGCACCCAGCCGTCACGCCCACAGCTGGCCGTCCAGCCGCGCCTCGGCCTCCGCCAGCGTTCCCGTGTAGGCGCCGGTCGACAGGTACTTCCAGCCTCCGTCGGCGATGATCACCGCGATCTCGGCCGGCTTCCCCGCTGCCCGTGCTTTTTCCGCCACCGCCAGCGCCGCGTGCACAGCGGCCCCGGACGAGATCCCGGCGAAGATCCCCTCGTGATCGAGCAGCTCACGGGTACGCCGCAGGGCGTCGGACGATGCTACCGAGATGCGCGATGTCAGCACCGACTCGTCATACAGCTCGGGCACGAAGCCCTCGTCCATGTTGCGCAAGCCGTAGACCAGCTCGCCGTACCGCGGCTCGGCGGCCACGATCTGGACGCCTGGCACCCGCTCCCGCAAGAACCGGCCCACGCCCATGATCGTCCCGGACGTGCCCAGTCCCGCAACGAAGTGAGTGATCCCCGGCAGGTCGGCGAGCAGCTCGGGGCCGGTGGTCTCGTAGTGCGCGCGGGTGTTCGCCTCGTTGCCGTACTGGTAGAGCATCACCCAGTCCGGATTCTCCGCAGCGAGCCGCCTGGCTACCCTGACCGCCTCGTTGGACCCGCCCGCGGCCGGCGAGGAGATGATCGACGCGCCGTACATCTCCAGCAGCTGACGGCGCTCGGCAGAGGTGTTCTCCGGCATGACGCAGATCATCCGGTAGCCGCGCAGCCTCGCCACCATGGCGAGCGAGATCCCGGTGTTCCCCGAGGTGGGCTCCAGCAGTGTCGCCCCGGCGGTGAGCACCCCGTCCTTCTCCGCCTGGCCGATCATGAAAAGGGCCGCGCGGTCCTTCACCGAGCCGGTCGGATTCCGCTCCTCGAGCTTGGCCCACAGCCGCACGCCGGGGCCAGGCGATAGCGCGGGCAGCCCGACCAGCGGCGTCCGGCCGACCGAGTCGAGCAGCGAGTCGTAGCGCATGGGGCTCCGCCGCTGCGCTGTTAGCGCGTTCCGCCGGCCACGGCCGGCAGAACGGTGACGGTGTCGCCGTCCTTGACCGGCGCGCTCAGCCCGCCGAGGAAGCGAACGTCCTCGTCATTAAGGTAGACGTTCACGAAACGCCGCAGCCCGGCGTCATCCACCAGCCGGCCGTGCAGGCCACCGTGGCGGGACTCCAGGTCGGCGAACAGATCGGCCAGCGTGTCACCCGAGCCTTCGACGGACTTGGCGCCGCCGGTATAGGTGCGCAGGATCGTCGGGATGCGGACCTCGATGGCCATCAGTAACGCTCCAGGTTGTGCGGTCGCTGCAGTGCTTCCTTGCGTCCCAACCTGGCACACGCCGGGATCATTCCGCTGCCGATTCCACCGTGGCATCCGCCGACGTCCCCGCTGCCTTTTCGGCTACGAAGCGGATCTCCTCCTCGGTCACGGCACCGTCGGCAATGCGGAACGAGCGGAACTCGGCCTCATCGGGCTCGCGGGTGGATACGAGTACATAGTGCGCGCCGGGCTCGCTCGCGTACGCGATGTCGGTGCGGGACGGATAGGCCTCGGTGGCGGTGTGCGAGTGGTAGATGACGACCGGCTCCTCGTCGCGGTCGTCCATCTCCCGCCACACGCTCAGCTGTTCCATCGAGTCGAACCGGTAGAAGGTCGGCGACCGCTCCGCGTTGGCCATCGGGATGAACCGCTCGGGGCGGTCGCGCCCGGCCGGCCCGGCGATCACCCCGCACGCCTCGTCCGGATGGTCGGCCCGCGCGTGCGCCAGGATCTTCGCGTGCAGCGCCCGGCTGATCGTCAGCATGGATGCGAGCGTAGCCCCGCCGAGGTCAGGACAGCGCGTCCACCAGGCTCTCCTGGAGGAACGCCAGCCAGTGGTACACCCACACATAGGCAGAACGGGGATCGCCGGGGTCTATCTCGCTGCTCAGCTCATCGAAATCATCGGTGACGCCAAGACGCACCCCCAGGGCCAGCCTGACATCGTTCAGCGCGCGCAGCCATGCCTGGGCGTCGGCTTCCGACAACCGGACCCGGCCGCCTCTGGCGGGCAGCGTCGCCAGCACCGTCATGGCCGCTGCGACTTTGCCGTCGCGCAGGCCCCGCTCGGTGTACTTGCGGAACTCGCCGGCCGCCTCGGGATCCTGCTGGTAGCCGTCGGGCAGCAGCCGCGCCAGCACGGGATCCTCCGGCAGTGCGGTGCTGTCGCTGATGCCGAGTTCGGCGGCGAAGTCATCAGCCTCGCGGGACGGCTGGTCACCACCGACGAGCTCCGCGACCTGGCTAACCAGATCACGGACGATTCTCGCCTGCGCCGCGGCGAACCGGGCGGTCACGCCCCCCGAGGTAGCACGGAATCCTGCCACCAGCGCCTCCGCATCGTCAGCCTCGTCCCGGCCTTCGTCCCGGCCGGCCGGAATGCCAGGGCCATCGGCGTCCCGGGGCGCCCGGCCCTGGCGGTCAGGAGTCGTGGCTCACCGTGGCCCACAGGCCGTAGCCATGCAAGGTCTCGGCGTCACGCTCCATCGCCTCGCGGGCGCCAGCGGAGACGACCGCCTTGCCCTTGTGATGCACGTCCAGCATGAGCTTCTCCGCCTTCGGCCTCGGATAGCCGAACACCGTCCGGAACACGTAGGTCACGTAATTCATGAGGTTGACAGGGTCGTTCCAGACGATGGTGACCCAGGGCAGCTCAGGGACGGCCCGCTGCCCAGTCTCGGGCTTGTCTACCTCCGCGGGTGCCAGGCTCACCGGCTATCACCTCCCTTTCCGCAGTCACCCAGTCTTGCAGGATGCTCGCGCCCAGGTACAGATTAGGCAACGCACTCGTATGCAGCTCGCGGGCCCGCGGCCCAGTGCACGTCTGCGGGCCCGGTTCGGGTGCTGACCGGCCGGTCCGTAGGCTTCCACCGTGACAGCAGATGACCTGACCGGCAGGAGCGAGCGGGAGCTAGCCAGCCGGACCGGCGGGAGCAAGCCAGCCGTCCGCCGCCCGGCCGCGGGCGCACCGGGAGCCGGCCGCCCGGTCGGGGTCGCGGGAACGGCGCTGCTCACCGACCATTACGAGCTGACCATGCTGCGGGCGGCGCTGCGCAGCGGCGCCGCGGGGCGGCGGGCGGTCTTCGAGGTCTTTGCCCGGCACCTGCCCCATGGCAGGCGGTACGGCGTGGTCGCAGGAACCGGCAGGCTGCTTGACGCCTTGGAGCAGTTCAGGTTCGGCACCGACGAGCTCGAATTCCTGCGCGAGGCTGGCGTGGCCGATGACGCCACCCTGCGTTACCTCGCGTCCTACCGGTTCGCCGGCAACATCTGGGGATACGCGGAGGGCGACTGCTACTTCCCCGGCTCGCCGATCCTGGTCGTGGAAGGCACCTTCGCCGAGGCGTGCGTGCTGGAGACGCTGGCATTGTCCGTGCTCAACCATGACTGCGCGATCGCCTCGGCCGCGTCCAGGATGGTCATCGCCGCGGATGGCAGGCCGCTGATCGAGATGGGCTCACGCCGCACGCACGAATACGCGGCCGTGGCCAGCGCCCGGGCAGCCTACATCGCCGGCTTCGCCACTACCTCCAACCTGCGGGCCGGCCACGCGTACGGCGTGCCGACCGGCGGCACCAGCGCGCACTCGTTCACGCTGGTGCATGACAGCGAGCGGCAGGCGTTCGAGGCGCAGGTGCAGTCGCTCGGCGCCGGCACGACGCTGCTGGTCGACACCTATGACGTGGCGGCTGCGGTGCGCGCCGCCGTGGAGGTGGCCGGCCCCGGCCTCGGCGCCGTCAGGATCGACAGCGGGGACCTGCCCGTCGTCGCGCGGCAGGTGCGGTCGCTGCTTGACTCCCTCGGCGCTGAGCGGACCAGGATCGTGCTGACCGGCGATCTGGACGAGTACTCGATCGCCGCGCTTGCCGCTACCCCGGTAGATGGCTACGGAGTGGGAACGTCGCTGGTGACCGGCTCCGGCGTGCCGACTGCCGCGCTGGTGTACAAGCTGGTAGCGCGGGCCGGCGGCCATCGCGACGGCGGGGCCGCTGGCGGGAACCGCGAGACCGCTGGCGGGAACCGCGAGACCGCTGGCGGGAACCGCGGGGCCGATGGCGGGAACCGCGGGGCCGATGGCGGGAACCGCGGGGCCGATGGCGGGAACCGCGGGGCCGATGGCGGGAACCGCGGGGCCGATGGCGGGAACCGCGGGGCCGATGGCGGGAACGCGACGCTACTCCCGGTGGCGAAGCGCTCGGTAGGCAAGCCGGGACGCGGCGGGCGCAAATGGGCGGCTCGCCCCCGGGACGGCGAATTCGCCGTCGCTGAGCTGGTGATGGATTCGCCGCCCGGCCCTGGCGATGGCCGCGCCCTGCTACGGGAGCTAGTGCGTGACGGGGAGATCGTCGGCAGGGAGCCGCTCGACGTGGCCAGGTCCCGGCACCGGGCTGCGCTGGCCGAGCTGCCCGCGCATGCGCTGCGGCTGTCGCGCGGCTATCCGGCTATCCCCACGGTCTTCGAGCCGCAAAGCGAGTAACGCCATGATGGGCCGCCCATGCGCCCGCTGCGGGCCGGCATGATCCGGGAAGGTTCGCCGCCAGCCGGGCGCAGCTTAGCTGGCTCCCGCCAACCGGACCGCCAGCCCGGCAGGATCACGGAAATAAAGACGGGCTGGGACCCGCCTAAATCTCCGTGTTAACGGGCGCTTGGCGTTAGCAGGAGCCGATTCGGCGGCTGGCCGTCGGCTAGCTGCCGGCAACCGGGCTCAGTCCGCGCCCTCTGGCAGCGACTCGTAGATCTTCTTGCACTCCGGGCACACCGGGAAGCGCTTCGGGTCCCTGGTCGGCACCCAGACCTTGCCGCACAACGCGACCACCGGACTGCCGCTCACCGCGCTATCGACGATCTTGTCCTTCTGGACATAGTGCGCGAATCGCTCATGATCGCCATCGCCATGCGAGAGATCGGGGCGGATGTCCTGACGGGTATCAGAATCGGGAAGGATCTCTGTGCTCACGCTGACGGAGTCTACGCCGTTATGGCGATCGCCAGGCTGCCGCAGCCCTTGCCAGCGCCCGCCCTTGCCAGCGCCCGCCCTTGCCAGCGCCCGCCCTTGCCAGCGCCCGCCCTTGCCGGCGCCCGCTTCTTGCCGGCGCCCGCCGCAGCTGGCACGGGACCTGGGTCAGCTCAAGGGCGGGATCGTCTCAGCTGGGCATGAGTCGCCGCTCGGCCGGCCATGGCCGGTCAGTTGAGCACGGGGTCGTCAGGATAGGTGGCGACCAGGGCGAGGCCGCCGCCCTGCCGTCGCAGGACGGCAGGCCAGAGCCGTTCCGGTTCGGTGACGAACGCGTCAGCGGGCTCCCCCGGGAGCACGTACCAGGCCCCCTCGTCGATCTCCGCGCGCAGCTGGCCTGGCCCCCAGCCCGCGTAGCCGGCGAATACCCGGAAGGACGTGACGCCATCGGCCAGCAGCTCAGGCGGCGCTTCCAGGTCCACTAGCCCGACCCTGGACATGACCGATGACCCGTCCAGCGACCGCCAGCCGAGCGGCTCATTCTCGCCGCGTGCCAGGGCGAGCGCGAGGGCGCTGTTCGGCGATACCGGGCCGCCCTTGAACACCACGGAAGGACCGGTCACCAGTTCCGTCCAGGGCTCGAGCACCTGCCCTACCGGGACCTCGGTCGGCCGGTTCAGCACCACGCCGAGAGTGCCTTCGGCCGGCTCGTCTTCCACGATCAGGATCACCGTGCGCCGGAAATTCGGATCACCAAGCAGTGGCGTCGCGACAACCAGCCTGCCCCCGAGGGCGCCATCCTCCATGCCCCCATCATGCGGCAGGACGCCGGGCGCAGGCGGGCACTGGGGTCAAAGTCGGCAGCAAGAACCCGGCTAGGCGCCTGCCAGTCCTGCCGTTGCCGGCTGCTGCCCGCTAGCCGTGCCCTGGCACGTACTCTTCAAGGGTGTCCGATAGAGGTGCCCAGGACGGAGCCGCCGCCGCGCTGGCTGACGTTCCGCAGATTGACGTCACCCGGCTGCGGGTGGCAATCGCCCGGGTGTCGCGCCGGCTCCGCAGGCACGAGATTGCCGGGCTCACGCCGACCCAGCTGTCGGCGCTGGCGACGGTGGAATCAGCGGGCCCGCTGCGGCTTGGCGACCTTGCCGCGGCGGAGCGCATCGCGCCATCGACCCTGACCAGGCTGGTGACCGCGCTCGAGGAACTCGGCTACGTGCAGCGGTGCGCGGTTCCCGGTGATGCCAGGGCGAGCACGCTGACTATCACCCCGCGCGGCCATGCGGCGCTGGAGCGGATCAGGCAGCAAACCACGGTCATGCTCGCCGACAGCCTGCGGACGCTGCCCCCTGACCAGCTGACCGCGCTTGCCGATGCGCTCCCCGCGCTGGAAAGGCTGGCTGACGCCGATCCGCCAGATGCGCGCGACCCAGCTGGCCGCTGACCAGGCCGGAGCGGTTCAGAACAGCAGGCTGGACAGCTTGGCCCGCGCCTTGGCCACCCGCGGATCCTTGGGCGGGAACACGTCGAACAGGCTGACCAGGTGCACCCTGGCGCGATTGCGCTCCTCCCCGGAGGTTCTCCTGACGGTGCCGAGCAGCCGGTCGAAGCCCTCATCGATCCGGCCCGAGGCCAGGTCGATGTCCGCGACCCGGCACTGGGCGTCCACGTCGTCCGGGTTCTCGGCCGCGTCCCGGCGGGCCTTGGCCTGGTCGTAGGCGTTGACCCGCCTGATCAGGTCGACCTGCGCGAGCCCGAGCGTGGCGACAGGATGCCCGGGCGAGGTGGTGAGGACCTTCTCGAAGGCTCCCGCCGCGCCGTCCAGGTCACCGCGCTCCATCGCCTCCTGCGCCTCGCCGAACGCGGGGTCAGCGAGCGGGTCGCCGGGGCCGGCCATCGGGCCTGACCCTGGCGGGTACGGCCGGCCGGGGCCGCCCGGGCCGGCCGGCCGCTCGGCTCCTTGCGTCCCGTCAGCACTGTCGCCTGTCCCGGCGGCGCCGCCGCCCGCCGCGCCGCCCGCAAGTCCGAGCTGCTGCGCCGCCGCCATGACGTGGTCGACCCATTCACGAACCTGCACCTCGGGCATGGCGCCGAGGAATCCGTCCAGCACCTGGCCGCCGACTACAGCAACGACCATCGGAATGCTCTGCACCTGCAGGGCGGCGCGTAGCTGCGGGCTGGCGTCGATGTCCACCTTGGCGAGCACCCACGCGCCGTCGGCCTCGGCGGCGAGCTTCTCCAGGATCGGGCCCAGCTGCTTGCACGGCCCGCACCACTCGGCCCACAAGTCCATGATGACGGGGACATTGCGCGACCGGTCGACGACATCCGCATTAAATGTCTCGTCGGTTACCTCGATGACATGCCCGATTTGCGCGCCTGCTTCCCTGTCGGCGCCGGAAGCCCTGGATGCCTGCTCCCTGCGTTGCGTGGAGGCCTGCCGCGCGCCCAGGTCAACGGCTCCACGGAGCGAGAAGTCCGGCGGCTGCTGCATGACTCCATCCTGCCGTATCCCCCGGACCACCCTGGCACCGCCGGCCCGCTCGACCCTGCCGCGCCGGTACCGGGACGAGGACCGGGCCGCGGCAGCGCGTCCTGCGGCGCAGATGTGAAGGCCGATGCGGCCAGCACGGTCAGAACGCAGGGGCCTCGAAATACCCGCCCCACTCATCTCGCAGCGCTCCGCAGATCTCGCCGAGCGTCGACTCCGCGCGGGCTGCGTCGAGCATCGAGGGAATCATGTTCGCACCGCAGCGCGCCGCCGCCAGCATGGCCGCGATGGCCGCATCGACGGCGGCCTGATCACGGCCGGTCCGGCGCACGGCAAGCTCGCGTACCTGGTCCCGTTCCACCTCATGGCTAACCCGCAGGATCTCCACCGGCTTCTCGACGGTCTCGGGGTAGCAGTTGACGCCGACGACCCTCTTCTCGCCCTTCTCCAGCTTCTGCTGGTAGGAGAAGGACGCCTCGGCCGTCTCCGCCATGAACCAGCCATCCTCGATGCCGCGCAGGATGCCGCCCGTCATCGAGCCGTCCGGGCTCATCCCGCGTATCTTGGCGAAGGTCTCCTCGGCCTCGGCCTCCAGCCGGTCAGTGAGCGCCTCGACGTACCAGGAGCCGCCCAGCGGATCCGCGACATTGCCGACCCCGGTTTCCTCCATGATCACCTGCTGGGTGCGCAGCGCGATCTCCGCTGCCTTCTCGCTCGGCAGCGCCAGCACCTCGTCCAGCGCGTTGGTGTGCAGCGAGTTCGTGCCGCCGAGCACGGCCGCCAGTGCCTCGATCGCGGTCCTGACCACGTTGTTGTCCGGCTGCTGCGCGGTCAGGGATACCCCGGCTGTCTGCGTATGAAATCGCAGCCATTGAGCGCGCTCGGTGCGCGCGCCGTACACGTCGCGCATCCACCGCGCCCAGATCCGGCGGGCGGCGCGGAACTTGGCAATCTCCTCGAAGAAGTCGATGTGCGCGTCGAAGAAGAACGACAGCCCCGGTGCGAATATCTCCACGTCAAGCCCGCGGGAAAGGCCGAGCTCGACATATCCGAAGCCGTCCGCCAGCGTGAACGCGAGTTCCTGGGCTGCGGTGGACCCGGCTTCCCTGATGTGGTAACCCGACACGGACAGCGGCTTGTAGTCGGGGATATGGCGCGTGCAGTACTCCATCAGGTCACCGATCAGCCGCAGATGCGGCTCGGGCGGGAACAGCCACTCCTTCTGGGCGATGTACTCCTTGAATATGTCCGTCTGGAGCGTGCCGTTCAGCTTTCCGATGGCGGCCCCCTGGCGCTCGGCCGCGGCCAGGTACATGCAGAACACCGGGACCGCCGGGCCGCTGATCGTCATCGACGTGGTGACATCGGCGAGCGGGATGCCCGAGAAGAGGACGTCCATGTCCGCAGCGGTGTCGATGGCCACGCCGCAATGCCCCACTTCGCCGAGCGCTCGCGGGTCGTCGGAGTCGCGGCCCATCAGCGTCGGCATGTCGAATGCGACGGACAGGCCGCCGCCGCCGCCGCGCAGCAGCATCTTGTACCGCTCGTTCGTCTGCCGTGCATTGCCGAAGCCGGAGAACTGCCGGATTGTCCAGGCCCTGCCCCGGTAGCCGGCCGGGTAGAGCCCGCGGGTGAACGGGAACTCACCTGGCCAGCCAATCCGGCCGAAGCCAGGGACCACCGCGCCGGGCGGCGGCCCGTAGACGGGCTCCACCTCAAGCCCGGACAGCGTGCTGAAGTCGGCATCGCGCTTGCGCGCGGCGTCGTACCGGCGCTGCCACCGCCGCAAGCCGTCTCGCGCCTCGTCCGCCGTGCCCTGTGCATCCATGTCTTCCTCCGGCGCGAGCGACTGATGACCAGTTAGTAGGACGTCCTACTAACTGGTCATCAGTCTATGGTCGGCAAGGTGCCAGGAAAAGGCCCGCTGGCCGCAACCACTGGCGGCGATGCGTCGTCTTAGGGGGTGCGCGGGCGCTGCCGGGGCCCGGGCGGCCCTGCCGTGACTCGCGGGATGTGTGGTAAAACGTATGCGATATTGCGCGAGCGGCGTCGAGGGGACCGCGGTCCTCGGCGACACTGCGACGGCGCTCGGATCGTGGGTTGCGCCGCCGGAACCGGTGACGCGGCGAGGAAGCCCCGTGGCCAGGCTCCGCATGGCCGACCGTGCCGCGGCCGAGGATCTTTTCAACGCCAGCTACCCAAGGCTGGCCGGATGGGTCCGCAAGCTGGTCGATGACGACGAAACGGCACACGAGATCGCCTCTGAGGCGTTCACCAGGCTGCTGGCCCGCTGGTCAGGGCTGGACAACCCGCAAAGTTACCTGTACATGATCGCCACGAACCTGGTCAGGGACCACTGGCGCAAGACGGGGCGGGAGCGGCGGGCTATCCGCACCCTCACCGCCGCCGCCCCGGCTGACCCCGCGTGCCACCCGGTGCAGGACGTTGACGTCCGGGCGCTGATCGAAGGGCTGCCTGCCAGGCTGCGCAGCGCATTCCTGCTGCACTACTACGCTGGTTTCGGGGTGCGCGAGGTCGCGGTGATGCTGGGCCGGCCGGAGGGCACGATCAAGGCGGACCTGCATCATGCCCGCGCCCGCCTGAAGGCCGCGCTGGGGAACGACGGTGAGTAACCGCCGCGACGAGATCGACGCCTGGCTGGACGCCGATGTCCAGCCGCTGGCGCCGCCGCCCGGGACCTTCGAGCGAGTCAGCAGCAAAGCGCGCCGCCGCAAGCTCAGCCGGGCGATCGTTTCCGCAGCCGGGGCAGCCGTGATCGTCGCCGGGCTCGCGGCGTCCCCGCGGATCGCCAGCGCGCTGACCCAGCACCCGGGCCGCCCCAGCCAGAGCGGCCTGGCAGCAGGCCATAAGCCCGTCCCCGCGACCCGGCCAGCCAGGCCCAGGAAGCGGACCGGCTCGCCGGCCGTGCGGTCCGCCACGCCGGAGCCCGCCGCCTCCTCGTCACTGTCGGCAGTGCCGTCCGGCGATCCCGTTCCCGCCAACTTCCAGCCAACCTCGGTTACCTTCGTCGGCCCGGACATCGGCGCCGTGATCGGCCAGGCCGGAACGCCCGGCAACTGCGCGGGGGGCGTCGACTGCACGTCACTGGCCGGCACCAACGACTACGGCCGGAGCTGGTTCGGCGTATCCGCGCCCGCCACCGGAGCACCGGACGGGTCGTCCGGCGTCAGCCAGCTCCGGTTCCTGAACGCAAGTCAGGGATTCGCGTTCGGGCCTGAACTATGGATCACCCTGAACGGCGGCGCGCAGTGGTCCAGGATCGCGCTGCCGCCGGCTACCAGGGTGACCGACCTGGAGACCCTGGACGGGCAGGTGTTCGCGCTCTGGGCCAGGTGCTCGGGAGGCGGCGCGGACTTCGCCGCCCGCTGCACCAGCCTGACGCTGCATACCGCGCCGGTCGGCGGCCAGTGGCGGCAGGTGGGCGGCGCGGTCCACCTCACCGCCGGCGCTGGGCCCGCCTCGGCCAGCCTGATCCTGGCCGGCGGGACCAGCACCCTCCCGGCAAGCGCCACCGGCTATCTGCTCGCGCCCGACGGCAAGGTGCTCAGCGGGAATCTGAGTAGTGCTGCCTGGACGGCCGCCGGGACCGCGCCCTGCGCGCCCGGCGCCGCGCAGCCAGGAGGGCAGCCGGCCGGCGCGCTGATGGCGGCAGGGTCCGGTGATCTGTTCCTGCTCTGCGCGGACGCCGCGGCCAGCACGCCGGCCAGCGGCTCAGCGCCGACGCTGTACGTGTCGTCCGACGGCGGGCAGACATGGCAGCAGCGGCCGGCCGTGCCCGCCCTGGGCAGGCCCGCTTCGATGGCCGCCGCGATGGGCAACCTGGTGGTCCTGGCGACCAGCGACGGCATTGCGGTCTCGCCGGACGGCGGCCGGAACTGGCAGGTGACCCTGCCGGCCACCGCGGGACCGCCCGGCGGCTTCAGCTACGTGGGAATGACCGACGCGAGCCAGGGCGTCGCCGTGCCGGCCAATCCCGACCTGCACCAGGTCTGGTTCACCGCCAACGGCGGGCAGACGTGGCAGCCGTCAACCGTCCAGGGCAGCGGAAACGGCAACGGCTGACCAGGCGGATGCGGCGGCCGCTGCCGGAGCTGGCCAGCCAGCGGGCAGATGCGGCCGCTGCCGGGCCTGACCAGCCGCGGACGAGGCGGCCGCGGGCTAGCCAGCCTTGCCACTGCCAGCGGCAGGTGCGGTCTCGGCGAAGTCGCCCGCCGCCACCCGCAGCCCGCGGAGCAGGCCGGAGATCTCATCGAGCTGCGCGGCGTCATATCCGCCCAGCCCGAATTCCGCCGCCATCAGGTCCTTGGTCGCGCGCTCAACCAGGGCGCGGCCCGCGGCCGTTATCTCGGCCAGGGTGCCGCGGCCATCCCTGGGGTTCGGACGGCGAACGACGAGCTCGTGGCGCTCCAGCCGGTTAATGATGTTGGTGACGCTGGTCGGGTGCACCATCAGCCGCTGCCCGATCAGCCGCAGCGGCAGCGCACCGTCCCGGCTGAACGTGATCAGGACCAGGGCCTCATACCGCGCGAAGGTCAGCCCGTGCGGCCGTAGCTGCGCGTCAAGCTCGGCGAGCAGGATCTGCTGCGCCCGCATGATCGATGTAACGGCCGCCATGGCGCGGGCATCCCCGAACCTGCGCTGCCAGATCTCCGCCGCCCGCGTGATCGGGTCAAACGGCAGATCCAGCGGTTTTCGCACAAGCACACCGTACCGTCGCCGGGGCGCATCCCGGCTGCGCCCTGTCCTACATGGTAACTCAAAGTAATTGATCGGTGACACAGCAGGTCACTGTGGGTTAGACTACCGACCGTGCGGGTGACCGATGAATCGGGGGACGGCGACGGTGTCCGGTCACGCTCTGGCAGCCGTGACGCCCGTACTTGCGGCCGGTGTCGGGGCACGGCACGCCGGGGGCTGGGCGCTGCGTTCGGCTAGCTTCCGGATAGCGGCCCCCGTGTCAGGCCGGCGGGCAGTTGGCATCGCAGTCAGCAGCCATGCCGACGGCAGCGCGGTCGTCGATCTGCTCGCGGGGCATACCAGGCCCTCGCACGGCGAGCTGAGGGTGCTCGGCGAGGACATGACAACGGCCCGCGGCCGTGCCGCCGTACGTGCCCAGGTCGGCGTTGCCCGCAGGATCATGAAACCGCATCCGGCCGTCCGCATTCGCGGCATTGTCGAGCACGCCGCCAGGCTGAGCAAGCTGCCAGCCAGCGACCGCGCCCTGCTCGCCGCGGCGATCATGGACCGGCTCGCGCTGACCCCGTGGGCAGAGGTCCCGCTCCGCGCAGCGCCGGATGTGATCGGCAGGCGGGCCAGGCTCGCCGCGGCCGCCGTGCTCCAGCCGGACCTGCTGCTGATCGACGGCCTGCTGGACGACCTCGTGCCGAGGGACGCGGCAGCACTCGCCGACGCCATCCGTGATCTGGGCCGCGACATTGCCATCGTCGCCACCGGACAGGACACCAGGGCGCTCTGGCTGGCATGTGACGATGTGCTGACGCTCTCCTACGGGATCGTCTACCGGGCCTGAGCGCATTGCGGGTGAGCGATGACCCGCCCGGGCTGCCGTAGGCTGCGGATCGTGGATTGGAGCCTGCTCGGCTGCGGCCGCTCCGGACATGCGACCTATGCCCCGGCGGAAGCCGAGCTCCGTGAGCGCCTGAGCGCCCCGACCGCGGCGGGGCCGGCCTGGCGCTGCCTGCGCTGCGGGACGTTCGTGCCGGGCGAGCCTGCCGGCTCGGGCCCGGCTGCGGCCGCGCCGCACGTCCGGCGCGGCAAGGACGTGCGCAGCGCATTCATCCTGCGCGTTTTCGCCGTCGAGCGTTACTTCCGCGTGCTGATCTTCGGCGTCGCGGCGTTCGCGGTCTGGCGGTTCGAGTATGCGCGGGCATCTATTGATGCGACCTTCGACCGCGAGTACCCGCTGGTTCGCACGCTGCTCAGCCAGCTCGGCTATGACGTCGACCGGTCCAAGCTGGTGGGCCTCGTCCAGCATGCCCTGACGATGAGCTCGGCGTCGATCACCCTGATCGCCGCGCTGCTGGCGGCGTACGCGGCCGTGGAGGTGGTCGAGGGCACCGGCCTGTGGCTGGGCAAGCGCTGGGGTGAGTACTTCGCCATGGTGGTCACCTCGCTCGGACTGCCGTATGAGATCTACGACTTGGCTAACAAGATCACTGCGACCCGGGTGATCTTCTTCGTGATCAACCTGGCTCTCGTGCTGTACCTGGTGATCACGAAACGGCTGTTCGGGCTGCGCGGGGGCAGGCGCGCCTACGAGGCACGGCTGCGACGCGAGTCGATCCTGCAGGCGACGATCACCGCGGCCGGGGCCGCCCGCGCGGCGGGGCCGGCCGGATCAGTGCCGGACGGCCCGGGCCAGGGCGAGCCCGCCGAGCCCGCCGCGGAGCCAGCCTGATCAGCTCCGGATAGCCTGTACCGCTTTCGGGCGCGGCGGGCCTGGCGCTAGCCGCTGACCAGCTCGTCGGCAGCCGAGTAGGGATCGAGCTGGCCGGCCGCGACCCGGCCGGCCAGCTCGTCGAGCCGTGCGTCTCCCGGCAGCCCGCCCATCCGCTCGCGCAGCACGGCCACGGCGATCGCGGCCACTTCTTCCCTGGCCCTCGCGCGCCGCCGGACCGCAAGCTCGGCCGAGCCATCGAGCCACGACCAGTGCGCCTCGATCCTCGCCGTCAGGTCGTCGATGCCCGTGCCAGCGGAGGCGACGGTCGAGACAATCGGCGGCTTCCACTGCCCGTCGCCCCAGCGGCCCATCGACAGCATGGTGCGCAGATCCCGGACGGCTTCCTGGGCGGCGGGCCGGTCGGACTTGTTCACCACGAAGATGTCGGCGATCTCCAGGATGCCGGCCTTCGCCGCCTGCACGGAATCGCCCATTCCCGGCGCGACTATCACCAGGGTCGAGTCGGCCAGCGAGGCGATCTCCAGTTCCGCCTGGCCAACCCCGACGGTCTCGATTATCACCAGGTCGAAACCCGCCGCGTCCAGGATCCGCAGCGCCTGCGGCGTCGCCAGGGACAGCCCGCCCAGATGCCCGCGGCTGGCCATCGACCTGATGAAAACCCCGTCGTCGGTCGCATGATCCTGCATCCGCACCCGGTCACCGAGCAATGCGCCGCCGCTGAACGGGGACGTCGGGTCCACGGCCAGCACGCCCACCCGCATCCCGGCTGCCCGGTAGGCGGCCACCAGGGCTCCGGTGACGGTTGACTTCCCGACTCCGGGCGAGCCGGTCAGCCCGAGCACCCGCGCTTTCCCGGTAAGCGGCGCGATCGTCTTCATCACCGCGCGCAGCTCCGGCGAGCGGTTCTCCACCAGGGAGACGAGCCGGGCAAGTGCCCGGGCATCGCCGGCCCGGGCGCTGGCGACAAGTGCCTCCGGATCGGCGAGCGCTAGCGGCCGCCGACGGCGCTGCCCGAGCTCAGCCACGGTCCGGCGCTGGCACCTCGAACAGCAGCGCGTCCCCCTGACCGCCGCCGCCGCACAGCGCGGCGGCGCCGAGCCCGCCGCCCCGCCTGCGCAGCTCGTGCACGAGATGCAGGGCGATCCGCGCCCCGGACGCGCCGATCGGATGCCCGATCGCGATGGCGCCGCCATTGACGTTGACCCGGTCGGGGCCGACGCCGAGATCACGCATGGACTGGATGGCAACTGCGGCGAACGCCTCGTTGATCTCGATCAGGTCCAGGTCCGCGACAGTGCGCCCGGCCTTGCCAAGCGCGCGGGAGATGGCGCCGGACGGCTGGGACTGCAGCGAGTTGTCCGGGCCCGCGACGGTGCCGTGCGCGCCGATCCTGGCGAGGACCGGCAGGCCATGCGACGCGGCGACCTCGGCGGCGGCGACCACAACCGCGCAGGCGCCGTCCGATATCTGGGACGCCGATCCAGCCGTGATCGTGCCGTCCTTGCCGAAGGCCGGCCGCAGCCTGCTGAGTGACTCCGCCGTGGCGTCGGCCCGGACGCCCTCGTCGGTGTCGAAGATCACCGGATCGCCGCGCCGCTGCGGCACGGGCACCGCGACGATCTCCTCGGCGAGCAGGCCATTCTTGATGGCCGCGGCGGCCCGCTGGTGGGACGACGCCGCGAACTCGTCCTGCTCTTCGCGGCTGATGCCGAGCCCGGCGTTGTGCCGCTCGGTTGATTTGCCCATCGACACCTGGTCGAACGCATCGGTCAGGCCATCGTGGGCCATGGCGTCGATCAGCTCGGCCGAGCCGAACCGGTATCCGCGGCGTGCCCCCGGCAGCAGATGCGGGGCGCCCGTCATCGACTCCATGCCACCCGCCACCACGACGTCGAACTCCTCCGCCCGGATCAGCTGGGCGGCCAGCGCGATGGCATTGAGGCCGGAGAGGCAGACCTTGTTGATGGTGACGGACGGGACCGTCATCGGGATGCCCCCGGCGACGGCTGCCTGCCTGGACGGAATCTGCCCGGCACCGGCCTGCAGCACCTGGCCCATGATCACGTAATCCACCTGCTGGCCGGCCAGGCCCGACCGGCCGAGCGCCGCCTTGATCGCGATGCCGCCGAGCTCCGCCCCGCTGAAATCGCTGAGCGAGCCGAGCAAGCGCCCGATGGCCGTCCTGGCCCCGCCGACAATGACCGCTTCACGCATGCCTGAAACGATACCCATGACCTGAGCCGCCAGCGGAGGGAGATATCGATGCTGACCCGCATCGATCACGTCGGGATCGCGTGCCGGAACCTGGCTGAGAAGATCGCGTTCTACGAATCGGTCTTCGGGCTGCGGCTGGTAAGTACGGAGATCAACGAGCAGCAGGGCGTCAGGGAGGCGATGCTGCAGGTATCGGCCTCGGCCGCGGGGATGTCCTGCGTGCAGCTGCTCGAGCCGCTCGGGCCGGATACGCCGGTCGGCAAGTTCCTTGCCCGGCGCGGCGAGGGAATCCACCACGTCGGCTACGGCGTGACGGATATCGCCGCGGCACTCGCATCGATCGGGGCCGGCGGCGTGCGGCTGCTCGACACCCGGCCCCGGCACGGCTCGATGGGCGCCTCGGTGGCGTTCTTGCACCCGAAGGACGCGGGCGGCGTGCTGATCGAGCTTGTACAGACGCCGAGCGACGGGGATTAACGGACAAAATGCAGTCATATGGGCAGTAATACGGATCTATAGCGTGAGCGAACGCGAACAGGCCGCCAATCCGCCAGCAGACCGGTACGCTGCCAGGCACCGGGTGAGCTGCCTGCCGTGCCAGCCCGGGCGACCGGCCCATGGGTGCCGGTGGCCTGGGGGACAGTAGCGAGGTACAGAGCCCGGCCGGCGAATCTTCCCGTCTACCCAGGATTAGGCGACATGCAGCCCGATATTGATGCTCAGCTCAGCAATTTCTTCGAGGAAACCCCGCAGCGCGACTTCGCGAGGGTCATGCGGGGTTACGACCCGCACCAGGTGAATGAGCACCTGAAGCAGATCGACAGCGAGCTGCGCCAGCACCGGGACCAGGTGCAGGCACTGCACAGGGAACTGGCCGATGCTCATCGCCAGATCCAGGAGCAGGAGCGCCCGACCTACTCTGGGCTGGGTTCACGCATCGAGCAGCTGCTCCGGCTCGCGGAGGAGCAGCAGAACGAGATCCTGCATGAGGCCAGGTCCGCGGCCAACGAGTTCAACGCGAAGGCCAAGGTCGAGGCCGCCGAGGTCCGTGCAGCGGCCGAGAACGAGGCTTCGGAGCTGCGCGCCAACGCCAAGCGGGAAACCGATGACCAGCGGTCTTCGGCCGAGCGCGAGGCAGACGCGATCAAGACGAGCGCCCGGCGCGAGGCAGACGAGCTGACGTCGACCACCGAGCGCGAGGCGGCCAAGCTCCGCGCGACCGCTGACCACGAGGTCGCGGAGAAGCGGGCAGCCATCGAGCGCGACATCGCCAAGCTCCGCACCACCACGGAGCGCGAGGTCGCCCAGCTGAAGGCGTCCTCGAAGCGCGAGCGGGACGAGATCCTGACCACCTCCAAGCGCCAGGCCGACGAGATGCGCAGCCAGGCACAGCGCATCCTGGAGGAGAGCGAGGCACAGCGGGCGCAGGCCGAGGCCGAGTTCGACATCCAGCTCGCCTCCCGGCGCGAGGAGGCCGAGCGGCAGGAGGCCGAGCGGCTCGCCGCCGCGCAGAACGCGACCCAGAAGCTGGTCTCCGAGGCCGAGCAGCGCGCCGCGACGGCTGAGCAGCGGGCCACCAAGGCCAGCACCCAGGCCGAGCAGGCCAGGCGGGACGCCGATCAGCACGCCCTGCAGCTCGTCACCAACGCGAAGAAGAACGCGGACCAGATAGTCGCGCAGGCGAAGGCGCAGGCTGACCAGCTCCTCGCCGACACCAAGGCCGAGGCTGAGCGGCACCGCACCAGTGCGCAGCGTCATGTCGACGACCTGAACAAGCAGAAGGAGAGCGTCGCCGCTCACCTTGCCCAGATCAGCCAGCTGCTCGGCAACCAGATGTCGGGCCTCGGGGACGCGCTGAAGCCGAGCCCGGCTGCCACCGCGGTGTCGGGGTCGTCCGCCAAGGCGGTCACCGCTGCACCGCAGACCAACGGCGGGTCTCAGGCTGCCGCGCCGGCACCGGCCGCTCCCCCCCGCCAGGGCGGCTCGGCTCCCTCTGGCCAGGCTCCCGCCGGCGGCCAGAACCCCGGCGGCCAGAACCCGGGCGGCCAGAACTCCGGCGGCCGGGCCGGCGGACAGGCCGCGGGCGGGGCTGCCCCGAAGCAGCCGGTCAGCGCCAAGTCCGCGAAGTCAGCCGACAACGAAGACTGGTGGATCGAGTAGCGGCTAGCCGCGAAAGCAAGCGCCGGGTCCCGTGAGTCAAGGGACCCGGCGCTTGCTTGTGCGGCCCGGACTGGAACTCATCCAAGTCCTAGGGCCATACGGTCTGGCCGCCGTCGACCACGAGGACCTGGCCGGTCATGTAGGAGGACGCGGCGCTGGCCAGGAAGACGGCCGGGCCCGCCATCTCCTCGGCGCGCGCCCAGCGGCGCATCGGTACCGTCGCCACGGTGGCCGGCCCGGAAACCGGGTCGTCCCACAAGCTGCGGTTGAGTTCGGTTGCCGTCCAGCCGGGACACAGTGCGTTGACCCGGACGCCGGTGGTGCCCCATTCGACCGCGAGTGACTTCGTCAGCGAGATCAGGCCCGCCTTGGCCGCACCGTAGGGAGCCAGCAGCGGAGAACCTGTCATCCCGGTCACCGAGGCGACATTGATGACCGAGCCCTCGGCACGCTCCAGCAGGTGGCCGCCGATCGCGTGGCACACGTACACGGCGGAGTCCAGGTTGAGCCGCATGATCTTTTCCCAGCCCGATAGCCGCAAGTCGAGGAATGCCACCATGAAGTTCGACCCGCCCGCATTGTTCACCACCACATCCACATGCCCGAGCTGCCCGATCGCCGCCGCCACCGCCGCGTCGACTGCGGGCTGGCTGGTGACGTCCGCCGGGATGACCAAGGCGGTGCGCCCGAGGGCGGTGATATCCGCTGCAGTCTCGGCGAGCCCGCGCTCACTGCGCGCGACGAGGGCCACGTCCGCGCCCGCGCCGGCCAGGGCGACCGCGATCGACCGGCCAATCCCCCGGGACGCCCCGGTGACGAACGCGTTCTTGCCCGCCAGGTCGAAGAGACTCACGGTCAGTCCGTCCATTCGGTGGGAAGCGGCCAGGCGCGAGGGTTGACTCGCCGCACGATCTCATTCAGCACGATGCGGACATAGGGCTCTCCCACCCAGAGGTGCTTTGCCCGGTCCACGGCGATGACCTCGGCCTGCGGCACCCGCGAGAATCGCGCGATGGCCTCATCGGGCCGCAGGTAGTCGTCGAGTTCGGGTACCAGCGCCATCAGCGCGCGGCCCGATGCCGCCCAGGCGTCCAGGTCGGCGTCGGTCGCGCGGTGCAGCGCCGGCGACAGCAGGATCGCTCCGTCGACCGCCGGATCGTTGCCCCACTTCAGCGCCAGTTCCGTACCGAATGACCAGCCGAGGAGCCAGCGCCGCGGCAGCCCGGCAGCGCCCGCGTAGGCGATGGCGGCCTCGACATCGAGCCGCTCGGTCTCGCCATCGCCGAACTCGCCCTCGCTGGTCCCCTGCTCCGAGGTGGTGCCGCGGGTGTTGAACCTGAGCACGGCGAGATCGGCGAGCGCGGGCAGCCGGAAGGCCGCCTTGCGGAGCAGGTGGCTGTCCATCATCCCGCCCTGCGTCGGCAGCGGATGCAGGCAGATGAGCGTGGCGGCAGGCGGGCGCCCCGCGGGCAGCGCCAGCTCGCCGACCAGGCTCAGCCCGTCGGCCGTGCGCAGCGTGACGGGCTGCCGGGCGGCCGGCAGGACGGTGCCTGCCCTTATCTCGCTCATGTCCCTCCGCCTTATCTGCGCGTCCCGCGGCTGTGACCGGGCGCGGGCCGGCGTGGCCTGCGCTGCCAGCACGGATTGTGCCAGTGCCTGCGCTCGCCGGCGTCCGGGTTGCCGGCCGGCCAGACCACCACGTGCGCGGTCCCCGGCATGATCTCCTGGTCGCAGCCGGGGCAGCGATACGTCTTGGTCGCGGCCGCGCCGGGCACCGAGCGCACTACCCAGTCGCCGTCCGGCCACGACTCAGTCCGCTCCGGCCCGAGCCTGATGGGCGCTTCGTCGCCGTCGCGGTCACGGCCGGCCGCCCGGCTCGCCGCGGCATCCCCGCGCCTGGCTCCACCGCGTGGCTTGCGCGGCACGTCCGCGGCGAGGCGGCGGGCCTTACGTGGGCTCACGGGCGTCACTGTAAGGCATCCGCAGGCGTAATGATCACCGGTGGCAGGTCAGGTCAGCCCGCTGGCACCCGTATCCATCGGGTTACGATGGAAAACCGTGCTGCTGTCACGCAGGAGGCGGATCGCAGCATGCGCGTTGTTCAGCCGTCAGCGGGACCAGTTACGGCGTCGACTGAGCTGAGACACGATCATCGGTGCGACGGTGACCACGTGACGGTGACCCGCATGACGGTGACCCGCATGACGGTGACCGCGTGATCTGGATCTGGGCTCGATTCCGGAGGGATTCTTGAGGCATCTGGTCCGTAGCGCCGCGCTGGATCGTCTCGGCTGGATTCTCGATGGGCTGGATGGCCAGCAGGACTGGGGCAGCGACGCCGATGACATGCTCGCGCCGGAATTCACCGCGATCGTGCCGGCGCGCAGAGTCGTCGAGCTGACACGCCAGCGGTCGGCGACCCATGCGCCGGTCGCCGTCATCGGCATCGACATCACCGGAGACACGGCCAGGGCACGCATCCGCCATCACGATGGCAGCACCGATGTGGTCAGCTGCACGGTTGAGCCCGGCCCGCCGCACCGGATCACGGAAACGTGGCTGACCGCTTTCGTGCCGGCCGGCCTGACGCCCCGGCTGCCGATGGATTTCGCGGACTACGCCCTGCCGGATTACGCCCCGGATCACCCCCGAACGCGCAGCGGTGCCGGCGCGCGCCTTGTTGTCTTCTCCGGGGTGCCGGGCACCGGCAAGAGCACCCTGGCCGACGCGGCCGGGCGCGAGCTTGGCATCCCGGTCTTCGCGGTTGACTGGCTGCTGGGCTCGCTGACCCCGTTCGGCGGCCGGCATCTCGACGGGGCCTGGGAGATCGGATCTGAATTGCTGACCACCCTGGCGCTGCGGCAGCTGACCCTCGGGCAATCCGCCATCCTGGACTATCCGACGGAGGAGCCGGCGACCCGGGAGCGGTGGCGGAGCCTTGCTCAGCGGGCCGGAGCCGACTTCAAGGTAGTCGTGTGCGCGTGCGCCGACCCGGTGGTGCACCGGGCGAGGGTGGAGGGCCGCGAGCGCGGCATTCCGGGCTGGCATGATGCCGGTAACTGGGCCAATGTCGAGCACCGCCTTGCCGGGTTCCCGTCGTGGACAGATGAGGTGCTGACTATCGACACCTCCCAGCCGCACGAGTCCAGCCTCGCCGCGGTCCTCAGCTACCTAGGCGGCTGACCGGGCGCAGCATCTACCCGGCCGAGCCCTGGGCCGCCCGGCTGACCCGGATGTCGCCGCTGACGGTCCGGCATGTCAGGGTCGCCGCGACCGCGGCGCCGGCCTCGCCGCCTGCCCCGGAGGGCTGCAGGTCGCTGCTCACCATTCCCGACAGCGCCGACAGGTCCAGCTGGACGCCAATGCCGCGGATGACCGCTACCGAGATATCGCCGGAGACCGTCTTGATGTCGATCCGGCCGCCCCTGACCGCGGCAATCTCCACCTGGCCGCTGACTGTCTGGCAGGTCACGTCGCCAGCGGCGGCGCCGATGCGGACATTCCCGGACAGGGTTTTGGCCTGCACCGGCCCGGAGCTTGCGAGCCGCACGCCGCCGGAGGCGGTGTGCACGTCGACGGGGCCGGTGACTTGGCCCGCGGCCACGTCACCGCTGGCGGTATGCGCGCTGAGCGCGCCGAGTTCGCCGGTGCAGCCGATGTCGGCGGACGCGGTGTGCAGCTTGCACGACGAGCCGAGCGGCACCGTGACAGTGACCTTGAGGCGGGGAGATCCGCCGCCCAGCAGCCGCAGCCGGTCCGGCGCGGTGATGACCAGCCGCCCGGCACCGCCAGCGACCCGGATGCCGCCGAGGGTGCCGTCGGCACCGGGGCGGCCGGGCGGCAGCACAATCTCGACGGTTGACGTCTGCGTGCGCGCCGCGATCACCTTAATGGTCCCGGCAGCGATGCGAATCTGCAGGTCAACTGGCTCGGTCGCGGGAAACTCCCACGAGGTCACGAGAGGCTCCGTTCTGCGTCCGGAGGGCGTCAGCTCACGGCGAAGCCGGTGATCCGCTGTCCTGGCCGATGGCGGGACTGCCGTTGCGGCCTGCCGCCAGGCCCTTCGAGTGCCTGCCTCGCCGCTTGCGCGAGCCACGCGTTGACCGACACCCCGTCGGCGGCGGCCGCGGCCTCGACTCTGTCCTTCAGGCTCTGCGGCAGCCGCAGCGTCATGCGTGCCAGGCCGGCATCGTCCGCCTCGGCTGAAGCCGGCTGGTCCGGTTCCGCCGTGACATCCGGCCCGGCAGCCTGGACCACGAAAGACGGCTCGCCGCCGCTCAGCCGCACCTCCACCACGGTTCCGTCGAGCCGTTCGGTGATCTCCGCTGCGGCCGCCGAGAGCACCTCTAGTAGCGTCAGCCGGACCGACGGATCCAGGGCCTGGGCCACCATCTCGGCCGCACGGGCGGCCTCCTCGCCCGCCACGCGGGTGATCGAGGCCAGCTCCCTGTGCATAGCCTCGATGTACTCCGACAGCTCCATGACGTCACTATGGCGCCATTTCTGACATCTGTCAAGCGTCTATGTGACGTCGGACTTGTCCGGGCGCCGGAGTTGCCCGGCGCGATCGGCGCCGGACTGCCCGGACGCAGCCGTGCGGGACCAGAAGACCGGCGAGACCAGGAGACCGGCATGCCCGCGCGGTCCGGCGCGGGAAAGACCCGGCGCCGCACTCGTGGAAAAGCCCGGCGCGGGCTAGCGTTCGGTCCTAGGCGTGCCCGCCGTAGCGGAACGCACGCGCGCCAGCCAGCCCGTGAGCCCAGTGGAGGCACCAGATGGAAGCACCCCTCACGCCGCTTGAGTTCGCCCGCCGGACTCGCCGCCTGCACGGTTCCCGCGAGGCGGTGGTCGACGGCGACCTGCGGCTTTCCTACGAACAGCTCTTCGATCGCTGCGACCGCTGGTCGTCGGCACTGCGTGAGCTGGGCGTCGGGCCAGGCGACCGGGTGGCGACGATCGCGCCGAACACGCACGCGCAGCTGGAATCCTTCTACGCGGTGCCGCAGCTCGGCGCGGTACTGGTGCCGGTCAATCACCGGCTGACTCCAGCGGACTTCGTCTATATCGTGAATCATTCGGGTGCCAGCGTGGTCTGCGCCACCGTCGAGTACCTGGACGCCGTGGACAGCGTCCGCGACCAGATGCCGGAGGTACGGCACTTCGTGGCGCTCGAGGGCGCGAAGGACGGCTGGCTCGATTACGAGGCGGCCATCGCGGCGGCCAGCCCGGGCTTCACCGGGCCGCAGATCGATGAGCGGGACCTGCTTACGATCAACTACACCAGCGGCACCACGGCGCGCCCGAAGGGCGTGATGATCACTCACCGGAACGCCGCGATGAACTCGATTGGCACCCTGCTGCACCTGCCGATCGCAGTGGGCGAGCGCTACCTGTGGACCCTGCCGATGTTCCACGCGAATGGCTGGACCTATACCTGGACGGTGACTGCCGCCGCGGGCACCCACGTCTGCCTGCGGAAGGTCGAGCCCGCCGCCGTGTTCCGGCTGATCCGCGACGAGGACGTGAGCTGGCTGTGCGCGGCGCCGACCGTGCTGATCTCGCTCGCGAACGCGCCGGCCGGGGCGCGCGGCGAGATCCGGCCAGGCGTCCATGTCGTCACCGCCGGGGCACCGCCGGCGGCCGCGACGATCGAGCGGCTGGAGGAGGAATTCGGCTGGGTGGTCACGCATATCTACGGGCTCACCGAGACGGCCCCGTTCATCCTGGTCTGCGCCCCGCTGCCGGAGCACCGGGACCTGGCACCCGCGGACCGCGCGGTCGTCAAGGCACGGCAGGGCGTCGAACTGCTGACCTCGGGCGAGCTGCGGGTGAACGATCCGGACGGCAACGAGGTTCCCGCCGACGGGCAGACCATGGGCGAGATCGTGGTCCGGGGGAACGTGGTCATGCAGGGCTACTACCAAGATCCGGAGGCAACGGAGCGCGTGATGGGCGACGGCTGGTTCCACACTGGTGACGCTGCCGTGGTACAGCCGGACGGCTACGTGGAGATCCGGGACCGGCTGAAGGACGTGATCATCAGCGGCGGGGAGAACATCTCGTCGGTGGAGGTGGAGGGAACACTGCTGCGCCACCCGAGCGTCCAGGAGGCCGCGATCGTCGGGCTGCCGGACGAGAAATGGGGCGAGGCGCCGCACGCGTTCATCGTGCTGCGCAACGGCACCAGCGCGACCGAGGAGGAGATGATCGCGTTTGCCCGCGAGCGGCTGGCGCATTTCAAGGCCCCGCGCGGCGTAACGTTCGTCACCGAACTGCCGAAGACGGCGACCGGCAAGATCCAGAAATACGCGCTCCGTGACGGAGGACCGAACATGGCCCGCCAGTAGCCCGCGCCCGCGACCGAGCCGGCCCGCGACCTGCCACGCCGTGGCCGTCGTGCTCGCCGGACCGGCTGAGCGGCAGCCAGCGGCTGGGCAGTGAGCAATGTCACGTCCCCGGGGGCGGCAGGACCCGGCTGAGATTAGCTGAGGTTCTGCCAGGTCATGAGATATCCCGGTAATCTGCCCCAAGAGCCGATATGCCGATACGAGGGAGATCACATGCAGCTCGGGGACAGATTGCTCGGAAAAGCCGCGGTGGCCATGCTGGGCAGCGCATCGCTGGTGCTGGCCGGCGGAGTGGCTGGCGCCTCGGCGGCCTCCAGCCCGGTGCTGCGGCACGCTCCACAGGTAGGCCGGATGCTGCGCGCCCCGGGCGCGAGCGCGCGGACGGTCAGGGGGACCACCAAGCTGGACTCCACGAACTGGTCCGGCTACGCCCAGTCGACCAAGACGAAGGGCACGTTCACGGCCGTCAAGGACTACTGGACGGTGCCCACGGTGAGCACCAAGCCGGCCGGTGACCAGTACTCCTCCGACTGGGTCGGGATCGACGGCTTCAGTAACGACACCCTGGTCCAGGACGGCACCGAGGCCGACAACCTCGGCGGCACGGCGCATTACGACGCATGGACCGAGATCCTGCCCGCCAGCGAGGTCGTCATCCCCGGCCTGACCATCAAGCCGGGCAACAAGATGGAGGGCCTGGTCGAGGAGACCAAGGCCGGCACCTGGAAAATGACGGTGTTCGACCTGACGACCGGCAAGAGCGGCGGCCGGACCGTCAAGTACAGTACGCCCGGCCTGAGCGTCGAGGCCATCCACGAGCGGCCTGAGGTCGGCGGCAGCCTTTCCACCCTGGCCACCACCGGCAACGTGACGTTCAACCCGGGCTCACTGAGCACGGCGGCCCCCGGCACGCAGACCTGGAAGCCGCTGCTGAAGGTGGCCACGGGCGCGACGCTCAACGAGATCTTCATGGTCGCCAACTCCGGCAGCCCGGTCATCGCCTCGCCGTCCGCGCCAAGTTCCAACGGCGAGGCCTTCGCGGTCGCCGACGGGAGCAAGTCACCGGCTCCGTAAGAAGCTGGCCCGCCTGCCCGGCAGCTGCCGGCGACCGGTCGCCGGTAGCTGCGGGAGCGTGGAAGACGGGTGAGGTCCCCCCGGGGTTGCCTGACAGCCCTGCGGGGACCTCACCGCAACCTGGCGGACCCGCTGGGGCCAGCGGGTCCGGTGTTATGACCGGTCGTAGTGCGTGGGCGGGAAGGGATCCTGCTCGCCGCCGGCACCCAGCTCTCCTTCGTCCAGCTCCCGCCGGATCTCGGCGCGCTCCGCTAGGTACTCCTGCGACTCGGTGACGTCCTTGCCCGGCGGCGTGTCGGTTGCGGCGGGCACCTCGTCCGGGTCATAGGCGTCGATGCCCGCGTCGACGCGTTCTTCCTCGGTGAGACGGGCGAGCTGGTCATCGTCAAGGTGCGCGGGCGCGCCGCCATGTTCCCGGCGGTCGCGGTGAAACCGCTCAGCTGGCGGATCCGGGATCTGCTCTGTCACGATGCCTCCAGCATGCGAAGAGAAAAGCACGTGCCATCCGTGGCACGGTTCCGATGCTAGCCGGGCACCCGCCGCAGCCGCTGCAGCCGCTGCAGCCGCTGACGTGATCTTTGAGTCGCCGGGAGAGCCAGCGATCCGGATGCTGGAGATGTCCGCCGAAGCGCAGGCGGCCGGTCTCCTGCCGCCGGATGCGTTCGAGCAGGCCGCGTCAGGCAGCCGCCTGCCGGTTCTTACGGAGGAAGCTCGGCGGCAGGGCTACAGTTGGCTCTCGTGCGGCTCGTCATCGCCCGGTGCAGCGTCAACTACGCGGGACGCCTGTCGGCTCATCTCCCGCTCGCGCTGCGGCTGCTGATCATCAAGGCGGACTCCTCGGTGCTGGTCCATGCCGACGGCGGCAGCTACAAGCCGCTGAACTGGATGTCCCCGCCCTGCCGGCTGGACGAGCAGCCGGGCCGGTGGGTGGTCACCGGCAAATCCGGCGAGACCCTTACCATCGAGCTCGAGGAAATTCTCGCTGACTCCTCGTTCGACCTGGGGATTGATCCCGGCCTGATCAAGGACGGCGTCGAGTCGCACCTGCAGGAGCTGCTGGCGGCCCAGATGCACGTCCTTGGCGAAGGCTGGCGGCTGGTCCGCCGCGAGTACCCGACCCCGATCGGACCAGTCGACCTGATGTGCCGGGATGCCGCGGGCGCTTGCGTGGCAATCGAGATCAAGCGGCGCGGCGAGATCGACGGGGTCGAGCAGCTGACCCGCTACCTCGAGCTGCTGAACAGGGACCCGCTGCTGGCCCCGGTGCAGGGCATCTTCGCCGCCCAGGAGATCAAGCCGCAAGCCCGCATCCTGGCCCAGGACCGCGGTATCCGCTGCCTCGTCCTCGACTACGACTCAATGCGCGGCGCCGACGATGGCGCACTGCGCTTGTTCTGAGTGGCCAGGGTGAGGACTGCTTACTGGGTTACGTGCCGGTCACTCCGTCAGCCATCTCGCGGAGGATGTCGATGTGACCGTTATGCCGGGCGGTCTCCTCGATCAGGTGGAAGAGGATCCACCGCAGCGTGACAGGTTCGGTGCGCCACCTCATTTTCCCCTTGGACGGCGTATCCAGGTCGAGGGAAGCCACGAGCTCCCGGTACCGCGCGCAGCTGGATTCGTATTCGGCGAGCAGCTGGGCGATCGGGATCTCGACGGCGATGCGCATCTCGCGGTCGGGGTCCTCCCCGGTCCCAGGACTGTGGTCTTCCTCGCCGAGCAGGATGGCCTCGAGCCAGCCGTACTCGACCCAGCGCAGGTGGCTGACCAGTCCGGAGATGGTCATCAGCGGAGAGCCCGGCAGCGGCGCGCGGCGGGCGTCCTGCTCGGCGATCCCGGCGCACTTCGCGTGCACCGTGTCGCGGGTGTAGTCCAGGAGCGTGGTCAGTATCGTGCGCTCGTCAAAGCTGACCGGGATGTCGTCCGTACGGGAAGCGGGCGACTTGCCCGCATCTTCATCAGCTGATGCGGGTGTGCGGCCGTCAGCGGGGGCGGCCATCGGATCAGAAGTCATTTCAGTCCTCTGCTGAGCAGAGGCGCGACCGGGATCGGTCAGAGCCGGTCTCCTGGGGGCGCCTGGAGATTGCTGGACATCGCGCCTCCTTCCTGGTCAGGTGCGCCGCGATGCGGCAACGTTGCGATCCTAGGGTGCACGGACCGGCCGGGCAACAGGGATGCCGGGCGGCGGTGCCGGGTCCGGCACGGGCCCCGGCGGGCCCGCCCTGCCCGGTGCCTGCCATCAGCCCGCTCCTGTTCCCTGCCGCCATTCAGCTTGTCGCATCCCAACGGTATCTGCCGCGCCACGGCCGGTGATTTACTTGGCATGCGACGGCCTGAATTGCTGGACTCGATGACGGTGAGGGCAATGGCGACCACGACCTGGACGCATGAACCGGCGAAGTCCGTGGAGACGTTCGACACGCTGAATCCCGCGACGGGCGAGGTCATCGCTACCTTCGGAGTCTGCGGCGAGCACGAGATCCAGGCGGCGCTCGTCCGGGCGCACCGGGCCGCTGCCTGGTGGGCGGGGTTGCCGGCAACGGACCGGCGGATCAGGCTGCTGGCCTGGAAATCGCATATCACCAGGTACATGGCCCGGCTGGCCGAGCTGGTGCACACCGAGACCGGCAAGCCGCTGGCCGATGCCCAGCTGGAGATCCTGCTGGCGATCGTGCATATCGACTGGGCCGCTAAGAATGCTCACAAGGTGCTGCGATCGCGAAAGGTACGCAGCGGCCTTGTCGCCATTAATCAGGCGGCCACGCTTGAGTATCAGCCTCTTGGCGTGGTCGGTGTTATCGGCCCGTGGAATTACCCGGTGTTCACCCCGATCGGGTCGATTGCCTACGCGCTGGCGGCGGGGAACGCGGTCTTGTTCAAGCCGAGCGAGTTCACCCCGGCGGTCGGCGGCTGGCTTGCCAGCTCGTTCGCCGAGGTAGTGCCGGAGCAGCCGGTACTCCAGCTGATCACCGGATCCGGGGAGACCGGCGACATCCTGGCCAGAAGCGGGGTCAGCAAGATAGCCTTCACTGGCTCGGCGAGCACGGCCAGGAAGGTCATGGCCGCCTGCGCGCAGAACCTCACCCCGATGGTCGCCGAGTGCGGCGGCAAGGATGCCTTCCTCGTCGGGTCCGACGCGGATCTCGACGCCGCGGCGGACGCCGCCGCCTGGGGAGCGCTCTCCAACGCCGGGCAGACCTGCGTCGGGGTGGAGCGCGTGTACGTGGTCGAGGACGTCTATCACACGTTCCTTGAGAAGCTCAGCGAACGGGTAGCCGGGCTTCGTCCCGGCGAGGATCGCGAGGCGGATTACGGCCCGATGACGATGCCCGGCCAGATCGAGGTCATCGAGACGCATATCGCGGACGCGCTCGCCCGGGGCGGGCGGCCGATCGTCGGCGGCATGGCCAGCATCCGAAGGCCATTCGTCGGCCCGGTCATCCTCGCCGACGTGCCGGAGGAGAGCCGCGCGGTGACCGACGAGACGTTCGGCCCGACGGTCACTGTCACGAAAGTGGCCGACCTGGCCGAAGGCGTCAGGCTGGCAAACGGCGGCCATTACGGCCTGGGCGCCACCGTCTTCACCGGGAACAGGAAGAAAGCGATGGCTGCCGCAAGGGCGCTGCGCAGCGGCATGACGGCGGTCAACTCGGTCATCGCGTACGCCAGCGTCCCGGCGCTGCCGTTCGGGGGATCGGGCGATTCCGGCTTCGGGCGCATCCACGGTGCCGACGGGCTGCGGGAGTTTTCCCGGCCCAAGGCCATCACCCGGCAGCGGATGAAGCCGCTGGTGAACCTGACATCGTTCGCCCGGACCGACAAGGACATGAAGAAGATCCTCAGCCTCGTGACCGTCCTGCACGGCAAGCGCTACAAGAAGTAGCCGCGCACCTGGCGGGCTGCCCCGACCCCGGCATCCGGGTTCCGCTGAGATAGGGGTGGGATCAGCCCTTCCCGGCCGGCAAGCCTCGCCCGGCGGACCGGCGGCTGCGCCGGATCTGCGTGACGCCAGCCGATACGGCGAACAGCGCAGCCCCGGACGGGCCGGCGACCCAAACCGGCCAGGGGTAGATCAGGTGGCCGGTGGTGCCGCTGACAAGAACCCAGACCACCACATTGATCGATACGGCGGCCAGCCAGATCGTCCACAGCACCTTGAGCGCGGCGGGCAGATCGGCGAGGACGCCTGGCGGGGCGGCTGCAACGCCTGGCGGGCCGGCTGCAGCCTGCGCAGCCGCGGCGGGCGGAGCCGCCTCGCGCTTTGCCATCGGGTGAACCTCGGGCAGATCGGCGTACAGCGGGGCGAGATCACCGTAGGTCACCGCTTCGTAAGCGAGCCCTATGCGGTCAAGGTACTCATCCATCTTCAGGCGGCCGTCTTCCAGCGAGGCGCGCAGCCGCTCGACGGCCTCTTGCCGGTCACCGTCCGAGGCTCGCATCTTGTGGTGATCTTCCATCGCGCGCCTCCGCCTGATGTTGCGTACTGGCCACATCACAGGGTATTTGGTGCGAAACCGGGGGGCGCATTACCCGCATGCGCCTGACGTGGAATGGTCCGTCATCGAGCGGCCAGTTTTACCCCTGGCGGCCGCCGGCCACAGGCGGCCGGATTGCCTCCGCCAGGGTGCAGGAGGGCACCCAGTCCATCATCCTGTGACCGGCCCCCGGCCTCCGGAATCACGCGCCAGGGTAAGGCCGGCGGCCGGCATGGCCAGGTCGGCGGGCTCCAGAGCGGCGAGCGGTGCCCGGCCGCTGATCAGGTCGGCGGCCCGCTCGGCGATGGCGATCGTCGGCGCGTTGGTATTGCCCCTGGGGACTACGGGCATCACCGAGGCGTCGACGACACGCAGCCCGTCAACCCCGCGGACGCGAAGTTCCGTATCCACGACGCTGGTGAGCTTGCTAGCGGCCAGCCGGGAATCACCTCCCATCGCGCAGGTACCGACCGGGTGGTAGATCGTGCTGATGTCGCGCCGCACGAATTCCCGGAGCTCGGTCTCGGTGCGGACGCTGGTGCCGGGCGCAAGCTCCGACTTGCAGATCTTTGCCATCGCCGGGGCCGCCGCGATCTGCCGTGCCATCTGAATGCCCCGGACCAGCGGCTCGATGTCGGCACCGTCGGAGAGGTAGGCAGGATCGATGGCCGGCTTGTGCCTCGGGTCTGCGCTGCGGAGCCGAATCCGGCCGCGGCTTCCGACGGCCACCAGGGTGACGAGCAGGGAGAGCGCCCGGATCGACGGATCGGTAAGACCGAAGTTCTGGTATGGCGTCGGGAGCACGTGCCACTGCAGGTCAGGTGCCGGAAGCGCTGGGTCCGTGCGGCTGAATCCGCCGGCCTCCGCCACGTTCGTCGTCAGCGGGCCCGAGTGCATCATGCGCCAGCGGGCGAGGTTTTTCGGGCCTGCCTTCTCCCATAGCCCAGTCGTCTTCGGGGTGTGCCACATCGCCGTCACGATGGGATGATCGGACAGATTGGCGCCTACGCCAGGGCTGTCAGCGATCACGCCTATGTCATGCTCGGCCAGGTGGTCGGCTGGCCCGATGCCGGACAGCATGAGCAGCTGCGGGCTGCCGATCGCGCCTGCAGCAAGGATAACCTCGTTTTCCGCCCTGGCCATCTCCCCGACGCCGCGCAGCAGGTAGCGCACGCCCACCGCGCGGCCTCCCTCGATCGCCACGCCGGTCACCAGGGCATCGGTCTGCACGGTCAGGTTGGGCCGCCCGGCGGCCGGATGCAGGAAGGCGTCAGCGGCCGACCATCGGCGACCGGCGCGCTGGGTGACCTGATAAAACCCGGCACCGTCCTGCCGCGGCCCGTTGAAATCGTCGTTGGCCGCCATGCCCCATTGCCCGGCCGCGTCGACGAACGCCGTTGTCAGGGCTGATTTGTACCTCGGGTCCTGCACGGACAACGGGCCGTCGGCACCGTGATACGCCGACGCGCCGCGCGAGTTGCCCTCCGAGCGGAGGAAGTAAGGGAGCAGATCGGTATAACCCCAGCCGTAGCAGCCGTAGGCGTCCCGCCAGGTGTCGTAGTCGTACCTGCTGCCCCGGATATAGACCATCGCATTGATGGACGATGAACCGCCCAGGGTCCGGCCACGAGGCCAGTAGATGGCCCGGCCAGCCGCGCGTTCCTGCGGCACCGTCAGGTAGTCCCAGTCGTAGGTGCTCTTGAAAAGCAGGTTCAGCGCAGCCGGGATATGTATCTCGTCGGCGTCATCCGGCGGCCCGGCCTCCAGCAGCAGCACACGCGTGGACGGGTTCTCGGTAAGGCGCGCCGCCAGGACGCAGCCGGCGCTGCCGGCCCCAACGATGACATAGTCGTACACGGCCACCTCCCGAACACCGTTCGGATATCGAGGGACACCCTACTCGCTGGTGGCAGGCCGGAAACGCTGGGTGAATGGACCCAGATTCGATGGCCGTAACGCCAGTGCCGGGCCTGGCGGGCGGGGGTACGCCCTTACGGCCTGCCGGCGGCAGGAGGCCTGCGCCGCCCTTACCGGCGGCAGCGGATGGCCCGCGGTCCCGGGCCGCCGTACGCCGTCGGCGCACGCACGGCGCGGGACCGCGCGCCCCCCTCATGCATGGTCACTCCCGAGCCAGGCGGGCCCCCGAGACCACCTGGACGCCGTGAAAGCGACCCCGCAGGCCACTCTTGCTGACCTGCTCTAGGCCATATTCCGGCCTAGTCAGAATTATCAGTTCGATGACCGGAACCTCATCAGATCGGAGTCCGACACTCACCATCACTGATTACTCTTCGTACTCATACGATGTCACATCGTTGTCAAAATGTGAATACCCCAGGTCAGAAGACTGCGCAGTCCGCCAGAACTGATACTGCAAAGGTGTCGGCAGGGCTCACGGATGATGCGGACTGACACTGTTTAGGCGCGACCGGAAGCTCATCTGACGTGTCACTCACGCACGCCGCGGCACGCGCTGCGGGCACGCCTCACTCCGGCTCCGGGCACGCCTCACTCCGGCCGCAGGCACGCCCGCCGCGCGGAACGGGCACGCCCGCCGCGCGCTACGGTGGAGCCATGGCACGCGACCGAAGCGAGACACCGGTGGTGCTCTCCCGCATCTATACCCGTACCGGCGACGACGGGACCACCGGACTCGGCGACGCCAGCCGTGCGGCCAAGACTGACCCGCGGCTTGCGGCCTACGCCGACGTCGACGAGGCAAACTGCGCGATCGGAGTTGCCGTGACCCTTGGCGGGCTCCCTGACGCCATCACCGGGCCGCTGATCCGCATCCAGAACGAGCTCTTCGATGTCGGCGCGGACCTGTGTACGCCGGTGACGGAGAACCCCGCCTACCCGCCGCTGCGGATCGACGAAAGCTACGTGACCGCTCTTGAGCAGGAGTGCGACGCCCACAACGAAGGCCTGCCCGTGCTGCGCAGCTTTGTGCTGCCGGGCGGCACCGCGGGTGCAGCGCTGCTGCACGCGGCCCGGACGATCGTGCGACGGGCCGAGCGGAGCACATGGGCGGCCATCGAAGCGCACGGCGACTCCGTGCACCCGCTACCCGCCCGTTATCTCAACAGGCTTTCCGACCTGCTTTTCATCCTGGCCCGCCGCGCCAACGAGCCGGCCGGCGATCTGCTCTGGAAGCCCGGCGGGGAACGCTAGCCGGTGCCTGGCGCGGCGCTAGGCCGGCTCGCCCGCTCGGGGATTGAGTAGCCGGCGGCTGCGTGCTGGGCAAGTTAACGCGGGCTATTGCCGCGCCCTGGCGGAGCGGACTCCAGCCACGCGAGAAAGCCGGTGAGCGCCGCCTCGCTCATGGCCAGCTCGACCGGCGCGGCGCGCTCCCCCGCACTGCACTCCACGACGACGATGCCCTTGCCGAGGCTGGCTGATTCCAAGGCGTCGGCTGGCCGCCGGGAGAGGACGCTGAGCGCCTTTCGCGCGAAGACCGCACGCGGTCTCAGCAGCACTCCGAAGGCGTCATACCAGCGCAACTCGGCGGGCTGGTAGGCGGCGAGGCCGAGGCGCCAGCCCTGATCGGGGCCGCGGCGCAGGCCGCACTCGACGGTCCCGCCGCCGCGCTCCAGCAGGATCCTGCGGATCGCGATGCCCATCGCCGCGAGCACGGCCAGGGCAAGCAGGGCGGCAAGGATCCAGACTGCGCCGACTTCCAGCGCCGCTACCACCCAGCCCTCCGAGCCGGTCCTGCTCAGGCCCGGTCGCCAGCGGCCCTGAGCAGCGCTCGGAAGTATCGGACGTCCGCGGTCTCCTCGCCCGGCCCGGCAGCCTCCAGCGCGGAGTCGAGGGAAGCCTGCGCTCCGGCCCGGTCCACATCGGCACCGAGCTGTGCCTGGCGGGCCAGGACCGATACCTGGTCATCCGCGACAGACAGGAATCCCCCGCCGATCGCGACGAGCACCTCGCCGCCGGCTCCCTGGCCGCCGGCTGCCTCGCCGGCGTCGGGCAGGATCCGCACCACACTGCCCTCGGCCAGGATGCCGAGCACGGGCGTGTGACCGGTCAGCACGCCGATGTCCCCGTCGAGGGTCTTGGCGATGACCCGCTGGGCATCGCCGGCCCAGATCTCGCCTTCGGGGACGACCAGCGCCACGTGCAGCGTCACAGTGCTACCCCGCGCGACTTCGTCACGACGCTAACCCCGCGCGACTTCGTCACGACGCTAACCCCGCGCGACTTCGTCACGACGCTAACCCCGCGCGACTCCGTCACGACGCCAGCCCCGCGCGACTTCGTCACGACGCTAATCTCACACGACTCCGTCACGACCGCTCCAGTTCCTTGGCTTTCTTCTCCACGTCCTCGATACCGCCGCACATGAAGAAGGCCTGCTCGGGGAGCTGGTCGTACTTGCCCTCGGTGATGGCCTTGAACGAGGAGATCGTCTCGTCCAGCGGGACCGACACGCCCGGCTGCCCGGTGAACTGCTCGGCCACGAACATGGGGTGGGACAGGAAGCGCTCGATCCGCCGCGCGCGCTGGACGGTGATCCTGTCTTCCTCAGAGAGTTCGTCGATACCGAGGATGGCGATGATGTCCTGCAGTTCCTTGTAGCGCTGCAGGATCCGCTGCACCTCGCGGGCGACGTCGTAATGCTCCTGGCCGACGTACTTCACATCCAGGATCCGCGACGTCGAGTCGAGCGGGTCCACCGCCGGGAAGATGCCCTTCTGGGTGATCTCACGGGACAGCACCGTGGTGGCATCGAGGTGCGCGAACACGGTGTGCGGCGCCGGGTCGGTGATGTCGTCGGCCGGCACGTAAATCGCCTGCATCGAGGTGATCGAGTGACCACGGGTGGAAGTGATCCGCTCCTGCAGCTGGCCCATCTCGTCGGCCAGCGTCGGCTGGTAGCCCACCGCCGACGGCATACGGCCGAGCAAGGTGGACACCTCGGATCCTGCCTGGGTGAACCGGAAGATGTTGTCGATGAACAGCAGCACGTCCTGGCCCTGCACGTCGCGGAAGTACTCAGCCATCGTCAGCGCGGCCAGGCCCACCCGGAGCCTGGTACCCGGCGGCTCGTCCATCTGGCCGAAGACCAGCGCGGTGTCATTGATGACGCCGGAATCCGTCATCTCGATGAACATGTCATTGCCCTCGCGGGTGCGCTCTCCCACTCCGGCGAACACCGACACGCCAGATCCCTTGGCGATCCGGGTGATCATCTCCAGGATGAGCACGGTCTTGCCCACGCCAGCGCCGCCGAACATCCCGATCTTCCCGCCCCGGACATACGGGGTGAGCAGGTCGAGAACCTTGATGCCGGTCTCCAGGATCTCGGTCCTGGCCTCCAGCTGGTCGAAAGGCGGCGGGTCACGGTGGATCCCCCACCGCTCGGTGATCTTCAACGACGCGGTGGGCACGTCGAGCGTCTCGCCGAGGACATTGAAGACATGGCCCTTGGTGACGTCACCGACCGGCACCGAGATCGCGCCGCCCGTGTCGGTCACCTCCGCGCCGCGCACCAGGCCGTCGGTCTGCTGCATGGAGATGGTGCGGACCACGTTGTCGCCGATGTCCTGCGCGACCTCCAGGGTCAGCGTCTTGACGTCGTCGCCCAGCGTCACGTCCACGTGCAGGGCGTTGTAGATATCAGGAATCTCCGCAGCCGGGAACTCCACGTCAACGACGGGGCCGATGACCTGCACAACACGACCGGTGCCAGCGCTGGCGGCTTCCCCGTCCTTGTCGGCGGCCTTCACGCCCTTGTCATCCTTGACGGCGGCCTTCACGTCCTTGACGGCGGCCTCCATGTCCTTGACGGCAGCCTTCACGCCCTTGTCATCCTTGACGGCGCCCTTTACGTCCTTGACGGCGGCCTCCATGTCCTTGACGGCAGCCTCGACGTCCTTGACGTCGGGCTTGTCATCCTTGGCGGCGGGCTTCTCAGCGCTCATATTGATGCTCACTTACTCCCTGCGATCGTCTCAGCCAGCGCGTTGGCGCCCCCGACGATCTCGCTGATTTCCTGAGTGATCTCTGCCTGCCGCGCCTTGTTTGCCTCACGGGTGAGCGCATCCAGCAGGTCGTTCGCATTATCAGTGGCGGATTTCATGGCCTTGCGCCGGGCCGCGATCTCCGCCGCGGCCGAGTCGAGCAGCGCGTGGAAGATCCTGCTCTCCACATACCAGGGCAGCAGCGCATCGAGAACGGCTTCGGGCGATGGCTCGAATTCGTACACGGGCACCGGGCCGGAGGGCGGCTCCTCCGTCGTCTCCTCGATCTGCAGCGGCAGCAGCCTGCGGATGACCGGGCGCTGCGTGAGCATCGACACGAGCTCCGTGTACACGATGTAGATTTCGTCGACCCCGCCCTCGGCCGCGGGCTTGCCGAACGCGTCGATCAGCACCGAGGTGATCTCGCTGGCATTCGCGTGCACGGGCGTGTCGGAGAATCCGCTCCACTCCCCGGCCATCTCGCGGCCGCGGAACCGGTGCCAGCCGATACCCTTGCGGCCGGACACGAACGGCACCGCCTCCAGGCCGCGTTCCTCCAGCAGCGCGCGCAGTCCCTGCGCCTCGCGCAGCACGCTGGCGTTGTAACCGCCGCAGAAGCCGCGGTCGCTGGTCAGGATCAGCACGGCCGCGCGGGCCGGGTTCTCATGCTCGCTGGTGAGCGGATGATGGACCTGCGAGGACCGGCTGAAGACGGCCTCAACCGCCCGGGTGATCTCCCGTGCGTACGGCGCGGCAGCCTGCACCCGCTGCTGCGCCTTGACGATCCGCGACGACGCGATCAGCTCCTGGGCACGCGTGATCTTGGCGGTGGACTGGACCGCCCGGATACGTTGCCTTACCGCGCGAAGCTGGGCTCCCATGCGTGCCTTCCCGCCCTACTTCTTCTCGTCAGCCGGGGGGACGTACTTCCTGACCTTCTCCGCGTCGACTTCCGTCTCATCCACCGGCTCCGCAGGCTCGTCCTTGACGAGCATCTCACCGCCCTTGATCTCGAAGCCGCGCCGGAAGTGCTCCATGGCGTCCTTGAGCGCGGTGACGGTATCGTCGGACAGCTCGCCGGTCTCCCTGATCGTGTCAAGGGGCCCGGCCTTCTCCCGCCGAAGGTGGTCCAGGAACTCTTCCTCGAACCGGCGGATGTCCTCCAGCGGCACGTCGTCAAGGAGCCCGGATGTGCCTGCCCAGACGGAGACGACCTGCTGCTCCACCGGCATCGGGCTGTACTGCGGCTGCTTCAGCAGCTCGACCAGGCGCGCGCCCCTGTCCAGCTGCGCGCGTGACGCCGCATCCAGGTCAGAGGCGAACGAGGCGAATGCCTCCAGGTCGCGGAACTGCGAAAGGGCCAGCTTCAGTCCGCCGGCGACCTTCTTCATCGCCTTGATCTGCGCGTCGCCGCCGACCCGGGATACCGACTGGCCGACGTTGATGGCCGGCCGGACGCCGGAGTTGAACAGGTCGGTCTCCAGGAAGATCTGCCCGTCGGTGATCGAGATGACGTTGGTCGGGATGTAGGCGGAGATGTCGTTGGCCTTCGTCTCGACGATGGGCAGCCCGGTCAGGGAGCCGCCGCCTAGCTCGTCGGAGAGCTTGGCGCAGCGCTCCAGCAGCCGTGAGTGCAGGTAGAAGACGTCACCCGGGTAGGCCTCGCGGCCCGGCGGGCGGCGCAGCAGCAGGGAGATAGCGCGGTACGCCTCGGCCTGCTTGGTCAGGTCGTCAAAGATGATCAGCACGTGCTGGCCCGCGTACATCCAGTGCTGCCCGATGGCCGATCCGGTGAACGGCGCGACGTACTTGTAGCCCGCCGGGTCGGAGGCAGGCGCCGCCACGATCGTGGTGTACTCCAGGGCGCCCGCGTCCTCGAGTGACTGGCGGACCTCCGCGATCGTCGAGCCTTTCTGGCCGACGGCGACGTAGACGCACTTGACCTGGCGGGCCGGGTCGCCGGAGTCCCAGTTGCCCTTCTGGTTGATGATCGTGTCGACGGCGATGGCAGTCTTGCCCGTCTGCCGGTCACCGATGATCAGCTCACGCTGGCCGCGCCCGATCGGGGTGATCGAGTCGATCGCCTTGATCCCGGTCTGCAGCGGCTCGTTGACCTTCTGCCGTTCCACCACGGACGGGGCTTGCAGCTCCAGCACGCGCAGCTCGGTGTTCTCGATCGGGCCCTTGCCGTCCAGCGGCTCGCCGAGCGGGTCTACCACCCGGCCGAGGAAGCCATCGCCGACCGGGACGGACAGTACCTCGCCGGTGCGGCGGACCTGCTGGCCTTCATCGATCTTGCTGAAATCACCGAGTATGACGACGCCGATCTCGCGCACGTTGAGGTTGAGCGCGAGGCCGCGGGTGCCGTCCTCGAATTCGAGTAGCTCGTTGGCCATGGTCGAGGGCAGTCCCTCGACCCGGGCGATGCCATCGCCGCACTCCGCGACGGTGCCGACCTCCTCCGCGGAGGCAGCCTCGGGCTCGTACGCCCGGACGAACTCCGCCAGCGCGTCCCGGATCTCGTCGGGCCGGATTGTCAGCTCCGCCATTGTCCTCGTTCTCTTTCGTCTGGATCGTTCTTCGTCTGTGGGCTTCCCGTGCCGCGCGGCGGCCCGCGCTCAGGCGGCCAGCTTGCGCCGGAGCGCTGCCAGCCGGCTTGCCATGCTTCCGTCGATCAGCTCATCCGAGATCCGGACGGACATCCCGCCGATGACCTCGGGATCGAGCACTACATCGAGGTGGACGTCGTGGCCGTAGGCGGCGGAGAGCGCCGTCGCCAGCCGCTCGCGCTGCTGCGCGCTGAGCTCGGCGGCCACGTGCACCTCGGCTATCAGGCGCGCGCGCCGCTGCGCCGCCAGCCGCGCGTACTCCTCCAGGCTCCTGGCCAGGCTGCGTCCCCTGGGGTGGATCGCCGCCTGGGTGATCAGCCGCAGCGCCGGCTGCGTGACCTTGCCCGCCAGCAGCGCGTCGAGCAGCTGCCGCTTGCGCTGCGCGGCGATGAACGGGCTCGACAGCGCGACGCGCAGATCCGGCTCGGCATCGACGACGCGGGAGAACCTGAACAGCTCGTCCTCCAGCTCGTCCAGCGTGCCCTCGTCATCGGCGCCGGCCACGATCGCGAGCACGGCGAGCTGCTCGGCCGCATCCGCCAGGTCACCAGGGGCGGACCAGTGCGCACTGACCAGGCCGGTCGTCGCCTCAAGCGTCGCGGCGGCAACCTTCCCGGACAGGAGAGTCTCGGCCAGCCCGGCCTTTGCCGCCGCCTGCCGGGACGGGTCGGACAGGACCCGGCGCAGCCCGGACTGGCTGTCGAGCAGATCGGCTACGGAAAACAGGTCATCGCCGAGCTGGCCCGCATTCGTCCGGCCGGCCAGCACGGCCGAGAGCCGGTCAGTAGCCTCGGCAAGGGATGCCCTGCTCGCGCCTCTCATGACGTTGCCCTGGCTCCGGTCGTGCTGCCGGACTGCTCTTCCAGTTCCGCAAGGAACCTGTCGACGGTCCGGCGCTGCCGTGCCTCGTCCTCCAGCGACTCGCCGACTATCCGGCCGGCCAGCTCGACCGCGAGGGCGCCGACCTCGGCGCGCAGCGAGGTAAGCGCCTGCTGGCGGTCGGCCTCCAGCTGCGCGTGCGCTGCGTCCACGATGCGCTGCCGCTCGGCCTCTCCTTCCGCCCGCAACTCCGCCTTGATCGCAATGCCCTGCTCCTTGGCCTCTTCCCGGAGCCTCGAAGCCTCATGCCTGGCCTCTGCGAGCTGCTCGCGGTACTCCTCCAGCGTCCGGTTCGCCTCTGCCTGGGCCTCCTCCGCGCGGTGCAGCCCGCCCTCGATCGCGTCGGTGCGCTCCGCAAGTGTCTTGGTGATCCGCGGCATCAGGATCTTGCCGAGCAGGCCGAAGACGATCAGGAACGCGATGGCGCCGATGATCAGCTCAACGGCGTCAGGGATCAGCGGATCCGGCGCCGACGATGCGGCAAGGAAAATCACGGTCCGGCTTCCTCTCTGCGAGAGATCACGTTCGGCTCCGTCCGTAGCGGCAGTCAGCCGGCGGCGTGGAAGATGAACGGGATGACGATGCCGATCAGGGCAAGTGCCTCGGTCAGCGCGAACCCGATGTACATGTTCGAGCGGATCAGCCCGGCCGCCTCAGGCTGACGGGCCATGGCCTCGACGCCATGACCGAAGATCAGGCCGATGCCGATGCCGGGCCCGATGGCCGCCAGGCCGTAGGCGACCGCCCCGAAGTTGATGATCATCGTGGTCGTGGTGCCGGAGGCCGCAAGATGTGCCAGTTCAAGCATGTGTGCATTCCTTTGCGTTCAGGCCGGCGGAGTTCCCCCGGCGGATTCGTGGGCGGGACGTCTGTGGGCGGCGCGTCAGCGCGGCTGCCCCTGCAGTCGCTGGCGTGCGCCGGTCGCGAGCCATCTCAGTGGCCTGCTTCCGGCGAGAGCGAGCCGCCGATGTACTGCGCCGTCAGGATGGTGAAGATGTAGGCCTGCAGCGCCTGGATCAGCATCTCGAAGGCAGTGAGAATGATCACGAGCAGGAACGAGGTCGCGCTGTACAGCAGGCCGATCCCGATGGTGAACATGTACCAGGAAGCGAGGGTGAACACCAGGATGAGGATGTGCCCGGCGAACATGTTCGCGAAGAGCCGGACCGCCAGCGTGAACGGGCGGACCAGGGTGTACTGGAGGATCTCGACCGGCGCGAGGATGAGCAGGATCCCGATCGGCACCCCCTTCGGGACCATGTTGCTGAAATAACCGCGCAGGCCCATGCGCCTTATGCCGAGCACCGTGTAGGTGATGTAGACCATGAGCATCAGCGCGACCGGGAAGGCGATCCGCGACATCGCGGGGAACTGCGCTACCGGGATGATCTCCATCAGGTTCATCACCCAGATGAAGAAGAACAGCGAGACCAGGAAGGGGAGGTACCCGTCGCCCTCCTTGCCCATCATCGGCCGCAGGATCTGGTCGCGGACGAAGAAGACGCCCAACTCGCCCAGGTTCTGCGCGCCCCTGGGGACCAGCTTGGGCTTGGCGAACGCGGCCCAGAAGAACCAGACGACCAGCCCGGCGCAGATCAGCGCCAGCAGCATCGGCTTGGTGAAGTGGAAGCTGCCGATCGAGAAGAGGGGCGGAAAGAGGAAGCTGTTCAGGCTCGGTGCCGGGAAACCGCAGCCGGAGAAAAGATGGCACCCGCCCCCGGCAAGCGCCTGAACATCACCGGCCACCTTGACCTCCGAATCCGATCCTTCGCGCGGCACCTTCGCGGGCCGCGCGGACGTCTCTTACCCCGCGCGCGGTGGCTGATGCGACCGCAGCTCGGACCGCCGGTGACCTGACCGCAGCTGGCATGACTGCAGCTGCCGCCACTGCCGTCGCAGCGGGCCGGCCGGCGGGCAGCGGGCGGCTGCCGCCGATCAGGGCCTGCCGTACCGGTAGATGATCAGCACTATGGCGAGGACTAGTCCGGTCAGCATTCCCACCGGGAAAAGGATTGTCGCATGCAGCCAGTGGCCGATGAGCCAGCCGATCCCGCCGTAGGCGGCCATCCCGGCGATGAGGTAGCTGAAGACTGACCAGCCGGCGTTCTCCTCGCCGGGGCCAGCGCCGGGGCCAGCGGCACGGCCCGGGGAGTTCCGGCCCGGCCCCGCAGGACGGCCGCTGAAGCTCACGCCGCGTCACCGCCAGGCGCGTGCCCTCGCCGGCAGCCTGACGCCCGGGCCGCGATCTGCCGTCCGGTCCTCGAGTAGCCGCCACGCGTCACCGTTCTCCATCCGGCTCGACATACGGGATCTTAAGCCGGAGTGACCAGGTGACCTGCGACCCGCTCCACGCCAGGATGCAGACGATCGCGGTCAGGCCGAAGAGCCTGGGGTTGAAGGCCGTTGAGTCGCTGAAGCGGACAACGAAGAAGAGCAAGACCAGGATCTTCAGGATGTACGTGGTCATCGCCGTGATCATCATGGCCTGCGGGCTCACCTTCGCCGCGCGCCCGACGGCCGCCACGCTGATAGCGAAGAAGACCGCGACGAGCGCGATCCCGAGTACAGATCCGAGCAGCCCCTTGCCGCCGCCCACGGCTAGGCTGATGACCGCCATCAGGGCGCCCACGGCGGCCGTGGTGGCGGCCGACCTGCGGACGATCCCGGCATGGTTCGCCAGCATCTAAAGGACTCCGGGGGACTCGACGAGGAATTCGCTGACCTGCTGAATTGACCAGACGGTTACCTTAGCACCCAGGTGCAACCAAACGGCTCCGCCGCAGCAGCGGCGCGGTTCCGCTGCCAGGTCAGCGAAAGGTATCACGGTTCTACTCACTCATCTTCCAGCGTTGGGCTCGTGAAAGGTATCACAAGCTTTGCCGCGATGGGCTCAACGGGTCACCTACTGTGACGAACGCGACTCATCAGCCACTAACGGCCAGTAACGACCGGCCGTCGTCCGCGCCCTGGGCGCTCGGTAGGGCCTGCGGGGGCGGCACTGCCGGCACGTCACGAGGAGTTCCTACCCGCCCTATCGCGCGGCAAAAGCAGCGCGCGCGCTCAGCCTGGCCGGGCGGGGACGCCCGGCCTTGGCAGGGTCTCCCCGGCCGCAGGCCGCGGGCTGGCGTGCGGCGCGCGCTGCGCGGGCCTGCCGCGCTCCCACCACCGGAGCCTGGGCATCGACATCAGCAGCAGCACGAGCACAGCGGCCACGGTGGCCACCGCAAGCACGAACAGCGGTGTCTTAGTGATCGACAGCCCGACCACCGTGCCGGAGAACAACGTCGCCCACAGGTACATGATCAGCACGCTGGAGCGATGGGAGTGGCCGATGTCGAGCAGCCGGTGATGCAGGTGCTTGCGGTCCGGCGCGAACAGCGACTGGCCCGCCCTGGTCCGGCGGACGACGGCGAGCAGCAGGTCCGCGTAGGGGATGACGAGAATAGCCGCGGGCAGGATCAGCGGCAAGATCTCGGGGAACCGGTTGAGCGTCCCCCCCTGGTAGGCCGCCCGGCTTGCCAGGCTCGCGGGGTCGAGCGAGGCGATGCTCGAGATCGGCGCGTACGCGAGCAGCAGGCCAAGCAGCATCGAGCCGGTGTCGCCCATGAAGATCCTGGCCGGGTAGAAATTGTGCGGCACGAACCCGATGCAGGCGCCGGCCAGCACAGCGGACGCCAGCGCCGGACCGGTTTGCTCGTCCAGCCCCAGCTTCTTGGTGAGCGTGTAGTAGTAGAGGAAGAACGCGGCAGCACCGATCCCGACGATCCCGACCGCGAGGCCGTCCAGCCCGTCGATGAAGTTGACCGCGTTGATGGTGGCCACCACGACAAGGATGGTCAGCGTGGTGGCCTGGTCCTGGGTAAGGACGAGCGTCGCGCCGCCCGGCTCGGGCAGCCAGCTCACCTGAGCGCCGCTCCAGACCAGGACGGCGCCCGCGGCCACCTGGCCCGCCAGCTTGCTGAGCGGATTTAGCCCCCACCGGTCGTCGGCGAAGCCGACGAGGACGATGAGGCCGCCGGCCAGCAGCAGGCCAGATTCCATCCGGCTGCCGCTGAACACACTGCGCAGGGGCTCAATCTGGGCGGCCACCAGCAAGCCGACCGCCAGGCCGCCGTACATGGCCAGCCCGCCGAGCAACGGGATCGGCACCACATGCACGTCCCGGTCGCGGGCAGCGTGCATGGCGCCGACAGCAACCGCCAGCCGGCGCACTAGCGGGGTCAGCAGATAGGTGACAGCAGCCGTGACCAGCACCGTGAGTAGGTATTCGCGCACGGTGGCTCACCAGGTCCGGACGGGTGTTGCGAGCATTACGGCAACTCTAGAGCACCCCGGCAAGAAGCCGGGCCTGCCGCGGAAGCGGGGCACCCAGCAGAAGCCGGAACCGCAGCAGAAGCCGGAACCGCAGCAGAAGCCGGGCCCGCAGCAGAAGCCGGGCCCGCCAGCCCGTCACGACTATGGCGCGGCTTCTTCACCGGCAGTAACGGCCGCCACCTCGCGGAGCCGCCCGATCGAGATCACGCCCTGGCGCAGCAGCCGGGGTGACGACCCGGTCAGGTCGACAATCGTCGAGGCCAGCGCGCTCGCGCACTGGCCGCCATCCAGGTAGACGGCCACCGACTCGCCGAGCTGCTCCTCCGCTTCCGCCGCCGTGGTGGCGGACAGCGAGCCGGAGAGGTTCGCGCTGCTGACCGCCATCGGCCCGGTCTCCTTCAGCAGCTCCAGCGCGATCGGATGCAGCGGCATCCGGACGGCGACGGTGCCGCGGGAGTCGCCGAGATCCCAGTGCAAGGTCGGGGTGGCGCGGCATACCAGGGTCAGGCCGCCCGGCCAGAACTCGTCGACGAGGTCCTTGCCATACGGCCCGAGATCGTCCACGAGGGCAATGGCCGCACGGACCGAGCCTACGAGCACCGGCGGGGGCATGCTCCTCCCCCGTCCCTTGGCCTCCAGGAGGCTTGTCACCGCCCCCGGGTTGAAGGCATCAGCGCCTATTCCGTAGACCGTGTCCGTCGGCAGCACTACCAGGGCGCCGCGGCCGACGGCTGCGGCGGCGGCGGCGAGGCCCGTCACACGCTCCGACGCGTCAGCGCAGTCATACCGTCCGCTCATGGCCGCTCATCCTGCCATGTTTCGCGCCGGAACCGGCACCCGGGCCGCCCCGCGGCCGGGGACGCGCGGACGGCTGCCGGCCAGGACCGCACGGCCACGCGGTGCCCGGCCTGGACCGCGGCGGCAGCGAATCTGATCAGGACCGCACGGCAGTGACGAATCTGTCCCGGCCGGCCAGGTCCTTATGGTTGCGGGTCTCCCGCCAGCGGAGTTCCTCCGGGAAAATCCAGTAGACCGCGCTGCCTTGCTGCGCGCCGTGCTCTACGGCCACCAGGCCCCTGGGACGCAGCAGCCTGCTCGCGACTGCCTCGATCGCCCTGATCGGGTTGAGCCCGTCTGGCCCGCCCCAGAGCGCGGTGGCCGGATCGTACTCGCCCACCTCGGGCGGCACCCACGCGCCGACCGGGATGTACGGCGGATTGCTGATCACCAGGTCCGCCGTCCCGTCCAGGTCGCCGAGCGCGGCGGCGAAGTCGCCGTCATGCAGGGTTACCCGGCCTGCCGTGTGCGGTGCCGATGCCGCGCACCTGGCGATGTTCCGCTCCGCCCACTGCCGGGCGAGCGGGTCGGCCTCCACTGCGTGCACCCGGGCTCGCGGCACCTCCTGCGAGATTGCCAGGGCGATCGCGCCGGAGCCGGTGCCAAGGTCGGCGACGACCGGTTCAGCGACGTCCATCTCCCTGAGGCAGTCAATGGCCCAGCCCGTCATGACCTCGGTTTCCTGGCGCGGCACGAAGACGCCGGGACCTACCTCAAGGTCCAGGTAGCGGAAATACGCGCGCCCGGTGATGTGCTGCAGCGGCTCGCGCGCCTCGCGCCTGCCGATCTCATCCCAGAAACGCGGGTGGAAGGAGGTGTCGGGGACGGTGGGCAGCGCGCCGCGGGCCACGCCGTGGACATGGGCGGCGATCAGCTCGGCATCGGTGCGCGGCGACTCCACGCCCGCCTCGGCCAGCCGCGCGGCCGCGACGGCGATCTCGTCGAGCAGCAGGCTCATATCGGCCGGGCGGGCGGCACCGGCCCGCCAGGCGGCACCGGCCCGTCTGGCAGCACTGGCCCGTCTGGCAGCACCGGCCGGTCAGGCGGCATCGGTGCCCGCTATCTTCTCTTCCCGGTCAGCCGCGGTCAGCGCGCTGATCACGGCGTCCAGATCGCCATCGATGACCTGGTCCAGGTTGTAGGCCTTGAAACCAACGCGGTGGTCGGAGATGCGGTTCTCCGGGAAGTTGTAGGTGCGGACCCGCTGGGAGCGGTCCACGGTACTGACCTGGCTGCGGCGCGAGGCTGACGCCTGGGCGTCCGCCTCCTCCTGCTTCTGGGTCAGCAGCCGGGCCCGGAGGATGCGCAGGGCCTGCTCCTTGTTCTGCAGCTGGCTCTTCTCGTTCTGGCAGGAGACCACGATCCCGGTGGGGATATGGGTGATCCGCACGGCGGAATCCGTGGTGTTCACGCTCTGGCCGCCGGGACCGGACGAGCGGAACACGTCCACCCGCAGGTCATTGGGCTCGATCGTCACCTCGACCGGATCGGCCTCCGGCATCACGAGGACCCCGGCCGCGGACGTGTGGACGCGGCCCTGTGACTCGGTGACCGGCACCCGCTGAACCCGGTGCACGCCGCCCTCGTACTTCAGCCTGGCCCACGCGCCCTGGCCGGCCGGATCACGGCGGTTGGCCTTCACCGCGACGGTGACGTCCTTGTACCCGCCCAGACCGGTCACCGTGGCGTCCAGGACCTCGGTCTTCCAGCCTTGCCGCTCGGCGTAGCGCAGGTACATCCGGAGCAGGTCACCGGCAAACAGGGCGGATTCATCGCCGCCCTCGCCGGCCTTCACCTCCAGGATGACGTCCTTCGCGTCATTGGCGTCGCGCGGGACGAGCAGCTGCTGAAGCTGCTCCTCCAGAGCGGCCCGGCGGCGGCCGAACTGCTCGGCCTCGGCCGCGAACGATGAGTCCTCGCCGGCGAACTCGAGCGCCGTCGCCTCGTCCGCGCAGGTCTGCTGCCACTCCTGGTAGGCGTGCACCACCGAGCTGAGCTCGCCGTAACGCCGGCCAAGTGCCCTGGCGCGCTCAGGGTCAGCGTGCACGTCCGCGCCGGAAAGCTCGCGCTCCAGCGCAGCATGCTCGCTCGCAACATCCGCAAGCCGCTCAAACACCGCAGTCCTCCCCAGCTGCCCCGTCAAGCACCAGGCCAGCATCGTGGCGAGGCGGACCGGAGCGGGGTAAGCGCCATAGCAGTCCGGCCTTTCCGCGCTTTCGCGCAGAAAACCGAACTGCCCTGAGATCTGGCAGCCGGCGCGGCCCTACTTGACGGCCTTATCGGCCTTTCCGGCCGGATCGGGACTGTCGGCCGCCGGCTTCTTGCCGAAGCGCCGCTCGAACCTGGCGACACGGCCGCCGGTGTCCATGATCTTCTGCTTGCCCGTGTAGAACGGGTGGCAGCTCGAGCAGATGTCAGCGTGGATCACGCCATTCTTGGCGGTGCTCCGCGTCACAAAGGTGCTCCCGCAGGTGCAGGTCACCGTCGTCACCACGTAATCGGGGTGAATATTAGCCTTCACGTCAGACTCCTGGTTCTGGCGGTCGCCGGGTCGCCGCAGGCACGTGCCTGGGCGTGAACCGGTACCGCGCTTTTTTCGGCTTACCAGTGTGCCAGACCGTGCAACATCCGCACCGGCCTGGCGATTCCCGATGCCCGGCGCTAGACCATGCTGGTCGTGGTCTTCTGCACCTGCAGCAGGAACTCGGCGTTGCTCTTGGTCTTCCCCATCCGCTCCATCAGCACCTCAAGGGCCTGCTGCGGCTCCAGGGCGTGCAGCACCCGGCGCAGCTGCCAGACGATCCTGAGCTCTTCCGGCGTCATCAGCAGTTCTTCCTTGCGGGTGCTTGACGCGTCCACGTCCACCGCCGGGAAGATCCGCTTGTCGGCCAGCTCCCTGCGCAGCCGCAGCTCCATGTTGCCGGTGCCCTTGAACTCCTCGAAGATGACCTCGTCCGCGCGGGAGCCGGTCTCGATCAGCGCGGTGGCAAGGATGGTGATCGAACCGCCGTTCTCGATGTTGCGCGCCGCTCCGAAGAACCGCTTCGGCGGGTAGAGCGCCGTGGAATCGACGCCGCCGGACATGATCCGGCCGCTGGCCGGGGCGGACAGGTTGTAGGCGCGCCCAAGCCGCGTGATCGAGTCGAGCAGGACGACCACGTCGTGGCCCATCTCGGCCAGCCGCTTGGCCCGCTCGATGGCGAGTTCGGCGACCGTGGTGTGGTCCTCGGCGGGCCGGTCGAAGGTGGAGTAGATCACTTCGCCCTTGACCGAGCGCTGCATGTCGGTAACTTCCTCGGGCCGCTCGTCCACCAGGACGACCATGAGATGGCACTCGGGATTGTTCTTGGTGATCGCGTTCGCGATCGCCTGCATGATCATCGTCTTGCCCGCCTTCGAGGGCGACACGATGAGACCGCGCTGGCCCTTGCCGATCGGCGCGATCAGGTCGATGATCCGCGTGGTCATGATCGTAGGCTCGGTCTCCAGGCGCAGCCGGTCCTGCGGGTACAGCGGGACGAGCTTGGAGAATTCCGGACGCAGCTTGGACTGCTCGGGCTCCAGGCCGTTGATCTTGTCGAGCCGGACCAGGGCGTTGAACTTCTCCCTGCGCTCGCCGTCCTTGGGCTGCCGCACGGCGCCCTCGACGACGTCCCCCTTGCGCAGGCCGTACTTGCGCACCTGGGACAACGAGACGTAGACGTCATTGGATCCTGGCAGGTATCCGGTCGTGCGCACGAACGCGTAGTTGTCCAGCACGTCGAGAATGCCGGCGATCGGGATGAGCACATCGTCGTCGGCGATCACGGGCTCTGCCTCGGTGCCCCGCTCACGGCGCCTGTTGTTGTTGTTATTGCTGCTGCTGCTGTTGTTATTACGATTGCGGAACCGGTCCCGGTTCCGCCGGCCACCCGGGCCGTCGCGGTCGTCGTCGCGGCCGCCCTGCTGGTCCCCGCCCTGATTGTTCCTGCCGCCAGGGCTCTGATCCCTGCCCTGGTTGTCCCTGCTCTGGCTGTCCCTGCCCTGGTCACGGTGCTGATCCGGGCTGTCGCTGGCCGTGCGGGCCTGCTCATCGCGCCTGCCGTTGCCGCGCCGCCTGCGCTCGCCGCGCTGGCCATCGCCGCCGCGGTCATCCCCGCCACGCTGGTCCGCAGCGCGCTGGCCGCCCTCACCCTGACTGGCCTGGCCTGCTTCGGACGGCGCACGATCGGTGACCTGCTGGCCGCTGGCCTGACTGACGGCGCCCATGCCGTTACCGGTCGCCGGATCGCTATTGCGCACTGCCGTGCCGCTGTCCGCCGGGGCACTGGTCACCGCAGAGCCGCTGGTCACCGCAGCGCCGCTGGTCACCGCCGGGGCACTGGTCACCGCCGCGCCGCTGTCCGTCACCGGACCGCCAGTCACCGCCGGGCCACGGGCCGCCGCACGGCCGCGGGCCGCCACCGGGCCGCCGGTCACGGCCGAGCCGACGCCGCCCGAGGAGGGTCCTGCGCCGATTCCGCCTGCCTGTGCCGCGTCTGCCTGGCCGCCAGCAGATGTCCCGCTGCCCAGGCCCGGCTGCATCGATGTCTGTCGTTCCATGGCGTCCTGCTCAAGCTGGCGGGGTGCGCCGGCTCCCGCAGGCGCGCTCCGCTGGACTGGTTGGTCACCTGCTGCGCGCGGGCGGCTTCCTGCCGCGCGGCCGGCGGTCCCGCCGCCCTGCTGCTCGATCGCCGCCACGAGTTCGCCCTTGCGCATCCGGCCCGTGCCCGTCATGCCCAGGGACTGGGCGAGCCGCTGCAGCTCAGGCAGCAGCATGCCGCCGAGCCCGGCACCAGCGCGGCGGCGCGTCCCGGCCGCCGCAGCCCCACCGGCCTGGCCGTTCTTGCCCGGCCCGGAGCCCGCAGAGCCTGCCCCGTCGGGGGCAGCCCCTGAGCCCGTCGTTCCCGGCGTCGTGACCGGCGCGGGGAAGAGGGCTGATTCCTCGGGCATGCCCGAGGTGCCGGTGAAAACTTCAGTGGTGTCGCTCACGAGGGTCCTTCCCCAAGGCGCGGGCGCCGACTGCCTGGCGGCCGGTAGATCCGCTGTCGCAGCCCGGCTGATCGGCCGGGCCAGTTCCTGCACTTACTGCCGTCCCCGTGTTTCCTCGCACACGGTTCCCGCCCGGAGGCGCCATCCATCATCTGCGGTTAGCACAAGGTCAGGGGGGCACGGCGAGCCGAGACAGCCGGGCCGGCTCGCCCGCGTCCCCGCCCGTAGCGGCCCGGGGTAGCTGAACCCCGGAGCCCGGTGGCTCCGCACAGATCCGCGTTCGTTCCACTCCTGGCAGGCGCGGAAGTCAAGCGATGTGTGAATTCCTCTGGGAGTACTGACCGCGACCGGCTACAGCGCCGGACCGACGATGAGAGGGCGAACACCTGTCCCCATGGCGGGGCATCTAGTGCAGCACCTAGCTTAACACCAAGAGCACCCAAGGCATTCCTCAGAGCTGTCCGTCATTGGCGGAAGGGGCCGACGGGGCCGGTGCGAACGACCCAGGTCTACCCGGGGAACGTTCTCGCGGTGCGGTCCAGGTACGCCTCGCCGGCTGTCTTCCTGCGGAGGAGTTCCGGCGCGCCGAACTGGACACTTGCGCCTTGGCTGTCGGCGTCCAGGGGGCTTACATGCCATACGATACCCATTTCGCTGGCTACTGAATCACCGCAGCAGGCCACGAGTTCCTGTCCCCGGCACGCCCGGGAACGAGACGGCGGGCCGCGGGACGGCCGGTCCGCCCGGTCGTGACTGCGCGGCGATGTTAGCGGTGATACTGCGGATGAACCGAAAAAATACTTCAGCCTGCCGATTCTCACAAGCCGGCTCGATCCGCCCCCGCGCGGCCGCCGCGAGGTCACCCCCCGGCGGGCACTCCCGCGCCGAGCAGCTCCAGACCGGCCCCGATGGATGTCCGGGCGGCATCCACCAGCCACAGCCGCGCGCTCGCGGTGGCGGCATCGCGCGCTGCGGACCGCCCGCCGGCGGGCAGCGCCGGGCAGCCTTCTGCCGCGTCGAGATACGCCGCGGCCAGCTCCTCGAGATACCGGGTGAGCTCATGCGGCCGACGACGGCGAGCGGCACCGGCGACGCGTTCCGGGAGCCAGGAGATGACGCCTAGCAGGGCGCGCTCAGCCGGTTCCGCCAGCAGCCGCGGCGCGAAACCCGCCGGGTCGCCTCGGCTAAGGCCTAGGTCAGCGGCCCGCCGCAGGGTCGCGGACGCATCGGCATGAGCAAAACTGACTGCAAAGAACGGATTTCCCAGCACTTGCCGAACGGATTTTTCCGCGTCGATCACCACCGCACGGCCAGCCGGAATCCGGGCCAGCGCATAGCAGATGGCGTCGGCGCCGGCGAAGGCGATAGCCGGTCCCGCCGGGCCGGGCGGAACCTCGGCAGCGGGACCGGGCGATGTGATCCGTTCAGAATCCTGGCTGTCAGTCACCTGGGCACCGGCTGCCAGCGCCAGCCGGCCGCTCACCGTGGCTGTGAGCCGCTGCTGTGCCTGTGCCCAGGTCGGTGCCGTGACCAGGTTCGCGCCGCCGGGGGCGCGCAGGCACTGGCCGCGGAGGATATCGCTGCGGGCGCAGGCCGGCCCGGCCAGCGTGACCCGGACCGCCAGGCCAGCCAGCGCGTCGGCGGTGACCGTGACAGTCAGGTAGCCACCGCCGGTAACGGACGCCGCGCTGACCCAGTCCCGCCCGGCCAGCCCGGCTGCCAGCAGCGCGGCGATACCGCGGGCGCCGCGGCCTGCCCGGGCGGCAAGCTGGAACGGCATTGAGGATGAATAGGTGCCCGGCGCGCCGCCGGGCTGCCCGCGGTGCGGCCGCCAGCTGCCCGCGGTGCCCGGCGCGCCAGCGGCGGCGGGCGGCAGCTCTCCCGTAGCGACGGCGGCCGCAACCAGGCGCGCAAGCTCGGCGCTGATGTCGCAGGGAAGCACCCGCCCAGGCTATGGCGGCCGGCCAGCCGGAGGCCCGGCAGCCCAAGGCCTGGTCAGCCCAAGGCCCGGTCAGTCGAAAGCCGGTCAGTCGAAAGCGCTATGCGGCGCGCCCGCCAGGTCCCGGACAACGCGGATCATCTCCGCCGGGTCGAACGGCTTGGTCAGGTACGCGTCCACGCCGATCTCCCGGCCCCTGGACTTGTCGTCCTCCTGTGCCCGCGCCGTGATCAGCACGACCTTGATCCTGCTCGTCAGCGGGTTCTTGCGCAGCAGCGTCGCCGTCACCCAGCCATCCAGGCGCGGCATCATCACGTCCAGCGTGATCACGTCCGGGCTGGTCTCGGTAACTCTGTCGAGGCAATCCTGGCCGTCCACGGCCGTCGCCACCTCGAACCCCTCGAGCGTGAGGTTGACAGCGATCAGCTGCCGGATGACCTCGTCATCATCGACAACCAGCACGCGGCCGAGTCCCTGCGTCACCCGCGCGAGGCTACCCGCTCAGCAAAGGAGATGCGCGGAGATCCGTGTCGTGTCCAGCATACTTCCGGGCTGATAGCCTTGCACCGGCCTTGCAGGCCCGCCGCCCGGCCGGCGAACCATGCAAGCCCCCATAGCTCAGGGGATAGAGCAACGGCCTCCGGAGCCGTGTGCGCAGGTTCGAATCCTGCTGGGGGCGCTGGTAGAAGCTCAAACTCGAACATCTGTACAATCTTGACCCAATAAGCAAGAAGCCTGTGACCTGCGGAAGCGCGCAGACAGCCCGGATCTTCCGCCTCGCACGCGCCCCGGAAGCACCCCCGAACGGAAACTCCGCTGGTCAGCAGCATCTGATGAAACGGCCTCCAGGCCGTTATCACCACCCCAGGCCACGTCACTTACACAGCCGGTACGACACGCCCTGAGATCCTCGGCGCTGACCAGCTACGACGCATGGAATGATGCCGGGACGGCTCGCGGCACCCTGGAGGTAGATCATGGTTCTCGCCGCAGCCGCGGATACCGGCCAGCTCGGGTGGCCTGGCCGGTATCCGCGTCCTTACGCGGTGGGTCAGCGGGTGTGTACCGTGCCTGCTTTGTGCAGGGTCTCGTAGACCGCTCCGGCCAGGTCGGCCAGGTCGTCGTTGCTGGCTGAGCTGTTGGCGGCGACCGCGATGAGCAAGCCGGTGCGGGGGAAGTAGTAGTGGATGACCCGGGCGCCGAAGGCCTGGCCTTCGTAGGCCCAGAAGATGCCGGTCTGGGGGTTGAATACCTGCTGGACGCCGAGCCCGTAGCCGGCCGGGTCGGCGGCGGTGGTGCGGCGGATGGGCTTGCCGGTGGCCTCGGACACCAGGGACTCGAGCTGGTGCTGCTGGCGGGGCGGCAGGAGCTGGCCGGTGTAGAGGGCGCGGTCCCAGGTGGTCAGGTCGGCCAGTGAGCTGACGATGCCCCCTGCGGCCTGGGCCCAGGTCAGGGCGAGCGGCGGCATGGCGTTGCCGATCAGCGACGGTGGCGCGCCGGTGATGTCGAAGTACCCGGACGGCATCCGGGCGGCGTCGGATGAGGGGCAGGTGTAGGGCGCCAGGCAGGTGGTGCGCAGCCCCAGCGGGGTGATGATGCGCCTGGTGAGCTGGCCGGCGTAGGTGTCGTGGGTGACTTTCTCGATGATCATCTGCGCGAGGATGTAATCGGTGTTGGTGTAGTGCCATCCGGCTGGCCCGAGTGGGAGGCCGGCGGCGTAGGAGACCAGCCGGGCGGCGGTGAAGCGGGTGCGCTGATTCGCCGCGAACGCGGCGATGAAGGCGGGCTGGTAGATGTAGTCGGGGATGCGGCTGGTCATGTCGAGCAGCTGGCGGATCGTGATGTGGCGCCAGGCCGGGTACTGCGGCAGCCATTTCCCGATCGGGTCGCTGATGGACAGCTTGCCTTCGGCTTCGAGCTGGAGCATGATCACCGCGGTGAAGGCCTTGGTGTTGCTGCCGATCTGCCACAGCGCACTGGCCGATACCGGCGGGCCGCCGTCGTAGCGGGCGGTCCCCGTGGCCAGGCTGATGGCCGGCCGGCTGCCGGGGAAGGTGACCCGCAGCGAGACGGCGGAGATGTGCTCGGCGGTGTGCCGGGCGGTCAGGTAGCGGCGGAGGTCACGGTGCAGTGCCGCCCGCAGCGCGGCGCTGCTTGTGCGCGGCAGGGCAGCCGACGCGCTGGCGGCGCCGGCTGATGCCAGCGCGGCCGTGGTGAGCAGGGCGCAGGCGGCCGCGGCGGCGGCCAGCTTGGTCCGGATTGGCTTCATGCGCGGGCCGGTGGTCATGTCAGCTCCCTGAAGTGGCGGGCAGCGCGGCGGCTGCGGTGTCGGGCGACGTTGTGGCCGCCGGTGCGGGCGTGGTACCGGTCATCGGGGTGCGGCGGGCGGCGGCCCGCCAGATCCGGGCCGCGAGCAGGATCATCGCGACGGCGAACGGCAGCATGAACAGCACGACCTTAGGGCCGATGGCGCCCATGGACTCGGCAACCTCCAGGCCGGCCGTGAACAGCACGGCCAGCCAGCGCGGCACGGCGCGGCTGCGCCACAGCGCAACCCCCATGACGACCGGGGCGGCGTATTCGCTGGCGAAGTAGACGTACTCGACCACCTGGCTGGGCACCGACCCGAAGCTGGTCACCAGGAACCGGGCGGCCGCGCCCGGGGCCATGTGCGCGGACGCCGCTGCCGCGAGGCTGATCCCGCCTATGACGTTGAGCATGGCCCCGGCGAAAGCGCCCACGCCGCCCAGCAGCGCGGCAATCGTGGCGATTACCCAGCCGCGTCCGGTGACCAGTGCGGCGATCGCCGCATACGACACCGCCAGGCCGCCGAGCGCCAGCACCGACAGCGAACCCGACAGGTACAGCTGGGAGGAGTGGGCCGCCGCGATGGGCAGCAGCTTGAGCGCGACGGCCGTACTGGTGACCACCTGGTCGGTGCCCCGGGAGTCCAGCGCCTCAGCACTGATATAAAGCACCGCGGTGATCGGCAGAAAAACAGCCAGTATCCGCTGGCGCTGCCGGGCAGCCTTACCTGCGACGTTCTCCTTCCGGTTGCGACGGCCGAGATGCCCAGCCGCCCGTTTCGTTGTCAGGGTTTGTGCGGTGGTCGCCATGTCGGGTCTCCTTATCGTGAACTGCTGGGTTGCCTGGAGCCGGGTCGACGTGATTGACCGAGACCAGGGGCAGGCCCCGGGGCAGGGTCCGTCAGCTGACCTGTGCGGCCGGAGCCGGGACCGGAGCGGCCGACGCGGGTGCGAGGTCATCGGGTGCAGGGCCGGCGGACGCGCTCGTCCCGCCCTGGTCGAGACGGAACGGCGGGTAGGCGTCGGTCATCAGGGCGGCGTACGCGATGACCCGCACCACCCAGCGGTTCATGCCGATGACGAGGTCATACAGCCCTCGCGGGTAGCGGCCAGTGAACAGCAGCGTGATCGCCGCGAAGCACACCAGCAGCCCGATCAGGCCGCCGTAGAGGGCATCGGCCTGCCAGGCGTGCCCCGAGCCTCCCGCGTGGGTGTAGGCGGCACCGCCGGCAAACACGGCGACGATGGCGTACTGCGGGATCGCCAGCAGCCACCACTTGACCAGGACCAGGCCGCGCGAAAGCCGCTGCGGGTAGGCGACGTCCAGCGTGGCGGGGTAGTCCGGCTCCTCAGCCAGGCTGAAGGGCGGGTAGCGGTCGGTGCCCAGGGCACAGTAGGTGTAGTAGGCGACCCGCCACGACCAGCGCAGCACCCCCAGATTGAAGCCGAACAGCGGGCGGGGGTAGCGGCCGGTGAACAAGATCGCGAAGAACGCGATCACGGTGACGACGGCGAACGCGATCCACAGCACGAACAGCACGATGTAGTGCGGGATCGCCAGCAGCCACTTGACCAGCCAAAGCCAGCGGCTCAACGGCTCGTCCAGGCGCGCCCGCACCTCCACGGGGTAGCTGTGTTCCATGGTCTTCCTCCTTGTTTCCTTGTCAGTGCATTCGGATCCATATCCGTGGCACCGGCCCACGATGGGCGCGGGCCGGGCCCGGCCAGGCCGGCCGTCGGGAACGTCACCGGGCCGGAGTCTGCGCCAGCTGCCGCTCGGGCACCTGGTGCCGGCCGCCTGCCTCGGCGGCGATTTCAGCCGTGATCGGGCAGGGCCTGAAGCCCTTGACGGCCAGCCACACGCCAAGCGAGAACTCCCAGGCAGCCACCGGGAGGAAGCCCAGCGCGAGCACGGTGATCTGGTGGTCGGTGCGGAACATGGTCGTGATGACAGAGGCGAGGAGTATGGGGGCTCCGATGAGTCCCATCGCGGGAATGACACGTGGCACGAGGCGGGACCGGTACATCAAGGAGCCCAGCAGCAGCGCGTTGATGACCGGCATGAGGCTCTGCGAGAGCAGGAACGTCCACTTGTAGATCGCGACGTGCGACGCGGCGGTGGTGACAAGCGAGGCCGCGTTCGCTCCGGCCGCCCCGCCCAGGTCCTGCCGCAAGGTCAACAGCGAAAGCAGGCTGACGACACCGGTGAAGATCATGCCGGCTTCAAGGACGCGGGTGGTGACAAAGCCCAGCGCGACGCCTTCGTTCTGTCGCTTGACTACCGGGTACAGCGTGACTGCGGTGCCGATGCCGGCGAGGGCGACGATTACCTCAAGGAAGCCGCCCACGAGAATGCCAGTGTGGCCGCCGGAGCTGAGGATCCAGTCCCGGTGATTCTCCACGGCGCCGTAGAGGGCGAGTGTGGGGATCGAGACGAAGGTAATCAGGTAGAAGATGCCCGCGACGAGCGCGGTCTTCCTCGTCGAGGTCATCGGGATTCTGTTCGCTGCTTTCGTTGCAGTGGTTCGTACCGTGGTGGCCATTTCTGCCTCCTTGTGGGTGTGAGTTACAGAGGTTGGTGGTGGCACTTCGGGCTGGTCAGGCTTTGACCTGAGTGACCTGGACCAGGGGCAGTGCCCCGTCGCGCGGCTGGTCCGGGTTCATGTACCAAAGGCTGACCGGGCCAGCAAGCGTTGTCGCTAGGGGAAGCCCTGGGGTTCGGCCCTAGGCTTTGGAGCGGCTACGGGACGGGGCGATGAACGCCGCTATCCACCGTGGGCACGGAAGAGGCCGTACCTGCCAGCCCGCAGCCTGGCCAAGACCGCCCGCGCAGGCCACCCGCTGGCAAACGATGACTTCAGAGCGTCCGGTGTGCCCCTGAGCTGCTATCTCGTGAAGTACCACATCTCGGGATTGATGTTGAACTGGGTGACGGTCGCGAACGATGCTGGCGGGCCAGACAGGGTCTTTTTCCAGACCAGCACGTTGCCGATCTCCAGCGCGTCGGCCGGTGTGGGCCCGAACAAGCCCGGTTGCTGCGTCGTCAGGTACGAGGCCTCGCTGGTCGCTGCCTTCGGGTTCGTGCTGGACACCGAGGCATCGATCAGCTTGTCCGCCTGCGGGCTGCAGTACCCGCCGAAGTTGGACGACCCGGCGCAGTTGAAGATCCCGAAGGTGGTGGGGTAGGTACTGTCGGCGAAGCCGCCGAAATCTGCCATCGCCCACTTGCTGGTGTCCGTCTTCCCGGCCGGGGTCTGGTCGTCGTAGTTGGTGACTATGTAGTTGAAGTTGCTGGACACCGGGGTGATCTCGATGCCCGCCCTCTTCGCGTCCGAGGCCAGCGCGGTGATTTGCTCGCCGATGCTGACCGGGGTGGTTTCGTAGATGAGATTCCAGGCCAGCGGTGTCCCGGCCGGGATGCCGGCGCCGCATTCTGCGGTCCCGGTGCCCGGCCGGGTACAGGTGTCCGTGCCGCCGGGGACGACCTTCCAGCCGTGCGCCGTCAGCAGGGTGGTCGCGGCGGTGACGCTGAACGGGTACGGGTTGACCAGCGCGTTCGTCGGCGTGTAGGGGCTCTTGGGGAGCACGGGCACCGGCCCGTAGGCCTGGCCGGCGGCGCCGTAGAAGAACGCCTTGATCACGCCCGGCTGGTCTTGCAGGTGCGCTATGGCCTGGCGGATGTAAAGCTGGCTGATGATCTTGTTGAAGTGGCCGGTGGCGTCCTTGAAGTTATAGACGACGTACAGCCAGCCGAAGGCTGGGTAGCCGAACACGTGGTAGCCGGCCGACTTGATCTTGCCGATCTGCGGCAGGTCGGCCAGCGGCATGTAGCCGACGTCCAGGCTGCCGGTCCGGATCGCGTTTTCCTCGGCGGTGTCGGAGGTGAACGGCACGCTGGAGTACCTGGACACCTTCTTGGCGTGCGGGCCGCCGTAGGCGCGGTTGGGGAACATCGTGAACGCGCCGCTGACGGTGCTGAACGAGGACAGGCTGTAGGGCCCGTCCACGATCTTCCACAGCGGGCTGGTCGCCCAGGAGGTCGATGGCCTGGCCTGCGTGGCGAGGTAGTTGTAGATCCGCGCTGCGTTCACCGGATTGGCGAAGTTTAGGATCGGGCCGGTGGCGGAGGTCTTGGCCCAGGCGAAGGCGGGCATCGGCTGGATCACGCCGAGTTCGTTCTGCCAGAACCAGGTCGGGTTGACCGCGGACTTCATCGTGAACACGACCGTGCTCGCGCTGGGCGCGGTAACGCTGGCGACCTGGTCCGGCATGCCGATGCCGGGAGTGTAATAGGCCCAGTTTGACGGGCTCGCCTTCACCGCGGCCTTCATCAGGTCATACCAGAAAAGAATGTCCTGCGACGTTATCGGCTTGCCGTCGGACCATTTGTAGCTGTTCTTGATCGTGATCATGAACCGCTTGTCGCCGTTGCTCACCTCAGGGTCGCTGGCCAGGCTCAGCGCGGCGGCCTCCTTCGGCTCCACGCCGTTCACCAGCCAGTACAGCGGCCGGTACATCTGCTGGTCGAACAGGTGCACCGTGAACACCGATATGGACGCCGAGGTGGCTAGCGGCAGGATCCAGGTCGGCGCGGAATCCGGCGGCTGGGCCACCGACACGGTGCCGGCCCGCTGGGCGCCGGTAGCGGCCGCCCGCACCGAGCCGTAGACACCCGGCACCGCCGAGCCCGTCGTAGTCGGGCTGCTGCTGGTGCATGCAGTCAGCACGATCACGCTGGCGAGGGCCGCCATCGCAGCGCCCGAACAGGCAGGTCTCATCGTCTGTCTTCCCTGGCTCATGTAACGACCGGCATTCGCCGGGCCGGCCGCACAGGTCAGTCGCAGCGCAGATGCCGGTTGGCAGCCTCCGCAGGTTCAAACCTGTCACAGTTCGTCATAGAAGCCCACCGTGCCAGGGTTGGCGGCACGATCGAAGCGCGAAGCCCGGGCGGGGTGCGCGGTGGCTCCGGCTCCAGGTCGCGCGGTGCTGGTGGCCGCTTTCTACGTCACCGTTCAGGGCGAGAGTCGCCCTGGACCTGCCGCGGTGGGCATGCCGGCCAGCCGGGCATCGATCCACTGCGCGTTCTGGGTGTGTGCTGCCGCGATCACGTCGAAGTGACCCGTGCCGGGGTACATGTGGTAGTCGAGCGCTGCGCCGTTGGCACTGAGGGAGCGCGTGATGCGGTCGGTGCGGCCCGGGTCGGTGATCGGGTCGTTGCTGCCCTGCACGATGAGCGCTGGTGTGCGGAGCCGGAGCGCTGCCGGGTCGTTGGCCGCCAGGACTGCCAGCAGAGGCCCAAGGTCGGCGCCGGGCCGGAACAGGTCTGCAGGCACCGATGACGGCCACAAGCCTGGGCCGAGGAGGTCGTCGATGCCGACGGTCTGGGCGATGGCCAGCAGGCGGAGGGCGCGGCGTGTGAGCATTTGGTCCAGCCGCAGGGCGCGGTCGGCTGCGGCGGCGCCGATCAGTGTCAGGGCGAGGAATCCCAGCCCGGCGGCGGGCGCGCGGCAGTTCTGGAGCCGGGCGATTATGTCGTGCGTGCCGCTGGCAGGGGCGATGGCTACGGCGCCGGTCAGGTCGAGATCGGGTGCCCGCGCTGGTGCCAGGCTCGCAGTGAACAGGGCAGCGTGACCGCCCTGATTGTGACCCATCACGGCCCAGCGTCGGCCGATGCCCGGATGGAGGTGACGGGCGGCGGTGACGATGTCGATGGTCCCACGTGCCGCGGAGGCTCCCGCCAGGTACGGGTGAGGCCCGGGGGTGCCGAGGCCCTCGTAGTCGGTCTTGACCACGGCCCAGCCGCGCTTGACCCACAGGTCAAGCATCGCGTCGGCGAGTTGGGTGTAGATGTGGCAGGGATGGCCGGGCGCATCGCGAGATGGAGCGCAGATGTCGGCGACGCCGGTGGTCCCGTGCGCCCAGCTGAGCACCGGCCAGCCGCCAGGGGGCGGCTGGCCCCGCGGAATCGATACCGTTCCGGACACGGCGGTGTCCTGCCCGGCGAGGGTCTGGGAATGGTAGAGGACAAGCAGGTTCTCACCGGCGTCAGCGAGGGCGGCCGCGCCGGTCAGCAGCCGCGCCCAGATCACCTGGCCAGCCATCCCGGCGGGTAGCGGCGAAGGTGGCGCATAGAAGGCCAGGCCGGGCGGCCCCGGCTGCGTGCCGCTCAGGGCACCGTCGTGTGATGCAGGGGAGCCGCGGGTGGTACCGGCCCGCTGCGATGGGGTGCCGCCGAGGGTTGTCATGCCGATTTGCCGGCGGCACGGGAAGTGCTATCGGGGCGCCTTCCACCATCCTGCCGCGCGGGCCGGCTGGCCGCCGGACCAGGGCGCGTGTACTGGGAGGCGATGGTGGTGGCCGGGGTAGTGCCGAGGGACATGGCATGGCCGCCGAGGACGGGGGCAGCGGCTTGTGCGGCATCAGTGAGGTCACCCGGGTTCATCTGTCGATGATGACCTCGCCAGGCAGCGTTGGCGCTAGGGGAAGCGCTGGGGTTCGGCCCTAGGTTTGGCCCGCGGCCTCGGGCTGTGGTCGTGCTGCCAGCAGGCCGGGCAAGGCCCTGCGGGAGTGGATGCCGAGCTTGTCGAAGACATGTCCCAGGTGGAACTCCACCGCTTTGATGCTGACAAACAGCTCGGCTGCCACCTCCCGGTTGGACCGGCCGGTGGCCACCAGGCGGGCCACGGCCATTTCCGATGCCGTCAGGTTCCACCGGGCTGGCCCCGGCTCAGGCCGTACCTCGGCCCCGTAGGCCTGAAGCTCGCGCTCGCAGGCCGCGACATGCGGCTGGGCGCCCAAGGTCGCGAGGCGGTCGCGTGCCTGCCGGAGGCGGGCGGCGGCGCCCTGGCGGTCGCCGGCGCGCCGGAGGCGGCGGCCATCATCGCGTTCTAGCAAGGCGAGCTGGAAAGGCAAGGGCAGTCCCTGGGCCAGCTGCCACGCGGCGGCGAAGGATTCCCCGGCACCGGCCAGGTCACCCCTGGCGACGGCCAGGTTGCCGTGCAGGCGGGCTGCCGTCATGCTGGCCGAGGGCAGGCCGAAGGCGGGGATGGCGGCGAGAAGTTCCTGGAGCGCCGCCGCAGCGTCATCCAGCCGGCCCAGCCCGATCAGGGCATCTACTTCCAGCGGGCGCCAGTCTGCCCAGCCCGGCAGGCCGAAGACCTCATCCCGTCCGAGTGCCCGCACGGCTGACGTGGCAGCCAGCACTGCTTGCAGGTCCCCCCGGGCCCGGGCCAGCTCGGCGCCGGCCCAGGCCGCGTGAGTGACCGCGATCCCCGCCCCGGCAGCCGCGGCCCGGGACGCCGCGACGTGGGCAGCTGCCGGCTGCCAGTCGCCACGGTCGGCAGGGACGATGGCGGCATGGGCGTGCGCGAAAGCAAGGGCCCATGTCCGGTCGTTGCCCTGGGCCAGGGAAACGGCCAGCTCGGCGTGGGTGAGGGCGTCGTCCCAGGCACCGAGTCGGTACTCGGCATCGGCGAGGAAGGTCAGGCACTGGCCGGGGTAGCGCAAGCTCACCCCGGCCCGCAGCCGGGCCAAGCCCACCGACAGGTCAGTCATGGCCCCGGCCAGGTCATCGGTGATCGTTCGGCACCTCCCCCGGATGACAAGCGCGCCAGTGTGTTCCAGCGGCACTTCGGCGGCCGCGGCCGGCAGCACGTCGAGCCGGGCCAGTCCTTCGGGACCGCGCCCGGCAAGGGTCAGAGTCAGGGCTACCGGCATCAGGGCCTGAAGGCGGGCGGTCAGATCCTCACCGCTGGCTTCGACAGCCCGCTCGCCCCAGATGACGGCCTCCTCCATCCGTCCGGCGGTGGAGAGGTAGGCGGACAGGGATGTGGCCGCGGCCGCTCCCACCATCGGCTCGGTATCGGGGCTGTGGGCCCGCCAGGCCTCAAGCAGGTGGGCCTCGGTCACCGCTCCCCGGCCGCAGAGCAGGTCCAGGTGGCCGAGCAGGGCGCTGCGCCGGGCACTGGGACCGAACTGGGTAACCGCAGGCCACAGGGCCAGCGCGCCGGGCACGTCGGCGCTGCCCAGCAGTTCAGCCACCGCATCGAGGAGCAGCCGCTCCTGGTCGGCGCGAGCCGTGCTGGCCGCCGATGCCTGGGCCAGCCACGTCGCCGCCTGGGCCGCCTTGCCCTCCCGCGCCGCCTCCCGGGCCGCCTTTTCCAGGTCGCTGGCCAGGGCGTCATCGGGCCCGACGGCAGCGGCCACCCGGTGGGTGAGGGAGGCGGGGGCGGGCACCAGGGTGGCCGCGACCCGGTGCAGCCGGTGGCGCACCGCCGGGCTGAGGCTGTCCCTGATAGCGGCATGCACCAGCGGGTGGGCGAAAGCGATGTCAGCGGCTGAGGCTCCCCGCTCCTCGGTGACCAGGCCGGCGACGACGGCCTCGTCCAGGGCGGTGAGCGGGTCGCCCAGCCCGGCCAGGGTGGCGGCGACGGCCAGCGAGCAACGGCGGCCCAGGACGGCAGCGGCCGTGACCAGTCCCCGGGCCGGGCCGGACAGGGCGCTCAGCCGCGCGAGGACCACTGTGGCCAGTGCGCGGGGCGCGGGCAGATCGCCGCCCGCCCGCGCCAGGCCACCCTGGCCCAGCTCTTCGAGCAAGGCCCGGCAGTGCAGCGAGTTGCCGCCGGTGTGCTCCAGGAGTTGGGTCACCGCCCGGCCGGACAGATCACCTACGCCGAGTGTCCGGGCCAGGGCCACCAGCTCCTGGGCCCCCAGGCCGTCCAGGCGCAGGCGGGTGGCCCGGTCGTCGCCCCCGGCGAAGCGGCTCCACGCCTCGCCCAGGCGGCTCAGCTCATCTGGGCGGGCCGACACCAGTCCCAGCACCCGGTCGGCCTGCATCCGCCGCAGGGCGAACAAAACAGCCCGGGCCGAGGGCTGATCGCTCCAGTGCAAGTCGTCGACCACCACGACGACGACCCTGTCACCGCCTTGCAGGTCGCCGAGGACCTCCACCAGCTGCGCGCCGACGGCCAGCGGATCAGCGTCTTTCCGGTGGGCCAAACCGGCTCTCGGAGATCCTTTGAGCGCCGCCCGGGCACCCGCCAGAAGCTGGTCGACCACCCCCCAAGCCAGGAGCATCTCCGCCTCGTCACCGACGGCCCGCAGTAGGCAAACGTCGCGGTGCCCGGAGATGAAGCGCGAGATCAGGCTGGACTTACCGATCCCCGCCTCACCCTCGACCAGCACCACCCGGGGCCGGCCGCCCCGCACAGCCTGCATCTCGGCGTCGAGAACCGCCAGCTCGCCCGTCCGGCCAACGAAATGGTCCACTTCAGCAGTGTGGACACCGCTGAGCGCCTGACGCAAACACCTGCACGGCTCGGGGCCGGTGCGGTCAGTGCGACGAGCGCGCGAGGATGTTTGACTTCGACGGCGACACGCCACGCCCATGCCGCCGCTGCAAGCCGGCCGCATCAGCCGGCCGCTCAAGCCCCACGGCGCCGAGCCGCACTTGAGACCTACTTCGAGACGCTGAGCGCTTTCGACGGAGAGCCCCGGCCGGACCCAGGAGTGATCCGAGGATGGACATGCCGGCCCACAGCTACCACCGCTTACGCCGCGGAAATGGCCGAGGTCATCCGGACAGTGGTATCCCATCTGCGCGAGATGACGTTGAGCAGCTAGATCACCCACAGACAGCAGAACCTACGAGCCCGGAAGGGCAGCCTGCGGTATCGAGCCTCCCTGGGCCTGCACGTCAACCACATCGTCGGAGCTGCCGAATGTATGATCATTAGTACGATGTACGGCCTTCCAGATCATGGGAGTCTATGGCGGCAGATGGCGAAGCTGAGGACGACGATTCGCGCGGCCCATACGCGCCCCAAGCGAGCCAATGAGGCTGCGTTTCCGCTGGTAGCGGCTGTATGCGGGAGTGCTCTCCGGAGCCGTGTGCGCAGGTTCGAATCCTGCTGGGGGCGCAAAATCGAACACGCAAGCTAATCGTACTCTTTAGGTGAAATGCCATCTGACCTGGGCTAGCGTCCGGCACGGCCCACCCCTCCCCCGCCGCCCGCGCCCCAGGCGCGCCCCAGAGCCCGGCACTCCCGACGCCTCCTGACCTCAGCGCCCTAGCGGGCAACGACCATCAAGATCGCGTACTCGCGCGGGCACTCCACGGTACGAACGCCCGAACCCTGCGGCCTGCCAGCGCCATCGGGGTCCCGGTAGCAGCGCTGGGCAATCTTGAAGCGACCTCCTGTCGCCGATCGCGTGCCGACGAACCCGGATTGCCGCAATGGCGCGGGCCGAGCACCATCAGCTCAAGATCGATGTCAGCCCCTGGTCTCAGAGGTAATCCTGCGACGAAGGGTGCGCGTCCTACTCACAGCCCCATTTGCCCGGCAGGATATCCCGCTGCATGCATTTCGGGCTTCGGCCCGGATTTGGACAGGAGCACACGATGGGTCTTCGGCTGAGTTTCGGACTCGGCCCGCTGCGCGCGTCGGTCCCGCTGACAGGCCGCCGAAGGCGACGACGTCGGAGCGCCGCCCGCAGCCATGCACCTTCGTTTCACGGCACCGCGAATTTCGCCGACGGCTCGGCGTATACCTGTCACCATGCCCACCGGACCCGCGAAGCCGCCACCGAGTGCGCGGCGAAATACAAACGCGATCTAGCGGCAGGAAAGCCCGTGCCGCCCCGCACGCGGCCCAGATCTCGCTAGGAACGGGCGGCATGGCACGGCGTAAGAAGGCCAGTGGCAGCGAGAGCCTCGTCGCGCTGTTGATGATCGCCGTCGTGGTAGTCGTGGTCTTCTCAGCACTGGTCGTGCTGGCGCGTAACCCTGCTCTGCTGATCTTGTTACTAGCCGGTGGCGGCGGCCTGGTCGCCTGGCGGTTCTGCGTACGTCAGCGGCGGGCCCGCATGCTGGCAGAGACCCGGCGGCAGGAGGCCGAGATCTATGCCGCCCGCGCACTGGCGATCGAGTCGTATCACGCGATGAACGCCCGCGAGTTCGAGGAAGCTCTCGCCTACCTCTGCTGCCGCGACGGCTGCCTGGAGGCACGCGTCACCGGCAAGGCCGGGGATCTCGGCGCAGACGTGGTGGCCATTACCCCCGACGGGCGCATGCTCGTGATCCAGGCCAAAAGATACGTAACCGGAAATTCCGTCACGGGCCCTGCCCTGCAGAAATTCGGCGGCACCTGCTACGCAGTCCACCGGGCAGACGTCGCCGCCGTCATTACGACCTCTGGGTTCACGCGCCAGGCCCGCGAGTATGCCGCCGCCATGCGGATCGCCCTATTCGACCATGACGCGCTGGCGGGATGGGCAGCCCGGAACGGCCCGCCGCCCTGGCTCGCCGTACCGGCGCCACTACACCCGATTGCAGCGCCGGGGCTGGAGCCACGGGGAAAGCACTCCCGGCCAACCCCCTGAATTTAGCGTCTGACACGAGCTTGGAGCGCCGCTTGTAAGGCATCAACTAACTGTGCGCCCGCCCCCATATGCACCGGCCTGGCGCCGTGGCGGTTCACTCATCTGCCGCCGTCAGTGCCTAGGTTCGGGCGCTTCCGCCCGGCGTATGGATCCGGCGCAGGAGGGGAGCGCTGGCACGTGAGCCGCCGGTCAGCCGCGGAAGAGCTCGAGCATCTCGGCCTGGCGCGGCGAGATCACCACAATGGGATTACTTGGCGCTGGAAAGATCTCGGCGGCTTCCCACTGCCGCTTCACCACGCTCGAGGCGACGCCTCGCTTCACGCCCCGCTCGGCCTGCTCTGCCCGGAGCTGGCGCGCGTCAAAGAGAAACACCGCCTCGATGCACCACGGCCGGGTCGATCCTCGCGAGGAGGCCGCTGCTGACCGCGGCCCGGCGAGGACGAGGTAGTAATCGAGCCGCACGGATTCGCTGGTGTCCAGCAGGCCCTCGCGCTTGAGGTACCACTTGATGTTCACGGTCTGGCCGTGCAGCGGCCCGGACCGGAAACTGCCGTCAAAGCCCGCCGCTACAGCTGACGGCTCCAGCTCGATATCAAAAATCTCCGACGCGATCCACTCCCCGAGATGCCCCGACGTCATCGGCCGGTGCATGAGGGCGGCGATTTCCGCATCGATGGCGTTCCGCTCGTGCAGCAGCTGCGCCATACGCCGCATCGACTCGTCGTGCACAACGCGAAGTCTTGCACGTCCAGGTCCCCGCTCACCGCGCTGTCATGCCGCTGACCGAGTACTCATGAACTGGTCACGGAGCGTGGCGGAGGCGCCTCTTGGGTGAGCGCGCAGCACCGCCGATCTGCGCGGCTGAGGAATGCTCGGCGCTGCCCAGCTATCGCCTACAGATCAGGTCGTTCTGGGGCACGATCACAGGTTGAGCGTCTTGAGGGACACCGTCCAGAGTTCGCGTGCGTTGTCCGGGTCGAGTGCCCACTCCTTGACACCATGGGGATGGGCGGACAGGTCCGCGTCGTTGGGCACGGTGTAGGCCTCACGGCAGTCGTCGAGGTAGTGCCCGCCGGTTCGCTCGAACTCCGGAGCGACGGCCGCCACCAGGGTGGTCGCCGCGCCTTGCCCTGTGGTCTTCCAGGTGAAGACGCCGGCGGCTTCCGCGGCGTCGAGCGATTCGCGTTGCCGCTGGGTGAAGTTTCGTTGCAGCCCGGTCTTGACCCCTCCGGGATTGACCGTGTTCGCCACGATGCCCTCGGCGCCCCACTGCATGGTCGCCTCGAC